>Ga0335073_10000911_pt1 | contig 39024 bp, 36 predicted proteins | sample Lox_Sample_22_FD_207093 | JGI IMG/M metagenome (GOLD analysis project Ga0335073, IMG submission 207093) | Soil microbial communities from Loxahatchee National Wildlife Refuge, Florida, United States - Lox_Sample_2.2 | ecosystem: Environmental > Terrestrial > Soil > Wetlands | place: USA... | reverse complement strand
GCGGGCGAGGCGCAGCCGCGCGAGCTGCCGCGGGCCAAGGACGAGCGCTCCGGGCGCTATCGCCGGCTGCCCACGGGAGCGCACAGCCTCGATCCCGAGGAGGTGCGCCGTGACCAGCGCGAACGCCTGCAGCTGGCGCTGATCGAGCTGATCGCCGAGCGCGGCTTCCAGGCCGTGCGGATCCTCGATCTGACCAAGCTCGCACGCGTATCGCGACCGACCTTCTACAGCCTCTACAAGGACAAGGAAGATCTCTTCCTGGCAGCCTTCGACGAGATCGCCAAGCGCAGCGAGCGAGTCGTCGGGGAAGCCTATCTGGGCCAGGACACGCCAGGACGGCGCCTGAGCGCGGCGATGCTCGCCTTCGCCGAGCTGGCCGCAGCCGAACCGGAGGCGGTGTCGCTGCTGGTGCTCGGCGCCTTTGGCGCGGGACCGAGGGCGTTCGAGCACCGCAACCGCTCGCTCGAGGCGCTCGAACGCACGATCTACGACAGCATCCTGCCCGCCACCGCGGCCGGCTCGGCGCGCAAGGGCGCTGCCCGTGGACGCCCGACGCGCAAACGCCACGTCGACACCGACCTGAGCGTGAGGATGGTGCTCGGCGGCATCCGCGAGGTGACCGCGGCGCGCCTGCGCGAACACCGCGCCGACGAGCTGCCCGGGCTCACCCAGGAACTGTTCGTGTGGGCGGCCACCTATCCGACGAAGCTGCCGGCGGGTCTCGAAGCTCCGCCCGTGGCGCGCAGGGGCAGGCCCGAGTATGACGGCAGCACGCTGCGGCGCTCATCCGAGCGCGCGCGCCAAGCCGAGGGACGGCTGCCGAGCGGCCGCCACGACCTGCCGCGTCAGTTCATCGTCAAGAACCAGCGCGAACGCATCGTCGACGCCACCGCTGAAATCGTCGCCGAGAAAGGCCTGTCGGCGCTCACGATCCCAGACATCGCGCGCCGGGCGAACGTCTCGCACCAGACTTTCTATGAGATGTACCCGACCAAGCAGGACGCATTTCTGGGCGCCCAGAAGGTTGGGCTTCATCAGGCCCTTGGAATCGCGATCGAGGCCTACGACGCATACCCGGACGATTGGCCGCGCGGAGCCGCAGCCGGACTGCGCGCGCTGCTCGGCTATCTCGCCTCTGAGCCCGCGCACGCCCACCTGACGGTCGTCGACACCTTCGCCGCGAGCCCGCTGGCGATCGAGATCCGCGACACGGCGATGGCGGCCTTCGCGGCCTACATACAGCCCGGCTTTCACTACCCGCTCGGACGCGACGCGCCAAAGATCGCGCCGGAGGCGATCGCCGGCGGCGTCTGGCAGATCCTGCATCACTACGTCGAACACGACATGTTCGACGAGCTGCCCGACCTTGCGCCTCCGATCACGTTCTTCGTGCTGGCGCCGTTCCTCGGCTCCAAGGAGGCGGCCAAGGTGGCGCGCAAAAGCAAACCGTCGGCCCGCAAGTAACGGCCCGCGGCTCCGGATCAGGCCGACCGTTCGCCGCAACTGACGATCGGCCGATCGGCCTCGGCTGCAGCTCGGGCTCAGACCGGGGCGGTCGCAGGCAGCGCGTAGGCGGCTTTGCCTTCGCGGGTGACTTTGACGACGGCCCCGTCGTCGAGCAGGCGGCGCACGTTGGCGCGGATGTTGGCGTCGTTCATGGCCGTGACGACCACCAGCTCACGCACCGAGTGCGAGCCGTGCTCGAGCGCCGCGAGGATCGCCCGTCCGGCAGCGCCCCGGGGGGCGCGCGGGGCGCGGCTCGTCGCTTTACGTGCGGGCCCGGGCCGACTCACGCGCGCGCGCGCGCGCGTGGGCTTGCGTTCGCGAGCGCCGGGGGCGCGGGTGATCGGGGCGCCACGAGAGCCCGCGCCGGCCTGCTCGCGCGCGAGCGCGTCGTCCACCGAGAGCAGCTCTTCGTACTCCTCGAGCAGCGGCCGCAGCTCGCGCAGGCGCACGTCGATTTCGTCCCGAATCGTTGTCAGCAGATCGGCGGGCATTTTGCGAGGGAGGCGTGGCTTGGGGATGGCGGAAGTCCTTACGGGCAGATCGGAGGGAACCGGTGGGGCGACGTGGGAGGGTAGCGTCGAACGCGTTGCAGGGTAGCGAGGATCGGGGCCTGCGAGAGCGTCTCACGGGCCGATCGAGCGAAAGTTGCCGTCGGGCGGGCCCGTAACCTGGGCGCATGCCGAGGCACCCGCGACTCGTGGAATTGGCGGAGCTCAAAGGCAGCTACCGCTACGGGCTCGTGCTGCTGCTCACGGTTCTGTCGGTGGCGGTTCAGATGGCGCTGCCAGACACCCCGGCGTCGCTGCTGCTGCAGGCGTCGATGATGGCCGCGACCGTGCTGACAGCCCTGTTCGCGGAGGGAGCGACGCGCACCCAGTGGCGGCGGCTGATCGTGGTGATCGCGGTGGCGATGGTGGCGCTGATCGCGGCCTCGATCGCCGGCCGCGGCAGCACCGAGCGCGGCGTCATGTACAGCTTGAGCGGCGTGCTGGCGGCTTCGGGCGCGATCATCGTCGTGCGGGGCGTGGTGGCCGGCATCCGCTCCGAGCAGCGGGTGAGCCTGCACTCGGTGCTCGGCGTGGTGACCGTATACCTGCTGGCCGGCCTGATCTTCGCGTTCGTCTACAGCCTGATGAGCACGATCGCCGGCTCGCCGGTGCTCAGCCACCTCGGCGCCGACCAGCATGCCGAACAGGTCTATTTCAGCTTCATCACGCTCGCGACCGTCGGCTACGGCGACATCGTGCCGATCGTCAGCGCCGCGCGCATGACCGCCGTGTTCGAGGGGCTGTTCGGGCAGCTCTACCTGGTCACGGTCGTTGCCGTGATCGTCAGCAATGCATCCCGCGGCCGGGGCGGGCCGCTGAGCAGCGAAGGCGACAGGGCGGGCGGCAGCTGACCCGCCGCCTACGGACGTCAGCGCACGCTATGCACACCAGCGCACACCAGCGCACGCCTACGCACACAAGGGCACGCCTACGCAGATCAGCGCACGCCGGCGCAGATCAGCGCACGTCGAGCACGACCTTGCCGAGGGCACGCCGCTCGTCGATCTCGCGCAGCGCCTCGGCGGCGCGCGCCAGCGGGAAGCGCGCACCGACGATCGGGCGTACGAAGCCGGCGTCGATCAGCGGCGCGAGCGCGCGGTCGATCTCGCGGCAGACGTCGGGGCGGCCCATCGCGTAGGCGCCCCAGCCCGCCCCGATCACCTCGCTGTTCCCGAGCAGCAGACGATTGACCTTGACCTCGGGGATCGAGCCGCCGGTGAAGCCGACCACCACCACGCGCCCCTCCTGTCGCAGCGAGCGCAGGCTGTCGGTGAAGCGATCGCCGCCGACCGGGTCGAGCACGAGATGCACGCCGCCGCCGGAGAGCTCGCGGGCTTCGTCCTTCCACGGTCCGTCCACGCGCAGCACGGCATCGGCGCCGGCCTGCTCGGCGACGCGCTGCTTGTCGTCGTTCGAGACGACCGCGAGCGTGCGCGCGCCGAGGCCCTTCGCGACCTGCAGCGCAGCCGTGCCGACTCCGCCCGCGGCACCGTGCACGAGCACGGTCTCGCCCTCGGCCAGACGCCCGCGCAGGACCAGCGCGAAGTACGCGGTGTGGTAGTTGAGGATCAGCCCGGCGCCCTGGGCGTAGTCGAGCTGATCGGCAAGCGGGAAGGTCAGGAACTCGGGCGCGACCGCCAGCTCGGCGAACCCGCCGAGCGCACAGAAGGCTGCGACCCGATCGCCGGGGCTCAGCGCCGAGCCCGGGGGCGCCTCGCGCACGATGCCCGCGACCTCGCTGCCGGGAACGAACGGCAGCGGCGGTTTCAGCTGATACTCACCCCTGGTCTGCAGGAGCTCCGGGAACGACACCCCCGCGGCGTGCACCTCGACCAGCACCCCGGATGCCGGCGTCAGCGGATGCGCGGGCGGAGCGTCGGGGTCGGGCACCTCACCGAGCGCGAGCGCGGTGTCGGGGCCGGTGAGCTCGACGATCTGGACGGCCTGCACGGCTCAGGTCGTGCGCACGATCAGGACCGAGCAGGGGGCGTGGTGGGACACCTTGTTCGGCACCGATCCCAGCAGAAAGCGCTTGGCGCCGGTCATGCCCTTGTTGCCGACGATCACGAGGTCCGCGTTCTGCTCCTCGGCCACGTCGAGGATCGCGTCGGCCGGATCGCCTTGGCGGGCGTGCATGTTGACCGCGACGCCCGCGTCACGACCGATCTCGGCGGCCCGCTCGAGCGACACGTCGACCTCCTCGCGCGGGTTGATCGCCCACTGGATGTCCTCGGGGGCCTCGCGGCGCTCCGCGCGCAGACGCTGCTCGGGCACCGGGGCGTAGGCGCTCACCAGCTCCAACCTCGCGCCGAGAGCCTTCGCGAGATCGACCGCTTCACGGACAGCCTGGGTTGCGGTGTCCGACCCGTCGGTGCCCACAACGATCGTGCTGAACATAATCTCCACCCCCTGTTGTTGAGCGCGGGCCGGGCGGCCAGCCGCCGGGCATGATACCCGGCCGGGCCGCCTGGATGTGACCATCCGGGCCGCCCGGACCTGATCACCGGCAGCCATCCGGCCCAGATGCGCAGAGCGGGGTTATGCCGCCTGCACGCGGATCATCCAGAGGTTCTCCTCCAGGCCGGCGACGACGCCGTGAAGCAGGTCGGCCGTGACCGTGTCGACATCCTCGAGCCGGTCCATGCGTTCGCGGATCGAGCCGATCGCGTCGGTCAGCAGGCTTGTGAACCGGGAGATGACCTCGTGGTCGGGCAGCTGGCCCTCGGCCAGCGACGCGAGACCGCTTCGCTGCGCGACGGTCGCCGCACGGCCGTCGGGCGAGTACCCGAGCGCCACGGCGCGCTCGGCCACCGAGTCGGCCGCGAGCCGCCAGGCGTCGATCAGCTCGTCGAGCTGCAGGTGGAGCGAGCGAAAATGGCGCCCGACGACGTTCCAATGGGCCTGCTTGCCGAGCAGCGCAAGGTCGATCAGGACAACGAGCACGGCCTGCAGCTCGGCTCCGATCGCCACCCGATCCTCATGGCGCAGTGTCGGATGGTGGTCTTGACTGATCACGTCGGCCATCTCGGCCTCCTCGCGGCTGGGGCGTTGGCAGGTTCCGCCACAATAGGCCACCGCTCGAACTCGGGCGGACCAGGCCAAACAGTAGGGTGCGCCCTACTGTTCGGACCCGCCGGCGCTTCATCATTGAGCCATGGCACTTTCGGTACTGATCGTCGACGACGAACGCGACTTTCGCATGATGGCGGGCCGTCTGCTGACGCTGCGCGGCTTTGACGTCGCGGGCCACGCCGACGACGGCGCCGCGGCCGTGCGCCTGGCGCGCTCGCTCGAGCCGCAGGCCGTGCTGCTGGACGTGAACCTGCCCGACACCACCGGTTTCGAGGTGGCGCGCCGGTTGGCGGCGCTGCCGGTGCCGCCGCGTGTGCTGCTGACCTCGGCAGATCGCGAAGTCACGGACGAGCTGCTCGACGATTGCGGCGCGAGCGCGTTCGTCCCCAAGGACGAGCTGCCATCGAGCGACCTGTCCGAGCTGTTCGGCGACGAGCGGCTCGGTCCTTGAGCTGACATGGGATCGCCCGCGCTGCGCGTCGTGATCGGAGAGGACCAGGCGCTGCTGCGCGAAGGACTGGCGCGGCTGCTCGAGGGCGAGGGGTTCGAGGTGGTGGCACAGGCCGCCGACGCGCCCGATCTGCTGCGCAAGGCCAAAGCCCACCGACCGGATGTCGTGATCGTCGACGTGCAGATGCCGCCCGACCGCACCGACGACGGGCTGCGCGCCGCGGTCCAGCTGCGCGAGGACGAGAATGGGATCGGCGTGCTGGTGCTCTCCCAGCATCTCGAGGAACGCTACGCGCTCGAGCTCGTCGGCGACCGCGCCGAAGGCGTCGGCTACCTGCTGAAGGACCGCGTGAGCGACATCGCCGCGTTCACCGACGCGCTGCGCCGGGTGGCAGCGGGCGGCTCGGCGCTCGACCCAGAGGTGGTGGCGCGCATGGTGGGCCGCCGGCGCGCCGAGAACCCGGTGGACGACCTGACTCCGCGCGAGCGCGAGGTGCTCGAGCTGATGGCGCAGGGCAAGTCCAACCAGGGCATCGCCGCGACCCTGGTCGTGACGACGGCGGCCGTCGAGAAGCACGTCACGAGCATCTTCAACAAGCTCGACCTCGCCAGCGAACCGACCGAGCATCGGCGCGTGCTCGCGGTGCTCGCGAAGCTGCGCGCGTCCTGAAGCCGTCCTGGCCGGCGCGCGCCGTCTAGCTTCTGGCCGGCGCGCGCCGCCCCAGAAGCTCGACCTCTGCGCGAACGCTATCCGGCTGGGAGCGGATCGGCGGCGCCCTGACGCTGCACCAGGGGAATCCTGCAGCTCAGGGCCGTACCGTGGCCATCCCGACTGCTGACGCTGAGGGCGCCGTCGAGCGCCGCGACACGGTCGGCCAGTCCGGTCAAACCGCTGCCCGCCCCGACGCGCGCCCCGCCGATGCCGTCGTCCACGACGGTCACCAGCAGCTGCGCGTCGGCGACGATCGCGCTGACGGTCACGCGCGAGGCGCGGGCGTGCTTGACGACGTTCGTGAGCGCCTCGCAGATCACGAAGTAGGCCCCGGCCTCGACCGGCTGGGCCAGGCGTCCGTCATGGAGGTCGACCAGCTCGACGTGCACCGGCAGGCGCCCGGCAAGCGAGCCGACCGCGGCTGCGAGTCCGCGATTGGTCAGGATCGCGGGGTGGATGCCGGCGACCAGCTCGCGCAGCGCGGCGCCGGCGGCGCGGGCCTCCTGGCGGGCGAGCTCGATCCCCTCGCGAGCACTGACGGGATCGTCGCCGAGCTGCTGGCCGGCGAGCTCGAGATTGAACGCCACGTTGACTAGCTGCTGCTGGGCGCCATCGTGGAGATCGCGGGCGATCCGCCGGCGCTCGCCGTCGGCTGCCTCGATCACCCTGCGCCGTGCCTGTTCGAGATCGCGCTCGGCGCGGCGGCGCTCGGTGATGTCGCGGTAGTAGGCGGTGTATCCGGTGGACCCGCGCAGGCTCATGCGCGTGAGCGCGAATTCGACCGGGAACTCGTGTCCGTCGGCGTGCAACGCGGTGATCTCGAGCTCTCGGCCGAGCACTTCGCGGTCTTCGCGCTGGCGGGCGCTCCACCAGGCGCCGTGCGAGTCGCGCAGCCGCTCGGGCACGATCAGCGAGACCAGATCGGCGCCGAGCACCTGCTCGGACAGGTGCCCGAAGGTCTGCTGAGCGGCGCTGTTGAAGTACGTGATGCGACGGCGATGATCGGTGCTCACGATGGCATCGAAGGCCGTCTCGAGCATCGCGCGCAGGCGCAGCTCGCTGGCCTGCAGCTCGGCGTTGCGCGCCGCCGCGATCTCGCGTTCGCGCACCGCCTCCTCGACCACGCGGCGATCCGAGATGTCCGAGAACGCGACCACCGCGCCGCGTCCGGACGGCGTGTCGATCGGCGCCGAGACATAACTGACTGGGAACATGGCTCCGTCCTTGCGAAAGAACCAGTCCTCGTCCGAGCGCACCGTCTCTCCGGTCGTGCGCGGGCGCAGCATCGGACACTCGCGGGCCGGGAACGGCCGCCCGTCGGGGTAGCGATAGTGGATCGTTTCGTGGCTCTGACGGCCGAGCAGTTCGTCGACGCTGTCGTATCCGAGCGTGGCGAGCGAGGCAGGGTTGGCGAACACGATCAGCCCGTCACGGTCGACGACCCAGACCGGCTGGGCCACGCACTCGAGGATGGACGCAAGAAACCCATGGGCGTCGAGCACCCAGTCAGCCAGTTCCGTCGAGTCGTGCTCCTGCACATGAACCCCCGTTGAGGTCTGCGGGCCGATGTTAGCCGAGCTTGGGCGCGCTGGGAACCAGCTGTTACCAACTGGAGAACGTGACGCCCAGTCCAACCGGGCGCTCCACCCAGATGCACAGATGTGACTCGAACGTGAGCGCGTGGTAAATGAAATGCGCTCAGTCAGTGACGCATGCGTAATCGAATGGTGAACGATCGGCCGGTCGCGCAGCGGAGCCGCCCTGAGCGTGGACGCTCGATCGCGCTCAGGCGCTCGCGCGTCGCGCGGGACGGCGGCGCGACGAGGACGAGCGCCGCGGACTCTCGCCCGTCGCGACGGCGGTTCTCGGGGTGGGCAGGCGCCCGACCTGCCAGAGACCGGCGTCGTGGCGCGTGTGCAGCCAGCGCTCGGCGTCGCGCTGGCCGAGGGCGATCAGGTCGTCGATGAACTCGCGTGCGATCAGCAGGTAGCTGAGCAGCTCGCCGTGGACCGCGCCGCGCCGGGCATTGACGAGCCGTCCGAGCAGCGCCACGTTTGGAGCACGCACGAGGCTCGTGAGATTGCCGTAGTGCCGGTCATAGACCTCGCGGGCGAGCCGGCCGATCTCGAGACGGTCGCTCGGCGCGATGAAGATGTAGGGGATCCGGCGCCGTCCCGGCACCGCCTCATGCCCGGCGCCGGCAGACCCGGGGGGCGCGAGCGTCTCGTTGACGGTGGCGAGCGTGGCGACGTCTTCGCCGAGCTGGTCGGAGAGCACGACCTGCAGCAGCTGGGCGACGCCGTCGATCGCGTCCGGCCGCATCGATCGGCCGGTCGGGGTGACCGAGGAGTTCAGTCCGATCACGACGACGCGATCGGCTCCGAGCGCGAGCGCGGGGGCGAGCGGCGCGTTCAGGCGCACGCCCCCGTCGCCGTACCAGCCGGCGGCGGCGCGGGGACGGCGAACCTCGACGGCTGGGAACGCTCCCGGGATCGCCGCCGACGCGAGCACGTGCTCGGGCGCGAGCGGCGTGGCCATGTACTCGATGGCGCGCACCGCGTCGATCGCGAGCGCGGGTCCGCCGTGGTGGAAGACGACGCTGCGCGTGGTGGCATAGGAGGTCGCGACCACGGCCGCTGCCGTCAGGACGCCGTCCTCGACGTTGCGGCCGATCCGTTTGAACGCCACGAACCGCCGCAGCGTGTCGCGCAGCGGCGCTGGATCGAGCAGGCCCGGGAGCCGCAGCCCGGGCAGGTTGGCGAGCATCGCGCCAACGCCGACGAGCCGGCGGAGCTCGCTCGGCGAGAGCAGCGGCCGCAGGGCGTCACCCCAGCGCAGCTCGCGCCACATCTCGAGCGCGAGCTGCGCAACATCCTCGAGCGGCTGATGGGCGCGGGCCGCGAAGAACGCGCTGTTGAGCGCGCCGATGCTGGTTCCGACGAGGAGGTTCGGGCTCTCCCCCCGCGCGGCAAGGGCGGGCGCGAGCGCGGACAGCGCCCCCACCTCGTAGGCGCCGCGCGCGCCTCCGCCGGCAAGCACCAGCGCGATCCGCTGAGGGCGGCCGTTCGATCGAGCGAGATCGGGCACGGTCAGCGCAGGCTAGCGCCGATCACCGGCGGCTGCCTGGGCAGGCCAGCAGGAGTAGGGTCTGCCCGTGGTTCTCTACACCTGCCCCAGCGGCAAGTCCGCAGGCGGGCTGCCGGCCCCGTTTGCCCATCCTTGCGGACGGGCCGCCAAGGCGCTCGACGACGCCGGGCACGCTTATCAATGGAAGCAGGTCAAGGGCGGCTCGCTGAAGTTCTGGACCTGGCCATCCCGCGCCCGGGACCGCGCCGAGATCGAGCGGATCAGCGGCCAGCGCTCGGTGCCGATCCTGGTGCTCGACGACGGTGAGGTCGTGAAGGGCTCGGGCGCGATCGCGAATTGGGCCAAGGAGCACCAACCGCAGGTCAGCGCAACCTGAGCGCGTGAGGCCGAGACGGCTGCACCGCTGGCGAAGTGGAGCCTGCAGTCTTGACAACTTGAGTTGATCCGGAATAAGATCAATTAGGTGCGGGCTCCTCAGATGTCTTCGGGCGACACGACAGACGGGTCCTTCGGATCGCCGGACGCGACCGTCGCCGCCGGCGTGGCGACCGAGGAGCGCCCCACGAGCTCGCGGATGTCCGACCGGGCCGCGCCCGTGGCGGCGCAGGCGCTACCCGAAGCGCGCGCTGCGCCGTCCGCCGCGGGCCCTGTCGAATCGTCGAGCGGTGTGCTGATGCCGCCGCTGCTGCCGGGCTCGAATGCGCGGCAGTCGCTGTCGTTCTTGCGCGATCCGCTCGCGTTTCATCTCGGCGCAGCACGCCGGACGGGCGACGTGTGGCGCCTGCAGGTGATGATCGGCGGGCGCCAGATCGTGATGACGAGCCATCCGGATCACGCCAAGTCGCTGTTCACCGCGAAGCCGGCGGATGCTCCGTCGCTGACCGGGGAGTCGCCGCTTCGCCCGGTGCTGGGACCGAGCTCGGTGCTGATCCTGACAGGCGATCAGCACATGCGCCAGCGCAAGCTGCTGCTGCCGCCGTTCCACGGCGAGGCGATCAAGCGCTACGTGGAGATGATCCGCGAAATAGCCGAGCGCGAGATCGACAGCTGGCCGCTGGGCAGACCGTTCGCGCTCGCCCCGCGCATGCAGGCGGTGACGCTTCAGGTGATCATGCGAGGGATCTTCGGCGTCGAGGGCCGGCCCGCGCCGCGGAGCACCGAGCATCGGCTGCAGGAGACGGTGCGCCGGGTGCTGCACGTTTCGACTCATCCGTTGTGGCTGCTGGTCGAAGCTGCCAACGCCGGGCGCGAGGACGCGCGCGGCCCCTTGCGCGCGATCAATTGGCTGATCGACCGCCAGCTGTACGCGATGATCGCCAAACGGCGCGGCGCCGGAGCCGGCGGCGGTCGCACCGACGTGCTCTCGCTGCTGCTCGCGGCTCGCGACGAGCAGGACCGGCCGCTCACCGACCGGGAGCTGCGCGACGAGCTCGCGACACTGGTGTTCGCCGGGCACGAGACCACGGCCAATCAGCTGGCGTGGACGTTCGAGCGTCTGCTGAGGGCGCCGGCCGCATACGAGCGCCTGCGCCAGACGGCTCGCTCAGGCGAGGGCGAGAGCGGCCGCTACATCGAGGCGACGATCAACGAGGGCATGCGTGCCCGGCCCGTGATCCCGTTCGTCGCGCGCCGGGTCGCGCGATCGTGGCAGCTCGGCGAGTACGTGCTGCCGGCGCAGACGCCGGTTGCGATCAACATCCTGGCGCTGCACCACCGGTCGGACGTCTATCCCGATCCCCACGTGTTCCGCCCCGAGCGCTTCCTGGACCGCAAGCCGGGCACGTACACCTGGATCCCGTTTGGCGGCGGGATCCGCCGCTGTCTGGGGGCGGAGCTGGCGATGGCCGAGCAGCGCATCGTCTTGGACGCGATCGCGCGGCGCACGGATCTGCGGGCGCCAGACCCGAAACCCGAGCCGGGGCGCCAGCGCAACGTCACGATGATCCCGCACCGCGGCGGCCGCGTGCTGGTCACGGCCAAGCACAGCGCATAGCGCCCGCCGGTCGCCACGCCGGCCGCGGCCCAAAGCACACCGGCGCCGGCCCAAAGCACGCGGGCGGCGGCTCAACTCACGCCAGCGGCAGCCCAATGCACGCGGGCGCGCAGCCCAACGCACGCCGGCTGGCAGCTCAGAGCACGCGCGGGGCGGCTCAGAGCACGAATGGGATCAGCATCTTCGTTCTGGTCTTGTAGCCCGGGTAGGCGGCCGGGAATGACGCGGTCATCAACTTTTCCTCGACCATGGCGCTGTGGATGAAGTAGACGCCCAAGATGACAACGCCGAGCAGCCAGTACAGGCTGGTCGCCAGGGCGGTCCCCAGCGTGGCGAGCAGGAAGCCCGAGTAGATCGGGTGACGGACGTATCTGTAGGGACCCGAGGTGACGAGCTCGGGTTCGTGCTTCTGTGTCATCGGCATGCCCCAGTTGCGACCGAGATAGATCCTCGCCCAGACCGCCAGGCCGAGGCCGGCCAGGAACAGAATCGCACCCACGATCTGTACGGCCGGATCGTCGACGGCAAGGCTGCCCAGCTTGAAGGCGTGCAGCACCAGGAGCACGAGGATGGCGATGAAAAGACCGGGCGGCCTGGTTCGCCGCCGCGACGAGCTCCGCTTCGCTCCCGCGGCTGAGATCAGCCAGTAGATCCAAAAGACGACCCAGATGACCGTGATCGCGATCGTCAGCGTAGACATGCCACAAGCGTACTTTCGTCGAAGGCGCGTGGGCGCGGGAGTGACACCGCGCCGGCGCCCGACGACGACGGCGTCGGTCTCTCAGGAAGCTGTAAGGCACAGTCCAGCTTCATCTCAGGCCGTCGGCTGATACTTGCTCGCGTCCACAAAGAACGAAGGAGCAATGATGTCCCCCACCCTCGCTGTCTCTTTGAATGTGCTCGCCGACCTCGGCCTGCTCGCACTGCTCGCATTTCTGATGTCACAGGCACGGCACCTGACCCCTCACCTCGCCGGGGCCGGCGATGCGCAAGCTCAGCCTGCCCGCCGGCCCGAGCGCGCGGGCGCGGCCCGGCCCGTGGCAGGCGCAACCAGCGTTCCCGTATCGGTGGGCTCCTAGCGAGTCGACACCAATCCCAACCGCAGGCTCGCGGCGGAGCACATCGATACCCGCGCACACGGGCCCGCGACACCACGATGCCGCGGGCCCGACGCACGAGCACCCCAAGCGATCTGCCCCGAGCGTCCTGCATGGCGATGGGGCGCCGATATCAGCGGGCGAGTGCCTCTGCCGCCTCAGAGGGCACTCGCCGCGCTCCCCAGCTCGCTCGGCGCCCGTGTTTCGCAGATCTCCATCAAGGGCGCCCACCGCGCGACCCTCGGAATGAGATCTGGCACTGCGCCGAGCGAGCGCCCTCTCTTTTTCTTTATCTCCCTTGGTTCTGCTCAGTTAAACGCAGGGGGGACAGTAAGGTTGGCCGGAGCCGAACGGATCTGCGGGCAACCGGCCGTGAGCGCGGCCGGCGAGCGCGTCCCGGCCGATGACCGCGTCCCGGCCCATGATCGCGTCCCGGCCCACGACCGCGTCCCGGCCCACGACCGCGTCCCGGCCCACGACCGAGGCGCCCGACGATCAGCCGCCGGGCCTCGAGACCAGCAGCCGCACCAGGCGCCGCTGCTGCCGAGGATGATCGCCGCCATCGATGGTGCCGCGCACCGCGTGCGCGGTGATATGTCCGAACGGGCGTAACCCGGATCGGCATCTGGGCCGAGATGGACCAAGCGCCGCGAGCGCGCGAGAATCAGCCGCTACGCGTCACCGGCCCGGGCGCCGGGTCTTCGTGCTGGCGCTTGCGGGCGCTGTTCGCCCAGGTGCTGCGGGCTTCACGGGTGCCGCTTCCTATGCGCCGGGCGGGAGATTCGGATTGCCACTCTGTTGGCGTTCTTCGCGCCGGTGCTTGCGTTCTTCGTGTTTGCGCTGCAATTCTTCTTCACTGGGCGGGGGAGGCGAGTTGCCGACGCGTTCGCGTTCTTCGCGCAGCCGCTGGCGTTCTTCATGTTTGCGCTGCAGTTCTTCTTCGCTGGGAGGCGGACGCGAATCGCGGACCCGTCCCTTTTCTTCGCGTACGATCTGGCGTGCTTCACGGTCGCGTTGCCGTTCTTCTTCGCTGCGCGGCGGACGCGCGTCGCCGGTGGCTTCCTTCTCTTCGCGTGCCTGCTGACGTGCTTCCTGCTTGCGCGTTGTCTCTTCTTCGTGAAGGCGCTGGGCTTCTTCGCGTTCGCGCTGGCCTTCTTCTCTCTTCTGCCGAACGGCTTCGCGTTCGCTGCGGTGTTCGGCGGCGCTCTGCGATGAATGTTCGTCGCTCTTGCGGCTCGCTTCGGCGCCTGCGCTGCCGGCCGAAGCCGGGCCCCCCGGACTCAGCAGTTCCGTGCCAGCGGCCGGCGCTTCGCCGGCTTGGCCGTCGAGCTCGAGCGTTGCCGGATCGGGTTGTGTGCTGGCGCGCGACACGCTTCCGGTGGTCGCCGGCCCCGCCCACCCGACCAGCTCGGTCATTGCGAGCGCGGCGATGGGCCCCACCTGTGTGGTCGCACCGGCGGCAAAGCGGGGCGATCCGGTGGCGAGCGGTTCACTCCCGCCTGTGTCGAGCACCGAGGCTCCCATGCCGACACTGGCGCATATGCACGCCACACCCGCGGCGACCTTGACGGCAGCGGCTTTGACCCCACCGCCGGCCAGCTCGACCGCGGCGCCGACCACAGATCCGGTCATCGCGGCGCCGCCTGCATAGGGCGCGGGGTCGCCGAGTCCGCTTTCCAGCACATGCCTGACGGCCCGGTACTTGAGCGCCAGCGGCGCCGCCAGCGGCAGCATGGCGCCGAGCTGCCGGCGCTGGCGTGCCACTCCGTCGGCGTATACGCGACAGTCCTGGCAGGAGCGCAAATGGCGGCGCAGGCGCCCTCTGAGCAGGGATGCCCCGCGCGCCGTCGCGAGCTCTTCACGGATCTCTCGGCAGTCGGTCTCGCGGGCGTGCCGCTCGGACAGGAGGTTGGAGCGCGCCTGGAAGATGAACGCCTTGACCTGGTCGGGGCGCACGCTCAACACCGTCCCGATCTCGGTCTGGCTGAGACCGTGCATCTCAGCGAGCACGAGCGCGGCGCGCTGACTCTCGGGCAGCTTGCGCAGGTCCTCGAGCATGTGCCGAACCTGCTCGCGAACCTCGAGCTCCCTGAGCGGGTCGCCGCTGAGCGCCGGCTCGCCGTTGAGCTCGACGGTCGGACGGCGGCTGCGCAGAATGCTCAGCGCCTCGTTGCGCGCGATCGTGAACAGCCAAGGCCGCAGGGCGATTCTGCGGCGGTCCGCGCACAGCGCGCGGTAGGCGGACGCGAACGTCGCCTGGACGGCGTCCTCGGCGTCCTGACGGGACCCGAGCATGTAGACGCAGAACGACAGCAGTTCGCCGACGTGACGCTCGTACAGGGCCTCGAACGCGACCGAATCGCCCTGGCGCACCGACGCCACCAGCCGCTCGTCGGTGGCAAAGCGCAAACGAACACGCAGACCCTTCGTTATCAGCCCATTGCCCTCGGCCATCTAGGTCGTGCCCTCGATCGTCGTATCTCAGCCTCCACTTCCTAAGCTACTCGTCTCTGCGCATCGCTTCAAGGGCCGGCTGCCCTCGGCCAGAGGCACTGGCTGGGAGCTCGCTCGCGGTGTCTGTGGTTGATGCGGTCACGTTCAGCCTTTCTTGTACTTGAAGTGGTCCTTGGACGTGATGGCGCTCGTGCCCGCCGAGGTCGTCACGGTGACGTTGACCGTGCCGACGGCTCCCGCCGGCGAGACGGCCGTGATCGAGGTCGCGGAGTTGACTGTGGCTTCGGCGGCGGACGCTTCACCGAACCTGACGGTGGCGGGCTTCGTGAAGTTCGTCCCGGTTATCTTCACCGACGTTTTCCCGGTCGCGGGGCCGGATTTGGGCGCCACCTTGGTGATCGTCGGCGATTGTGCGGAGCGCTGCACGCATGCGCCGGCGAGGTTGCTCCACACCTGCTGGTAGTAGTAGAGATCTCCGTTGATGACTTGGTTGTACTTGGCGCCGTCGGGCGCCGTGCCGAGCGCCGGCCCGTATTCGGTGGCTTCCTTGAACGTCCGGCATCGATCGGCGATCTCTTCGTCCTTGCCGCGATACCACGCGGTGAACTCCGGATCGGTGAGCGACTCGGCGTGCTCGTGAACGAGGCTCCCTCCGAGCGTGGCGTCCGAGGGATTGTCGTTCGGATGTTCTTCGCCGTAGTCGCAGTTGGTGCCCTCCACGTACGGGTCGTTCGCGTAGATGATCGTCCCTTTCGGAGCCGAGATGTAACTGTGAAAGGAGCAGTAGGTGGCATGCGAGGTCCCTGCCGAGCACGAGTGTCCAGCGGCTTCGAGACAGCTTTCGACACCCGGAGGCGTCAGCAGGAAGTACTCGTGCTCGAGATCCATCGGCAGTTCGTGGGCTTCCACGTATTTGGTGATCTCAGAGCGCAGCTGTTCAACGGTGAAGCAGACCGGTGCGGCTGAGCAGCCGTCTGCCGGATAGGGATCGGCGTCGAGCAGTGCGCCGCCGAAGTGTGAGTCGTAGTCTGCGAATTCACCGGCCGAATCGCCATACTGCGTGAGCACCGAGTCGACGTTCTGGTCCCCGCCGCTGTCATGGGCCAGATCTTCGAAGTAGCGGTTGAGCCCGGCCTCGTATGCGGCGGGGTATTCGGGTGCGCCGGCGGGATCCCAGTAGAGGGCGTAGTTGGTGTTCGATGGCATGATCGGCCCCCCGTGGTATTCGATCGGCTGCTTCGACGCGGGTTTCGCGGCGGTTGCCGGCGCCGACGCCGGCGACCGACGTGCCGGCCTCTCGCCGGCTCGCTGCGAGCCGCTTCCAGGCACCGGTTCATAGCCGAAGGTTTCGCCATCCACGTGCACGATCAGCGCCGAGGCGCCGACCGGGCACGTGAGTGTGAACACCGCGACGAACAGGGTCGCAGCGGCGAGCACGATTCCGCGCGCGCGCCACCCGCGTCGCAGCGCAGCATCCGGATTGGTGCTGCGGGTGCTTGGCGCCGGGCAGCCCGACGATCCCTCACAAGCCATCACGGTCCTCCCTCCACCGATAGCGTCGCTATCGGTCGCGATCTTAGGGCAAGCAAGGTGCCCGCGCAACCAACGAGATCCCGCAGGCGGGGTGCTGCAGCTGGACGCTGTGCCGACCAGGGAACCGGGGCACGAAACGACGGGCGCAGGCGGCGTGAAGGGAGGAGGCCCGGGTGCCACTGGACCTCCTCCCCGCACTGACCGAGAGGTTCATCGCTGAACTTGTAGTGGATCGCCGCTCGCTCTTCGGCCGCATGCCGCACGCCGACCGCCAGGCGCCGACTAACAGTTAACTAAGAGATCAGCGAGGGGATCGGCAGCGCCGGCATCAGACTGACGCATCTGCGCGCCACTCTTGCCCCACGCTGAATCGCGTCGGGCGCTGCCGGGCTTGGAAGGGCGATGGTCGGCTCTGAGCAGTGTCCTTGGCATCTCCTATGGACCACTTGAACATGGTGCTCCATGGTTGTTAACGTGCGAACCTCTGAGGGGTTGGAGAGGGACGCGACTTGTGCGTGGCGCACCGGTGGACGTATCCGGCTGCATCGTGCGACGAGCCGGGGCGTCCGCGGCTGCCTCCGTCCAACTTCCGGCGGGCGCGAGCGTTAGACATGAAGATGCAGATGCGGTTGCCGGGGATGAGTCGAAACATGCAGGTCACGTCCGCGAGGACGTGGGCCCGTGCGCACGGTGCTTGCGCCTGGGCCGCCGGTGCTCACGACGAGGTCTGGGAGGCTGAGCGGGTTCGCCGGCCGTGGAGATCGGTGACGCGCAGCTGCGAGTCGTCGACGTCTGACTCGGCGCGCGGTCAAGAGCAGCGTGGCCAGGAGCAGGTACGAGACGTGGCCGTCGATCGCTTTCCCTTTGCCGACAGGGGCAAGCCATGACGACCTCACAAAGCTCTCTGATGGCCATGGAACGCGGAGCGGTCCGCGCCCGCATCCTCCGGCACCGGAGAGGACCGACAGGCTTGCGGCGCGTCTATCCAGTCGGGCGCGCCGCAACGCTTGTCCGGCGACTCGCTTCGCCGGGCTCCTGAAGTCGATTACCTGCCAGGTAGTGGACATGGTGCACGCGGCGGTTAGAGTCGCGCTCACCGATGCTGAGCGCCAGCTCCAACCCGCACGTGGGTCCGCTGCTGCGCGACTGGCGCAAACGCCGGCGTTTGAGCCAGCTCGAGCTCGCGCTGGATGCAGGCATCTCGGCGCGGCATCTGAGCTTCGTCGAGACGGGCCGGTCGGCGCCGAGCCCTGACATGGTGCTGCTGCTGGCCGAGCATCTGAACGTGCCGTTCCGCCAGCGCAACCAGCTGCTGCTGGCGGCCGGTTACGCGCCCGTGTTCCCGGAGCGCTCGCTGCAGGATCCAGCGATGGCAGCGGTGCGAGAGGCCGTCGATCTGATCCTGTCCGGACACGAACCGAACCCGGCGGTGGTGGTGGACCGATGCTGGAACCTGATCGCGGCGAACGCGCCGATGGCGGCGCTTGGGGCATGGGTCGATCCCGATTTGCTGAGGCCGCCGGTGAACGTGATGCGCGTCGGCCTGCACCCGCGCGGCTTGGCGCGCTGGACCGTCAACCGCGGCGAGGTCAGGGCGCACTTCCTGGGCCGGCTCGAGCATCAGGTCGCGGTCACCGGCGATGCGGATCTCACGCAGCTGCTGAACGAGGTGGCCGGCTATCCGGGCGCAGCTGACGAGCGCGATCCGGCCGCCGAGGCTCTCGCCGGGCAGATCCTCACGCCGCTGATGCGATTGCGGGGTCCCGACGGCGTCGAGCTGTCGTTCTTCGCGACGGTCGCGACGTTCGGAACGGCAGTCGAGGTGACGGCTTCGGAGCTGTCGATCGAGCTGGCGTTTCCGGCCGACGGGGCGACGGCCCGGCTGCTGGGCGAACTGTCTCGCCTACCTCCGGGGTAATCGACAGGGCTCCGCCGCTCCTTCACAGTTGGCCGGGACCGACCGACGGCATCGACAAAGGAGTCCGAAGTGGGAGCGCTCGAGGTATCGCCCCAGTCTCAGGCCCGCGGCGAACGCGAGGTTCCGGGAACTGCCGACCCGCGGAGCGGGACACCGTTGAGCGCCCGCGCGACGCGCCTGATCGCGATCACGGGGCTCGCGAGCTTCGCGCTGATCATGGTGGCCGCACTGATCCTCGCGCCGCCGCTGTGGGACTCACCGTCGCAGACGGCGCCGGCGGCCCACGTGGCGGCCTATCTCGAGACCTACCACGGGCGATTGCTCGTATCGCAGCTCGTGTACAGCCTCGGAATGGGGCTGTTCCTGTGCTTCACCGCCGGGCTGTGGTCATGGCTGCGCCGGATCGAGCCGGCGCCCGAAGCGGTCTCGGCGGTGTTCGCGTTCGGCGCAGTTGCGCTGACGTTGCTGATCCTGACGTCGTTTGCGACCGCCGACGTGATGGCCTATCGCCCCCAGCAACCGGCGCTTGCGGTGGCGCTCACGGACACCACGTTTGGTCTGCTGGCGCTGTCGGGTGTCCCGACGGCGGTGTGCCTCGGGGCCTACGCCGCGATCGTGCTGCGCTATCGCTGCCTGCCGACCTGGACCGCCTGGTTGGCGCTGGTGGCGGTCGACGCGCATCTGCTGATCGCCGCGTCGTTCCTGAGCCACGGCAGCTTCCTGGGACTCGAGGGGAGCGTCATCGTCGTGGTTCCGGCGACGTTCTTCGCATGGATATTCGCCACCAGCGCGGTTCTGCTGCGGACGTCGCTGAGCTCGCGGGCGGCGAGCTAGAGGGCGAGGGGGCGAGGCCAACGGCGCTCGTGACCGTTCGCCGAGGCGTCTAGCATCCGAGACCATCGGGACCGTCGACAGCCAATCCTCCGAGTCCTCGGAAGACGTCCTCGCGACCACGGCCGCGGGCCCGGCGGCAGCGCGCGGTGGCGGACTGCGCGTTGGGGGGTATCTGGTCGGCACGCTCGTGGGCGTGTTGGCGGTGTCGTTGCTGTTCCGCCACCTCGGCGTGGTCGCGATCGGGCAGTACACGACCGCGCTTTCGCTCGTGGCGATCGTTGCGGCCGTGTCCGATTTGGGCATGACGGCAGTCGGAGTGCGCGAGCTCTCCAGACGTCCACCCGAGGAGCGCTGGCCGCTCGCGCGCCAGCTGCTCGGGCTGCGGATCACGATGACGAGCTTCGGCGGCGCGGTGATCGTTGTCGTGGCATGGCTCGTGTATTCGCCGACGCTGGCCGCGGGCGTGGCGCTCGCGTCGGTCGGTCTGCTGCTTCAGGTGACCCAGGAGAACTTCGCGCTGCCGCTGCTGATCGGCCTGCGACTCGGCTGGATCGCGGCGTTCGAAACCTCGCGCCTGCTGTTGACGACGCTGCTCACGATCGTGCTGGTGATCGCCGGGGCGACGCTGGTTCCGTTCCTCGGCATTTCGATCCCCGTGGGTATCGCGATCCTGGTTGTGACGGCCGTGCTGGTGCGCGGGACACACTCGCTGAAGCCAGCCTTCAGCTTCACAAGCTGGCGCGCGTTCATCAGGCCGATGCTGCCCTACTCGGCCGCCGCGGCCGCGGCGATGCTGTACTTCAGGATCTCGATCCTGCTCGTGTCGGTGCTGGGCAGCGCGCGCGAGCTGGGCTATTTCGGCGCTTCGTTTCGCATCATCGAAGTGCTCGTGGTCGTCCCGGGCCTGCTGGTGGGCTCGGCCCTGCCGATCTTCGCTCACGCAGCAGGTCGAGATCCCGACCGGCTCGGCTACGGGCTCGGGCGCGTGTTCGAGGTGGCGCTGATCGTCGGCAGCTGGGTCGCGGTGTCGACCGCTGTGGGAGCGCCTCTGGCGATTGCGATCGTCGGTGGACCCAAGTTCGCGCCGGCCGCGCCCGTGCTCGCCGTTCAGGGGATCGCCCTCGGTGCGCTGTTCGTGAGCCAGGTGTGGGCGAACGGGCTGTTGGGCCTTGGCGCGTATCGCGTGATTCTGATGATCAACCTCGGCGGCCTGGCATTTGCGGCGGCCCTGGTGGCGCCGCTGGTGCTGGTCGACGGGGCTCAGGGCGCCGCGATCGGCACGGCCATCGGGGAGATCGCGCTGGCGACGGCTCAATGCCTGGCGGTGATACACCGGCGCCCGCAGTTGCGACCGTCGCTGCGAATCGTTCCCGGGGTGGCGCTGGCAGCAGCGCTCGGCTTGGCGCCATTGGCGCTGACGGGCATCCCGGTGTTCGCCCGTCTGCTGATCTCGACCGTGCTGTTCGGCGCGGCGGTGCTGGTCACGCGCGCCTACCCGCCGGAGCTGATCGAGCTCGTGCCGGGCCTGCGCAGGCGCATCCGTTTCGCGGGCTTGAAGGGCTGAGGTGCCGGCCGCCCTCGAGCGCGAGACCCGCGGGCTCGAGCGACGCGAGAGGTTAGACTCGCGGCCCATAGTCGAGTGGCCACGCGAGGTGCAAGATGACCGGTAAGGCTGATTTCACACCCGAGGAGTGGGAGGTCGTGCTGCACGGGCCCCCGACGGCAGGGATGATCGTGATAACCGCGCAGCGCGGTGGCACGATCCGAGAGACCTATGCGATCGCGAAGGCCTACGTCGAAGCCCGTGAGCAGCACGGCGGCAGTGAGCTGATCGACGAGATCGTCGCGACCAAGCCTCAGATCGACCATACCCGCTACCACTCGGCGCAAGAGCTCAAGCAGAACGGGCTCGAGCACCTGCGCGACGCAGTAGGGCTGCTGGACGGCAAGGCGAAACCGGACGAGGTGGACGGCTACAGGCGTTTCGTGATCACCCTGGCCGAAAAGGTGGCAAACGCACATCGAGAGGGCGGCGCGAGCGTGAGCACCGCCGAGCAGGCCGCGATCGATGAGATCTCGGCGAGCCTCGGCAGCGTGGGCACGTAGACGGCGGCAGGTCGCTCTCGATCCTGTGATGAGCGGCCTCCCACGTCCGGCGAGACCCGCGGGCCTTCGGCACGCCGCTTGACAACTTATTAGCGACTGCTAAGCTCACTGAAGTTAGCAGTCACTAATAACGTCAGGAGGATCCCGATGCCCGCGACCCGTCGAACCTGGACCCTTGTGATCGTGAGCGTCGGCCTGTTCATGGTGGTGCTCGACAACCTCGTGGTGAGCGTTGCGCTCCCCACGATCCATCGCGATCTCGGCGCCTCGATCCAGTCGCTCGAGTGGACGGTCAACGCATACGTGCTCTCCTATGCGGCGCTGCTGCTGACCGGCGCCGCGCTCGGAGACAGGTTCGGCCGCAAGCGCATGTTCATGGTTGGGATCGGCCTCTTCACGGCGTCCTCAGCCGCGGCGGCGCTGGCGCCGAGCAGCGGGCTGCTGATTGCCGCGCGCGCCGCGCAAGGGCTTGGGGCCGCGATCGCGACACCGCTCACGTTGACGCTGCTGGCGGCGGCTTTCCCGACGGACAAGCGTGGGATCGCGCTCGGCGTATGGTCGGGGATCAGCGGGATCGCGGTCGCGCTCGGACCCCTTGTCGGGGGCGCGGTCGTGCAGGGGTTGTCATGGCACTGGATCTTCTGGATCAACGTGCCGATCGGCCTGATCCTGGTTCCGCTCGCGGCTCGCCAGCTCGAGGAGAGTCACGGGCCCTCGCGTCGCATCGACCTCTGCGGACTGGCGCTTGCCTCGGGGGGGTCGCTCAGCGCGATCTACGGCCTGATCCGCGCGCAGACGCAGGGCTGGACCGAGCCGGCTGTGCTTGCGGCGCTGGTGGCCGGGCTGGCCCTGCTCGGCGCATTCGTCGCGTGGGAGCTCCGGGCCGAGCAGCCGATGCTTCCGATGGAGTTCTTCAGGCGCCGCTCGTTTTCGGTGACCAACGGAGTGTCACTCGCGATGTACTTCGGGATGTTCGGCTCGATCTTCTTCCTCAGCCAGTTCTTTCAGAACGTGCTCGGCAACTCGCCGCTGCAGGCTGGCGTGAAGTTGCTCGTGTGGACCGGCGCGACGATGGTCGTGGCCCCGCTCGCCGGCGTGTTCTCCGAGCGCCTCGGCAGCCGCTGGTTCATGATCGCGGGTCTCGCCCTCCAGGCCGCAGCACTTGCCTGGATCGCCGAGCTGGTGAGCGTCGACACCTCGTATCTGAGCCTGGTCGCGCCGTTCGTGCTCGCCGGCGCCGGCATGGCGCTGGTGTTCGCACCCTCGGCGAACGCAGTGCTGTCTTCGGTGAGCGTCGAGCAGGCCGGACAGGCGTCGGGCGCGAACAACGCGATCCGCGAGCTCGGCGGCGTGCTCGGGGTGTCCGTGCTGGCGACGGTCTTCACGGGCTCGGGCAGCTACGCGTCTCCCCAAGCGTTCGTCAACGGTATGACCCCGGCGCTGTGGGTTGGCGCCGGCGCGCTCGCCGCGGGCGCGCTGTTGGCGCTCGTGCTGCCGTTCAGCACGCGGACAGCGACCGAGCCAACCCCGACGTCGCGTCCCGTCGAGCTGGTGGTCGAGCCGGCTTGACTCGACCAGCACCTAGGATCATGGATCGCGATGCCCACACCAGCAACGCCCGAGCCCTCCCGCCAGCGCGTTTCGGCCGCCGAGCGCCGGGACGCACTGGTCAGGGCGGCGGTGTACGAGTTCGCCCAAGGGGGGCTGACGGGCACGCCGGTCGACCGGATCGCGCGCGCGGTCGGGGTGGCCCAGCCGTATGTGTTCAGCCTGTTTCCCACCAAGCGCGACCTGTTCCTTGCCGCGGTCGAACGCAGCTTCGAGCACACCGCCAAGCTGTTCGAGCGCGCCGCCGCCGAGTACGACGCCGGCCGGTCCCCGCGGGACGTCGCGGACAAGCTCGAGGCGATGGCCTGGGCCTACCACGAGATGCTCGAGAACGAAGGGGATCGCGCCTGGCTGATGATCCAGCACCAGGCATTCGCCGCCTGCTACGACAACGAGGTGCGAGCACGCGTGCGGGATCTGTTCGCGGACCTGATCCTGCGGGCACAGCTGCTGTCGGGGGCCGACGCCGAGCGCATCGACGAGTTCTTGCGCTACGGCATGTCGCTGAACGTGGCCGCGGCGATCGGAGTCGAGGCTCTGTCGGTCGACTCGGACTGGATTGCCGCGCGCCGCAACGCCACAACGGCCGGTCGCCGAGATGCTTGATCTTGCGGCCTATCTCGAGCGCATCGGGCTGAGCGCCGACGGTCGTCCGACGCTGCAGGCGGTCCACCGCGCGCACGCGACCTCGATCCCGTTCGAGAACCTCGACCCCCATCGCGGTATTCCGGTATCGCTCGCCCAGGAGGATCTCGAGCGCAAGCTCGTGCTCGAGCGGCGCGGCGGCTACTGCTTCGAGCAGAACCTGCTGCTGGCGTCGGCGCTCGAGCATCTCGGTCTGACGGTCGAGCCGATGCTCGCTCGGGTTCGCCGCGGGGCGCCACCCGGTACCGTGCGGCCCCGCACCCACCTCGTGCTGCGAGTGACAGACGAGGACGACCGCGTCTGGCAGGCCGACGTCGGCTTTGGGCTTGGGACGCTGCTCGACCCGATCCCGTTTGGCGCCGATGGTGCCGCCGACCACGAGCAGTCGGGGTGGCGTTTCCGCGTGATTGGCGAGGGCCTCGAGCTGGTTCTGCAGGAATTCATCGATGGAGCATGGTCCGACGTTTACGCATTTCCGCCACAGGCGGTCCCGCGCGTGGACATCGAGACGAGCAACTGGTGGGCGTCCACCAACCCGCAGTCGCCGTTCGTGTTCGGGCTGATCGCCTCGGCACACCATGCGGACGGCACGCGCGAGTCGATCAGCGACTGGAGCGGACCGCTCGAGCTGAGGCTGCAGTCGCCCGGCGATACCCAGCTCTCCGAGCTGCCACGCGAAGCGATTCCCGAGCTGTTGGCCGAGCGCTTCGATTTGCCGGGATACGCGCTCGGGGCGGACGGTCGGGTGCAGTGATCTCGGTCACTGCGTCCGACTGATGGCGTCCTACGGAGCGACCACGAGCCGGATCGGATCGCCGTCCTTCGTGGCGAGCCGTTCCACGCCGCGGACGACGTCCTCGAGCGGCATGACGTCTGAGATCGAACCAGAGACATCGAGTCGACCGTTCGCGACGAAGCCGATCAGCTGGTCCAGGTGCAGCTTGTCGTATCCGAGATGCCCGAGCAGCGAATGAGAGGTTGCGCCGAAGAGGAGGTTCGGCCCGAGCGAGATGGGCTCGGCTGACAGGCCGACGATCAGCAGCCGTCCGAAGCGCCCGAGACAGGCGTCGGCCTGGACGAGCACGCGATTGGCGCCGAACACGTCAGCGGCGACGTCCAGCCCGAGACCACCGGTGAGCTCCCAGACCTGCTGCTCGACGCCGTCGGCCGTCGGATCGAGCGCATGGTCGGCTCCGCGATCGAGCGCGCGCTGTCGCGCAACCTCGCTCGGGTCGAGCGCGATGATCGGCGACGCGCCGACCATCCGCGCCACCATCACCGCGTGCACTCCAAGCCCGCCGATCCCCCAGATCCCGACCGATTCTCCGCGGCGCAGGCCGGCACGGTCGGTCAGGCCGGCGTACGGCGTCGAAACGGCGTCGGCCAGGATCGCCGCCTGCTCGATGGGGACGTGGTCGGGAACCGCGACGAGCGCCTGCCAGGGAACGACCACGAACTCCGCCCAGGCGCCGTCAAAGGCAAACCCCATGACCATCGGCGCCAGGCAGTCGCTCGGCGGATATCCCCTCAGACAGTTCGGGCAGTTGCCACAGGGCTTGCCTGCAGCCATCAGAACGCGGGTACCGACGGCCCAGTGCTCGGGCACGCCCTCCCCGACTCGCTCGATGACCCCGGCCGGCTCGTGCCCCGGCGTGACGCGTTCGAGCGGCGATGGGAGCGTTCCGTCGATCAGGTGCACATCAGACAGGCAGATCCCGCAGGCCTGAACGCGCACGAGCACCTCGCCCAGGCCTGGCTCGGGATCCGGCACCTCTTGGACGTCAAGCCGGCGACTGGCGGTATCGAAGATGGCCGCGCGCACTGGGCGCACCGTAGCAACACGGGCCCACGCGGCGAGCCTCGCATCCCGCGCGCACTGGGCACACCGGAGCAACTCGGGCCCGCGCGGCGAGCCTCGCATCCCGCGCGCACTGGGCACACCGGAGCAACTCGGGCCCGAGCGGCGCGCCTCACACCCCCAACGGTCTCGACGGCGCTCGAGCAAGCTGGCGCTCGAGATGTAGGATCGGCTCATGTGTAGAAACATCCGCACCCTCTACAACTTCGAGCCGGTCGCCGACGAGCGGGAGATCCGTGCCGCGGCGCTTCAGTACGTGCGCAAGATCAGCGGCTTTACGAAGCCCTCGCAGGCGAACGCAGCAGCCTTCGAGCGCGCCATCGACGCGGTCGCCAAGGCGTCTAGTGACCTGCTCGACGAGCTTGTCACGAACGCGCCACCAAAGAACCGCGAGATCGAGGCGGCGAAGGCGAAGGCGCGCTCGGCGCAGCGGTTCGCCGCCTAGTTCGTCGACTGGACGGAGCGGCTGGCCTGACCGGCGTCGAGCTCCCCCAGAAGGCTTCGGACCAGGTTTGCGATCTCGTCGCGTGTGATGCGTACCTCGGCGAGCGGCCGGCCCTTGGGGTCGGGAAGGTCCCAGTCGCGATAGCGCTTGCCGGGGATGTACGGACACTCGTCGCCGCAGCCCATCGTAACCACGATGTCGGCCTGGCCGGCTAGCTCGCGGGTGAGCAGTTGCGGCCGGCGATCGGCGAGCTCGATGCCCAGCTCGCGCATGACTTCCACGACCTGCGGGTGGACTCGGTCTGCCGGCGCGGTGCCGGCGGACAACGCGATGTGTCGGCCGGCGGCTTCGCGTTCCAGGAGCGCCGCGCTCATCTGCGAGCGCCCGGCGTTGTGCGAGCAGACGAACAGCACGGTCGCCACTCATCCCCCGATCGCCGGTTGGCGCACCGGCCCTTCGACGCCAGCCTGCTCGTGGTGGGGAACTACGAGCTCGGCGGCGTCGGCGGGTGTCACACCGGGATACAGCCCTCTGACGGCGAGGATCGCGCAGGCTCCGCCAACGAGCTGCGCCGCGACGTAGCCGGGCACGGACGTCGGGGCGATCCCGGCGAACGTGTTCGAGAACATGCGCCCGACCGTGATCGCGGGGTTGGCGAAGCTGGCCGAGCTCGTGAAGAAGTAGGCCGCACCGATGTACACGCCGACCGCGGCCGGCGCGAGGCTCAGGCGCTTGGTGCGCGCGAGCGAGAAGATCACCAGCAGCAGTCCGGCGGTGGCGATCACCTCACTGAACAGGTGCGCAGGTGAGGCCCGGTGATGCGTTGAGACGCTGACGGCGGCGCGCGCGAACATGCCGTTGGCGACGATCGCACCGAGCACGCAGCCGGCCACCTGCGCGGGTGTGTAGGCGAGCGCGTCACGCCAGCCGAGGCCGCCGAAGATCGCGTCCGCGAGCGAGACGACCGGGTTGAAGTGCCCGCCGGATACCGGACCGAACATGAGGATTATCGCCGCGAGGCCCATCGCGGTCGCGACGGCGTTCTCGAACAGCTCCAAGCCGACATCGCCGGGCGAGAGGGTTTCGGCGGCGATGCCCGACCCGATCACGAGCGCAGCGAGGAACGCCGAACCGAGTAGCTCGGCCAGGAGACGACGGCGGAGCGGCGGCGTGCCCACGAGTCGATCGTATTACATCGACAGATGTGATTGTTATTGATATACGTATATAGATGTCCGTCGATTTGGAGCTGACACCCAAGACCAAGCGCCCCGCCGGGGAGCGCTGTTGCGAGCCGGTCGTCTACCCCGACGTGGACCGCGCCCAAGCGATACGCATGGCCGAGGTCGCCAAGGCGCTCGGCGACCCGATCCGCCTGCAGCTCGTGGACGTGCTGCGCAGGCACGCCGGGAAGGTGTGCGTGTGCGAGCTCGTGCCGCTGTTCGGCGTCTCACAGCCGACGCTTTCGCACCACCTCAACAAGCTCCGTGCGGCCGGGATCGCGGACTCGGAGCGCCGCGGCCTGTGGGCCTACTACTACGTGATCCCAGACGCCCTGGACGAGCTCTCGGCCTGGCTTGGCAGATAGTCCGATCGGCGATTCAGGCGCAGTCGACCGGGAAATCCTGCCCCGCGACCCCAAACGAGGCGTCGTGCCGGGCCATCGAAAACCCGGATGTCGAGTTGAACGCGAGATGCCACCCGTCCCACCTGCGCACACGTAGATGGGCGTGAAAACCGCGGCAGTAGTACAACGCCCTGCCGTGCCGACCCCGGTCGTACCATTTTTCAAATTCGAGCGCGACGCGACAGGCCCTGGCGCCCGAGATGCGATGGCGATCGAATACGACGATTCCGGGCAACACGCCCGGGGGTTGGCAGCTCCTGTATGAGAGCGCGGTCGTCGCCCTCGGCGTGGATTTGCCCACGGCCGCCGCGGGCCAGGAGGCGAAGCTGACACCGACTGCCGCGATCAGGACCAGGCGACGGAGGAGCCGGCGAGGACGGGCTGGGACGGGTCGCTTCAGCCAAACCGGATCCTGGCACGAGCGGTCTCGGGTGCGCATCGGCGCGTGCCTCAGCTGGTCGCCGTCCAGCTCACCGTCTCGCCGGAGCTGCTCGAGTAGAAGTGCGACGCGACGGTTCCCTTCGCTTGACCGTGCTTGGCGAACGTGCCTGTGACCGTGTCGGTACCCTCGGCCTGGGCGCCCGGCCCCGGCGCCGGGATCTTGAGCACGGCCTTGAACTTGCCCTTGGAGATGCTCGCCGAGCCCGCGTTGGGAGTCCCCACACCGCCGCAGCCCCCGTTGCATTTGAAGGGGGTGTCGACCATGAGGTCGATGAGCTTCTTGCCGTTGGCAGAGACCTTGAAGCTGATCTCGTCCGTGGGACGTCCCAGGTAGTGACCCGTGTAGGTCGCTCCGGGCGTCGCGGTCGACGCGAGCGCGCCGCCGGCGATCGTGAGCGCTGCAGCGACCGCGACCACGCCAGCCCTGAAGATCGCCTGCCCTCGAACCTCTGCGCGCCTCATTTCAGGCCCCTTCCAAGTCGTCTTTCCTCCGGGTTGGCCAGAAGCATAGTCGGCCCCAACCCCGGAACAGCCGGCGCTCTGTCCGGGCACGCGGCGTCGGCCCTCAAGCTCGTGGGGGCGGCTGCCGGGCGGCGATCAACTCCCTGTCACGCGGGCGTGCTCGACAGGCGCGATCGTTCCGCGATCTGAAACCGCCCACGCGCTCGCGGGATCGCGGAGTCGGGCTTGTATGCTGCGCCCGCGATGTCTTCCCCGGCCAATCGCACACGTCGCGACATCGGTCATGAGACGACGCGACGCGCCCGGGGGTCGCTGCCCGACTGGCACATGCGGAAGGTGTTCGCGTCGCTGTGGCCGCGCACGCGCGGCGAGCGGGTCGCGGTGGTGGGGCTGATCGCGGTGCTCGCGGCGGGCGCAGTCATGCGGCTGCTGTTCCTGGCGGCCTGGCGGCCGGCGTTCTTCGGCTTCCCGGACTCGGTGACATACGTCGGGCTGGCGATGGAAAAACTCTGGGTCGACCCCACTCGCGAGGTCGGATACCCGCTGTTCCTGCGCGAGCTGCACGCGATATTCCCGAACCATCTGACGTGGGTGATCGCGCTGCAGCACCTGTTCGGGCTGGCGAGCGCACTGCTCGTGTTCCTTGCCGTTCGACGGTCGGGCGGCCCGCCCTGGCTCGGCCTGCTGCCCGCGGCGCTGATCGCGCTCAACGGGGCCGAGATGTTTTTGGAGCACAGCCCGCTGACCGAGTCGCTGTTTATCTTCCTTTTGTCGCTCGCGCTGTACTTCGCCGCCAGCGCGGCCGGCGCCCGTATGCCAGTGTGGGCCGCGCTCGCGGGCCTCGCGCTGGGCACCGCGAACACCGTGCGCGTCGTGGCGCTGCCGCTGATCGTCGTGCTCCTCGTGTGGCTGCTGCTCTGGTCGAATGACACGTGGCGGCGCAGGCTGCTTGGCACGTGCGCCGCCATGGCGGCGATGGCCTGCGTGCTCGTTCCCTATGTGATCGTTCAGCACGAGCACACCGGCTACTGGGGGCTCTCGACGCCGGCCGGAGCGTGGAACCTGTATTCGCGCGTGGCCCCGTTCGCGGACTGCCACAAGTTCACCCCGCCACCCGGTACGAGCGTGCTGTGCGAAGCGACCCCGCCGTCGCAGCGCAGGCTGGGCATCGAACAGTACACATTTGACGAAGCCGTTTCACCCGCCGACAGGGCCTTCGGCAAAGGCGCCGGTCCGTTCTGGGCCACCCAGGAAAGTGACAAAAAAATCGCCGCCTGGACACGTGCGGTGATCCTCCATCAGCCACTTGAATATCTCGAGACAGTGTTCGAAAGCGTACTCGCGTACGTGGGGACCGTGAACCTCGTGTTCAGCTCGCACAACGAGCTCGGCTACAACTATCAGTCGTTCTACCACGAAGCTCTCTTCGCCCATCAGGAGCTGGAAACCGCGCGGGTGACTCGCCTCGATTTCTATGGGGCGAACAGTTACAAGACCAATTCCGGTCTGCTGAATTTTGTCCTCGGATACGAGACGGTCACACGCGTGCACGGTGTGCTCGCAGCCATTCTGATGCTGCTGACGTTCTTCGCGCCGTTCCTTCCACGCGGCCGACCTCGACAGCTCGGCTTGCTGTTCTTTCTGATGGCGTGGGTCGCGCTGATCACACCCGCCGCGAGCCACACCTGGGACGCCCGCGCGGCGATCCCGCCGATCGGCCCGCTCGGCGGCGCTGCGGCCCTCGGACTGTGGCAGGTCGGACGCCTGGGCCGGCGCTACCGCGATAAGCGGCGTCTGGCTGTGTAGCACCTCGCCGCGGGCGTCTGGGGGCGCGAGGCCGGCTGGTCCGCGAGGGTCTCGCGGGCGCCGCTGGGCATCGACCGCGGCCGCTCGGGTGGATCGGGCGTGCCCTCGCTCGGGCGCTGGTGTCGCCCGACGGCGCGACGGTCGGATGGCGGCCTCGCGGCGGCCTCGCGGCTCGCTGCAGATGAGAGACTTCTCACCTTTAGAGGCCGCTTAACCATTTGGCCGTACTCTGCGGCGCGTGAGCAGCGAGACCATCGCAGCGCCGCCGAACGCCGGGGTCGACTGGCGGCGCGCCGAGTTCGTCCTGACGCTGCTCGCGTTCGTCGGCTTTTTGACGTTGCCGGTTCGTATCACGACGATCTACGACGGGCTGCCCGCGCATCCGCTGTTCGTACACGTGCCGGTCGTGCTGATCCCGGTGACGATCATCGCCGCGATCGTGTTCACGGTAAGGACCGACTGGCTGGAACGCTATGGGATCGCGCTGGCGCTCGTGGCGATCGTCGCGATGAGCTCGATCTTCCTGACGATGCAGGCCGGCGCGGCATTGCGTGCGGCGCTCAACCTGCAAGGCGAGGCGGGGAAGCTGATCTCAGAACACGCGCAGGCCGCACATGTCCTCGCCTACATCTACGTGCTGTTCACCGCTGTGCTGATCGTCACGTTTGCCGCGCGGCGGATCAGCGACGGAATGCCAACCGGCCTCGCCTTGATCGATGGTCCGCTGTCGAGCACCGCGATGTTCGCGGCGCTGCGCGTCGTGCTGGTGCTGCTCGCCCTCGGTGCCGGCTACATGTGCTTCAGGACCGGCGATCTCGGCGCCAAGGCTGTTTGGCAGGGAAGGCTGCAGGCCGCGCAGCACGCCTTTCCCGAAGGCCAGATCAAGCCGGGAGAACCACCACCGGGAGCCGGTGGCCCGTAGGGGCGCACGGGCGGGCGCCACACGCACGGGCGGGGGCCCACAGCGGGATTGTCGAAGCGCGAGCGATCCCGCCGCGAGGATCGATGAAGGCCTCCTCATCGCAGCCGCAGCCGCGCTTTAGCCGCTGAGGGGATGCTGCGCGCGATGGCAGCCCAGCCCAGCATCGCGCGTCGGCGCACGATCATGCGGCGCCGGGCAGGTGGGCTCGTTGTGTTCGTCACGCTCATAGCGGTCTTTCTCGCTGCGACCGGCGGTCGGGCCAGGCACCGTGTGCCCGTCGGCACGCGTGGCGGTCGTGTCGCTGACCCAAGCCGCAACGCCAGCTCCGCGCCGACCGCGCAGCTGCGCCCCGGTTCGGATCCAAACGTGCTGCCAGGGCCCGTGTTGATCGCCGATCGCGACAACAATCGGCTGCTCGAGGTCAGTCCGCAGGGACGTGTGCTTTGGCGGTTCCCAGAACCGGGCGACCTGTCACCTGGCCAGACCTTCCTGCTGCCCGACGACGCCTTCTTCTCACCGGACGGGCGTGAGATCGTCGCCACGGAGGAGGATGATTTCGCGGTCAGCATCATCGACCTGGCAGAGCACCGCATCGTCTATCGCTACGGCCATCCCGGCGAACCGGGCTCAGAACCCGATTACTTGCACAACCCGGACGACGCGATGCTGACGCCCTCCGGGGAACTGCTGATGGCCGACATCAAGAACTGCCGCGTGCTCGTGATTCGCCCACCAGCGCACCACCCGCTGCGCCAGCTCGGCGTGACCGGCGACTGCGAACACGGGGCCGGCGTCACCTACGGCAGCCCCAACGGCGCGTTCCCGATGTCAAACGGTGACACGGCGGTCACCGAGATGAACGGGGACTGGCTCGATTTACTGGCTCCCAACGGTCGGGCGCTGGCCGCGACGCACCCGCCGGCCTTCACCTATCCGTCAGACACCAACGAGGTCCGCCCCGGCGTGTTCCTGTCCGCCGACTACACCAAGCCCGGCGCGATCGAGACGTTCACCACTGCCGGGCGGCTCTTGTGGCGCTACGAACCCACGGGTGCGGAAGCGCTCGACCAGCCCTCGCTCGCGCTGCCGTTGCCGAACGGGGACATTCTTGCCAACGACGACAAGAACGATCGCGTGATCGTCGTCGATCCGCACACCGACAGGATCGTGTGGCAGTACGGCCACACAGGCGTGCCCGGCTCCGGCGACGGGTTCTTGAGCAACCCCGACGGGGTCGACCTGGCTGCGCCCTACTCGCTCGGGCGGCGGTTCTCCGCGAGCATGCGCGCACCCTGAACGCTGGGCGCCGGCCAGTCTAGGGCGCGGCTGGCGTCAGCTCGTACACCGAGGCGAGGGTCCCGGTGGTGCTCAGCCCCCCGATCAACCAGATGCGATCGCCGAGCGCCACCGCGCAGGTGTCCGAGAGGCGCAACGGCAGCGCTCCGTCGGGTAGCGCGTGCCCGTTCGTCGCGTCGATCGCGGTGATCGCCGCGTGCTGGGAGCCAGGTTCAGAGCCGCGCCCTCCGAGCACGTAGACATAGCGTCCGAGCGCCACCGCCGCGGCGTGCGTCACGGCAAAAGGCAGCTCGCCCACCCGGCTTACAACCCCGGACGCGGGGTCGAAGCTCAGGATCGCGCGCGTTGCGGCTTCTGCACGCGAGCCGCCGCCGATCAGCAGCCGTCCGCCGATCGCGGCGACCGCCGGGTAGCGCAGACCGTAGGGCAGGCGCCCCGCGAGCCACGGCCGCCCGCCGGGCCGCCACGCGACTACTGTGTCGAGCGCCCGCTGCCCGTCATAGCCACCGACCACGTATGCGGTGCCGGCGATCACGGACACAGCCGCGTCAGATGTGGCCGTCGGTAGGTTCCCTGCTTCGTTGACGCGCTCGGCGGCAGGGTCGTAAGCGAGGATGTGCTCGTAGGAGCTGAACTGGCCGCCGCCGAACACGAACACGCTGCCGTCCAACATCGCCGCCTGCGCGTCGTGCTGCGGCTCGTGCAGGAGCCCGCCGCTGCGAGCACCCTGGGCGTCGAGCACGCTCACAGCAGCGCTCGAGGTATCCGCGGCGTCCAAGCCCCCGATCAGCGCCACGCGACCGGATCCGAGATACACGCACGCCTCGTCCTGCAACGCGAACGGCAACGCCACGGGAAGCCTCCGGCCGGCAAAGCGCACGGCCGGGACGGGCGAGCCGGTCGGCGACGCACGCGCGGCGCCATCCGCGCCCGAGCGCCCATGCGAACCAAGCACGCCCGCCCATGTCACCAAGGCGAGCACGACGAGCATCGCCAGTGCTGCGAGCGCGCGCCGTCGCAGGATCATCCGGCGGCGCACAGCCACCCGTGAGCGCGGCGCGCGAGCCACGCTCTCACCTCGAGACGAGCAAGTGCCCGTGATTGCGTGAGCTCCACTGCTTGTCAGTGTGCGAGGGCGCTGTAAGCGGACACTAACGCGCAGATGAGAAACCTCACTGAAACCGCAAGCGGTAGAGGTTCGCTGTCGTCGAGTTGAGCGAAGTCGATGAAGGGATTCTCACTCGGGGTGAACGGGCAGCGCCTATGGTTGGGCTGTGTCGGCGCAACAAGGCAACCCGGCGACTGTCGCTCGGTTGGTCAACCGGCCTCGCGTCCCGGTGGCGGCGCTTGTCAGGGCATGAGCAGTCCCCGTGAGGTCGCTGACCCGGCTCGCGTCTCCGCGCCACGCGAGCAGCTCAGCGCGCGCCGCGAGCAGCAGCGCAGGGCCAAGGCCAGGCGCAGGCGGCGCCGGCGGCTCCTGTTGATCGGGAGTCCTCTGCTCGGCCTTCTCTGCTGGGCGCTGATCTCCTACTCGAGCTGGATGCTGAAACCGACGAGCATGTCGCTCGGCGCGCGCAGCGTGGAGTGGGTGAGAGCTGACGTGCCGTTCGGGAACACGATCGTCGACGACATCGAGCACATCTACTACACCGCAAACGCGCCGGAGAAGGGCGGGCCCGCGCCGAAGCACGTGCCGGCGGTCGGTTTGACTCCGCCGCGCGGCAGGCCGACCGCGGCTTGGCCGCCGCCCATCAAGCCGGTGTTCGTGCATCGGCTGCCCGGGGAAGGAATTTGGAAACCGACCGGGCCGCCGGTCGACGGTGGCCCACCGGTGCTGGTGACGAGTTTCCGCCCGGAAGCTGAATATCCGGAGCTGCTCGCCTACGTGGCCTGGTTTGACCACACACGCACAGCGATCGGTTACTACCCGGGGCGCTACGAGCCACCCAACGCTGCGGTGCGTGGGCCGATGATGGTACCCGACAGTCAGCGCTGGCGACTGCTTGCCACCTTCAACGGCGGCTTCACCTACGAAGACGGGGAAAACGGCTCGACGGTCGACGGCCAGGTCAACGAGCCGCTGAAGGACGGCAAAGCCACGCTCGTCGGCTATCGCGACGGTCGCGTCGGGATCGTCAAATGGAGCGGCGGCCCGAACGCTGGACCCGACGTTGCCTGGGCGCGCCAGAGCCTCGCGCCGATCGTGTGGGACGGGCGCCTGAACCCCGGTTTGAACGAAAACCCGAACAGCCCGGAATGGGGGTTCACGCTAGGCGGCGTGACGCGCGTGTGGCGCACCGGCGTCGGCATCGATCGCCACGGCAATCTGATCTTCGTGGCCGCCGAAGGTCAGACGGTGATCTCGATCGCGAAGCTCCTGAGGCACATCGGTGCGGTGCGGGCGATGGAGTTCGACATCAATCCCGACTGGCACACGCTGATCACCTATACCCACGACCACCGACTCGTCCCAAAGATGGTCGAGCCCCAGCCGAACCAGTCGGCCGATCGCTATCTGGTGCCCGATGATCGTGACTTCTTCGCGGTCTATCGTCGTATGCCCGGCCCGATAACAGTGCCTCTCAGGTAGGCGGCACCCCGACGCCGCCCGATCGCTCCGCCGGCGAGCGGTCCGTCCGCGCGCTATATGCTCGCTCACTGTGAACGCGAATGAAGGCCGCGGGCGGCGCAACGTGTCGCTGCCCCCACGGCGGACGCGGTGGCAGGCGCGATCAAGACGGCAGGTCTGCGCCGCGCTGCTGCTCGCCTGCGTGATGCTGTGCGGCACTGCGCCGGTCGCCGCCGCGTCGAGCTCCGACGCGCGGGCCACGCGCGCCTACCTGGTCGCGCAGTACAAGCTCGCGAAGGCGCTGTTGCGCGAATCCGACCTCGCGCACGCCGCTCAGAGGGCTGCGGCTGCGCAGATCGCTCGAGAATGCCCCGGGGTGGTCTCGGGGATGCCTTCATCCACGAAGCCGTTCCCCGCACTCCCACCCCGCGCGAGAGGCGAAAACGCGCGGCTGTCCCAGCAGAAGCTGACGCTTGAGGAGGAGCTCGATACGGCGGTCGAGCGGCCCGGCAACAGCCTGTATGGCACGGCCGAGGGAGCGTACGTCGCCGAAGTGCGCGAGCTGTCGTGGAGCAACCCGGAGATCGCCCAGGCGCTCCAGACCGCGGCCACGGCGACCCTCCAAGACGTCTCTGTCCCCACTCCGATGTTCTGCGCCGACGCGGGCGCGTGGGCGCAGAGCGGCTATCGCGCCCTGCCGGCGTCGAGCCGGGAATTCGAGGCTTCCCGGGCACTGAGGAGCTCCAAACGGCAGAGCGAGCCTTCACTGGAAGCGCTGCTGAAGCCTTACGAGAACGCACCGGATCGTGCGCTGATCCGCAAGACCACAGCGATCGAAGACAAGCTGATTGCCAGGGCCGTCGCCGCCGTGCAGATGGTTTCCAGCCTGGACCGAATAGTCGGGTTTCCGCAAACCGGGAGCGGAGAGCGCAAGCGGATCGTTCTCGGCCACGGGCGCACTGCGGCCGGTACACGCTTCGAAGTCAGCTCCGGGTCCGGCCTGCTGAGCGGCTTGGGCTCTTGCGACCGTTCTGCGACGGTGGCATACACCCAGTCGGGTGCGCCCGAACCGCTGATCGTGAGCGGGCCCAACAACCCGATCTGCCTGTCGCCGCCCCGGTATCGACATCCCGCGCTGTTCTGCGAAGCAGGCATCGAGACGATCCAGACCGCGGTGCCGGGCTTGGTGCGCTCGGTCGAGCTGGTGCTCGCCGACGGGCGGGCCATCGACTCGCGCGCGGTCCGTGTACCGCGCCGAGATGGTGGCCCTGCGGGCGTCTATGCCCAGCAGATCCGTGGGACGATGAGCCACGCTGTCTCGCTCGTCGAGCTGAATGGCGACCGGGGCGTCGTGCTGACCGTGAAACTATCGCGATACCGCTGCGTTAAGCAGCGCAAGGAACCGGAAGAACTCCCGACCATCACAGACCTCTCCAGCGGACGTACGCCCGAAGGGGAAGCATTCACGATCAGCGCTTTCGGCAGTTTCAACAACGAGCCTTTCCTCAGCGTAGACACCGGAGTCAACCCCGAACTCGACGAACCAGCGAACGGACTCCGTGCGAGCAAAGCGTTCACGTGGTCGCTGTCAGTCGGCTGCACCCCACACTCCTATGCGATCCTCTACGGAATCCTCACACCACCGGGAACGTCGGTGACCGCGCAAACCTCCCAGGGCGCTGTTGCGCTGAACGTCGTCCCAGTGGAACCGCGCGTGCACGCAAAGGGTCCGCTCGTCTACGGCGTGTTCAACGCACTGCCCTCCGAACTGACGGTGCGCGGACCTGGCGGGTCGATCGTGTACACCGAAAGCCTGCAGACACAGGCGACAGAAGCGGCGCAGTTCTGCGAAGGCTACGCGGAACCGTGACCGACACGACCTCGCTCGAGCCGCACGGGGTGGCCGCCACACTGGCGCCCGCCCGTGGCACGCCGATTTCGAGTCGGTCCCGACGACCATCTCGGACCACTCGTCGCCGCGCGCTAGCGCTTGGTAGGCTCGAAGCCGTGCCAGGCAGATCCCCAGCGCGCACCCCTCTTCGGGCGGACACAGGAGCCGACCCGAGTGCCGTGCGGGAAAGGGTCGGCGCGAGCGGTCGCGTAATCGAGCTGCGGGAAGTGGTCGTCGCTTCCCCGAGCGTCGCGTGGCGGACGACGGTCTGACCCGCCACACCGACCCGAGCTCACCTCCACCTCCAGACCACTCAGAGACAGCGAGCGAAGCCGGGCCCGGTAAAGGCTTCCAAGCCATGCGCTTCGGCCTGTTCGGCAGCGCCGAGGCGCCGCGCGGCAAACGGGATCCTGCGCGCGGCTTTCGCGAGTACGTCGAGACCAACGTCGAAGCCGAGGAGCTCGAGTTCCATTCCACGTTCCTGGTCGAGCACCACTTCTCAGGTTTCGGGCAGGTGTCGAGCTCTCTGGATCTGCTGAGCTGGGTGGCCGCACGCACGTCGACGATCCGCCTGGGGACCGCCGTGATCGTGCTGCCGTGGCATGACCCGGTGCTGCTGGCCGAGCGCGCGGCGACCCTCGATCTCCTCTCCGCCGGACGCCTTGACTTTGGCGTGGGCAAGGGCTATCGCCATTCGGAGTTCGATGGCTTCTGCCTGCCGATCGAGCAGGCAGAGGCACGCTTCGAGGAGTCGTTGGCAGTGATCCGCAAGGCGTGGACCTCCGGTCAGCCGTTCTCCCACGACGGCCGGTTCTGGCGCTACCGCGAGATCGTGGTCGAGCCCCCTACCGCTCAGACGCCGCACCCGCCCGTGTGGATCGCCGCAGGTCGGCCCGAGTCGGTCCGCAGGGTCGCCGAGCTCGGCGCCAACCTGCTGCTCGACCAGTTCGCCTCGACCGAGACGATCGGCGAGCGGCTCGCCCTGTTCAAGAGCGAGTGCGAGGCTCGCGGCCGCGGCTTTGACCCGATGCAGGTGGCGGTCGCGCGCAACCTGTACGTCGCACGCGACGCCGACGACGCACGCGCGGCGCTCTCGCGGCAGGCCCTGGTTCATGGCCGGCTGATCGAGCGCTCGCAGGGCCCCGAGGGGTCCAGGGGCTCGCACATCATGGCCTACGCGGGTACGCCCGGCGCGACCGAGGCCAACGCCCTGTTCGGCACGCCCGAGCAGATCATCACCGGGCTGCAAGAGCTGCGTGCGGTCGGCGTCAGGTACGTGCTGATCAGCGGCGGCGATTCCGCACGCCAGAGCATGCAGCGCTTCGCTGCCGAGGTGATGCCTGCGTTCACCGGGGCCTGAACGGGCGTTTTCCGATACGGGAGCGAGGGACTGCAACGCGCGTTTGTCGCCTCGGGGATCGAGGGCCAAGTCGGCGGGTCCGTCGAAGCTCGCGGAGAACGAGGGCAGCTCTTGCTCAGCGCCAGTATCCGTTCCGGTACGGCAGCGATCCACGTGGCTGAGCGCATGCACGTCGAGCTGACGATGACGGCGTGGCGGATCGCCTCCGAGCTGGGCTGGGCGAAGGCCTACGACGCGGAGTATCTCGCGATTGCGAGGCTTCTCGATACTCGCGTCGTCACGCTCGACATGCGCCTGCGCCGCGGCGCCGACCGTCTCGGGCTCGTGGTCACGCCGTCCGAGCTGATACACGACACAACTCCAGAGCAAACACCCGGCCCAGACGAGCCGGCACACCCTTTAGGATGAAGCGCCAAGCGCCCAGATCCCTTGCCGCAGACGCGACGCGCAAGCCAGGCCTCGGCCAGACCGGCGCCCGCAATGCTCGGCGAGCAGGCGTCTCATGGGCCAGAGGTCACCGGCCGGGAGCGCTGGCCCGAAAGACCAGCTGCCTGAGGATGTCCCGGTCGCCGATCACTGGAGAACGCCGATGACGAACACGACCTGCCACATGTCGATCTCGCTCGACGGCTTCGTCGCCGGGCCCGACCAGAGTCGGGACAACCCGCTAGGCAAGCGGGGAAGGGAAGTTCATGGCTGGCACCTGGGCGACGAGCGCGCCAATGACGCCGACCAGACGGCAACCGGTTGGCTCATGCGTCCGCGCGGTGCCTACGTGATGGGG
>Ga0335073_10000910_pt1 | contig 39025 bp, 35 predicted proteins | sample Lox_Sample_22_FD_207093 | JGI IMG/M metagenome (GOLD analysis project Ga0335073, IMG submission 207093) | Soil microbial communities from Loxahatchee National Wildlife Refuge, Florida, United States - Lox_Sample_2.2 | ecosystem: Environmental > Terrestrial > Soil > Wetlands | place: USA... | reverse complement strand
CCGCGGTGTCCACCGCGGGGGCTGTCACCTCCGCGGTCGCGATCGAGGTCACCCGGTCGACCAGGTCGTGCGCCTCATCGATGATCACCACGTCGTGCTCGGGGAGCACGTTGCCGTTTTCCAGCGCGTCGATGGCCAGCAGCGCATGGTTGGTGACCACGATGTCGGCCCGCCCGGCGATCTCACGGGCTCGCTCGGCAAAGCACCGGCTGCCGAAGTGGCAGCGCTGGGCCCCGATGCACTCGCGCGCGGTGACCGCGACCTGCCGCCACGCCCGCTCGTCCACCCCCGGCACCAGCTCGTCCCGGTCACCGCTCTCGGTCGTCTCCGCCCACTCCCGCAGCCGCTGGACCTGCTGCCCGAGGTCGGTGACGGCCCGGGCGTCGAACAGCGCCTCCTGAGACTCGTCCGCGGCGCCATTGTGCAGCCGGTTCTTGCACACGTAGTTGCGGCGCCCCTTGAGGATCGCGAACGTGGGCGCCCGGCCGAGCAGCGGTCGCACCGCTTCCGCGAGACGCGGCAGGTCACGGTCGATGAGCTGGCTCTGCAACGCGATCGTCGCGGTAGACACCACGACGGTCGTGGTCAGCTCGGTCGCGTGCCGCGCCGCGGGAACCAGGTAGGCCAGGGACTTGCCGGTGCCCGTGCCCGCCTGCACCGCGAGATGCTCGCCCGAGTCGATGGCCCGGGCGACCGCCTCGGCCATCCTGACCTGCCCGGGCCGCTCGGCCCCGCCGATCCCGGCGACCGCGGCGGACAACAGGGTCGCGACGTCGGGGAGCGGCTTACCAGGCACGTCAGAAAGGTACCGCCGTGGTCCGACGATTGCCGGGACCCAAGCGCGTAAGGACGCGACGACGCGCTAGGGCACCACGATGACCGGGCAGCGGGCGTGCCGCGCGAGCCAGCCGGGGATCGAGCCGGCCACGTGATGCAGCCGGCGCCCCGGCGCTCCGACCACCAGCGCGTCGGCGCTGCTGGAGTCGGCGGCGGCGGCGAGTTCCTTGGCCGCGTTCCCGCGCCGCGCCGTCACGCTGACCTCGAGCCCTTCCGCGTCGCAGACCTGGTCGAGCTCGGCCAGCAGCCACGCGTCGAGTTCCCCGCGGTCTCGCGTTGCGCAGATGACCTGGCCGGTCATCGGCTCGCAGTAGACACCGAACGGGACCACGTACACCACGAGCAGCGGCCGAGCGAGCCGCCGGGCCAGCCCGGCCGCATAGGCCAGGGCGTTGCGGCTCGACGGCGACCCGTCGTAGCCGATCACGACCGGGTGCCCCTGGTCGCGCACGCCGCCGTACGACGGGTGGTCCTCGCGTGAGGGCTGCGGGATCGGATCAGGCCGGTCTCGGGCGTCGCGCCACGGTAGCCGGGGCCTTGCTGGGCCATGCGCGCGGTCAGGCTGTTCCGGGCGCGGTTCGGGCCCTGGCTGCTCCATGACGTTGATCCCTGCGGTTCAAGCTCCCGCTCGTAGGAACAGGTTCATCATATGACTTAGTTTGCACTAAGCAAATAGTCTGCGCCGCTCCCGGGGCCGCGCCGCCCGCGGGTGACGGTGCTGTCATTGTTCCAGAAATTCCCCGGTTCCCACAGGAACGGATCCGAAACAACCAGGCCCACCGGTCCCCGGAACCCGGCCGCGGCCCGGACGAGAGCGCCGGCGCCACGCCGGACGCCCCGGCGGGCGCGGCCAGGAGGGGCGGGGGGCGCGGTTTATTCGGTAGCTGGCCGCGCCGCCGCGACGTAGCGTGTGCGGCAGCAACGAATCAAGGAGAACGACCTTGTCTATGGTCATGGTCTTCCGTGGCAGGGCGGCCGCTGGCGCCGAACCCCGCCGGTGCCCACTTCCTTCGTGACCGCGCACTGATCGCTCAGCTGGTCCGCGCCTGCGGCGCTGGCCAGGGACGGCTTGTCCTCGATCTCGGCGCTGGCAGCGGCGCGATCACGGCCGCGCTGGCCGCGGCCGGCGCCCGCGTGATCGCCGTCGAGCAGGACCCGCGGCTGGCCGCCGGACTTCGGCGGCGCTTCGACGGTGACCCCGGAGTCCGCGTGGTCGAGGCCGACCTGCGCCGGGTGCCGTTGCCGCGCCGGGAGTTCCTGGTCGTGGCCAACCCGCCGTTCTCGCTCACGACCGCGCTGTGCCGGCGGCTGCTGGGCGACCCGACGCTGCGGCTCGCCGGGGCGGAACTGGTCCTGCAGCGGGGCGCCGCCCGGTGGCTCGCGAGCCCGCGGCCACGGGACGCCGAGACCGCCTGGTGGACCGCGCGCTACCAGGTCCGGCTGGCCAGGACGATCAGCGCCGCGAGCTTCGTGCCGCCGCCCCGGGTGGACGCGGCCCGGCTGTCGGTGCGGCCGCGGGCCATCGTCGCGTCCGCCCGCGGTCAGCGGATGCTGCGGACCCTGCTCCGCGCGGCCTACCGCAGGCCGACCGCCCGGGCGGACGCCGTGCTGGGCGGCCGCAGGCGGCTGCTGGTCCGCGCGGCGATCGACCCGGCGGCGCCCGCGGCGCAGGTCACCGCGGAGCAGTGGCACCGGCTCGCCGTCCTGCTCGACGGCGAGTAGCCGGGCGGCTTACGGGCCGGGTGGCTGGCTTGCCGGCCCGGCTAGCTGCCACGATTAGCTCCATGACCGACGAGAAGAGCGGAACCGCGGCCTACCGCGCAGCGCGCGACCTGCTGCTGCGTCACCGCACGGACTACGAGGCCGCCAGGGCCCAGTTCACCTGGCCCGACCTGGACGAGTTCAACTGGGCGCTGGACTGGTTCGACGTGATCGCCGCCGAGCACCCCGAGCGCGACGCGCTGCGCGTCGTGACGGCCGACAGCGATGTCAGGCTCAGCTACGCCGAACTCGCCGCCCGCTCGAACCAGGTCGCGAACTGGCTGCGCGGGCTCGGCGTGCGCCGCGGCGACCGGGTGCTGGTCATGCTGGGCAACATCGCGCCGCTGTGGGAGGTCATCCTGGCCACGATGAAGCTCGGCGCGGTCATCATCCCGGCGTCCACGCTGCTCGGCCCGGACGACCTGGCGGACCGGATCGTCCGCGGCGACGTCCGGCACGTCATCACCGAGGACGTGCAGACCCCGAAGTTCCGCAACCTGGCCGGGACCTGGACCCGCATCGCGGTCGGCGGCCCAGGGACAGAGGGCGCCGGCGCAGGGGCGGACGCAGCGGACGCCGGGGCCGCGGACGGCTGGCACCGGTACGAGCGCGAGGCCTACGGCGCCCCGCGCGACTTCCGGCCGGACGGGCCGACGATGGGCTCCGACCCCCTCCTGCTGTACTTCACCTCCGGTACCACCGCGCAGCCGAAGCTGGTCGAGCACACGCACGTGTCGTACCCGGCTGGCCACCTGTCCACGATGTACTGGATCGGCCTGCAGCCCGGCGACGTGCACCTGAACATCTCCTCCCCGGGCTGGGCCAAGCACGCCTGGAGCAACGTGTTCGCGCCGTGGATCGCCGGGGCCACCTCCCTGATCCTCGGCCACGAGCGGTTCTCCGCCGCGGTGCTGCTCGACGCGATCCCGGCCTGCGGGGTGACCTCGCTGTGCGCCCCGCCCACGGTCTGGCGCATGCTGGTGCAGGCCAGCCTGGCCGACGCGGACGTGCGCAGCCTGCGCGAGTGCGTCGGCGCGGGCGAGCCGCTGAATCCGGAAGTGATCGAGCAGGTCCGCCGGGCCTGGGACATCACGATCCGGGACGGCTACGGGCAGACCGAGACCACCGCCCAGATCGGCAACACGCCAGGGGCACAGGTGCGCCTGGGCTCGATGGGCCGCCCGCTGCCCGGGTACGAGGTCGCGCTGGTCGACCCGATCACCGGAGAGCCCGCCGGGGAGGGCGAGATCTGCTTGCCGCTGGCCAGCCGCCCGCTCGGCCTGATGACCGGCTACCAGGACGACCCGGAGCGGGCCGCCGAGGCGATGCGCGGCGGCTACTACCACACCGGTGACGTCGCCACCCGGGACGCCGACGGCTACATCACCTACGTGGGCCGCACGGATGACGTGTTCAAGGCCTCCGACTACCGGATCTCCCCGTTCGAGCTGGAGAGCGTGCTGATCGAGCACGAGGCGGTGGCCGAGGCGGCCGTGGTCCCCTCCCCCGACCCGCTCCGGCTGGCCGTCCCCAAGGCCTACGTGATCCTCGCCGCGGGCTACGAGCCGTCGCCGGACACGGCCCTGGCCATCCTGGCCTACTCCCGGGAGCGGCTGGCGCCGTACAAGCGGGTCCGGCGGCTGGAGTTCGCCGACCTGCCGAAGACCATCTCCGGCAAGATCCGCCGGGTCGAGCTGCGCGAGGAGGAGCAGCGCCGGCATTCGGCCGGGGAAGGCGCCGCCCGCGGCACCACCGAGTTCTGGGAGGAGGACTTTCCCGGGCTGAAAGTAGTTCCTGCGGATAAAACGGACTAGTCGTCCCGGCGGCTGAGCGCTGGGGCTGGGGTGACCGGGCTGGCTCCCCCTGCGCGGGTGAGGACGGCATGAATCACTTCGGGCGAGCATCGGGATAAGCCAGCACGCCACGCCCAGCGTGGGTGCCGGGGCGCGGTGTTCGCCGAAGCTAGGTGATCTTCGATCGAGGGGATGCTGACATGCCACTACACGACCGTGACTCTATCCGTGGCCAGTTCGAGGACTGCGTGTTCGCTGACCGCGATCTGACCAGGCCGGTGGCCAAGTACCGGTTCCCGCAGGAGGGAACGCTGCCCAGGGACGCATTCCAGCTGGTCTCAGACGAGCTGATGCTCGATGGCAACGCGCGCCAGAACCTGGCCACGTTCTGCCAGACCTGGGAGGAGCCCGAGGTCCTCGGCCTGATGGCACTGTCGATCAACAAGAACATGATCGACCGCGACGAGTACCCGCAGACCGCCGAGATCGAGCGGCGGTGCGTACACATGATGGCCGACCTGTGGAATGCGCCCGAGGCGGCCAACACCGTGGGCACCTCGGCCATCGGCTCTTCCGAGGCCTGCATGCTGGCCGGGCTGGCGGCCAAGTGGCGGTGGCGGGCCAAGCGGCGGGCCGAGGGCAAGCCGACGGACAACCCGAACATGGTGTGCGGCCCGGTGCAGGTGGTCTGGCACAAGTTCGCCCGCTACTGGGACATCGAGATGCGCGAGGTCCCGATGGCGCCCGGCCGCTACATGATGGACCCGGCCTCGATGCTGGAGCGAGTGGACGAGAACACGATCATGGTCGTGCCGACCCTCGGCGTCACCTACACCGGCGCGTACGAGCCGGTGCAAGCCATGGCGGAGGCGCTGGACACGTTGCAGGCCGACACCGGGCTGGACATCGACATTCACGTGGACGGAGCCAGCGGCGGCTTCCTCGCCCCGTTCTGCGCGCCGGGGGTCGTCTTCGACTTCCGCCTTCCCCGGGTCAAGTCGATCAGCGCCTCGGGACACAAGTTCGGGCTGGCTCCGCTGGGCGCCGGCTGGGTCGTCTTCCGGGACGCCAGCGAGCTCCCCGACGAGCTCATCTTCCACGTCAACTACCTGGGCGGCGACATGCCGGTCTTCCAGATCAACTTCTCCCGCCCGGCCGGCCAGATCGTCGCCAGTTACTACAACTTCCTGCGGCTCGGCCATAAGGGCTACCGCGCCGTCCACAACGCCTCCTATGAGATCGGCCAGTACCTCGCGGCCGAGATCGTCAAGCTGGGCCCCTTCGAGCTGCTGTGCGACAGCAACCCCAACACCGGAATCCCGACCGTCACCTGGCGGATCCGCGAGGGCGAGGACCCCGGCTACACGCTGTTCGACCTGGCCGATCGGCTGCGCACCCGCGGGTGGCAGGTACCCGCCTACACCCTCACCGGCTCGGTGTCCGACATCGCCGTGCAGCGCATTCTGGTCCGCCTCGGCGTCAGCCAGGACATGGCCGCCCTGCTCCTGGAGGACTTCCGCGACGCCGTCGCCCACTTCGGCAAGCATCCGGTCACCGTGTCCATGACCAAGCAGGAGTCCGGCGGCTTCAGCCACCTGTAAAGGCTCGCAGGTCCTTGCCGCCTGGTCAGCAGGCTTTTCATCCCGGCGAGGTGATGCGCGGCTCGCGGCGGGGCCGCACGATGGGCGGAAGCTCCGAAAGGTAGGTGGCCGTGATGGCCGTGAAGACGATCGAGCATCCCAGCATCGACTTCGACCAGACCCTTCCCGGGCCGTTCGAATACGACGTGAAGCGGATGGCGGCGAGCTTCACGATCGCGGCCCGCAACAACGCCTGCGCCAAGGCCGACACGCGCGGCGCGACGCTGGCGTCGGTGAGGTACGAACGAGACTTCGGGGATTTCGTGGCCGCGGTCCGCTCCGGGCGGCTGAAAGCCGTCGAAGGCGTCTGACGGCCAGCCGCGGACGGCGAGCAGACGGCGGGCGGCCGACGGTGAACGCGGAATTTTTCGCGCTGGCGTTCAGCGCGGCGCTGAACCCGAAGCTGCTGGCGATAGACCTACTGCTGATCGAGAACCGGCGGCCGCGGGCGATGTTCTTGTGCCTGCTGGCCGGCGGGATGACCGTGGCGCTGACCATCGGCCTGCTGGACGTGCTCACCATCCACGCTGACCTGCTCAAGGCCCAGGGCAAGGCGAGCGCCGGGGTCGACCTGGCCCTGGGCCTGCTGCTACTGGCCGCCGGCGCGCTGCTCGCCGCTGGCCGCCTGCCCGGCCGGCGCCGCGCCGCGGTCCCGGCCGAGACCGGGGCGCCGGATAAGCCGGAGAAGAAGAACAGCTGGGCGCAGCGGGTGCTGGGCGAACCGCGGCTCGGGCTTGCCGTGCTGGTCGGCGCGATCATCGGCCTGCCCGGCGCCAGCTACCTCACCGAGCTGCACCACCTGATCGCCGGAAAGTACTCGACCTTGACGCAGGTCATCGCCATCGTCGTCTTCGTCGTCATCGAGTTCTTGCTGATCATCATCCCGTTCGCGTTCCTGGAGCTGCGCCCGGAAGCCACCAAGGCAGCGCTCAAACGCGCCCAGGGCTGGCTGACCGGCCACGCCCTGCAGCTCATGGTCGCCATCGCCCTCCTGCTAGGGGCCTATCTGACCGTCAGCGCCCTGATCCGCCTGAGCTGAGCTCGCCGTGGCTAGGCCAGGATGTTGATAGCGCGGGCGATGACCAGGGCGCCGATGCCCAAGGACACGACCGCTTCGGCAATCATCAGCAGCTTGGCCCATGGCTTGATCGCGGAAACGTCGGTGGGACTGAACGCGGTAGCCGTCCAGAAGGCCAGCGACAAGTAGTCCACGAATTTCGGCACCCAGGTGACCGCCACGTAATCGGTGTGCAGCATCTCCGGGAAGATGAACGCCGGGTTGGCCTGCGGATGGTGCGCGCGGGCGGCGGCGCCACCCCGGTCTAGATCCCAATACCACAAGCCGAACGCGATGACGTTCGTGGCCCAGATCACCCCGCCGGTCGCCAGCAACCCGGTGGCGTTATTGGCGTACAACTTGTTGTTGGTGAGGATGTCACGGACGAGATGGACGGCGGCCAGCAGGTTCGCTACCGTCAGGCAGGCGATCATGACGCCGGTGACGAGGCGCAGCCAGGTTTTCTGCCGGTCGATGCGGCCGGGATCCCCGATGATCAGGATGGCCAGCAATCCCAGCAGCACGGTCGGCGCGACCCACGGCGGGTTCACCCGGTACTTCGCGGGCAGCGCCACGTGCAAAACCGCGGCGGCCACGATCGCCAGTCCCACCGGCCACCAGTGCTCCCCCCGCGCAGCCGCCTGGTCCGCGCTGACCGGCGGCGGTCCGGCTACGCGATCAGCAGGGGGGGTCACCGCTCCATGGTCGCGCCGGCGGCCCGGCGGGAGCTCACCCGGGCCAGGTGAATTCAGACTGCGGCCGGCCAGGTACCGCCGATCCTGGCCCCGTACGCCCTCACCGGCACCGTGACGTAGGTCGTGTCCCGCCACCCACGAAGACGAGAAGACCCTGCACGAGCACGCCCAAGCGCACGCCATCGGACACGGAGCCGCCGGCTAGCAGGCTGCCAATATGCCAGGCCGGCCGCCCCGCTCAGCTGGTCACGTCGGCGGTGGTGAACCTCGCCCAGGCCACCAAGCAGAAGATGGCCGCGTAGGCGGCGAAGGACAGCAGCCCGTGCCCCACGCCCGACCACGAGACCGGCGCGCTGAGCAGCCCGTCGAACGACAGCCACCAGTGCGTGGGCAGGTACGGGTGCACCGCGCCGAGCTGCGACACGGTGTCGGCGACGTCGCTAGCTATCGTGATCACCAGGATCGCGGCGACCGCGCCGAGCGGGTGCTCGGTGAACGTCGAGATCGCCAGCCCGATCGAACCGAGGGCGGCCATCGCCGCCGCCAGGTACAGGGCCACCAGCAGCAGCCGCAGCAGCCCCATGGCCAGCGGGACCGCGGTGCCCGACAGCAGGGTGACCGACCCGACCGGGAACAGGATCGCGCCGAGCGCCACCGCCACCGCCGACACCAGCAGGCACGCGGCCACGCAGAACACCACGGTCGCGGTGAACTTGATCCCGAGCAGCCTGGTCCGCCCGGCGGGCACGGTGAGCAGGTAGCGCAGCGTCCCGCGGTTCGCCTCGCCCGCGATCGCGTCCCCGGACACCACCGCGACCGCCAGCGGCAGGGCCAGCGCCGACTCCACGACCAGGGTCAGGAAGGCCAGGAACACGCCGTTGCCGGTGACCTGGGTCAGGAACGCGGGCTGCCCGTTCCCGCCGCCGTTACCCGGCTGCAGCGGGGATACCTTCAGCACGATCCCGAGCAGCACCGGGACCGCGGCCAGCACGGCGAGCAGCGCCAGGTTGCGCTTGCGGCCGAAGACCAGGCCGAGCTCGGACCGCAGCAGCCGCAGCCAGTGCCGCACCGGGGCGAGCTGCCCGCCGGCCCGGGCGGCCTGGCCCGGCTGCGCCGCGACGTCAGCCGTTGACATCGAAGCCCTCGCCGGTGAGCTCCACGAACAGGTCCTCCAGGCTGGCCCGCGGGGTGTCGAGCCCGGCCACGGGAACTCCCGCGTGCACCAGCTCCGCGCAGACGGCTTCCGGGGCGTGCCCGCCGAGCTGGGCGGTCACTTCCCGCCCGGCCACCGTGACGTCGGTGAGCCCGAGCCCGGCCAGCACCTGCGCGGCCCGCTCGGGCTCCGCGGTACGGACCAGGATCCGCGGCGTACCCCGGCCGCGCAGCTCCTCGAGCGTGCCCTGGAACACCAGCTCGCCGGCCCGCATCACGCCCACGTGCGAGCAGACCTGGTCCACCTCGGCCAGCAGGTGCGAGGAGACGAAGACCGTGGTGCCGTCCGCGGCGATCTCCCGGATCAGGGCGCGGACCTCGCGGGTGCCCTGCGGGTCGAGGCCGTTGGTCGGCTCGTCGAGAATCAGCAGCTCGCGCGGCTGCAGCAGGCCCGCGGCGATGGCCAGCCGCTGCTTCATGCCGAGTGAGTAGGCGCGGTAGCGCTTGCCCGCCGCGGCGAGCAGTCCCACCCGGTCCAGGGCTCCCTCGATCCGGGCCGCCGCGGTCCGCGGGCTGGCGGTCCGGTCCGCCGCGTCGAGCCGGGCCAGGTTGGCCCGGCCGGACAGCTGCGGGTAGAAGGCGGGGCCCTCGACCAGCGATCCGACCCGGGGCAGCACGGCGTTCGCCCCGGCGGGCATGCTCACGCCGAGCAGCCGCTGGCTGCCGCTGGTGGCCTGGATCAGGCCCAGCAGCATCCGGATCGTGGTGGTCTTGCCCGATCCGTTCGGCCCGAGGAAGCCGTAGACCGAGCCGCGCGGCACCGCCAGGTCGATCCCGGCGACCGCCAGCTGGCCGCCGAACCGCTTGGCCAGCCCGACGGTGGCCACGGCCAGCCCGGCGGCGTCGGCGCCCGGGGTCAGCAGCAGGTCCGGCCGCTCGGCCCGGCCGGCCGCGGTGTCCGCCGCGGCGCCGAAGCTGATCTCGTCCTGCCCGGCCCGACTCCTCATCAGCTGCCGAGGTGGGCGGCGTCCGCGTAGAGCACCGAGGGCTGGACGGCGCCGACCAGGATGTGGCCGCCGGTCATCAGCACCGAGACCAGGCTGGTGCGCAGCAGGCGGCCGCTGCCCCAGGACCCGTGCACCGGGGCGGCCGCGCTCTGCAGCGCGAGGATGGCCTGGGCCAGGCCGCCCGGCGCGCGCAGCTGGGCCGACCCGGGCGACGGGACCGGCATGTCGGCGGGCAGCACGGCCACCGAGAGCCAGCCCTGGCCCATCACGGTCTGCGCCACGCCCGACGACACCGCCCCCGAGGAGAACGCGACCGCACTGCCAGGCGGCGGGGCGTACCCGGTCCAGCCGATCAGCGGGCCGCCCGGCCCCGGTCCGGCCTCCAGCCTGCGCTCCAGCTTCTGTACCAGCGCCGCGCGCTGGGCCTTGCTGAGCGAAACGGCCAGCTGCTGCGCCAGGCTCTCCGCGAGCCGCTTGGCCACCGCCGCGGGCAGTGGCTTGCCCGCGGGCACGACGACGCTCTTGCCGCCGTTGCTGGCGATGATCTCGGACGGAACGGACGCGCCGGCCGGGACGCCCATCGGGACCGGGCCGGGCCCGGCCGGGATCCTGACGGTCCTCACCGTGGCCCCGGGCGGCGCCGCGAACGTGAAGTTGGACGCGGCGGGCGTGGTGAACGACAGCGAGGTGTAGGCCACGCTGAACGCGGGGGTGGACGCGCCGCGGGCAAAGACCTGCACCTGCAGCGGCAGCGAGTACTCCGCGTCGATGGCGATCGTGACCCGGCCGATCAGCGAGCGATCGTCCTTGGGCGCCAGCGAGAGCTGGTAGGCGGGCTGGCCGGCCACCGTTATGTTCTGCTGCAGCCCGACGGTGGTGGTCTTGCCGACCGCGGCCAGGATCTGCTGGGCCAGCTGCTGCGGGGTCAGCGTCGGCGGCGTGCGGCCCGCCGCGGGCAGCCCGGCGCTGGCCTGGGCGGGCAGCAGGTAGTGCGTGGCCTGGTTGCTGCGGCTGTTCCAGAGCCAGACGCTGTTCCCGTCCCGGCGCAGGTCGGCCTCGCCCAGCTGCACCGCGAGCGCGATCCTGACCCGCGTCGGGCCATCGTAGGCGACCTGGAAGGTGTGCGTGCCCGACAGCAGCGACAGCCCGGACAGCGGGTCATCCGAGCCCGGCAGATCCGGCAGGCCGAGCGACGCGCTCTCCTGGACGGTCCCGGTCAGAGCGGACGGCCAGGCCGACGCGGCGTCGACGGCGGCGATCAGCTGGGCGGTGGTGCGCGCGGGCAGCCTGGGGCTGGCCTGGGCTCCGCCGATCACGGAGGCGGCGATGACGATCCCGACCGCGGCCACCGCGCCGACCGGTACCGCCCACCTGGCCCGGCGCCGACGCACCAGATCCGCTGCCGATGGCATATTCACTGGGACCTCCGGAGTTACCGCTCCCCTCCGAGCATACGGCGTACCGCTACCACCGGCCCCAGGGCAGCAGCGCGGTCACCGCGACCGCGGTGAACAGCAACGTCAGGTACGCAATCGACCGGTGGAACAGCCGCATCGGGGCCGGCGCGTCGCCCGCGACCACGCGCGCGCGCAGCGCGTGGGCCTCGGCCAGGAACCAGGCCCCGAGCCCGAGCGCGCACGCGCCGTACAGCCAGCCCGCGTACGGGACCAGGGCGAGCGTGGCGATAACCATGACGTAGGAGTAGCCGAGGATCTTCCTCGTGACCTCGGTGGCCGACGCGACCACCGGCAGCATGGGCACGTTCGCCGCCGCGTAGTCGTTGCGGAACTTCATGGCCAGTGCCCAGAAGTGCGGCGGGGTCCAGAAGAAGATGACGGCGAACAGGACGATCGCGGGCAGGCTCACCCGCCCGGTGACCGCGGCCCAGCCCACCAGGACCGGGAAACAGCCCGCCGCGCCGCCGATGACGATGTTGGACGCCGTGCGCCGCTTCAGGCCGAGCGTGTAGACGAAGACGTAGAACAGGATCGCCGCGTCGGCCAGCGCGGCGGCCAGCCAGTTGACCAGGGTGCCCAGCAGCACGGTGGACGCGGCCCCCAGCAGGATCCCGAAAACCAGGGCCTCGGTCGGCCTGATCACCGCCTGCTTGCCCTTGGCCACCAGCGGCCGGCGCGAGGTACGGTGCATCACCGCGTCGATGTCGCGGTCGATGTAGCAGTTGATCGTGTTGGCGCTGCCCGCGGCCAGCGTGCCGCCGAGCAGGGTGACCGCGATCAGTGCCGGTGCGGGCAGCCCGCGCCGCGCGAGCAGCATGGCCGGCACCGTGGTGATCAGCAGCTCGACGATGATCCGCGGCTTGGTCAGGGCCAGCAGCGACTTGGCCATGACGCGCGCCGAACGCCGGCCGCCGGGCGGCGCGTACGCCGACCCGGTCCCCTGGCCGGGCAGCGCGCCCGTGGCCTGTGTCACTCGCTGCCCTCCGTGCCGTTGGTCGTCCCGTTACCCGATCCGCCCGTTACCCTACCGGTCCCGCCTGCGGCGTCACCCGGGGCACCAGGCGTGATGTCCCGCCCCGCGCCGGCCGGCTCGGTGGCGGACTCCGCGGACCCGCCGCCCGCCGCCGTCGGCATCCCCGCCGCGGTCGCGGCGGCGCGGGCTGCCCCGGGGCCCGCCGGTGCGTCGGCGCCCCCCGTGGCGTACGCCACACGCCGCGCCGGGACCCTCGGGTGCGGCCGGCTGAACAGCACGATGTAGAGCACCGTGGTCACGATGGCGAACAGGATGATCAGGAACGCGAACGTCAGGACGGCACCGCCCATGGAGTTGTCCGACGTCGTGTACGCGAGATTAGTTATGGCCACGTGCGCCTCCTGCGGCTGCGAGCGAAGTCGCTGTCATCTGAAACACGGTCACCTGAACCTGGGGCGGGACGGCCAGGCCGGGCGGCGCCCGCCCCGGTCTGGCTGGTCTAGCAAACGGTCGATGCCGGCCGAGAGCGCGGCCGAATCCTCGTCGTTGAGCCACTGGTTGAGCACGGCGACCCCGGCGGCGACCGCGGCGGGCAGGATGCCCATCCACAGGATCGCGCCGGACAGCTGCTGGTCGTCGAGCACGGTCATCACGTGATGCCACTGGTTGGCGTAGCCCGGGTAGACCACGCTCGCGCCGAAGGTCAGCACCATGCCGAGCACGGTATCCGCCGCCACGGTTCCGGCCAGCAGTGCCGCCCGGCGCAGCGGGGAGGCGGCCGGGCTCCACGGCCGCGAGCCGATCAGCTGCAGCCAGAACAGGATCCCCCCGCCCAGGTACAGCACGTACTCGGCGGCGGCCGCGGCGCGGCTGACCGGTACCCGGTCGAACGCCACGGTCAGGTGCCCGCTCAGCCAGATCACGTTGAACGCCACCACCGTGGCCACCGGCCACCGCAGCCACCACGGCCGCGGGCCGGGCGCCTCGCTCGCGCCCGGAACCGGCCGGCCCAGACACCGGGCCAGGGCCGGCCACGGCGCGCCGAGCACGATCAGCCCCGGCGCCACGAAGGCCAGCGTGATGTCACCCAGCGCCCGCACCCACAGGTAGATCCCGGACCAGTAGCCCAGCGGCGACACGATGACCAGCAGCGCGAGCAGGAGCCCGCCCTGGAAGACGGCCGCCTCCCTGATCATCGCGCGCCGGCCCGCCGGGTCACCGTCGGACAGCAGCCGCCGCAGCCCGACCAGGTGCGCGCAGGCCACCGCCGCGTACAGGACCAGGACCGGCCAGCTAGCCGACCAGTGCGACCACAGGAACCGGCTCATCGAGATCTCGGGTCAGTGGACCAGGTAGAACAGCACCCAGGCGACGATCGCGATCACCGCCAGGTAGTTCCAGACCACGGTGAACGCGCTCAGCGACGCCTGGAACCGCTGCACGGCAAAGGCTTCCGCGTAGGTCGGCGGCTGCTCCACGAAGGCCAGCTCCGGGATCGAGCGCACCCGCATGATCAGGGTCTCCAGCCAGACCATCGCGCCGAACACGGTCACCATGAAGACCGGGTAGAACCCCACGAAGCAGCTGGCGAACCCCGACGAGCCTGGCCAGAACGGCAGGTCGGTGAGCTGCCAGATCTGGATCGCGACGGCCGCGAGGCCGAGCACCAGGGCGACCAGCGCACCGCCCTGCCAGGCGCCCTTGTGGCCGGCCTTGATCCGCTGCAGCACGAGGGACTGCACCGCCGCGCTGACCACGATCAGCAGCAGCACCACGATGCCCACCCAGGCCTGCGGGCCCTTGAACCCCGACGGGTACCACTCGTCGTGGGAGTTCAGCGAGCGCAGGTAGAAGAACCCGAACACGAACGTCCCGAACAAGAACGTCAGGCCGCCCAGGGCCAGCCGGGCACCGGTCCACGCGGCGTTCAGCGCCGCCTCGTGGTAGAAACCGGCCTCCTCGGCCTCCCTGGTCAGCCCGGCCGGGGGCTGCTGCGTCGTCTCGGCCATGGCTATGCCTCCGCTCTGGCGGTCTCGTCCCCGGCGAAGGCCGCGCTGATTACCCCGGTGGGCGGGTTCAGGTCGGCGACCGGCGGGGCGCCGGGTGTGCCGTACTCATACGGCCCGGAGAGCACCACCGGGACGTGGGCGAAGTTGCCGGGCGGCGGCGGCGAGGACACCTGCCACTCCAGGCCGCGGGACCGCCACGGGTTGCCCGTCTCGCGCACCCGCGCGATCACCGTGGACCAGACGAAGTTGATCACGAAGATCAGGATCGACCCGCCCAGCAGGAACGCGGAGATCGATACCCAGTCGTTCGCGGTCTCCAGGTTCCGCGCGTACTCGAACACCCGTCTCGGCTGGCCGGCCATGCCGATCCCGAACAACGGCAGGAACGTGGAGTTGAAGAAGATGAACATGGTCCAGAAGTGCCACTTGCCGAGGGTCTGGTTGAGCCTGATGCCCATCAGCTTCGGCAGCCAGTAGTAGCAGGCGCCGAAGAACGCGAAGATTAGCCCGCCCATGATCGTGTAGTGGAAGTGCGCCATCACGAAGAAGGACCCGTGAGCGGTGGTGTTGACCGGCACGTCGGACAGGAACACCCCGGTGATCCCGCCGATCAGGAAGTTGAAGTAGAACGCGAGCGCGAACAGCATCGGTACCGTGAACCTGATCTTCGCCTTCCACAGCGTGCCCATCCCGACCAGGAAGATGAACCCGGTCGGAATCGAGATCAGCTCGGTGGTGAGCATGAACACCGGGCGCATGTCCGGGTTGATGCCGGACATGAACAGGTGGTGCTGCCACACGAAGAAGCTCAGCAGCGCCACCCCGATCATTCCGGCCGCCGCCACCTTGTAGCCGAACAGCGGCTTGCGGGTGAACACCGGCAGGATCTCCATCACCACGCCGAAGCCGGGCAGGGCCAGGATGTAAACCTCGGGGTGGCCGAAGAACCAGAACACGTTCTGGTACAGGTAGCTGCTGCCGCCAAGCGTGTCGACGAAGAACGCGGTCTGCGCGGTCCGGTCGCTGATCATCATGTACATGCCCGCCACCAGCACCGGCGCGGCGAGCACGAACAGGAACGAGGTCGTGAGCACCGCCCAGCCGAACATGGGGAGACGGCTCCAGCGCATCCCGGGGGCGCGGTAGCAGATGATGGTGACGATGAGGTTGAACCCGGCCAGGATGACCGAGATCCCCATCAGCCCGAACGACATCGCATACGCGTCCGCGCCGACCGTCGACTGGATCGACAGCGGGGCGTACCCGGTCCAGCCGAACGGGAACCCGCCGAGCATGAGGCCGGACAGCAGGATCAGGAACGCGACCGGGGTGAGCCAGAACGACAGCGCCTCGAGCCGGGGAAAGGCCACCCGCTTGGACCCGATCATCAGCGGCACCAGGTAGTTCCCGAACGGCCCGACGATGACCGAGGTCATCAGCATCATCATCATCGTGCCGTGCTCGCCGACGATCTGGATGTACACGCTGGAGTTGAACAGGTGATACGTCGGCGAGAGCAGTTCCGCGCGGATCGCCATCGCGAACAGGCCGGCCGTGCAGAAGTAGATGATCATTCCGATCAGGTACTGGATCCCGACCACCTTGTGGTCCAGGGTGAACCGGAAGTACTTCGCGATGGGGCCGGATTGGGCTTCTTCTTCCTCGGTTGCCGCCACGACCGGCCGGCCGACCATCTGGCGCAGCAGGTCGTTGAACACGCCGAGCCCGGCCACCCAGCCGATGATGGCCAGCGCGTAGCCGAGCACAATCGGCCAGTCGCTGGAGTCGGACAGCGCGAGGTTGGGGTACTCGGTGGCTACGTTGCTGCTCTCCAGGAAGTTACCGAGCAGGTGCCCGATCAGGTAGCCGATTACCGCCCCGACGATCGCCGTGTGGATCGCCGGGCGCATCCACCAGGGGCGCGCTCTCCGCGAGGCGGGCCCGCTGCCGCCGGCGCCGTGCGCCCTCTCCGGCTGGGTCTCGATGGCCATCCGGTCACCTCTTCATCGCTGTGTCGGCCCGGGGGGATTCTTGTCCGCGCTCACTCATGGCTGGTAGATGTCCTGCGGCGGGTAGTACAAGCCGGGCGCCCCGGTAAGTCCGGCCGCGACCATGGCCTTGCTCATCTGCGCGACCACGGTCGGGTCATAGGTCAGGGCGTACGGCGGCAGCTGCTTGGTCACCGAGGCCAGCCGCACCTCGGTGGCTCTGGCCCAGGTCGTGAACGCGCCCGGGGTCATGGCCTGGCCGTAGTCGAACATCGCGCCGTGCCAGAGCCCGCACAGCTCGGCGCAGCGCACGGTGATCGTCCCGGTGTTGCTGATCTTGGTGAAGGCCACGTTGTTCACGCCCGGGTTGGCGTCGGCCTTGACCCCGAGCTGGTAGGCCCAGAAGCTGTGGATCACGTCGATCGAGGTCACGTTGAACTGGATCCAGGTGTTGGTCGGCAGCACCAGGTCGGTGGTCTCGAACCCGCCGAACTGCGGGTACCGGTAGGTGAACTTCCACTGCTGCCCGATCACCTGGACCTGCAGCTTCGGCCCGGCGGGCACCTGGATCGGGCTCTGCCCCTGGCCCGAGCCCGCGCCGTTGCTCGAGTACAGCTCCACGGTGCCGAAGACGAACGCGGCCAGCACGATCACCGAGCTGACGGTGATCCAGGTGGCCTGGATCCGGGTGTTCCCGTGGATCGCCGGCCCGTCCGTGTCATCTTCGGGGCGGGCTCGCCAGACGACCAGCGAGTAGGCGAAGTAGAGCAGCACGAACGCCATGACCGGGGCCGCCACCACGGCCAGCACGGCGGTGTCGAACTGCTGGTTCGACGCCGTCACCGACATGTCGCCCGGCGGCATGTGCGGTTTCCACACCAGCCAGATGATCAGGTCAGCGGCGATCGCGACCGGCAGCCAGATCAGGAAGATCCGCAGGCCGTGGTTGGGCCCGGACGGTCCCGCGGCGTGCTGCGGGGTCGATGTGGGCGGCGCCTCGGCGGCCATCAGGACACCACCGTCATGTTTCCGGTCATGAAACCGATCGTCGACATAGGACCACCAAATCCGGTGAGGAAACCTCCGCCGCAGGGAACCCGGCACTGCCAGAAGTAGGTGCCAGTGGCTTTCGGGGTCATGAAGGTGAACTGCATGACCCGGTACGGGACTTGCTTAGGGTCGCCCGGCAGGCACGGCGACGAGGGGCACAGGCCGGGCTTGTTGCTCTGGATCAGCCCCGGCGTGGCCATCGGCACGTTCAGGTTGATGGAGGGGATCGAGAACGTGTGCCCGACGTTGCAGCCCGACCACGAGTTGATGAAGCTGTACGGCTTGCCGTTGACCCTCACGATGTTGCCGACGGTGCCGGTGACCTTGCCCCAGTAGTTGTTGCGCAGCGGGGTGCAGCCGTCGAACCCGTAGATGGTCATGTCGATCTGGGAGCCCGCGGGCACCGAGAACAGCGTGGTGTGCACCCAGGCCTTGGTCTGCGGGTTCTGAATGAAGTACGAGACCCAGTCCGGGTGGGTGCTGACCGTGTTCTGCGGGTCTTCCTGCATGACCACGTGGACGACCGCGCCGGTGTCAGCGGTCACGCCGCTGGAGTAATCGATCACCGGCGGGTTGACCAGGAAGTAGTGGACTACGACGAAGACCCCGATCGCGACGACCCCGAGGAACGCCACAACCAGGAGGGAAATCCGGGCCGGCAGGGACACCAGCCACCACCTCGCTTCTGTACGCGAGCATCGCTGGCCGGGCAGGCGCCTTGGCGCGTCCGGCCGCCGGAAGCTGTCTGTTGTTCCCGATCTTGGCGCCGCCGCGGGGAGCGCGGCAAGGACGATCGCCCTGAATGACGAAATTGTCATGGTCAGGGGATGCCTTGTCACAGCCAGGCCCGTCCGGTAGAGATTTGCGCTCCCGGGCTGGCGGCCCGGCAGGCCGTGCAAAGGTTTGCGGTCAGGTCATACCGCTTGACCGGGACCACCCGAATGGAGTAGATCCTGTCGTAAGCACTAGCAACGTGCTGAGGGGCGGGTCGGCCGCCACACCCGCTGATGTGGCCCTGTGCGGAGTGAAGTGCGTCAATGATCACAGACCGGTTGGCTCACAATCCGGTAGTACCGCGCATATTGCTGGTCGACGACGAGCCCAAGATCCGCGGGTTCATCGCCCGGGCGCTGACCGCTGCGGGATATGAGATCGATTGCGCCTCGGGTGGCGAGGAGGCGCTCCGCCGGGCCAGCGTCGGTGAGTACGGCCTGGTCATCCTGGATTTGATCATGCCGGACATGGACGGCAGGTCGGTGCTGACCACGTTGATCCGCGAGCATCCCGACCAGCCGGTGCTGGTGCTGTCCTGCCTGGACGACGTGACGACCAAGGTCAACTGCCTCGACCTGGGCGCGCACGACTACCTGACCAAGCCGTTCTCGCTGGAGGAGCTGCTGGCCCGGGTGCGCGTCCAGCTGCGCAGCGAGACCCACCAGGCCGGCGAGGTGCTCCGGGCGGGCGACCTCGTCCTCGACGTCGGCCGGCTGCAGGCCGACATCGGAGCCGGTCCCGTCGCCCTCACCCGCCTGGAGTTCCTGCTGCTCCGGGAGCTGATGGAGCACGCGGGCCAGTCGGTGCGCAAGGACCAGCTGCTGGCGTCCATCTGGGGCTACGATTTCGACCCCGGCTCCAACGTCGTCGACGTCTGCGTCCGGCGGCTCCGGTCGAAGCTCGGTTTCGACCTGATCAAGACGGTGCGTGGTGCCGGATATCAGCTTGCCTCCTAGCGAGACCGCCGCCGGCCAGCAGGTTCACGGCCCCGACCGGGAGCTGGCCGGCCGCCCCGGCCCGGTCCTCCGGCGCCTCAGCCCGGCGGGCGGCCGGCGGCCCGACGTGCTCGACCTCACCTGGCTGCTGCTGTGGCTGCTCGGGCTGGTCTGCATCGTGGTCTACGCCCGGTGGGCCACCGTCCCGTTCCATTACGTCTGGATCACCCTGGCCCTGCTCACGTTCGGGGTGCTGATGCGGCAGGCTCACCGCCGGCAGGCCGCGGACACCGAGCGCGCCCGGGTCAGCGAGGAGAACGCCCGGCTGCTCGCGGCCCAGCGCAGGTTCCTGCAGGACGCGTCGCATCAGCTCCGGACCCCGATCACGATCGCGCTCGGGCACGCCGAACTGCTGGCGCGCGACCTCGCGGGCGCCGAGCACGGCCGGGATATCAACCTGGTGGTCGGCGAGCTGACCCGGCTCAAGAGCCTCGCCGAGCGGCTGCTGCTGATCGCCACGTCGGAGAACCCGGAATACCTCCGTCCCGAGCCGGTCGCGCTCGACCTGTTCATGATGGAGGTGCTGCGGCGCTGGCGGCCCGCCGCGCCGCGGCGCTGGCAGCTCGGGCGGCTCGACGCGGCCACGGTCAGCGCCGACCTCGAGCGCCTCGGGCTCGCGGTGGACGCGCTGCTGGAGAACGCCGTCCAGCACACGCTCACCGACGACGTGATCAGGCTCTCGGTCGCCGGCGGCGGCCGCAGCGCGTTCTCCCGCGTGATCGTGGAGGACGCCGGATCCGGGATCGCGCGCGCCGAGCTGGCCTACATCTTCGACCGGTTCCGGAGCGGATCGGCCCCCGACGGGACCAGGGGCACCGGCCTGGGCCTGGCGCTGGCCCGCGCGATCGCGCACGGGCACGGCGGGGAGGTGCTGGTGCGCAGCGAGCCCGGCGCGGGCAGTACATTCGAGCTCGTGCTTCCCGCCACGTCCCCGGCCAGCGCCGTCCCGGCCGAGATCACGACTCCCGCGCAGGCCGGCGATCCGTGCGGCAACATGAGCACGTGATGAGCAGCGGAAGCGAGCCCGTCACCGGGACGCCCGGCCGCGCCGAGCCCGGCCCGGCCGCCCCGCCGCGCGCCGCGACGCCGCGCGGCCCGCGGCTGCTGCGGCTGCCCGGCGGACGGCGGATGCCCACGGTGCTGATCGTGGCGATCGCCGTGAGCGTGGTCCTGGTCGGGGCGATCATCGCGATCGACGCGACCTCACACGGGGGGGCCAAGGCGGCCGCCCCCCGGCCCGCGCCGGCCTTCTCGCTGCCGTCCCTGCGCGATCCGGGGCAGCAGGTGTCGCTCGGCGCCTACCGCGGGCAGCCGGTGATCGTGAACTTCTTCGCGTCGTGGTGCAGTCCGTGCCAGAAGGAAACACCGCTGCTGGCCGGGTTCTACCGCGCGTCGCGCGGCAAGGTCGTGATCATCGGAGTAGACGCGGATGACAGCGCGCCGCAGGCCCGCAGCTTCGTGACGGCCTACGGGGTCGGGTACCCGGTCGGGTTCGAAAGCACGCCAGCGGTCGCCGACGCCTACGGCGTCAGCGGACCCGGGATCCCGGAGACCTTCTTCCTGGACGGGCGGCACCGCATCGTCAAGCGCATCCTCGGGGGCGTGACCATGAAGGAGCTGACCGCCGGGGTGGCCTTGATGGACGGGACCCGATGAGCCCGCCGGTCCGCACGGATCCGCCGTACGTCCCGATCCGGCAGACCCGGTGGGCCACCCGGCGCACCCCCTGGTGGGTGCTGGCCGCGGTCGCCGTGGTGCTGGCGGGCACGGTGCTGGTCGCGCTGGTGCACCGGCCCTCGCCGACCGAGCGCGCGGCCGATTTCCGGGGGTTCCTGGGTGACATGGAGTACGACATCGGGTCCTGCGCGGGCGGGGTCCCCCAGTCGCTGACCGCGCTGCGGGAGATCGAGTCCGGCACCAGCCACGACACGACGACCGCGGTCTACATCGCCACCACCGGCGCGAGCAACTGCTCGCCCGCGAACAACGAACTGCTCGACGACCTGGACAGTTACCAGGTCACGGAGTCGCTGGCCAGCTTCGGCCTGGGCCGAGTGGTCAGCGGCCTGGTGGCCTGGGCGGCCCCCGACGCGATCAACGTGCAGACGGACGTCGCCCGGATCCTGACCGCGCCCAGCGCGCAGGCCAAGGCCGCCGACACCACGACGTTGCGCCAGGCGCTGCGCACGCTGGACGCCCAGCGCTCGGCCGTAGACAAGATCATGGAATCCGCCAACCGGTCCCTGTCCGCGCACGGGACCCTGCCTAACCTGCCGGGGTAATCCAATGCCTGGGATGAATTCCGGACTGACCAGCGACAACCCGACCTTGGTGGCCGCGTTCCGGGCGGCGCTGTTGCACCAGGGCCTGATCATACTGTTGATCTTCGCGGTGCTGGCCATCGCGTGGGTCAGCGCCCGGGAGTGGCTGCGGCCCGGGAAAGCCGCCCGTCCCGCCGACCCCGAGCCCGCCTGGCGGCAGCTGCTGCGGGTCGGCTTCGGCGTCATCTGGATCCTCGACGGGTTGCTGCAGGCCCAGCCTGACATGCCCGCCGGGCTTCCCTCCCAGGTCATCCAGCCCACCGCGGCGAGCTCTCCCGGCTGGGTCCAGCACGTGGTGAACTGGGCCGGTACCAGCTGGTCGTACCACCCGATCCAGGCGGCCGCGTCGGCGGTCTGGATCCAGATCGGGATCGGCGTGTGGCTGATCGCCGCGCGGCGGGGACCGTGGTCCCGGCTGGCCGGGCTGGCCAGCGTGGGCTGGGGCCTGGTGGTCTGGGTCTTCGGCGAGTCCTTCGGCGGGATCTTCGCCCCCGGCCTGACCTGGCTGTTCGGCGCGCCCGGCGCGGCGGCGTTCTACTGCGCGGCCGGGGTCCTCGTCGCCTTGCCCGAGCGCGAGTGGCACGCGCCGCGGGTCGGCCAGTCGATCCTGGCCGTGATGGGCGTGTTCTTCATCGGCATGGCCGTGCTGCAGGCCTGGCCGGGGCGGGGATTCTGGCAGGGCACGCTGCACGGCCGCCAGGGCACCCTCACCAGCATGGTCAGCTCCATGTCCGGCACCCCGCAGCCCGCTCTGTTCGCCAGCTGGGTCCGCTCCTTCGCCTCCTTCACCGCGGCGCACGGGTTCGCGGTGAACCTGTTCGTCGTGATCGCTCTGGCCGCCCTCGGCGCGAGCATGGTCACGACGGCGGCAGGCCGCCAGCCCGGCTGGCTGCCCCGCGTCACGTTCATCGCCCTGGTCGCGCTCTGCTTCGCGGACTGGGTCCTGATCGAGGACTTCGGCTTCTTCGGCGGGCTGGGCACCGACCCCAACAGCATGATCCCGATCGTCCTCGTGGTCGCGGCCGGCTACCTCGCCCTGGCTCCCGTGCCTGCCCTGGCCACGGAACCCGCCGGGGAACCTGCCCCGGCTGCGGAACCTGCCGCGACGGCAACAGCCGCCGCCGCGGCAGCGCCAGCCGCCGTGGGGGCCGCGGCGCCGGCGGCGGAACCGGCCGTGCGGTCCCTGGACTGGCGGCCCGCCCAGCTGGCGCGGATGTTCGGCGCGGCGAGCACGCGGGCGGTCCTGGCCGCCTGGGCGGTGGCGATCATCATCCTGGGTGCGGCCCCCATGGCACTCGCCCAGGCCAGCTCGAACGCCTCCCCGATCATCGCCCAGGCCATCGACGGCGACTCCGCCCCGCTGAACTTCACCGCGCCCGCGTTCACCCTGACCGACCAGGACGGCAGGCAGGTCAGCCTGGCCAGCCTGCGCGGCAAGGTGGTGCTGCTCACCTTCCTCGACCCGGTCTGCACCACCGACTGCCCGCTGATCGCGCAGGAGTTTCGTCAGGCCGACCAGGTGCTCGGGGCCAAGTCGCGCGACGTCGAACTGGTCGCGATCGTGGCCAACCCGCTGTATCACACGGTCGCCTACACCCGGGCGTTCGACGCCGAGCAGCGGCTCACCGACGTGCCGAACTGGCTCTACCTGACCGGCAGCCTGGCCCAGCTCCAGCAGGCCTGGAAGAACTATGCGATCGCGGCGCAGATCCTGCCCGGCGGCGGGATGATCGGTCACAGCGACGTGGCCTACGTCATCGACGCACGCGGTCATACCCGGACCGAGCTGGACTTCGACCCCGGACCGGGCACGGCGAGCTCAGTCTCGTCGTTCGCAGTGGAGCTGTCCGACGCCGCCCAGAACGTTATGAAGTCGTCATGAGCGGGAAGCGCCGGTCGGCGGCCCTGGCCCTCGCAGGCCCGCTTGTCGCCGCCGCCATGGTGGCGGGCTGCGGCAGCGCGCCCGTGGCCAGCACCGCGCCGCCGACCGTTCCGGTCGCACCGCCGCCGCTCGCGACCTCGTTCGCCAACGGGACCGGACCCGGCTGGGCGATCGTCGAGATGGGCGGCGCGGCCACCCAGGAGAACAACTTCTGGGAGTTGTTCACGCGCTCGCCCGGCTCGGCGGCCTGGCGGCTGGCGACCCCGCTCGGCGTGGCCGACAACGGCGGCCTGGTGGTCACCGGGACCGGTGGCGAATCGCTGCTGACCGGGTTTGTGCCCAGCCAGGACCTCACGTTCTCCCCGCTCGCCGCCAGCGCCAACAGCGGCGCGAGCTGGGCGTCGGCCAGCCCGGTGAACCCCGGTCTGGCCGGCGTGCCGGACGCGCTCGCGGCGGATCCTGACGGCCACCTGATCGCGCTGACCAGCAGCGGAGCCGAGCTCGGCCAGCCACTCGGCACGTCGTGGACGCATCTGTCGAGTTCCCGGGCGCTGGCTGCGACCCCCGCCGGGAAGGCCTGCGGGGTAGCCGGCCTGACCGCGGTGGCGTTCGACAGCGCCGGGGTCCCGATGCTCGCCGCCAGCTGCGACCACCCCGGGGTCGCGGGCATCTTCACCGATAACGGCGGCTGGCACGCGGCGGGCCCGGCCATGCCGGCCTCCCTGGCCCGGCAGAACATCGAGGTGCTACGGCTGGCCGCGGCGGGCACTGGCCTGGTCGCCCTACTGCGGGCCGGCACGGGATCGGCTGCGAGCATCACTGCGGCCTGGTACGACGGCGGCAAGTGGACGATCTCGCCGCCGCTGCGCGCGCCGGCCCCCCGCTCGACGGCGATCGGCCCGGGTGGCTCTGTCGGGGTCCTGCTGAACGCCACGCGCGCCGAGACCCTGGCCGGACCGGGGGCCTCGTGGCACCCCCTGCCCGCCCTGCCCAAGTGGGCGGCCACGCTCGCGCTGGGGCCGACCGGGCAGGTGGACGCGATCGCCGCGCACGGCGGCACGTTCACGGACTGGCGGCTCGCGCCCACGGGTTGGAGCTCGGCGCAGACGATTCACGTCACGATCCCTTACGGGTCATCGGGCTGAGGCCGCTATGGGCTACCTCACCGACCGCTGGTCGTTCGACCCGTTCCTGATCATCGCGATCGTGCTGGCCGTCTGGTACGAGATCGGCCTCGCCCGGCTGGCCCGCTCCAGCCCGGAGCGCACCCGTCCGCGCAGGATCCGCTCGCTCTGGTTCTACGGCGGACTCGTCGTGACGCTGCTGGCCGTCGCCTCCCCGGTCGAGTACGAGGCTGACCGCTATTTCTTCATGCACATGATCCAGCACCTGCTGCTGATGTTCGCGGCGCCGACGCTGATCGTGGCCGGGGCGCCGTGGCAGCCGCTGCTCGACGGCCTGCCGAGGCGCGCCCGCGCCGCCCTGATCACCGGCGGCTGGTCACGGCCGCTGCGCGCGACCGCCAGCTGGCTGCTGCGGCCGTGGGTCGCCGTGGGGGCGTTCAACCTGGTAATGATCCTCTGGCATACCCCGGCTCTGCTCGACCTGGCCGAAGACAGCCAGCCGGTGAAGATCTGGCTGATGCACTCGAGCTTCCTCATCGCGGGGGTGCTGTTCTGGCTGCAGTTCATCCCCTCCCCGCCGCTGCGGATGCGAATGCCACCCGAGGCGCAGGCGGCGGCCCTGGTCGTGACGAACGTGATCATGTGGATCCTGGCCATGGCGATGAGCATCATGACTCAGGTGTCCTGGTACGCGGCCTACGACCACATTCCCGGGGTGACCCTTGCGCCGTTCGCCGACCAGCAGATCGGGGCCGGGATCCTCTGGGTCTGCGGTGACTTCTGGGCCATCCCCACGTTGATCGTGGTGGTCCGCCGCATCATGGAGGCCGACGGCACGCTGGGCGGGGCCCTGGATCGGATACTAGCCCGGGACAAGCCCGGCATCGGCACCACCGGGACCACCGGAACCGGGTGGACCAGCCGGGCCGGCCGCTGATCCGGCTCAGCGCGGTTGGCGTAGTCGGCGGCCCGGCGATCCCAGGCCGACCGGTTGCGAGAGACATGATCAGGCATCCTGGCCACAACGCCAGGGTCCTCGCTGCGAGCATCCGGCGTCAACGCGGCCGCCCGGCGGGCGGCCGGCCATCACGGCCTGCCCGGCTCGGGTGCCGCGATCGCCATCGCGCTACCGTTAACCTGCTGAATTCGGGCAGCAAGGACTGAACCTTTTTCATCCGTCGGCCTCGAGCTCAGAGCATGTGGCAGCGATGAGGAGGATGAAAGAGGCTCATTTGCCCGGCGGCCCAAGACTGACAGGATGGGACGTGGCCTGCGACAGAACCCCTGGCCAGGACACCGGGGACCGACGGCGATCGGCAGCTCGCTGGGCGGGGCGGCTAGCCGCCACCGCCGTAATAGGCGCCGTGACCGCGGCGTGCGGGGGCGGCGGGCCGGCCAGCAGCGTGCGGCAGTATGAGGTACTCGCCCGGAGCATTCCGGGTCTGGACGAGGTCATCACGGACGGCCAGGGCTTCACGCTGTACATGTACGCCCCCGATCACCGCGGGCCCTCGCAGTGCTACGGGTTCTGCGCGCAGCAGTGGCCGCCGCTGGTCCTGCCGCGCGGTACCACTCGTCCCCAGGCGGGCCCGGGGGTCCGGGCGGGCCTGCTGGGGACGGTGCGACGCAGGAACGGAGAGCTGCAGGAAACCTACGGCGGCTGGCCGCTCTACCTGTGGATCGGCGATACCAGTCCCGGGGAGGCCACCGGCCAGGCCGACGACATGGGCCTGTGGTACGCGCTGTCGGTCACGGGGGCCGTGGACCGCGGCACCCCCCGCTCGTAATACGCGCTGACCTGGGTCCGGGGCCAGCGGAGCCGGGCTCAGGGAGTGCCGGGCGGGGTCACCGTGAATTGGACGGTGATCCTTCCGGCGTGCCGGAAGGTGAGAGTCACGGGCACCGCTTGGCCTACTTGCAGCGAGCCGGGGCCGATCAGGACAAGGTCGGCGCCGAGCGGGCTCAGGCTGGTGGTGCTGCGGGCGGGAATGGGCAGCGCCTGTAGCATGCCGTCGGCGCCGAGCGGCTGGGTGCCGCGCCGGGTGAGGACGATCCGGCGGGAGGCCGGCGCCCGCGCGGACAGCAGCTCGTCGGGGCCGCCCAGGTTCTTGATGACCAGGTAGGTGCCGGCGGCTGTGCCCGCGCCCTGCGTCCCGGGGGCGGAGACGGCGGCCAGCTCGAACTTCAACGGCATCCGGCGCAGCGTCCCCCCGCCGCCGGTGGCGACCCACGCGGACAGTAGCCCGGTCAGCACCGCGGCGCAGGCGATCGGCGCGGCCACCGGGCGGACCAGGGCGGTCATCGCGCGAGACCCGGTCATGCCGGCCCACTCGCTGCGGGCACCCGGCTCGCGCGGGCGGCGGTATGGCCCGTGGTGGGCCCGGGGCCGGCGGGCCCGGCGCCGACGCGCAGGTGCCGCAGGCGCAGGCTGTTGGACACCACGACCAGCGAGCTGAACGCCATGGCCAGGCCGGCGAACAGGGGATTCAGGTAGCCGAGCGCGGCCAGAGGGAGCGCGATGAGGTTATACGCGAACGCCCAGGCGAGGTTGGCGCGGATCGTCCGCAGGACCGTCCGTGACAGCAGGATGGCGTCGGCGATCCGCCGGGGATCCCCGCCGACCAGGGTCAGGTCGGCCGCGCCGATGGCGGCGTCGGTGCCGGTGCCGATCGCGATGCCCAGGTCGGCCTGGGTCAGGGCCGCCGCGTCGTTGACCCCGTCGCCGACCATGGCCACGGCCAGCCCCGCGGCCTGCAGTTCCTGGATGCGCTGCAGCTTGCCCTCGGGGCGGACCCCGGGGAACACGTCGGCTTCGCCGATGCCGAGCTGGCGGGCCGCGGCGAGCGCCGGGCGCTGGCTGTCCCCGGTCAGCATGACCACCCGGAGGCCCAGGGCCCGCAGCTGGCTGACGGCGGCCGCGCTGCCCGGCTTCAGGGCGTCGGCCACCGGCAGCACCGCGCGGGCCTGGCCATCCCAGCCGGCCAGCACCGCCGTCTGGCCCGCCTGCCCGGCGGCATCGGCGGCCCCGGCCAACCCGGGGGGGACCGTGAGCTGGTTTTCCCTGAGGAACCGGAGGGTGCCGACGATCACGGCGTGGCCGGCCACGGTGCCCCGCACTCCTGCCCCGGGCACGCTGGAGAAGCCAGTCACCGGCGGCAGGTGGCCCAGCCGCGCCGTCGCGGCGCGGGCGATGGCCTGGCCAGCCGGGTGCTCGGAGGCGTCTTCGACGGCTCCGGCCAGCGCCAGCGCCTCCTCCTCGCTGGCCCCGGCGGCGAGGGTGAGTTCCCGCAGCGACATGACCCCCGTGGTCAGGGTCCCGGTCTTGTCCAGGACGATCACGCCTACCCGGCGGGTGGCCTCCAGCGCCTGCGCGCCCTTGACCAGAATCCCCAGCTCGGCACCGCGGCCGACGCCGGCGAGCAGCGCGGTCGGGGTGGCCAGGCCCATCGCGCACGGGCAGGCCACCACCAGCACGGCGAAGGCACAGCTCCAGGCGAACTGGGCGGGCAGCCCGGTGCCGAGCCAGAACCCGAGCGTGGTCACCGCGAGGCTGATCACGCAGGGCACGAAGATCCCCGCCACCCGGTCGGCGAGCCGCTGCGCCGTCGACTTCGTGGCCTGCGCCTTCGTCACGAGGTCGATGATCCGGGCCAGCTCGGTGTCGCTGCCGACGCGGGTCGCGCGGACCACCAGGCGCCCGCTCAAGTTGACGGTCCCGCCGGTGACACCATCCCCCGGGCCCAATTCCGCCGGCGCCGACTCGCCGGTCAGCAACGAGCAGTCCACCGCGGAGGTTCCCGTGACCACCACCCCGTCGGTCGCGATCTTCTCCCCTGGCCGGACGACGAACTCGTCCCCGCACGCGAGCTCGGCCACGTCCTCGCGCCGCTCGGTCCCGTCCCGGAGCACCGCGACCGTCTTGGCGCCCAACCGGGCCAGGGCCGTCAGCGCGGAACCCGCCTGGAGCTTGGCCCGCGATTCCAGGTAGCGGCCGGCCAGCACGGCCACGGTCACCCCGGCGGCCACGTCCAGGTACAGGGTGCCCGGGCTTACCGGGCCGAACGTGACCGCGAACGGCATCTTCATGCCAACCATGCCGGCCCCGCCGAACAGCATCGCCTGGACCGACCACAGCAGCGACGCGGCGATGCCCAGGCTGACCAGCGTGTCCATGGTCGTGACGCCGTGCTGCAGGCCGGTCAGGGCGGCGCGGTGCAGAGGCCAGCCGCCCCAGATCGCGACCGGGAGCGCCAGGGCCAGGCTCACCCACTGCCACCCGCGGAACTGCAGCGACGGGACCATCGCCAGCACGATGACGGCCAGCGCGGGTGGCGTGCAGACGATGACCCGCAGCGCCAGCCGCCGGGCGGCCGCCGCGGATTCTGCGCCCGGCTCCGCTGCGCCTACGGCGGGCAGCGCCGCGGTGTACCCGACCGCCCGCACCGCCGTGATCAGCTCGGCCGGCTCATGCCCGCCGAGGCGGGCCACGTAGGCTCGCTCGGTCGCGTAGTTGACGGTGGCTTCCACCCCGTCCAGCATGTTCAGCCGCTTCTCGATCCGCGCCGCGCACGCGGCACAGCTCATCCCGCCGACGACCAGTTCCAGCGGCTGGTCCGGGGCGACGGAATGGATCATCGGTGCCTCCAGGTCACCGGCGGATCCCGGTCACCGGAGTGCCCGCGCGGGCGGTGGGTCGCGCGGGGCCGGCACCCATGTTCATGTTCATGCTCGGCGCCTGGCCACCGCCTGGCGTGCCGACCACCGAGTGAGCCGGGATCACCGGTCCGAGAAACGCGCCAGCCTTGTACGCCCCGAGGAAGATCGCTACCATCAAGATCACGAATCCGAGGACCCTGGCTTCGGGGCTCACCTTGCCTCCCTTGAGGGTTTCGGTCGGGGCATGTCCCAATCTGACCAGATTCTCGCACTTCCGCGACGGCCGCGTGGGAACTGCGCCTGCGTTGCCCGGGACCGGTCGCAGCCGGAAGGCGCACACCCACACCCCGCCGGGTTCGTTCGGGCCCACCGGCCGGCGTACCAGCATATTCCGGGGAGCCGCAGGCTTCCCCGGGCCAGATGGCGGGCTGGGTCCCGCTCGGTTGGCCGGGACGCCCACCATCGTGATCCGGGTGAGCCGGGGGTACCCATGAGTCACTGCCCCGCTCATATCCCGTCCAGCCGGAAGACATCAACAGCGCGCCCGCCGCCGCGGTCATCCCGGTGCCTGCCTGCCCCTGCCCGGCACCAGCACAGCAGACCGAGGTGCGCGGCGGGACCGCTAGATCATGATGATCAGCATGAAGGCCATGGTCACGCCCATCGCGATGCGGCAGCCTACCGCCGTCCGCGGATCGAGCAGGGCGTTGCGAGCGGAGTCGGTGGCACCGCCGTCATCTGCTGGGTTACCGGCGCTGGCCGCCCGCTCCGGCACGGTGGTCACGCTGCCCTCAGCCCCGGCCGGGCCGGCCGACGCTACCGCGGTGATCACCGATCCGCCTACGGCGGCCGCAGCGGCCGCAGGCGAGATGCTGGCGGCCACGGCGGCCAAACGTCCGTGCGGGGCGGGGCTGGACAGCCAGTCCAGGTCCATAACGGCATAACCAGCCAGCAGGATGGCGAAAAGGAAGGCCACCACCGGCACACTCAGCGTCTGCATCGCCGTCCCCGAGGCGCCCATGCCACTCATCCCCGCTCCGTGGGCCGCCACGGGCGTGGTGATCGCGACGAACATGTACAGCATCGCGGCGCTGTGTACCAGGTGCGGGGCGTGGTGGCCGTCTACCAGGACGCGGGCGCCCTCCCCGCGCGATTCGTGGTAAACACGCCACGCGAACCATGCCGTCAAGACGGCGAAGATCACCGACCAGGCGCCGTTGGACAGCGTGGCCAGGCTGGCGACCAGCGTGCCCGCCATCGCGATGCCCATCAGCAGGTGCGCGATGTCGATGTCCGCCTCCCCGGTGGGCCCGGCCCACGGGCGGGCCGCCACCAGCCGGCCCGCGCTGACCGCCGCGACCAGCAACATGACTACGGCCAGGATGTCCAGGATCCAGGACGGAGTTATCATGCCTTCGCTCCTTCCCCGCCGACGGCCTGGGCCGCCGCTGGCACCGTGGCCCCAGTCCGGGTCGGCCAATAAGCCACCGCGAGCAAGATCAGTAGCAAGCCGGAGTTGGGGTCGGTCGCTCCTCCGGCCAAGATGGCCCCGAACGCCTCTCCGAAGATCCAGATGACCGCGGCCACCACGATGGCCAGCACCACCGTGGCCCGGGCGGCTGACCGCGGCAGGTAGACGCCGACCGCGATCACCGCCAGCGCTATCGCCAGCACAATGGAGGCGGCCAGGCCCTGGTGCGCCAGGAGCGACGCGGCGTGATTGTCGAGGGCGGCCAGCCAGCCGGGCTCGCCGCTGGCCATGCCGGAGATCATGCCGCTCAGCCCCTGCGCCGTCCGGTTCCCGGGCAGCAGGGCGAAGTAGGCCAGGCTCCCCCACAGCACCAGCCAGAGCGCCCGGGCTGCCGGCGCGCCCACCGCCCGGGCCGCGGTGAAGGGCGCCGTGGCGGTGTGCCGGTCCGAGGGCCACAGCAGCACGGCCAGCAATGCGTAGATGATCACGGCGCCCGGGGCGCCGTTCACCGGGCTTGCGCCAGGGGTCAGTACCTCCCCGAGCCCTTCCCCGAACCACCACACGCCTAGCGACCAGGCAATCGAGGCGCCCAGAGCGACCCGGACCGTGGGCCGCCAGGCGATCCCGAGGGCCAGCAGCAACTGGATCGTGGCGAAGATCGTATTTAGCAGGACCGCGTGCTGCTCGACCAGGCGTGCATCCCAGCTGATCGGGCTGGCGACCACCGCAGGATTACCGGACGCGGTCCCGGCCAGCATCTGCCCGAACCCCTTGGTGAACATGAACGACTGGTACTGCAGCAACGCGTCGAGCAGCCACACCGCCGCCAGGGCAAGCTGCAGCACCCGCCTGGCATCCGGCGGCTGCCAGGCCGCTTCCGACGCCTCGGCACCCGGCCCACCCCGCCTCGTGACGCGCCCGCCCGCGACGGTGATGTCACTCATCCCGACTGCCTCCTCAGCATTTCCCAACCGGTCCGGCCGCAGCTACCAGGACGACTTGGTTGCCTGCGCCCGTTGGGCCTGACCTGGTCCGTGCTCCTCGATACGCATAAGCCCAGAAAGGAGAGTCAGCCCTCGTGATCGGTTATTCTTTCCGGCAACGCCGGGTGGTTATACGGAAACAGTAGATGGTACGGCCAGCGCGGGCAAGCAGATCAGCCTAAAGGCTGCCACGAGGCCCCGCATACTCAGTGAACCTGCAGGTAGGCGTGCTAGATCTTTGATCAGCTAATTGGCTCCGCCGACGTTTTCATTAAACCCCCCGGTGGTATCCGGAAAACCCCGGAGGGGTATACAGATTACCAGCCACGGGTATCCTGAAGCAGCATTGGCCCGGAGGCAGCAGACAACGCCATGGCTCACGTGATGACAATCAGCAGCCAATCCCGGGACGCGCCGGGCAGCGCCCGGCCAGCCGTTGTGCAGGCTTTAGTGCCTACCGCGGTCCGGTCCAGGTCCTGGCTCGGGCGGCGCTCAGCGCGGCCGTGGACGAGGCCGGGTACGAACTGGTCGCCCGCCGGGCGGTGACCCGCTCCGCGGCGTGGCCGGTGCCCAGCCTCGTCTACGAGGCAGGCCGACGTAACGTCAGGCCATGACCTACCTGCGGGAGCCGCGATCCCGCGCCGGTGGTCAGCCGACTATCTCGTACCCGGCCGCGTCCACCGCGGCCCGCAGCGACGCCGCGTCCGGCGGCGGGTCGGCGGTGACCCGGACCGTCCCGGTGTCCAGCTCGACCTCCACCTCCGTCACGCCGGGCAGGCTGCCGATCTCCTTCTGCACCGCGGACACGCAGTGCCCGCAGGTCATCCCCTTGACGGTGATCATGGTCGGGTCCACGGGACGAGCCTACCGCCGGGTTCTAAGCTGTGGTGCAGGAAGCGACGGGTGAGGCCGTGACAGCAGCGCAGACCAGCGAGGTCGAGCTCGCGGTGCAGGGAATGACCTGCGCGGCGTGCGCGGCCAGGATCGAGCGGAAGCTCAACCGCCTGGGCGGTGTCGCCGCAGTGGTCAACTACGCGACCGGGCAGGCCCGGGTGACGGCGCCCGCCGGAATGCCCGCCACCGAGCTGATCGGGGCGGTGGAGGACGCGGGTTACTCCGCCGCCGTGATCCCGCCGCAGGCCGCCGCCCCGGACACGGACGGCGGCGAGGCCCGCTACCTGCGCCGGCGCCTGATCTTGGCGCTGGCGTTCTATATTCCGCTGACCGACGTCTCGGTCCAGCTGTCGCTGTTCCCGGAGTTCCGGTTCCCGGGGTGGCAATGGCTGCTGGTGGCGCTGGCGGCCCCGGTGGCCCTGTGGGCGGCCTGGCCGTTCCACCGCGCCGCGCTGCGCAACGCCCGGCACGGCACCTGCTCGATGGACACGCTGGTGTCCCTGGGCGTGATCGCCGCCTGCGGCTGGTCGGTCTACGCGATGTTCGTCCTGGACCGCGGGCCGCCGGACGCGAGCGGCTGGTACGAGCTGGTGCATGCGTCCGGCGGCGGGATCTACCTGGAGGTGGCCGCCTCGGTGACCACGTTCCTGCTGGCCGGCCGGTTCTACGAGGCCCGGGCGCGGCGCCAGGCCGGCGACGCGATGCGGGAGCTGGCCGCCACCGCGGCCAAGGACGTGTGCGTGGTCGAGGACGACGGAACCGAGCGCCGCGTGCCCGTGGCCCAGCTGCGGGCGGGCCAGCGTTTCGTCGTGCGGCCCGGGGAGCGCATCGCCGCGGACGGTCAGGTGCTGTCCGGGCAGTCCGCGGTGGATACCAGCATGATGACTGGCGAATCGGTCCCCGCCGACGTGGGCGAGGGGGACCCGGTGACCGCCGGGACGATCGCGGTGGGCGGACGGCTGGTCGTGCGCGCGGACAAGGTCGGCCAGGACACGCAGCTCGCGCACCTGATCGCCCTGGTGGAACGGGCCCAGATGGAGAAGGCGGGCGTGCAGCGGCTCGCCGACCGGATCGCCGGGATCTTCGTCCCCTGTGTCCTGGTGCTCGCCGCCCTGACGCTGATCGCGTGGCTGCTGGCGGGGCGCCCGGCGGAGCTGGCGTTCAGCGCCGCCCTGGCCGTGCTGATCATCGCCTGCCCGTGCGCGCTGGGCCTGGCCACCCCGGCGGCGCTGATGGTGGCCTGCGGCCGGGGCGCGCAGCTGGGCATCTTCATCAAGGGCTACCGGGCGCTGGAGTCATCTCGCGCGGTGGACACCGTGATGCTGGACAAGACCGGGACGGTGACCACCGGGGTGATGCGGGTCACCGCCGTGCTGTCGGTATCCGGAGGCCGCGAGATTCTGCTGCGGCGGGCCGGCGCGGTGGAAAGCGCCTCCGAGCACGCGGTGGCCGCCGCGATCAGCGCGGCGGCCCGCGCGGAACTGAACTCGCTCCCGGAGGTGACCGGTTTCGAAGCGCTGCCCGGCCTCGGAGCCCGCGGGGCCGCCGACGGGCTGGAGATCCTGGTCGGGCGGGAACGGCTGCTGCGGGACCGCGGCATGGCCATCCCGCCCGCGCTGGCCGCCGAGTGCGTCCCGTGGGAGCAGGCGGGCTGCACGATCGTACTGGCCGGGTGGGACGGGCAGGCGCACGGGGCGCTGGCGGTGGCCGATACGGTCAAGCCGTCCGCCGCGGCGGCGGTGGCCCGGCTACGGCGGCTCGGCCTGCGCACGCTGCTGCTCACCGGCGACAGCGAGGGCGCGGCGCGATCGGCCGCCGCCCAGGCCGGGATCGACGAGGTGATCGCCGGGGCCCTGCCCGCCGACAAGGTCAGCGTGCTGCGAGACCTGCAGGCCAGCGGGCGGACGGTGGCGATGGTCGGGGACGGGATCAACGACGGGCCCGCGCTGGCCGCCGCCGACCTGAGCCTGGCCCTGGGCTCGGGCACCGACGTCGCCATCACCGCGGCCGACCTGATCCTGCTCCGCGACGACCTCGGCGCCGTCCCCGATGGCATCGGGCTCGCCCGCGCGACGTTCACCACCATCCGGCGCAACATCGGCTGGGCGTTCGGGTACAACCTCGTCGCGCTCCCGCTGGCCGCCGCCGGCCTGCTCAACCCGATCATCGCGGCCGCGGCCATGGCGCTGTCCTCGACGTTCGTGGTATGGAACAGCGTCCGGCTGCGCAAGTTCGCCTCCCCCGGCGCCAGTGCCGGGCCGCCGCCCGCGGACGCTGTCCCCGCCGAGGCACTCGGTGCCGAGCCGCGACTGCCCGCCGCGACCGGCGCCCCGTGAGGTCGGCTCGGCACTGTAGGCCCCCCGTGAGGTCGGCTCGGTACCGTAGCCGTCCTGCCCGGCCCGTTCGCGTTGCGGCGCGCTCGCTTCTTACGCTGCAGGCATGGGACTGATCCGGGTCGGCACGGCATCGTGGACGGACAAGACGCTGATCGAGTCCGGCTGGTATCCGCCCGAGGCGGACACGCCCGAGCAGCGGCTGCGGTTTTACGCCCGCCAGTTCCCGCTGGTCGAGGTCGACTCCACCTACTACGCGCTGCCCGCCGAGCGGACCGCCCAGTTCTGGGCGGAGCGGACCCCGGCCGGGTTCACCTTCAACGTGAAGGCGTTCAGCCTGTTCACCCAGCACCCCACGCCGGTCCGGGCGCTGCCCGCCGACCTGCGCGAGGCCGCGGGCCAGTCCGGCAAGGAGCGGGTCTACCTCAAGGACGTCGACCCGGCCGTGACCGACCAGGCCTGGGACCGGTTCCTGGCCGCGCTGGAGCCGCTGCGCTCGGCCGGCAAGCTCGGCGCGATCTTGCTGCAGTTCCCGCCCTGGTTCCCCATCTCCCGCGCCCGCAAGGACTACATCCTGGCCTGCGCGGCGCGGGTCGCGCCGGACCGGGTGTGCGTGGAGTTCCGCAACCGCACCTGGATGACCGAGGACAACCAGGCCGAGACGCTGGAGTTCCTGGCCTCCCACCGGGTGCCGTACGTGTGCGTGGACATGCCGCAGGGCTACCCGAGCTCCATTCCGCCGGTGCTGGCGGCCACCAGCGACCTGGCCGTGGTCCGGATGCACGGCCACTCGGACAAGTGGGACAGCAAGGACATTTACCAGCGGTTCGGCTACGAGTACAGCGCCGGCGAGATGGACGAGTGGGCCCCGAAGATCCGCGACCTGGCCGGCCGCGCCGAGACCACCCAGGTGCTGTTCAACAACTGCTACCGCAACTACGCCCAGGTGAACGCCCGGGAGCTCGCCGACCGGCTCGGCATCTGAGCCCCGGCCCGCTCTGGCAGACTGCGGATCATGAGCGAGAGCCCTCCCGACCTGCACATGCTCAACGTGGTGGTCGGTGACATGCCGGCCAGCCTCGGCTTCTACCGCCGGCTGGGGATCGCCGTTCCCGACGACGCGGACGCGCCCGGCGGGCACGTCCAGCTGAGGATGCCGGGCGGGTTCAGCCTGGAGCTGGACACCGCCGAGTCGGCCCGGCTGTGGCACGCGGGCTGGCGCGCCGACCCGGCGAGCGCCCGGGTCGTGATCGGATTCGCGCTGCCGACCCGCGACGCGGTCGACGAGCGTTACGCGGAGCTCACCTCGGCCGGCTACGCGGGGCGGCAGCCGCCGCGGGCCGGTAGGTTGAGATCATGAGCCGAGGCGCGCGGTACGTGAGACCTCCCCAGGTGAACGCGATATCAGCGACGTGGCCGGCTCACGGCACGACCAAGGCGGCCGGCGGTCCCACGGTCACGGCGGAATGAGGACCGCGGGCCGAGCCGACCCGACGTCTCGGCCGCCGCAGCGCGGGCCTGCCTCGTTGCGGCCGTTCCGGTACCGCAGCTTCACGCTGCTGTGGATCGCGGGGTTCATCTCCAACATCGGGTCCTGGATGCAGACCGTCGCCGTCGGCGCGCTGATCATCTCGAACACCGGCAGCGCGACGTGGGCAGTCCTGGTGGCCGCGGGCGCGTTCCTGCCGATCGGCGTGCTCTCGCCGATCGGCGGCACGCTGGCCGATCGCCTGCCGCGCCGTCCGGTGCTCATCATCGGGAACCTCGCCGCGGCGGCCACCGCGGTCCTGCTCGCGGCCGGCGTGGCCGCGGGCCACGACAGCCCCGCCGCGCTGGTCGCCCTGGTCACCCTGCAGGGTTCGGCCTCCGCGCTGATCGGCCCGTTCCAGCAGGCCATCCTGCCCGACCTGGTGCCGCATGCGGAGTTCCTCGCGGCCACCTCCCTGAACTCGGCCCAGTTCAACCTGGGCCGTATTGCCGGGCCCGCGCTGGCCGGCGCCACCGTGGCCGCCTTCGGGTACCCGGTGGCGTTCGTGGCGAACGCCGTGTCGTTCCTCGCGGTCGTGGTGGCGCTCGGGTTCGTGCGCCTCGGCCCTCCCGGCGGCCAGCCCTCCGGCTTGCTCGCCGCGCTGCGGTCCGGGTTCACGGCGGCCCGGCGCGAGCCATCCTGCCGGGTGGCCATCGGCACGATCGCGGTGGTGGCCTTCCTCGCCTCCCCGTTCATCGCACTGGTCCCGGTGATGGCGCATCATCTGACGCCGGGCGGCGGTCCCCGGGCGGTGGCGCAGACCACCGCGCTGCTCACCACCGCCCAGGGCGCGGGCGCCGTGGCCGGCGCGCTCTGCCTCGCCCCGCTGGCGGCCCGGCTGGGCCGCGGGCGCCTGCTGGCCGGGAACCTGGTCCTGCTCCCGGTGGTGCTGATCGGCTACGCCGCCGCGCAGAACCGCTGGCAGGGCGCGGCACTGCTGTTCACCGTCGGGCTGGTGTACATCGGGGTGCTGTCCGGGCTCACGACCCTGGTCCAGCTCCGGGCGCCGCAGGCGTACCGGGGCCGGGTGCTCAGCTTCTTCCTGGTGGCGCTGGGGGTCGCCTACCCGCTCGGCTCCCTGGCCCAGGGGCCGGTCATCGACTGGATCGGGCTGGGCTGGACCACCGCCGGCATGGCGCTGGCACTGTCACTGATCATGGCGGCGGTGGCGTTGCGGAAGCCGGGCCTGGTGCGAGTGATCACGCGCGGTTGACCGCGCCGCGGGACGCGCGACCGCCGCGGCGGGCGGCCCGGGCCAGGTCGGGCAGCCGGGCCAGGATCTGCTGCGCCTCGGCCGCGTCGCGGTCGGCGAGGCTGGCGGTCACCCGGCGGCCCGCCACGTCGAGCCGCACCGAGGCGAGCCCGAGCCGGCGCTCGACCGGGCCCTGCACCCAGCGGATGCTCTGCACCTTCTCCAGCGGGACCCAGGTGGTCTTCCGGCACACCCGGCCGCGCGAGGCCACCACGTAGCGGTCGTCGCCGTCCCACGCCAGGAAGTGGTACGCCAGCGGCGCTTTCCAGCGGGCCCGGACGGGCGCCCGCCGCGTCGGCCACGGCGGCGCGGTCAGCAGCTCGCCGAGCATCCGTTCCGCGTCCGCGCGGGAGCCGACCGGGACGAGCGCGCGCAGCCGCTGCGCCTCCGACCGGTTCTCCCGCCGCTGACGCGGCCCGGCCACGTCCACCTCGAGCCTGCACCAGCCGAACAGCCGCCAGGCCAGGGGCTCGACCAGGCGCACCGCCTGAACCCGGCCCGGGCGGATGGTCTCGGCCGTGGTCTGCACCAGTCCGGACCGCAGCCGCAGCCCCTCGGGCGCGGCCGACACGGCGGTGCCGAACTCGCCGTTGAACTGGCGCCAGACCGCGAGCGCGACTCCGATCATCACCGGCAGCAGCAAGGCGGTGACCCCGGGCCGCCCGATCACCGAGATGACCGCGGCCAGCGCGGCGATCACGACGCCGGCGAACACCCCGGTCCGGCTCAGCGCGATCGCGCCGGCCAGGCGCTCGGACCGGACCCGGAACAGCGGACGCTCGGACCCGGCGGCCTGGCCCGCCACTCCCGATGACGCCGCCGGCGTGCCGACGCCCGCGGGGCCGACGCCCGCGGGGCCGACGCCCGTGGTACCGACGCCCGTGGTACTGACGCCCGCGGGGCCGCGCGCGTGGGCCATCGACAGCAGCCGCTGGCGAAGCTGCTCGGCGCCCGCGAGCCGCAGGCAGGCCAGCCGGCCGCCCGACGAGTCGGCGCCCGCCATCCGCAGCCGCAGCTCGGCCAGCCCGAGCACCCGCGCCAGCCCGGTCTGTACTACGTCGATCGCCTGGACCTGGGGCAGCGGGAATCGCTTCGACTGGCGCCGCAGCAGGCCGGTCTCGATGCGCAGCACCCCGTCGGCGACCTGCCAGCGGGTGACCAGCCAGGACACCAGGCCGGCGCCCAGCACCAGCGCGATCACAACCAGGTCGACGATGAGGTCGTTGCCGGTCTGACTGCCGCGCTGGTTGGCGAACAGGAACAGGATCACCAGGGTGCCGATCCCCACCAGGTGCCGTCCCGCGCGGACCAGGGGCGACAGCGGATGCAGCCGGTGCCAGCTCGCGATGTCGTCCGCCGCCGGCGGCGGGGGGGAAGGGGGCGGCGGGGGGGA
>Ga0335073_10000909_pt1 | contig 39033 bp, 32 predicted proteins | sample Lox_Sample_22_FD_207093 | JGI IMG/M metagenome (GOLD analysis project Ga0335073, IMG submission 207093) | Soil microbial communities from Loxahatchee National Wildlife Refuge, Florida, United States - Lox_Sample_2.2 | ecosystem: Environmental > Terrestrial > Soil > Wetlands | place: USA... | reverse complement strand
GCGAAACCCGCGGAGCAGCGGAGGCCGCCCGGTGATGGCGCTGCTCAGATATCAGACGGCGAACCTGTTCCGGTCACACCGCTGGATCTTGCCCCTCATGGTGTATGCGCTGCTCATCTCCGTCGGGGGCGCAGGCAGTGGCGAGGAGGCTGGCAGTGGCCAGGCCGTTGCGCACCTGCGCGCCCAGGCACTGGCCAGCGGCCTGGACTGGAGCGCGGCGATCGTCCTGGTGGTCACGGCACTGCTCACCAGGTCGATGCTGACCGCTGAACCGGGAGCGGCCAGGGCCTGCGTCGCGGCGGCCCGTGGGCCGGGCCGGGCTCAGCTGGGAACATTGCTGACGTCCTTCGCTGGCGGGGCAATACTCGGTGTGGCTGGCGCTGGCTACGAGCTAGTGACCATGGGCCACAAGACTGCGCTGCTCGTCCCGTTTTTCGACGGGCTGGGCAAGGTGCTCGTTTGCGCCTTCGTCGGCTCGGCCATCGGTACGTTGTTTAACCCGCCGGTGATCAGGCATCAGGCTGCCGCTCTCCTCAGTACGATCGCGGCCGTGGTGGTCGCGCTGGTATCGAGCGTGTCTCCGGCGAACGCGGCCATACACGGGAACGGGGCCGCTATCCAGTCCGCGGCCTGGCCCGCGGGTGTCCCGCTGGCGGCCGCATTCGCCCTGGTGGCGGTTTCCTGGATGGTCTCCTGCTGGCTGGCAGGGCGCAGGTCGGACTAGCCGCTGGCGGCCGCGAGCGCTGGAGCGACGGGAATCACGAGCAGCCCGTTCCCCTTCGTATTGGGCTAAAGACCGTGAAACGCTCGACGGTGATCGCTGACGTTGTCAGTGACGGCAGATACCCTTGTTCTTGATCCGATGTTCTTAGCCCGAGTCCTGACTGTGACCGAGGATGAGATCGTAGGCCGAGGGCGAATCGAGGAGGACTGCCAGCACACGTGACTGCCACTAAAAGGGCCGTCGAGCTCGTGGAGATCGCGGCCGCAGCCGCGGCTGACAAGCTCGCCTCCGACATCATCGCCTACGACGTCAGCGAGCAGCTCGTGATCACTGACGCCTTCCTGCTGTGTTCCGCTGCCAACGACCGCCAGGTCCGCTCGGTCGTCGACGAGATTGAGGAGCGGCTGCGCAAGGCTGGCGCTAAGCCGGCCCGCCGCGAGGGGGAGCGGGAGGGCCGCTGGGTCCTGCTGGACTACATCGACATCGTGATCCACGTTCAGCACGCCGAGGAGCGCGTCTATTACGCGCTTGAGCGGCTCTGGAAGGACTGCCCGGTGATCCCGCTGCCCGAGCCGGTCGGGGCAGCTGGTGTTGGCGGCGCTGGTCAAGGCGGCCCTAACCGGGGTGGTATCGGCCCGGCTGAGCGAGGCTAGCGCTTGACTGCGGCAGAGGATGCCGTCGCGCCCAGCATGTGGCCAGGCGGCGACAACAGGGACCTGGTCACGCTGGTGGCCTGGCGGCATGGCCAGACCGACTACAACACCGAGCGGCGGTTCCAGGGCCAGAGCGATGTCCCGCTGAACGAGGTCGGTCGCCAGCAGGCCGCGGAGGCGGCCCGATACCTGGCCGCACTCCGACCGTCAGCGATCTTCTCCTCCGACCTCAGCCGGGCGTCGGCGACGGCGGAGGCACTGGCCCGGCTGACCGGCCTTCCTGTGCAGCTCGACAAGGACCTTCGGGAGCGGTCCGGAGGGCTATGGGAAGGCCTGACCGAGACTGAGATTAATGAGCGCTTCCCGGTGGAGCGGGCCACGTGGACGCCGCCGGAGGGCGAGTCGGCGATCGCGGTGGCCGATCGGGCATCGGCCGCGCTGGAGCGGATCGCCGATAGCATGGCCGGCGGTTCGCTAGCAGTCGTGGTTGCGCACGGCGCGGCGCTTGGCCTTGCCATCGCCCGGGTGCTCGGAGTGCCGTCGGAGCCTCGCGTGCTTGGCCCGTTCGGCAACTGCCACTGGTCGGTGCTGTCCCGGCGTGGCACCAGATGGCGGCTGCTCGAGCACAATGTCGGCATTCTTCCGGAACTGGTGCCCGCCGAACTCGAGCAAAGATCCGAGTGGAGCTGAGGGATTGGGACCCCTGACCGTCTGCTCTCCCCCTGAGCCTTGCAGTTAGTTGCTTTGCGCGCTGCGAGACGCAGTCACGCCCGGCTCCACGGGTTGATCAGCTCGATTCCTGTGTCCTCGAAATCGGCGATGTTACGGGTGGCCAGTGTCGCGCCGACGGCGCTGCAGCTAGCCGGTTAAAGGACAGTACTCGCCCGCCGAAGTCGTCGCTGAGCAGCCCGTGAACCGCCGCCGACAGCTCGGTCTTATGGCGTCCGGGCAGCCGGGCGACGCCGTAGAGCAGTTCGGCTGCCGTGATCGCGGTGGTAGCTACGTCACCCGCCGCCAGCGAATCGAGCCACGCGACCACTCCGGATGCCGGCACCCGCCGGTGAGTTCGGAGATGACGTTGGTATCGGCGACGATCAAGAATCGAACACCGCCGCACGAGGCTGTTCGCTGCCGCGGTCAGGAATCTCCAGCTCGCCAAGTGCTGCGAAGCGCTCGTGGATCTTGGTCCCAAGGCCCCGCTCGGGCAGTGAAGGCGCAACCTTGGCGGATGCAGTGCTCCTGCGGCTACCAGCCAGGCTGGCTAGCTTCGGGCCTACCTGCTGGGCGGCGGAAGGTGGCAGGAGATCTTCGGGTTGACACCTACCCAGTTGAGAGGGCCCGCGAGGATCGTCACAGCGACCGTGCCCACCTGGCTGCAGTTCGCGGGCGGATTGGTGTAGTCGCCGCGCTGACCAGCGGCGATAGCGCCGAGGATGAGCCACAAAATGAGCACGATGGACCCGATGATATGCATCGCACCTGCCAATTCAGTCCAGACATCTCGCGCACGGCACCGATGGTCGGCACCACCCGCCATCGGCCTCCGCGCCGCAGCGGAGCGCCAGCCCGCTAACGGTGAGCCTCTAACGATCAGTCTGCGCTGTTCGGCCTTTACCGCAAAGAGCCAAAAGGCCTCACTCGTAGCGGCCGTCGAAGCGGTCACCCCGCCCGGCCTGGATGAAGCTAAGCCCAGTGACCGCTCCGTCTTCGACCATCCACCGGAGGGTGTAAGTGGCGCGGTAGTCGGGCGGCCAGAATGACGAGAACTCCCCGTCCTGCACGATCGACCACTCGCCCTGGGTCGATCCGCCGTGCTCGGCAAAGGTCGTCATGCCGTCCGCGGTGAATGTCTGTCTGGCGCCATCTTTGAAGACCAAGGTCGCCGCGGTCAGGGCCTGCGGCATATCCTTCGCGAGGACGAGGTCGCCGTTGGCCACGTCCAAATCATGGAATCGACTAATCATTTGTCCTCTCCTTGACTCGTTGACCCAGAGCCGTGTCTGCCGGTAAGCCTGGCAATCTCGCACCTTTCCACGGGCCCCACATCGTCAGGTCCGGTAGTCAGCCCGGTCGCGACCGAGCGGATAACCATCTCGGGTGCGGCGGCCGCTACTTCAGCAGTAGGACTGCCTGGCCGTTGAGCTTCCGCAGCTCCGCGACAACTCCGAGAAACACCCCGGTCGAGAAGTCGAAGGCGACGACGTGATCCTGGCCGACCCAGTAGAGCTGACCGCCAGGCCCGAACCTCAGTCCGCGGGGCCTGGTGAACTTAACGGCGGGGTCGGGTGTCAGCACGCGGATCAGCCGTCCGGTCCATCGCTCGTACTCGCGGATCGAAGCCGTGGCTTGAGGCGAGCCGAACGGCCACTCGCTGGACACGACGAGGTTGCCGCCGGGAGCGATCGCCAGGTCGAGGGGACTTAGCTCAGGGTCGCTGACAAGGCGCGGATTGCGGAGTCGCCCGTCGCGGTCGAACACGATGATGGTGTTGTCCCCGTCCCCGGAGGGGGAGATTCCCGAGGACAGGTACAGCTGGCCGCCGTCACCGAAGCCGAAACCTCGAGGGAACGGAACGGCGCCGTCAGGCACCAGCGGTTCGCCTTCGGAGTCGAGTCGGGGCGGCAGGGCCAGGATAGTGCCGCGGCGCCGGAGGGTAACGCAGTAGCGGCCGTCAGGCGCGAATGTACCGCCGCCGCCGTCAAGGCCCTCTCGACGGCCGGAGTCCAGAGTGACATTGCCATCCTTGCCGACTGCGAGCACTCGGTCATCGCCGCTGGTGACGTAGACAAGATCACCGGCCGGGCTCAGGCTCATGCCGCGCGGATCAATGATCCGCGGGTCGTCGCAGAACGGCCCCCCGAATTTCCCCCCGGCGGAAAAGCAGAGAAGCGTGCCGTATCCATCGCCGTTCGCGCCGCTAGCGCTCGTGACCAGAATCCGCCGCAACCCTGGCGAAATTCTTGTACTCGGTGAAGTAGTCCGGATCCTCTGCGGAGTTGGAGCGCTGCTCATGGCTGCGGTCCTGTGCTTGGTGGCGGCTTCGCGGCGTGCTCGCGCAGCCCGAGCATGTCCGCGAGCGCGGCGAGGTCGTCCTGTCCGGCGGGCGCAAGATGCGGGAATTCAGGCAGCACCGGGTGGGGAGAGGAGGTTCGGCCGAGTGGACGGCCGGCCAGCAGTGACAGCGTGGTTCCGAACGCGTCGTCATGCAGGCCGCGGCCATTCCCCGTGCCAGGCGCGAAGTGTGCCGGCTGTCCGGGCCGGTACCGCAGCTGGTCGGGCAGGAACGCGGCGACAACCGTGGCAGCGTGCTCGTCGGGGCTGGCGGCTCGACTCAGTTCTGCGACGTGCACGGCGGTCCGCCGCACTAGGTCGCCGTACGTGGCGACGTCATCGGCTGGCGAACCGGCGTTGAGTAGCTCGGTGTCTGCGCCTGGCTGCGGGAAGAACAATGAGCGCAACAACGGGTGGGCGGCCCGGCTTACCTGTCGCTGGGGGGCGTGCCCGTACAGGCTAATCCGGGCCCATGCGGCGACTTCGGTGCCGCCGAACATGACGTCGGGGACCTGAAGAGCGATGGCGGTGACGTTCCGGCCGGCCAGCAGGTCGCCGGTGGTCCCGGTGAACAACTCCGGTCGGTACTGGTCCTCTGCCAGGCCGTGATTGAACGCGAACAGAGCGACGGCGTCGCCCCAGAACGGGTCCTGCGCCAGGCCGAACCACGCTGATCCGCCATTGCTGAGCGTGAAGGTTTCCCCGGTACGGCCGGCGCCGAGTTCGGAGCCCTCAAGACCCGAGTGGCTTGGCGGGCCGACGGCGTAGCGGACCTGCATTTCCTGGTTTCCGTCGGCGTCCGGCTCGGCAAAAATCATCCGGAGGGCTCGGTCCTCGCGCGTGCCGCCATCGCTGGCGATGACGAACTCGTAGAGGGCATCCGGCCGGAAGGTGGTCGGGCTCGACCGCCCGGAGTCCGGGTTGACGGTAAGCACCAGCGTCGATGTACCTTGCGTCTCCGGAAACACGTACACGTCGCACAGGTTGAGCCGGCCATCCTCGATCGCTGTCGGGCTGTCGAAATGATGGGACATGCCTTCTCCTCATCAAACTGGCGGCTGGCACGGCTTGGACCAATAGGTTGATTTCGAAGCCGCAGTGACCAAGCGGTGCGGCGGTCGGGGAAGCCGGGATGTCGCGGACGGGGCAGCGCAGGCGGCCGGCCAGTCATAGCTGGCAGGCCGCCTGGCGCTGCCCGGTACCAGGCGATCCGCGATTAGGGGGCGACGACGCCCTGGCCGTCGGCTGCGCCGGGGACGGTGACCGTCCCTCCCCAATACGAGGCGGACCTGGTGGCCTGTCAGTTCCGTCCGGCCATGACGCCACCGTCGACGTCCCAGATGGCGCCTGTGACCCAGCCGGTGGCGGGAGACAGCAGGAACGTGATGACGTTGGCCATGTCGCGCGCAGTGCCGGTCCGGCCGAGCGGGTGGAAGCCGTCGAAGCTGTGCAGCGTCTCCTCGAGCTTGTCCTCGGGCACGAACCGCTCAAAGATCGGCGTCGCGACCAAGGCCGGAGCGACCGCGTTCACCCGGATCTGGTGGGGCGCGAGCTCGAGGGCGAGGTTGCGGGTAAGCGCGTGCAGGCCTCCTTTAGCGAGCGAGTAAGCCGACGACGGCGTGGCACCAATGGCCTGATGCGCCCACATGCTGCCGATGGTGACGATGGAGCCGCCGCGGCCCTGGCTCACCATGCCGCGGGCCACCGTCTGGGTGATGAAGAAGATGGCCCGGTCCAGTTCCAGGTAGGAGTCATAGTCAGCGCCGTCGTGGTCCAGGAACGGCTTGGGGATGAACAGCCCGGCCGCATTGACGAGCAGGGTGGCGTCCGCGTGCTCGTGCTCCAGCTGCTGCCGGACGCGCTCCACCTCCATCCGGTCGGTCAGGTCGGCCGCGATGCCGTAGGCCTTGCCGTGCTGACTGAGTTCCGCCGCCGTGTCGTTCACGCGCTTGTCGTCCAGGCCGATCACGACGGCGCTGCCGCCGGCGGCAACGACGTCGGCCGCCGCCTGGCGCCCCATGCCGCTGCTGCCCCCGACCACGATCAGCTTCTGCCCGGCGAAGACGGGCATCGCCATTGGCCGCCCCATGTGCTCGGTCATCGGGCCACCCATGTGCTCGGTCATCGGGCCACCCATGTGCTCGGTCATCGGGCCACCCATGTGCTCGGTCATCGGGCCACCCATCTGCTCAGTCAGGGGGTCAGCCATCTGCGGGGGCATGCCCTCTAGCCAGTTCATGCTCATGTATCGCTCCTCTCGGCGGCGGCGCGCAGCCGTGATGTGCCGCCTGCTCATGCGTAGCGTCGCGGCCGCGTGCTGCTTGCACATCGTCAAGACAGACAGTCGATGTGGGCATAGCTTGGGGGACCGGTGGCCGCTTCGGAGCTAGGAGCGCGGCCGGGTCCGGCCCATCACTGACTCGGCCGCGGTTCCAGTACTGCCATGCCGGAGAGATCGACGCAGTTCCGTCCGCGGATCGACGAGATGACCATGAGCATGCTGCTGCAGTTGCGGCAGCGGACCACCGTTCCGGGCCCGCGCACGTACACCGCAGTGTCCGCGACCGGCCCGACCGCGCCGCAGGTCGCGCACGTTGCCTGGGCGTCGGTCATCTCCGTTCCGAAGACTTCCATGAGCAGGCCGCCGATGGCGTTGCCGTCCAGTAGCACGTTCAGGCCCCTCCGAATCGTTCGGTCTTGACCCGGCTGGCCGGGTAGCCGCGGGTAACCAGCAGCTCAGCCACGGTCTCGACAAAGGGAGTGGGTCCGCATATGAAGGCCAGCGGGCGCTGGCTGGCAGGCCAGGCGATGCGTCCGAGCATGGCGTCGTCGACACGGCCGGAGAACCCGCCCCAACCGGGCGGCTGACTGCGGGTCAGCGTGTAACGCACCTCGGCGCTCCCGCCGTACTGGTCCAGCTCGTGCCGATAGATGACGTCAGGCAGCGTGCGCGATGAGTACAAGAGCCGGGCGGGTATCTTGCTGCCGCTGCGGTCGCGGTGCCGCAGAATGGCCCGCAGCGGCACGACGCCGGATCCGCCGGCGATCAGCAGCAGCGGCCCGCCGTCATGGGGGCCCCAGGTAAACCAGTTCCCGATTGGACCTCGAACCTCAAGCTGGTCGCCCGCGCGCAATTCCTCGGTCAGGTACGGCGAGACCTCGCCATCGTCGAGACGCTCCACCGTGATAGATGCAGGCTCCCCGTCCGCAGAGGCGATCGAGTAGGACCGCTCAGCGCTGTAGCCGTCCTCGGCGGTCAGCCGCACATCCAGATGTTGCCCGGCCCGGTGACCCGGCCAGTCGGGCAGATTGAGCGCGATGGTGCGGACCGAGTCTGTCTCCTGCGTAACTGCGGCGACGGCGGCGACCTGCCAGCTCAGTCGCCCGCGTACCGCTGTTCCCGCCATGGATCTCCGTAGTTGTGGTAGCCGTAGCTCTCCCAGAAGCCGGGCATGTCGTGATCGAGCAACTCCAAGCCGCGCACCCACTTGGCGCTCTTCCAGAAGTACAAGTGCGGCACCAGAAGACGGGCGGGGCCGCCGTGCTCGGGTGCCAGCGACTTGCCCTCGTAAGCGAACGCGATCCATGCCTGGCTGCCGCTCACGTCCTTGATCGGGAGATTCGTGGAGTAACCCCCGTCGCTGTGGGCCATCACGTATTCCGCGTCGTGCTCGACCTGATCGAGCAGAGAACTGACGGGCACACCGGACCACACGGTGCCGAGCTTGGACCAGCGCGTCACGCAGTGGATGTCGACCGTGACGGTCTCGGCAGGCAGCCTCAGGAACTGTGGCCAGCTCCAGGACTTGAGTGTTTGGCCGCCGCGCCTGATGGAGAACGTCCAGTCCTCCAGAGGCGTATGTGGTGTCGGACCGGCGGACAGCACTGGAAAGTCCTGCGTCACATGCTGGCCCGGGGGGACCTTTCCGCTTTCCTGGAGCGCTGGACGACTCAGGCGGTGAAAGCCCCTCGAAACCGGGCTAGTCATTGCTGCTCAGGTCCTTCCTCGCAGGCGCGCTGCTGAGTTTGCAGCCACGGTCACTATCCGGGCCCTGGCAGGCGCTGACATCGTCAAGGTGGCTAGTTTCCCTGGGATGCGTCCGCCGCTTGCTCGATGACGATGCGTGCGAGCTCAACGCGTGAGGTGATACTCAGCTTGCGGAAGGTCTGGCGGAGGTGATGGGCGACGGTGTGCTTGCTGATGAACATGCGGGCTGCGACCTCGTTGTTGTTCAGTCCCTCGGCTACAAGGCCGGCGACAGCTTGCTCGGTATCCGTCAAGCTTTGCCAGCCGGCGGTGGGCCTGGCGACAGGGGTACTCCAGTGGCGACGCCGGATGCCGAGCTGACGGAGCCGCCAGCGAGCGCGGGCCTCGTCGCGGCTCGCGGCCACCTGCCGATACCCGGCGAGTGCCGCTTTCAGGTGATGGATTGCATCTTCTTTGTCGTCTCGCCGCGCCTGGAGAACACCGAGGTCCTCGGACGCCGAAGCCCGAGCCCACGGGTCCGCGTGCTGCGCCACGGCGCGGGCCAGGCGAGCCGGATCACCGTGAACTATGCCCAGGGCATGTGCGGCCGCCGAGGACAAGGCCAGAAACTCGGGGTAAGTGGTCGCTATTGTCTCGGCGGTACGGGCAGTAGCCGCGGCCAGATGCTCGTCGCCCGCAGCCAGCGCGGCGCGAACGAGCCAGGCCGCGAGGGCCGGATCTGCCAGCAGGGGACCGGGCCGGCCGGGAAGATCGGCGCAGAAGTCGCCGATGCAGCGCAGAGCCGCCGCCGGGCCATCGCGCGCTTCAACGATCTGGGCCTCGGCCAGAGCGCTTTCAGGCCGTGCGTAGATATCCGCGAAATGCGGTCCGCTGACCGGACGGCTGCTGATGTGCCGTGCCGCCGCCTCGACGTCGCCGCGCCTCAGCTCGATGACGCCGAGCACACTGCGAGCGGTCGCGGCGTAGGAGTAAGCCTCGGTCGCATGCGCGTGGGCCAGCGCAGCCTGAGCCTCCGTTGCCGCCGCGGCTAGCTGTCCCACGGCCAGCTGCACGCGGCTGCGCACCAGCGACAGCGCCGCGCCCGCCGGGAGACTCTGCAATCCAGAGCTGGCCGCCGCGGCGGGCAAAATAGTTTCTGCCTCTCTGATCTCGCGTACGTCTACCAGAGCGGCGGCGAGCGTGAGCAATGGCTGGACATCTCGCGCATCCGAAGAGATGCCGTTGCGGCGTGTCGCGTCACGCAGCAGCTCAAGAGTCTCGCGGATCTGGCCACGATCCCAGCAGCGGTCGGCTTCAAGAATCAGGGCGGCAGTGGCGGCGCGGGGGCCCGGTCGGGCGGATGAGGTGCGCACAGTTTCGGCGGCCGGCTCAGCGCGCAGGCCCGTCAGGGCTTGCAGGTTTGCGGACAGCGCACCGTCGCGGAGTTCGCGCGGCAACTGCGTTCCGGCCAGCACGAGGGCAGCTTCCGCGGCTGCAGCCCTGGCATGTCCCCTGGTGCAAAGTACCCAGGACACAACGCACCGCAGCCGGTATTCGGCCGTCTGGGGAAGCGGCTTGGCGAGTGTCGACTTGGCAACCTCGCAAGCCTCGTCAAGCCGGCCCGCTGCGGCCAGAGCCTCGGCGGCGGTTACCGAACGCGAGAGCAGAGCAGCATCACCGGGCGGCGTCAGATCCACTGCACGCATCGCCAGGTCTGCAGCCACTTGTGGATCTGCTCTGAGCGTCCGGGCCGCCGCCGAGTCGAGTCCCGGAAGCGAGGCCGGATCACTGGCATGTGCCGCCTGCAGCAGGTGACTTGCGGCCACGGCCGCTGACCTTCCGCGGCTAAGCAAGATCTCGGCGTACTGGCGATGCAAGGCAGTCCGCGCGGGCGCCGGGATCATGTCGGCGACGGCCCGGCGCAGCAACTCATGCCGGAATGCGAATGCATGCTCCGGCGCGGTTACCAGCGCAGCGTCCATGGCCTCCTCGACCGCAGGGAGCAGCGCCGCGGGCAGCTCGCCCAGCATCTCCGCGGCGTCCTCCAGCCGGAACGCCGGGCCGAGGATCGCCGCCGTTATGAGGAGCTGACGAGTCTGCCCGCTGACTTGCCCGAGCCGCTGCTGCGCGACGCGGTGAATCCGGCGCGGCAGGCAGTCGGAAATCAGGACGGCGACGCCATCGCCGACTTGCACTGCGCGGTCTTCGCGCAGGCCGCTGATGAGCTCAGTCAGCAGGGACGGACTCCCTGCCGCACCCTGGGCCAGGGCAGCCAGGCCCGGATCAGGCGGCGCGCCGAATGCGTCGGTGACCATCGCCTTCGCTGTGCCCTCGGCCAGCGGGCCGAGCGTTAGAAGCACGGCGCCGTCGCGTTCGAGCAAGCCGAACAGACGGTCGGCGTCGCAGCGAATTGTGCTCGAGCGCGCTAGCAGCCACGCCAGCGGGTGTCGGGCGAGGTCTCGTCGCAGTGATCGCAGTGCGGCTAGAGTGGCCGGGCTTTCGAAGTGCAGGTCGTCAAGACAAACGAGAACCGGGCCAGACGCCGCCCGCATTTCCAGGCGGGACCGTATCTCGGCCAGCCACCAGTCAGTCGAGTTCGGCCGGTCAGGGCCCCGATGATCAGCCATTACCTCGGACACCGGCTCTCGCAGAGCCGTGCGCAGCGTAAAGTACGGGATCGGCTGGGGAAGTTCGTCGGCGCTTCCGGCCGCCAGTGAGAAGCCACGCCTGGCCGCCTCGTCGGCGGCGTCATGCAGCAACAGCGACTTGCCGATGCCCGGCTCGCCTTCAACGAGGACCATTCCTGCGAATCCCCGCTCGGCCTGCCGCAGCAGGTCACGGATCACCGCCAGCTCGGCATCCCGCCCGCGCAGCAACGTCCTGCCAGCACGAAGCCGGGAGGTCGGGCTAATGCGGGCAGGCTGCTCGATCAGCGCTCGACTTACGACTGTCGTCATGAGATTCGCCGACCCGAGCATTGAGCCGATGCCAGGGGTCTGCAGGTCGTGCTTGCTGCCACGGTGCTAGCCTGTTACCCCGCTGAGCAACGCGCTTCGTTCGATCCGGATGATTTTCGTCGTGGAAGAGCTTGCCGGTTCCCGGCCGCCGAGACCTACTAACAATGACCGCCGGAGATACCGTTCCTGGGATAGACCCCTTTCCCTCCTCGAACCTGTCCATGACTCGGCGTGATGCGGTCTATGAGTAAGCGGCTAGCTCACTGCGGAAAGTGGCTAGCCACCGGGGGATTCGAGGACCTGTCGTGAGGCCGCACGCTAACTGAATGCCGACAGTGGATCACCCTCGCAGCCGATAGTGCGGCGGGAAGGGACTAGCCGCGACTCACAAAGCTGCGGCCGACACTGGGGACTCGGTGGAGGTGCCCATGACGTTGCCCGGCCGTGCGGCGTGGGCGGCGGTGGTGTCCCGTCCGGAGCTGTATCGCCGGCTGAATGAGTCGGCACGGGTCGTGGTGGTGTCGGCGCCGCCGGGTAGCGGGAAGACAGTGCTGCTGCGCTCGTGGATTAGTCATGCGGCCCTGGCTGGACGGGCCGCGTGGGTGCCGGTGGACCGGGATGAGCATGATCCCCAGCGGTTCTGGCTGTCGGTGCTTGGCGCGCTGCGCCAGACGGCGGCCGGGGCGGGGTTGGTACGCGCCCTGACCGCCGCGCCGGACCTGGACGGCTGGGCAATGGTCGAGCGATTGCTCACCGATCTGGCGCCGCTCGGGCAGCCGCTGTGGCTGGTGATCGATGATCTGCACGAGCTGCGCTCGGACCAGGCGCGGCGGCAGCTAGAGCTGCTGCTGCTGCGGGCGCCGAAGGAGCTGCGGTTCGTGCTCGCTACCCGCCATGATGTGCGGCTGGGGTTGCACCGGTTGCGGCTGGAGGGGGAGCTGACCGAAATCCGGTCAGCCGACCTGCGGTTCACCGTGAGCGAGGCGAGGCAGCTGCTGTCGGGGGCCGGCGTGCGGCTCTCTGACCGACTGGTGACCCTGCTGGTGCACAGGACCGAGGGGTGGGCCGCTGGGCTGCGTCTGGCGGCGTTGTCGCTAGCCGGACATCCTGATCCGGAGGGGTTCGCGGCGGAGTTCTCCGGCAGCGAGCGGACGGTGGCCGAGTACCTGCTGGCCGAGGTACTTGACCGGCAGCCCGAGGAGGTCCGGCGGCTGCTGCTGCGGACCAGCATCCTGGAGCGAGTCAACGGGGAGCTGGCCGACCTCCTGAACGGAGGCGGCGGGGAGAGGGTGCTACGGGATCTGGAGGAGGCCAACGCGTTCGTGGTGTCGCTGGACGCGCACCGCTCCTGGTTCCGCTATCACCATCTGTTCGCCGGCCTGCTCCAACTCGAGCTGCGCCGAACGGAGGCGGGCGAGGTACACAAGCTGCATCAGCTCGCTGCCGGGTGGCTGGCTGGGCACGGGTATCCGGTAGAGGCGATCCGGCACGCCCAGGCGGCACAGGACTGGAGACTGGCAACCGAGCTGCTTGCCGACCGCTGGCCGAGCCTGCATTTGGACGGGCAAGCCGCGACGGTGCACGCGCTGCTGGCCGGATTCCCGGCCACCATCCGCGCGGCTGATGCGGAGCGGGCGGCACTTGCGGTGATCGATGAGCTGGAGCAGGGGTCGATGGAGGCGGCCAAGGGCTACCTGGCGCTAGCAGAGCGCGAGGCAGGGTCGGTGCCGGCCAGTCGGCGCGGCCATGCGCAGGTGCTGCTCGCGGCGGCCCGGCTGTTCTTGGCCGGCAAGGCCGGCGACCAGCGAGCACGGGCCGAGGACGGGCGGCGCCTGCTTGCTGCGGCCCAGACACCGGCCGCGGCGAAGCCGGAGATGGGTGAGGAGTTGCGGGCACTCGCGCTACTCGAAATCGGCGATGCCGAGACCTGGACCGGTCGGCTCGAACTGGCGCAGCCGCACCTGGAACAGGCGATCGCGCTGGCCCGCCGGATCGGGCGGCCGTACCTGGAGTTCATGGGGCTGACGTACCGGGCGGAGATCGAGCTGAACCGCTGGCTTCCGCGGGCCGAGGAACTCAGCAGACAGGCGATCGGGCTGGCCGACCGGCACGGCTGGACCGACGATCTGTTCGCCGGCTTCGCGTCCATGACGCTTGGATCCGCGCTGACCTGGCGGGGGAGGCTCGATGAGGCGGAGAGCTGGGTACAGCGCGCCGAGCGGACCTTCCGAGCCGAAGCCAATCCAGCGGCGGCCATGGGCGGCTACTACGTCCGCGGTCAGCTTGAGCTTGCGCGCGGCAGGTTTGCTGAAGCCCTGATCGCGTTCCGCGCTGCCGAGCGGCTGGCGGGGCCGCATCCGCTCGCCAGGCCGGTGCGCACCTGGCTGGTATACGTCCTGGCGGGCCTGGGCGAGACCGGGCAGGCCGAGGATATCCTGGCAGGCCTCAGCGACCGCGACCGCGGCCGCGGTGAGATTCGCGTCGCCGAAGCAGCGCTCCGGCTGGCCCGCAAGGACCCGCACGCTGCTATCGCGTTGCTGGCGCCTGTCCTGTCGGAGTCTGCCCGGGTGGGATGGCGGTCCTGGCTTGCCGAGGCCTTCCTGCTGGAGGCGATCGCCAGGGAAGCGCTCGACGACCCAGGTGCCGGCGAGCGTGCCCTCGAGCGCGCGCTGAGCCTCGCCGAACCCGACGGTGCGCTCATGTGGTTCCTGCTGCATCCCGCACCCGGCCTCCTTGAGCGCCAGGCCGCGCAGCGGGCCACGCACGGCGCCCTGATAGCGGAGATCCTCGATCTGCTAGCCGGGAACAGGCCCGTGCCGCACGCCGGACCGCGGCCATTGCTCGAGCCGCTCAGCAAGAGCGAGCTTCGCGTGCTGCGTTACCTGCCGACTCACCTGTCGGCACCCGAGATCGCCGGCGAGCTGTCGGTTTCGACAAGTACCGTCAAGACCCACATGCGCAACCTGTACGTCAAGCTCGGGGCTCACCGCCGGGCCGAGGCGGTCCAGCAGGCACGCGCACTGGGGCTGCTCGCGCCCTCCGCTAGCCCTCGCTGAGCCACAGATCAGGAATCGTCCTGATCGTGTGTTGGCCGCTCCTCCTAACCGCATGCACGCTCGTAGCTACAGCTAGCCGCAGTGAGAGGAGTCTTAGCGTGTGGCACGTGATCATCGGAGGATCATCGCCAGCTGACCGGTCTCATGGCCAGTGACGAGGCTTCTGCAGCACGCGGAGCGCCACAGCCCCGGTGGTATGAGATCTGGGTACGCGGCCACCTCGGCGAGATGATGCGCCTGGCGTTTCCCGCCCTGCGGGCTGAGACACGCGGAACAGACACTGTGCTGATGGGAGTGTTCCCGGACAACGCCGCCCTGCACGGCGTGCTTGCCGAGATCGAGGCGCTCGGACTTGAGCTCCTCGAACTCCGCCGCCTGCCAGCGCGCTGACTCCAGAGTGTTCGCCAGCCGCGCCAGGGCCAGGCGTTCCGCCCGGCGTCGTCCAGCGTGGCGCGGAAGACCTCCCCGATCCGCGCAAGCTCAGGCGATGTAATGGCCGGTCTGCACGTCCTCGATCCAGCCAATGTGCGTTGGCTCCCAGCCGAGCACCTCGCGGGTCTTGCTGTTCGACGTGGGGTTGTCCAGAGCCGCGAAGAAGGCGAGGAAGCCCAGGTACTGCGGTGCCTCCTCCTCGGTGATGCTCTTGGTCTCCACGCCGAGCTTGCCGGCAATGGTCTCGGCGATCACCTTGCGCGGGATGCCGAGGTCGCCCACGCCATGGAACGCCGAGCCGGCCGGGGCCTTCTCCAGCGCCAGCCGGTAGAGCGCGCCGATGTCGTAGGTGTTCGCGGCCGGCCAGCGGTTCGCGCCGTCACCCAGGTACGCGGCCGCGCCGTTCTCGCGGGCGAACTGTATCAGCGCGTGCGTGAAGCCGTGATGGTCAAGGTCGGAATGGACCATCGGAGCGAGCCGGATCACGCTGGAGCGCACGCCCTGGCCCCCGAGGCCGATCACGTAGTTCTCCGCGTCGACCCGCAGGCCGCCCGGCACCCGGTCAGCCTCGGTCCCAGGGCGATCGTTGATCCCGCCCATGGCCAGCATCAGCGTGCCGCCGGTGGTGACCAACGGCTTGCCGGTGCCGGTCAGCGCCTCGCCCATCGCCGTGATCGCGGCCGTGTCGGCGTCGACCGCGGACATGAAGTCCCCGGTGCGCATCTCCTCGTGCTTGAACGCAAGGTGGATCACGCCGTCTGCCCGCGAGGTGGCCTGCCGCAGCCCGTCGAGGTCGTCGAGATCACCACGGCGCACCTCGGCGCCGAGCGCCTCGACCGCAGCGGCGGACGTGTCGGAGCGGGCCAGGCCGACGACCTGGTGTCCGTGGGCTAGCAGTTCGGGAATAACAGCGGAGGCGATATGGCCTGAGGCGCCGGTGACGAAAACACGCATCTGAAGTCTCCCGTCGTGACGATGACACTTGGTGACATCACGCTAGCACACCCATGTCACCTGGTGTCATCAACTATGCTGGCCGGGATATGTCACGCTGGAAACCAGACGCAGCCGGCCGGCTGATGGCCGCCGCCATCGCCCTGTTCGACGAGCACGGCTACGACGAGACGACGGTCGCCGAGATCGCCGAGCGCGCGGGCCTGACCAAGCGAACATTCTTCCGGTACTTCGCGGACAAGCGTGAGGTGCTATTCGGCGGCTCCGAGGAGCTGAGGCGCCGGTGGCTGGAGGCGGTGGCCGCCGCACCCGCCGGCGCAGACCCGCTGACCGCTGCGACGGCAGGCTTCGATCCCGTGGCGGCGATGTTCGCCGAGCGGCATGAGTTCGCCCGGATCCGGGCCCGGATCATCGCCGCCAATCCGGAGTTGCAGGAGCGCGAGCTGATCAAGCTCCAGTCGCTGGCCGGATCGATCAAGACGGCACTGGCCGAGCGCGGCATAGCTGAAGTCGCGGCGATTCTGGCCGCGCAGGCGGCGCTCACCGTTTTCCACGTTGCGTTCGCCCGGTGGGTGGAGCAGGACGACCCGGCGGGATTCCGGCAGCTGATGGACGTGTCGCTGGACGAGCTACGGTCGGTCATCGTCCCCCAGCCTCGGCGAGCCGTCGTCGGCTAAGGCGGCAGGAACCGCTCCAGGCGCGACGGCGACTTATCACACACGCCGGGGTTGCGGAGCCCGGATTGCACCGGTTTGTGCCCCCAGCACGGCGGAACGCGGAAGTCGGCGCAAAGGTTATTCGAATTTACTACCTTGACCTTGTGGTGGAGCTAAGGGGATTCGAACCCCTGACCTTCTGCATGCCATGCAGACGCGCTACCAGCTGCGCCATAGCCCCTTGGTGCGACGTTCCCGTCGCAGTGGAACGCAGATAGCATACTGGCTTCCGAACTCCGATAGGTACCGCCTGGCACGACCTGCCCCGTGAACCGAGCTGACGCCCCGCTCGACCGGCCAGGGCGAATGCTCTCCCGACCAGGCCCGATCTGCTTGTCACACGCCCATGGGTTCGGCGTTTGATGAACCCGATGTCCGTAATGCCGGTCAATCCGAAGATCGCCCGCAGGTATGTGACCTGGCCGGTCTCGTCGTGGGGCCAGGACTCGACATGACTGCTGTCGATCGGCTGCCCGACCATGAGCGTGACCCTTCAGCGTGCAGCGAGCCCTGCTACCAGCACATCCGGCGCGAGACGGATCTGTCGCGCGCCCGTATCCGTTAGAAGATGGACGGCCGAGCTGAAACCGTCGCGGCTACTGTCCGGGATCACGCCGGAGAGCAATACTCAGTTGCGACCGGCCGCGGGCTCAGCGCCCGCTGGCTGCGGACGTAGAACTTGCGCAGCATCTGCGGCAGATGCCTGGCATGGCCATCGAAACCGTGTCGTGCTGCCTGGCTGATCGCGGCGGACAAGACCGGGCGCTCGGCCTCGAACCACGCGTACGCCTCGCGGCGGTCTGCCAGTTCCTCCGGAACGACACCGGGCGCCAGGGTGTGCGGCCGGGCAGGCAGATCGGCCTGGTCCAGCAGCCTGGCCGCCCCGAAAGCGGTGTGCAGGTAATGGTCCAGCATCCGGTGCATTGCCGCCCTGCGGTCCGCGTCGCTATCGGATCTGCTGGCCTGCTCGGCGGCGTAGGCACGCAGCAGGTCATGGGAGGTGTACCGGCCATCGGCGTGTTCAGCAAGCAGGTTCGCCAGAACTAGTTCGGTGAGCATCTGTCGCGCTCGTTCCGGGCAAAGGCCCGCCACGCTGGCGGCAGCCGCGGCGGTGATGTCCGGCCCCGGGTGCACTGCCAGCAACCGGAACATCCGGGCGGCAGGCTGGGTCAGGCTTTGATAGGACCAGGAGAACACTGCCCGCGCGCTGGTGACCGCATCTGTCACGTCCGTCGCGTCGAGTAGAGTCAGCCGATCCTGAGTCGGCCGAAGCTCCTCTACCAGCATGCGGAGTGCGTGCGACGGCCGGGCCGCATGGCGCGCGGCCACGATAGCTAGCGCGAGTGGCAGTCGCGCGCACAGGCCGATGAGCTCTATGACGGCCTCGGCTTCGCTATCGACGAGTTCAGGGCCTAGGCGGTCGCACAACATTTCCTGCGCTTCCGCGTCGGTCAGCACATCCAGGTTCATCAGCTGCGCGCACTCGGTGGCGGCCAAGCCGGCCAGCTGGCGTCGGCTGGTCACGACGACCAAGCAGGGTGCATTGCCGGGCAGCAGCGGGCGGACCTGCGCCTCATCACGGGCGTTGTCCAAGATGACCAGCATCCGGCGGTCGGCCAGCAGACTGCGGTACAAGGCCGCTTGCGCGTCCGGGCTGGCCGGGATCCGCTCGGCCGAGATTCCGAAGGCGTCCAGCAGGCTCCGGATCGCCTCCGCTGGCGCCACCGGGGCATCCGATGGGTGAAAGCCGCGCAGGTTGACGTACAGCTGCCCGTCAGGGAAGCGCTCCGCCGCCTGATGCGCCCAGTGCACTGCCAGTGCTGTCTTGCCAACCCCCGCAGTCCCGCTGATCGCCAGTATCAGCGCCGTGCCCGCCGCGCCGTCGAGCCGGTCCAGCAGCTCGTCCAGGCTCCTCAGCTCATCTGACCGGCCGGCGAGATGCCGGATCGCCGTTGGCAGCTGCCGCGGCACCACTGGCAACAGCTGCCCGCCGCCGTACCCGGCCTGGTCAGCCGCAGTCTGCACGGGCGCCCGCGCCTTGCGCGAGGCTGCCGATCCCGCCCGTCGGCGGCCCGGCCTGGCCAGTCCTAGCGCATCACAGAGCAGATCCACCGACCGGCGATGCGGACGACCGATGCGGCCTCGCTCGATGTCGCTGATCGTCCGCACGCCCAGTCCCGACCGCTCCGCAAGCTCCTCCTGGGTCAGCCCGGCCGCCATCCGCCGGCCCCGTACCAACTCTCCGAACCCGTTGCGTACGCGCGCGGCCGCATCTACCTCACCTGCCGCTCCCATGAAGAAGATTGTTCGCTGGCATTGTCGGCAATTGGATAACAGCGCCATTCCGATCGGACACCAGTCAGTCGATGCCCAGCGCGTGCTTGATGCGACGCCCGGTTCCCCTGCGCAGATGACGCAGGGGAACCGGGCGACCCGGCTTATGAGCTCGGTTTGCTCAGCCAGACGTTCGTCGGGTCGAAGTTCTGGATCGACGGCACGTACACGGCGTTGTGCACGAAGGTGGAGTGATAGTCGGGCTGCATGTCCTGGGTGATCTGGTAAGTCGGTGCTTGCTCGGTCACCATCTCATCGATCTGAGCCCAGAGCTTGCCCGCGGCCACCGCACTGGTCTGGTTGACTGCCTTGGTGATGAGGGCGTTGACCGTCGGGTTGTTGTACTCAGAGAAGTTGCTCCCGTTCGGCGGGAACGACGCGGTTCCGTCGTAGATCGGCTGGAAGAACGAAGCCGCCGCGTCGCCGTACCAGTCCGGGCCCCAGCCCGACATGGCGATGTCCCAGGTTCCGCCCTTTGCGGTTGCCGGGACCTGCAGGTACTTGACGTACAGGTCGGCGGCCGGGACCGCGAGTGCCTTCAGGCGGACGCCTACAGCGCCTAGCTCGGCCTGGAGGGTCTGGTACATCTTCGGCTCAATCGTCGACTCGGCGTTGTAGAGCACTGTCAGGTTCAGGCCGTTGGGGTAGCCGGCCGCCTTCAGCATGGCCTTTGCCTTGGCCGGGTTGTACGGGAACGGGTCGTAGTTCTTCGGCACGTACTGGGCGCCGTTGATGCCGTTCGGCAGGATGTGAGTCAGCGGCGGGCTCACGTCCGGGCCGCCATCGTCCTTGATCAGATTGGCCCGGTTGATCGCGTAGCTCAGTGCCTGCCGGACGGCGACCTTGGCCAGCGCGTGGTTGTTGTTCGGCGAGAGCGTGTTGAAGTCGAGGTAAGGGTTGGATCCGTAGCTCGGGCCGAGGTTGAAGTCCTTGCCGCCAGCCTGCATCTGGGAGATCAGGCCGGGCAGCGCCGGCTCCGGCGGGAAGGCGTCGAACTCCATACCGCCGGCGGGGGTGTTGGACTCGAGCACCGACTGGATCGTGACCGGCTGGCCGGTCTCACTGACGTTGATCTGGTTCACATAGGCCTTGCGGATCGGGTCGGTCGATTCGTTCCAGACCGGGTTGCGGACGAACACGATGGACTTGGTCGGCACGTACGACTTAATCTCGTACGGGCCGTCCGCGTACTGGTGCGTCTCGGAGGCCACGCTGCCCGGCAGGTAGTTCAGGCTTTGCGGCGGCGCCGGGTTGAACGCCGGCAGCGTTAGCTGGTCGGCGAAGTACGTCGCCGGCTGGGTCAGGTGGAAGGTGATCGTCTGCCCGCTGGCACTGACGCCAGAGATGTTGTGCGTGTCGATGAAGTTCTTGATGGCCGAGATGGACGTCGGCGAGACCTTCTCGAAGGCGGTGCAGAATGTCGCCAGTCCCTGAATCAGGTTGATGAAGTCGGGCTCGCCGCCGAACCTGGTCGGGGTCGGGTTGCAGGACCGCTTCAGGCCGAGCACCGCGTCCGCGCCGGTAACCGGCTCAGGCGGGCTGGTGTTCCACATCACTCCGGAGCGGATCGTGACCGAGTATGTCTTGCCGCCGTCGCTGACGATCGGCAAGGCGGTCGCAAGGTCTGGGGCCACGTCCGTGACCTTGCCCGGAACGGCCGGGTAGGCATACAGGCCACGCAGGTACATCCGCTGGGCCAGGTAGCCGATGGTGTAGTAGCTGGCGTTGTAGTCCATCCAGTCCACGTCGCCGTCGCCCAGCATGTTCAGGGTGCCGCCCTTGACGGGTGCGCCGGCACCGGGGTTGACCGCCTGGATGCCGTCTTGGATTTCGGCGAGACCGGTATGAGTGCCCGGCGATTTCGATGTGCTGCCGCAAGCCGCGGCCGTCAGCGCCAGCACTGCCAGGCTAGCGACGACCAGAGAACCTCGTATGCGTGTCCGCATCGATGCTCTGTCCTCCCTCTTCACGTGATCCGCAACCGACCCCACGGGTTGGCTGCGACGGGCCTTCGGTAGTTCATGCGCGAGGCGCACCTCGGACGTCGGCAGGCGAGAGCCCCCGACAATGTCAGCGTGGTCGGTCGCGCGCTGGCCGGTCCATAGGGAGCTACCGGCGGGTTAACCGGCGGGAATGGACGAATCTGCCGGACCGCGCCCGGCTAGCGAGTGGCTGAAGCGCCTTTCGCCAGTTCGGCCCGGTCCAGGGCATGACAGGCGCGGCAGCCGTCCGTCTGGTACACCACCACGCCGCCGGTGGTACGCCCCACCAGGCCGAGCTCGCGGAAGATTCCGACCCATCCCGGCTCGTCGCTGCTGCGGTCCAGCAGGATCGCGCCTACATGGTCGCGCTTGACGTATGCCTCGAATTTCGCAACGCGAGCCGGCGTCGGATCGGCGAGAGCAGCTACCGGCCGAGGCAGGTCGGTCCGGTGGTTGATTCCTTCGTTGATGTACCCGCCAGCGATCCGCAGGTAGAAGTCGGACTGGGCGGACCAGAGCAGGCCGGCGTTGCCGACGGTGGATATCACCACGACGGTCTCGCCGGGCGACAGCTGACGACGGTACTGGGCGGTGGTGATGAACGGCGGCACCTCGTCAAATCTCTTGACCTTGACCGGGGCCGCGTCGAGCAGAACGGACAAGATCACGAGCACCGCGAGCGGCCAGCGCGCCCAGCGCACCCGCTTCGCCGGGCCGGCCAGCCATATCGCGGTCGTCACGGCCAGGGCCAGAAATGCGAAGACCATGAGTCGCAGCGGGATGGCATCGCGCACCAGCGGCAGGCGGAAGATGCCCGCCCAGGGCAGCCCCGCCCTCCGGCGCCCGTCCAGAACAAGGCTTGGTCCGAGTGATGCCACGACGATGATGACGGTCATGCAGCACAGGAACCGGACTAGCCTGCTGTGCCAGCTGGTGACCGCGAGCAGGACGAGGAGCGCCAGCAACGGGATGCCGATGTAGCAGGCAGCGGCTAGCTTGTTCGGCTCGGATGCGGCGTGCGCTAGCCACGTGATGCCGAAAGTCCGGCCAGGCCGGGGTATCAGCAGGCTGCCCAGATCGGTGCCGGATGCCGGCGTTGGCCTCGGCGACGGGGTGTTCAGCATGTAGGCGATGTACGGCAGCGCCAGCACGATCGCGATCATGTAGGCAAGGCCGATGAACTTGGCCAGCCGGACGATTTCTGCTCGGCCTGCCCGCCCTGCTAGCGCGAAGCCAATCACGAGCGAGATCACCAGGACGCCCGTGAGGTCGGCGAAGATCTCCAGGAACAAGTAGAACTGGACCGTCAGAGTGACTGCCGCGAGGATCACGAAGGTGCGGGTGCTGATCCGTCGTTCCCACCAGACCACGACGATGTAGGCCAAGATCGGCAGCAGCATAGTGTAGGTCAGATTGAGCTGGCCGTAAGCGGCGTGACTGGTCTCGTAGGCCGAGAAGCCGAAGACGGCGCCCCCGGCCAGGCCCGCCCAGAACTTCCCGGTCAGGCGCCGGCACAGGAGGAACGCGGCCCAGGCCGACAAGGGCGGCCCAACCGCCGCCAGCAGGTTGAGCGACACCACCGGACCCGCCGCCAGGGTGAGCGGAGCGGCCAGCAAGGCCAGTGGCGGAATCGTGGTCACCCAGGCCAGCGAAGTACCGGCCGGAGCCAGGATCTGGTGGGTGTACAGCGGGTTGAGGCCGTGCCCGATGGCATACGGCCACCAGCCCAGGATCCACACGTTAAGGTTCGGGTCCTGGCTCTTCTGCTCGAGCAGCATCTGGGTGGCCTGGCTGAAGATCGGCCGGAACGCGGTGCTCAGCCAGATGACGAGGTAGATCAGGAACGCGATTCCGCCCTGCAGCACCGGCGAAGCCAGCCGGTCTCTGAGCGTGGCCGGGGCCGCAGCCTCAGGCTCGCCCTGCTCGGATAGCTTGGCGGCTGCCTGGCTGGCGGGCCCGTCATCCGGATGGCTGACAACAGTCATGCCGGGGGCTCACAAGTCGGGGCCATGTCCTGGCCCAGCGTGCCAAACAGCATCAACCGCAACCCCGAAGGAAGTTAAGTCATACCGGCAACGAAGCATAACCGCGCGCCGGCACCGCGTGATCACGGCCCGCCTGCACCAAACCGCAGATCAGCGGTTAGGTAAAGCTCTAACCATCAGATCGTCTGGCGGCATTCTAGACGCCGGGCGTCGCGATCGGGTCCGAACCTCGTGGTCGCTGGAACGACAAGGCGGGCGGGCTGCTCAGGGCGCCGTGGAGGAAGATGGCGAGGACAGCTGCGCTGGTTTCTTCCACCCCGGCGTGGCTGCTGGCAGACCGGGTGATGGCTCCCTCGATGAGGTCGGCGTAGATGGCGAGCAGTGACTCGGCTGGCAGGTCATCGCGCAGCGTGCCGTCGGCGATGCCGCGGCGGAAAATGGGGAGCAGGGCCTCGCCGGCCCTTCCGGCTGACTCGGCGGGCTTGTCCCACAGGTAGGCCAGGGCGATGTACTTGCTGCCGGCCGCTATGAGGCCGCGGGTCAGCCGCGCGATCGCTTCCGGAACCGGCAGTACCCCCGGCTGGGCCTCGCCGATACGGGCCTGGATCTCGGCCTCAGCGGTGTCGGCGAGGGTCCGCAGGAGCGCATCGCGGCTGGGGAAGTACCGATAGAGCGTCGAGCGCGCGACTCCGGCGGCCTCGGCGATCTCGGCCAGGCTCGCCGCCTCGCGGCGCTCGGCGAGGATGAGTGCCGCCTTGTCGAGGATGCCGGCCGCGATGTGATCGCGTAGAGCAGGGCTTCTGGCCACGTCGGCAGCTTATCTCGTTCGCCTCATAACGAAACTTTGCCTGGCTCACGACGCTACACTACTGTCTCATAATCGGACGATGGTGCCGCGTTCGGCGTCCGCCGGCCGCCACGGGTGTCAGGAGGACGCATCGCATGGAGTACGTAACGGTCGACGGCCTGCCTCCAGTGAGCAAGGTCGGCCTCGGAACGATGCGCTTCGGGGAGAAGACGTTCGACCCGCAGCTGGCCCGCGATCTGGTCCGCCGGGCGCTCGAGCTGGGCATTAATCATTTCGACACGGCCGAGAACTACGGCAGGGGGCGCAGCGAGCGCCTGCTCGGCGAGGCCCTCACCGCCGAGGGCGTCACTAACGCCGTAGTCACCAGCAAGTACGCACCGCTCATGCCCCTGCCCGCGGTGATTGAGAGGCACGCCAGGGCTAGCCGGAGCCGGCTGGGCCTGGCTCGGATCCCGCTGTACCTGCTCCACATGCCCAACCCGCTCGTTCCCGGGCGGGTGATCATGGGCGGCTTCGGGCGCGCCAGGGAAGGCGATGTCATCGGGGCGGCCGGGGTCAGCAACCACAGCCTCTCCCAGTGGCAGGCGGCCGAGGCCGCGCTCGGGCACCCGATCGCGGCCAACGAGATCCTGCTCAACCTCCTCCACCGCAGGCCTCTCGATGACCTCGTGCCCTGGGCAGGGCGGAACGGGCGGCTCATCATCACCGCATCACCGCTTGGCCAGGGCATGCTGACCGGTCGCTACGACCATGACCATCTTCCTGCGGGCCTGTCGTGGTCGCGGCGGCTCGCGCTGCGCTATTCGTCCCTTCCGCCCACGGAGGCAAACCTCCGCCGTCTGGCTCCGCTGCTTGAGCTGCTGCGCGCGATCGCGGCCCGGCACGACACCACCCCGGCCGCCATCGCGCTGGCCTGGGCGATCGGCCACCACCCGGTCGTTGTCATCCCCGGCGCGTCCACCATCAGCCAGCTTGAAGCCAACGCAGCTGCAGCCGACATCGCTCTGACGCAGGCCGATCACCAGGCGCTGACTGAGATCGCAAGCGAGCTTTCCCGGTCGTCCGGGCAAGCGGAGCCCGGCGGGCACGACGGCACGCTAGGTGATCACCGCCGGTCAGGCGGTTAGATCTGGTCGCGCGGGCACTTGTCGTAGGCAGCCGAGATCGCGTCTGCGAACTCGCTGTTAGCAGGGATCAGTGTTTCGTCGACCCGGCCGACGGGGCCCCAGCCGCGCGAGTTACACAAGATCATGCCGTCGCAGGACGGCAGATCCTGCACATGCACGATCTTCTCGGCCTGCGGCATGCCCCAGGCCGCTAGCTGGCGCCGGAGGACCTGCATGGTGATGCCCTCGAGCTTGGGGGCGTCTGGCCAGATGACACAGCCATTACGCCAGAAGCCGACGTTGGTAATGGTGCCCTCAGAGATTCTGCCGGTCTCGTCGACGAACAGGCCCTCGTCAAAGCCCGCGCTCGTCGCGAGCTCAAGGAACCTGCCCTGTCCCCAGCTCCCGACGTGCTTGAGCCGGGCGAGCGGGCGCTGGAAGTGCTGAGCTGTCATCGCGTACGGGCGGTCCAGCAATTCCAGCGGCCCGCGGACCGTGACGATCAGGCCAGCCCAGTAGCCGTACACCCGCACGCTCGCATCTGGCCGACCGTCTAGCGCATGCCGGATACGCGCGCGGACTAGGTCCCCATCGAGCGGCTTTCCGTAAATCTCGCGCTGCGCGGCATCCAGACGTGCGAGGTGCAGATCCAGACCGCGTGTGCAGCCGTTCCGCACCTGCATGGCGGTGAAGTGCCCCCAGCCCTCATGATCAACAAGGGCCATCGCCTCGTCATTGGCCTGCTGGCCGTTGACCTCTACGTGTGATAGCCGTTCTTGCACAGGCGCAGACTACTTCCGCGCCTTCGCTTCGACCACCGTCGTCAGCAAGCCAGTGCTCACGTCATACACGTGCCCGGATGCCGTCACCTGGTCGGGAATCGCCTGATCCCACAACACGCGTTCCACGTCAGTACGCACAGTGCGCTTCGGGTCGAGTACGGGTGTGTCAGCGAGTGACCTTTCGTCGACGCCAATCCGCTGCGCAAAGCCATGCCGGAGCGCGTCGTCAGCGAGCAGCGTCGACCCGCAGTCGGTGTGGTGAATGATGGCAACCTCAAACCACGGGCCCTGCGGCGCCTTGGACTCGACGAGGTAACCGATGTAGGCGATATCCCTGAGAACGGCCGGAGTGATCCGCCCTCCGATGACGCGCTCGACCACTGCCTCGCCCAGGGTTATGCCGAGGAAGTCGGCCGGATCGACCCGGGAATCGATGCACGTCACGATGTAGAGGCCCAGGTTTGGGACGAAGGGTAGAGCAGGCGCGTTCTGCCGGGCGTCGGTGCTCGCGAATGCCTGGTTACGGTCACGAAGTGAGTCGATATTAGACATAGCGCGCCCCCCGGTACGCGGCTGCATGGACTCGCCAATCCTATGGAAGCCACCAGCCGCGGCCGACGGCAGCCGCCGCCCTCCGTCAGCGGGTGTGCTTGCGAGCTGGGTGGGAGCCGTGCTTAGCGGCTGGGTGCGAGCCGTGTTTATGAGCGGGGTGCGATGGTGCCTTAACCGCAGGGGCATTCTGCCAGAGCGCTCTCGTTTTCATGCACGTCAGATGATCCCAACCCTGCTCTGGCAGGACCCTTGGAGCGCGGTTCGCGGGCCACTTCGCGACCCCGTACACATAAGCGATCTTGACGCCCTTGAGCTCCGCACCGGTGAAGTCCGCACCCTCGACGTTGGCTCCGCTGAGGTCGGCATAACGCAGGTCGGCACCGCGGAAGTCGGAATCGCGGAGATCTGCACACTGGAGGTATGCCCTCGACAGGTCCGAGCTCCTGCTCCAGCTCGAGTTATCGAGACTCGCGCCACGCAGGTCGATCGCGAACAGGTCCCCATCCACCCAGCCGAAGTTGGCGCCCGCGAAGTATGCCCCGCTGAGCTCATCGCTAGACAGGTCTATTGCCGGTTGGCCCTCGCGTTCGGACATTACCTCGCGCTGGACGTGCTGACTGAGCAGGAAGCTCACCTGATCGACCGCGTACTGCAGGTCAATTGGTCCAGGCTGCAGTAGCCTGCCGTATCCGGGACCAAACGGCACGCTATGCTGCGTCTTCGCGGTAGCAGCGAGCAAGGTCCTGCTCCCGCTGCTGAGGTAGGCACTTAATGTCTGCAGCGCCGTGATGTAGTCAGTAAACAACTGCGCGCGGCCCTCGCCAGCTTTTGCTGCGAGCGCGAAGCGATTAGCCGTGTTCTGCGCCAGTAGCAGCATCCCGGCTACGCGCTCGGAGGCCGAACTCGACCCGAGGGCGGTAATCGCCGCCGACTGTTGCGTCTCTTCGGACTGCTGAAGGGCAGCCTGGGCGTCGCGATTGACCGTTACCTGGCCCAGGTGTGCAACGTAGACGGCCACGCCAGCCGTTGCCAGGGCCGCGAGCGAAGCAACGACCTGGGCCCAGCCGGCCCAGGTCTGGCTGCGCTTGTACCGCTTTTTCTGACGAGCACGTGGAGAGTCGTTTAGGTCTACTGACGCCACGCCGGTGTCCCCCCTGCCGATGCGCCCGCTCTTGCCCGCAGTGTCCCAGTAATACGCGCTTACAGCTGGATTGGCGGGAAGACACGCCGTGGCTGTCGGGTTCTGCGGCTGTGCACCACGCGTCGGCTAGTGGTTGTCACGCGGCACCGCGGCACCACTCGCCCCGCGCAGGAAGTCGAGGTCAGCACCGTCGCTGGCCTGCTGCACGTGGTCGACATACAGGCGCGCGTAGCCGCGGCTGAACGCTGTCTCCGGCGGCCGCCAGTCGGCGCGGCGGCGCGCTAGCTCGTCGTCGCTGACGTCGAGTGTGAGCGCGCGAGCGGGCACATCGAGCTCAATCCAGTCGCCGGTGCGGACGAGTCCGAGCGGACCGCCCGCGGCGGCTTCCGGAGCGACATGCAGCACCACGGTGCCGAACCCGGTGCCGCTCATGCGGGCATCGGAGATCCGCACCATGTCTGTGACGCCGCGATCAAGAAGCTTGCTCGGCAGCACGAAGTTTCCGACCTCCGGCATGCCCGGGTAGCCCTTCGGGCCCGCGCCACGCACCACAAGGACACTCGATTCGTCAGCCGGCAGAGCGGGATCTGTGGCGGCCCGGTGATACGCCTCGATCGAGTCGAAGACGAGAGCCTGGCCGCGGTGCTTCAGCAGGTGCGGCGAGGCCGCCGACTGCTTGATCACGGCGCCATCCGGGCACAGGTTGCCGCGCAGCACCGCGGTCCCGCTGCCCGGGGGCTGCAGCGGATCCTCGACCGTCCGGATGACCTCGCGGTTCCAGCATTCAGCGGCCGCGATCACGTCCGACAGTTCCTGCCCGCTGACGCCAACGTGTCCGGTGTGCAGCAAATCGCCCAGCTCGCGCATGACAGCCGGGATGCCGCCGGCGTAGCAGAAATCTTCCATCAGGTAACGGCCCGATGGCATCAGATTGACGAGCGTTGGCACGGGGCGGGCCAGTTCGTCGAAGTCGTCCAGGCAGAGCGGCACGCCAAGTCGCCCGGCGATGGCCAGCAGGTGAATGACGGCATTGGTCGAGCCGCCGATCGCGGCGTTGACCACGATCGCGTTCTCGAACGCCTGCCGGGTCATAATCTGTGACGGTCGCAAGCCCGAGCGGGCAAGTTCGACGATCCGCTGGCCGGCCAGGTGCGCCGTACGGATCCGGCGGGTGTCGGCTGCGGGCCAGGCCGCAGAACCTGGCAGCTGCATGCCTAGCGTCTCGGCCAGGCACGCCATGGTCGATGCGGTACCCATCGTCATGCAGTGGCCACACGAGCGCGCCATCCCTGACTCGGCCGCGAAAAGCTCCTCTTGGGTCATGCGGCCCGCGGCATACTCCTGCTCGAACCGCCACACGTGAGTGCCCGATCCCACATCACTGCCACGGAACTTGCCGTTGAGCATCGGTCCGCCGGTGACCATGATCGCGGGCAGGTCGACGCTCGCCGCGGCCATGAGCATCGCCGGGGTGGTCTTGTCGCAGCCGGAAAGCAGCACGACAGCATCGAGCGGATTGGCTCTCAGAAGCTCCTCGACCTCCATGGCCATGAGGTTGCGGAAGAGCATGGCGGTCGGCCGCATCAGCGGCTCGCCTAGCGACATCGTCGGGAACTCGAGCGGGAAGCCGCCTGCCTGCCAGACGCCACGCTTTACCGCTTCAGCCACGCCGCGCAGATGAGCGTTGCAGGGCGTGAGTTCGGACCAGCTGTTGGCGATCCCGATCACGGGCCGACCGTCGAATACCTCCCGCGGGAAGCCCTCGGACTGGAGCCAGGACCGGTAGATCATGCCGGCTCGTCCCCCGGCACCGAACCAGGCAGCGCTCCGTAGCGGGGCGGCCGCGGCGGTATCCGACTCTGCTGTCATTGACGTCCTCTCCACACAATGCCGCCGATGCTGCATTCCGGGCCTGCGGTTACCAAGCAAACGTAAGCGGCTGAGGGCGCAGCGGCAATAACGGCAATAACGGCAACTCAAGCAGGCTGTCCTTCGATTTGTTGACAAGCCTGCCGTGAGGCGTCTTGATAGCTATGGCTGTACAGCGACTCCGCGACTGCCTGCTCAAGGGTGCGACAACAACCTGGGGGGAAGAAGATGACCGATGTGATGGCTGGCGAGCGTCCGGCGGAGATCAGTCCGGTCCGGGCGGACCTTGGCTCGATCGTGGAGCGGTCAGCGCAGCGATTCGGATCCAAGCCGGCGTTGATCGCAGGCCAGCGAACGCTGACTTATCGGGAGCTGCATGACCTGTGCGATCGGGTCGCTGCCGCATTACACGAGATCGGCGTACGGCCCGGCGACCGGGTGTCGCTGTACTCGGCGAACCGGTGGGAGTGGGTGGTGGCCTACCACGCGGCGCTGCGGGCGGGCGCGGTCGTCAACCCGATCAACGCGATGCTGACCGCTGAGGAGGTGGCCTTCGTCCTCAGCGATTGCGGGGCGGCGGCAATCTTCGCCTCAGGCGACAAGGCCGAGGTTATCGGTGGCCTGACCCAGTCGGCGCCGTCCTTGCGCCAGGTGATCAGCTTCGATGCGGCAGCGGGCGGCGCTGTCTCGTTCGAGGAGTTGCTTGGCTTCGAGAATCGGCCGCCGGAGGTGCCTGCGCCAGCGCCGGAAGATCTGTCGACGATCGGCTACACCTCGGGCACCACGGGTCATCCCAAGGGCGCGATGCAGTCGCACCGGGCCGTGTTCCTTAACACTGCGGCGCTGTTCGCGGTCCAGGCGCGCACGCCGGACGACGTGATGCTCAATGCCCTGCCGTTGCCGCACGTGTACGGCAACGTCGTGATGAACGGCACCTTCATGGCCGGCGCCACGCTGGTGCTGATGGAGCGCTTCGACCCGGCCGCGGCGCTAGCCGGGATCGCGCGCAATCGCGCGACTGTTTTCGACGGAGTGCCGACGATGTACGCGATGATGCTCGCTGACCCGTCAATGCCAGTGACTGACTTGTCCTCGCTGAGGCTGTGCGCGGTGGGCGGCCAGACGATGCCAGCGGCGAAGATGGCTGAGTGGGAGCGGCACTCGGGGGCGCCGCTGCTTGAGTTGTGGGGGATGACCGAGCTGGGCGGTGCGGGTACCAGCAACTGTGCCTACATGCCTAACGTGCATGGCTCGATCGGCCTGGCGCTGCCTGGCCTGGAGGCCAGGGTCGCCGCGTTTAACGACGCGAGCATCACGATGGCCGATGGGGAGCCGGGCGAGCTGATGGTCCGCGGGCCATTCGTAATGCTGGGCTATTACGGCAACAAAGAGGCCACGCACGCCGCCATAGAGCCGGACGGCTGGCTGCACACCGGTGATGTGGCAACTAGAGACGATGAGGGCCACTACTTCATCGTCGACCGGAAGAAAGACTTGATCATCACCGGCGGCTACAACGTATACCCGGCGGAAATCGAACGAGTCGTAGCGGCCCATCCCGCCGTCGCCATGGTGGCGGTGGGCTCGGTGCCGGACGAGACCCGCGGCGAGCTGGCCCGAGCCTACGTCGTGCTCCGCCAGGGCCTGTCGGCAACGGAGTCCGAGATCATCGATCACTGTCGGCCGCACCTGGCTGCGTACAAGCTGCCGCGCTCGGTCCGGTTCGTGGCTGACCTGCCGAAGACCTCCACCGGCAAGGTGATGCGCAGGGAGCTGAAGACCCTCGACAGCTGACGGCGACCCAGTGATTGCTCATCGCGCGGTGGCAGCATTAAGCCATTGGGCGCGGCTGGAGCCGCGGGGGACCAGTACCGGGTCTGGCCAGCGGGGCTTGGTGGCCGAGAACCGCACCGGAGGGGCGAGCATGTGCACGTCGCCGAGCGGACTCGGGGCGTCGTAGGGGACCGGTTCCCGCAGGCGGTGCTCGTCGTCGCAGCCGGCCAGCGCCGGGTTGACGACGCCGAGCGAGCCGCACCACATCGCGGTCCGGGTGAGGTTCACGGTGACGTGCCATGATCCGCCTTCGGTTGCCCGCTTGACCAGCGCGGCCGCGGCACCGACGGCTCCGAGGTACCCGGTGACGTAGTCGTTGATCAGCCCGGTGACCGGAAGCCGGGGATCGGTTTCCGTTCCCTCGATGACCATCAGCCCTGACGCTGCCGAGCCGTTCATGTCGAAGCCGCCGCGCTCTGCCCAGGGGCCGGTAGTTCCGTAGGAGGTGACCGAGACGCAGACGAGGCCTGGGTATCGTTCCGCCAGCCGCGCTGGCGCGAGGCCGTTGCGCTCCAGCGCGCCACTGCGGTGGTTGTTGACCACGACGTCGCCGCTGGCAAGCAGGGTGGCTGCGCGGTCGCGCCCGGCCGGCGTGGCAAGGTCGATGTAGGCGCTGCGCGAGCCGACGTTGGCCTCGGCGTAGATGAACTCGTGCTCGTAGTCGCCCGGGCGGGTGGCGCCCAGGACGTCCGCGCCATGCTCGGCCAGTGTCCTGCCAACGGTCGGGCCGGCGACCGCATGAGTGAACGACAGGACTCGGACTCCATCGAATGGCCGTTGCGCCGGCCCGAGGTCCCGCGGGGGAGCATCACCGATCCGCTGCACGCCGATCAGCGGCTGGCGCGAGAGGTGGGCACCCTGCGGATGGGCGACCCAGTCGAGAGGGGAACGCACAACGCAGGCCGGCAGCCTCGCTTCGTTCGCGGCTTCCTCGATCTCGAGTGCGGCCCAGCGTCCGATCGCAGCTGCCACCTTGGCCGGATCGGGCGGAACATCCAGGAACCGGCACCACTTCGCGGCTAGGCGCGGGTAAACACCAGAAGCCATCACCCAGCGGTCGTCCGCCGTCCGGTAGGGCGTGAGCAGGAACGGGTTGTCCAGCACGAGCGGGTGCGGGGCCGGCTCGCCGTTGAGTGTGGGTCGCCAGAACGCGCTGGGGTTGATGCCGTGCACGGCCTGGCGCAGGTCTAGGAAGAGGTCCTGGGCCGGCCCGCCGCGGCGGCGGTGCAGTGCGACCGCCGCCACCGCGCCCGCCATCAGCGGGATGCCGATGCAGGCGCCCAGTCGGTGTGCGGCCGGCAGGATCGGGTCCTGCCCGGCGAACGACACGCGTCCGCCGGCGTCCGCTGTGCTCAGGCCGACTCCGGCCAGCAGGTCGTCGAGCGCGGCCAGCGGATCGAAGCCGGGGTCGTCCAGCCGTGCTGCCGCGGTGGCCGCCGTGTCCGGCGCGCTCACCGCGCCTCCTCGGGCCCAACCACAGTCGTCCCAACCGCAGTCGTCCCGTCCACAGGCGCGCCGCGACGGAACAGCAGTGCGGCGAGGACGGAGCCAGCCGCGAACATTCCCGCCGCCCACCAGAACGCGGTCGTGTAGCTGTGCACCTCGGCCAGCGCCACCAGGGCGGTCGGTGGCCGCCCGGCCGCGGCCAGGCGAGAGGTCAGGTGGCTGGTCAGGTATGTGGCTGCGGCGCTTGCTGCCATGGTGTTGAGCAGCGAGGTGCCGATCGAGCCGCCGACCTGCTGCCCGGTGTTGACGACAGCGGATGCGACGCCCGCGTCGTCCTCCGCCACGCCCGCGGTGCCGGTGTTCATCGACGGAGAGACCACGAAGCCGATACCGGCGGCGGCCAGCAGCAGCGGCGGCAGCACATCGGTCGCATAGCTGGAGTGCAGGCCGATGCGCGTCAGCCAGGCGAGCCCGGCGGCGGCTGCGAGCATGCCCGGCGCGACCAGGAACCGCGGGCCGATCCGCGGCAGCAGCACGATGTTGGCGAGGTTCGCGCTGACGATGATCGCCCCAACCATGGGGAGGAAGGCGAGGCCGGTCGTGACCGGGCTGAAGCCCAGGGTCTCCTGCAGGTAGTACGTCAGGAACAGGAAGATGCCGAACATGCCAGCGCCGGTGACCAGGATGGACAGGTACGCCGCGGCCCGGGTGCGATCGAGCACGATGCGCAGGGGCAACAGCGGCTGGCTGACGCGCGTCTCGATGGCGGCGAACGCAGCCACCCCGGCCACGCCCGTGGCGAGGAATCCCCAGGTCGCGGGCGAGTGCCAGCCGTCGCTGGCTGCGTTGGAGAAGGCGTAGACGATGCAGAACATTCCGGCTGCCTCGGTGAGCAGGCCCGGCAGGTCCAGCCGTGGCCGAGCAGCGGCCCGCTGATGGCCCAGGAGCACGAGAGCGCCGGCGATCGCGATTGCGGCGAAGACGAGATTGACGTACAGGCACCACCGCCAGGTCAGGTACTGAGTCAGCAGGCCGCCGAGAAGCAAGCCGACTGCACCGCCCCCGCCCGCGATGGCACCGAAGACGCCGAAGGCCTTGCCGCGGTCCCTCGAGCCCTCGAACGTGGTCGTGAGCAGCGAGAGCGCGGCCGGGGCGAGCAGCGCGCCGAATGCGCCCTGGCAGGCCCTCGCGGCCACGAGCATGCCGAAGCTGCCTGCTGCCCCGCCAATGGCGGACGCACCCGCGAAACCAGCCAGGCCCGTTATGAAGGTCGCCTTACGGCCGATCATGTCGGTTAGCCGCCCGCCGAGCAGCAGCAGACTGCCGAATGCGAGTGCGTAAGCGGTCACAACCCATTGCCGCTCGACGTTGGAGAAGTGCAGCGCGTGCTGCGCCGAGGGCAGCGCGATATTCACGATCGTCGCATCGAGCACGACCATCAGCTGGGCGAGCGCAACGACCGCGAGGATCAGCCAGCGGCGGGTGTCGCTGCCGGCGGGCTGACTTGCCGGCGTGACAGAGAGCTTGGTGCGGTGGGGAATCTGGGCGGCGGTCGTACTCATGTCACTGCCTTCCTCTCGGATCCGCCAGTCGAGACATCACGCAGCCTAGCGCAAGATTGCAGCCAACTGCAAATTTGCAGTTGGATGTATGCTTTACCCATGACTGAGATGGGACTGCGCGAGCGCAGCAAGGCCAGGCGGCGGGCGGCGATCATCCGCGCGGCGTACGAGCTATTCGCGGCACGCGGCTACGACGCGACGACCGTTGCTGATATCGCCGAGGCGGCCGAGGTCTCGCCGCGAACTATCGCGATGTACTTCCCCGCGAAGCAGGACATCGCCATGTCCAGGGTGAATGACGCAGTCGCGCGCCTGACCGCCGCGATGGATGGCCGTCAGGAGGGCGAAGCTGTCAGCGCCGTCATCGGACGCTGGCTGCTGGCTATCCAGACCGACCCAGAAGATCATCAGCAGCGCATGCTGGCGCGCCGGATGTTTGCGGCCAATCCAGAGCTCGCAGCCCTGCGTGCGGCCCGCATGGCGCGGGTCCTGCGGGAGGGTGCGGCGGTCATCGCCGCCGACACAGGTAGCGAGCCGGACGCTATCGGACCGCGGATTGCTGCAGCCGCCGCTGGCGCGATCATCAACGAGATACTCGACACCGAGCCAGGCGCGGACCGCGAGCAGGCCGTGGCCGCCGCGGTCCGCTTCATCGAGGCGGGAATTGCGGCGCTCTGATCAGCCTGCCGCAACGAGCTGCTTATGCCACGGGTTGGTAGTAAAGGACTGGTGCCAGAAGTCCACGTCGCCGTGCTTGGTGTTAATCGCGGTGATGATGACCGACTTTCCGGTCACCGAGATCGCCGGGTTGGCATAGGCGGCATGCTTGCCCGTCGATGCCACCGTCTCGGGATTCCACGGGGTGAAGCCAACCTGTTGCCACCAGTAAGCCAGCTTTCCTTTCTGGCTCGTGGCGGCGATGACGAAGTAGGAAACCGGCCCCCCGTTCACGGGCCCAGTCCAGGTGATCACGGGGTGCGAGTACCGGTTGCCGCCGCCGGTTGCGACGGTCTGCTCGCTCCAGCCGGTGCCGCCGATTGACTGTGACCAGGTGTCCACTGCTCCGGCGGTCGTCGCTGCAGTGATCATCAGCTTACTGGTGGATGCGGCGAGCGACGGGCTGGAATAGCTGCCCCCTGGGCCCGCCGTGGCGACGGTCTGCTGGTTCCAGCCAGGCGCGCTCACGAACTCCCACCAGAAGTAAAGCGTGCCGCCGCTAGTCGCGGTGATCAGCGCGAGATACTTCGAGGCCAGGCTGTCGTAGCAGGTGATGATCGATGGGGCGCCGAAGTTACCGAATCCGACGGTGAGATGAGTCCAGGTGCTGCCGCCTGACGCCAGCTCAAAGGATGCGAGCTGGCCAGGCTTGCCGGCGGTGATCAGCACTGCCCCTCCTCCGACGGCCGCGATTGACGGAGCCTGGTACTTGCCTCCGGAGCCTTTTGCCACCACTGTCCGCTTCCAGGCGGAGCTGTGCTGGGTGAAGGCGACGACGTCGTGGGAGGCATCCAGGCTGGCGATCACCACCTTGCTGCCGGTCCAGGCGATCGAGGGCTTGCTGTAGGCCTTGCCGTGCCCGCCGGCCGCCACAAGCTGCTTGTGCCATGCGTTAGTGCCGGCCTTCTGCCAGAAGTAGTAGAGGTCGCCATGGCTGTCGCTAGCGGCAATCGCCAGGCGCGAGCCGGTGAAGGCGATCTTGCTGAGCGAGTATCTGTACGTGGCTGCCGAGGCCTGAGCCATCGGAACCGCAGCCCAGACCGTCAGTCCGAGGCCCAGTGTGCACAATCCGGCAGCGGCCCTGCGGAACGCGCGTCCAGTCGTCATCTCGTGAATCCCCACCCTTTCGGCACGTGGCCGTCTGCGGCCAGCTCGGCTGAACCGCCCGTCGAGCCCTCTGTGATGGCGGCGTTCCATTCCGTGCCAGCCCGTTCCAGCGGGATCGAGGCAGTGTGCTGCGTAACAGCCAGACGTCCGATATGCCGGGTGTTTGTCGTTTTGTACTGTTCGCGCCTCGTTTGTTGTCGGGTGATGACGGGTATCAGTACCACCTCGTTCGCTCGTGGCAACCAGCACCGCAGGCTGCTGGGGTTGTTGCTGGGCGGATCCCGCCGCCATCTGCTGTGCGGTCACCGCTGGTGGCCGTTGCCCTCGGGGGTGGGACACGCCTCGTCTCGATGCGAGAGGAGCCGTTGTCGTGAGGGATGTCGATCACGAACACCAGGGCACGATTGCGCAGGTCGCCTCCACGATCAGGATCAACGGCAGGCTCGAGCGACTGCAGGTTGACGCGCGGGTCACGCTGCTGGATGCGCTGCGTGACCGGCTAGGGCTGACCGGTACGAAGAAGGGCTGCGACCAAGGCGCGTGTGGTGCCTGCACGGTTTTGGTCGACGGCAAACGTGTGCTCTCCTGCCTGACCCTGGCGGCCACGTGCGACGGCCGCGAGGTGGTGACTATCGAGGGCCTGGCCAGCAATGGAGTTCGCCACCCCGTGCAGGATTCATTCATCCGGCACGACGCGTTCCAGTGCGGCTACTGCACGCCCGGCCAGATCATGTCGGCGATCGGTTTGCTGGGCGAGGGCCGCACTGGCAGCGATGCGGACATCCGCGAGTTCATGAGCGGCAACATCTGCCGCTGCGGTGCATACGCCAACATCGTGGCGGCGATCCGGGAGGTCGCCGGCCGGGAAGGTGCGTAGCCATGCGCCCGTTCGAGTACATCCAGGCCACCGAGCCGGCGCAGGCGGTAGCGACGGTTACCGCCGATCCGGACGCCGACTACCTCGCCGGCGGCACAACCGAACTGGACTTGATGCTGAAGGACGGCATCGTGTCGCCGGATCGGCTGGTCGACATCACCCGGCTTCCGCTGAAGTGGATTACCGCTGATGAAGCCGCGGTCCGAGTCGGCGCCACGACGACGATGGAGGAGCTCGCCGCCGACCCCGTCGTCTCCGCGCGACTGCCGCTCGTCCGCGAGGCCCTGCTGCGCAGTGCGTCGGTCCAGCTACGCAACATGGCCACGATCGGGGGCAACCTGCTGCAGCGGACCCGCTGCCGCTACTTCCGCGACCCGGCGGTCGTCGCCTGCAACAAGCGGCTGCCAGGTACCGGCTGCGCCGCCGTAACCGGGCCCGCCCGGATGCACGCGATCCTGGGCGCGTCGAAGAACTGCATCGCGCTGAACGCCTCCGACCTGGCCGTTTCGCTGGTGACACTGGACACGATCGTGCACATCCTTGGTCCGAGCGGGGTACGCCGGGTGCCGCTGACCGAGTTCTACACCGAACCCGGTGCTGCCCCCGACGTCGAAAATGTCCTGACGCACGGCGAGCTGGTCACCGAAATCGAGATCCCGCTGCTGCCCTCCCGCGCGCGGTCGCTGTATCTCAAGGTCCGCGACCGCACCTCGTATGAGTTCGCGCTGACATCAGCGGCCGTGGCCGTTGTGCTGGACGACCGGGTCATCCGCAAGGCACGGATCGGCCTGGGCGGTGTCGGGACGATCCCGTGGCGCGCCTTCGACGCAGAGCGGGTACTGCACGATGCACCGGCCAGCGACGCCACCTTCCGCGCCGCCGCCGAGGCTGCGGTGCGCGGCCCCTTCACCGTCCCCGGTACCGCGTTCAAAGTCGAGCTGGCGAAGCGGACGCTGGTGCGAGCGCTGCGCACCGTGACGGACGCTTCATGACGGGCACACCGGCAAGCGGGGGGGTGACGCTATGACCATCGAGGCTGTCCGGCTGATCGGGCCGGGCGTCGATCGGGTTGACGGACCGCTGAAGGTCACCGGCACCGCCGCTTACCCCGCCGACTTCGGCTATCCGGATATGGCTCACGCGGTGCTTGTCCGTGCCACGGTGGCGGCCGGGCGGATTCGCGGCGTCCACGCCAGCGCTGCCGAGGCCGCGCCGGGCGTACTCGCCGTTATCACCCATCTCAATGCGCCGCGCCTGAATCGCGGTCCCGATACCCCGGTGTGGCGACAGCCGCCACCGCCGCTTCAGGACGACCGAATTCTGCATTATGGCCAGTACGTCGGCCTGGTTGTGGCCGAGACGGCGGAGGAAGCCAATGCCGCGGGTCTCCTACTCGCAGTCGACTACGACGCGACCGAGCCCTTGCTGGAACTCGACGATCCTCGGGCTGAGGTTGTCAGCAATCCGTGGGGGATGGATGCGCATCGCGGCGACACGGCCGCCGGGCAGGAATCGGCCGACGCCATTGTCGATGCCTTCTACGCCACGCCGGACGAGACCAACAGCCCGATGGGGCTGTTCGCCACCGTTGCGGTCTGGGACGGTGACTCGCTTACGGTCCACGACTCCTCCCAGTGGCCGCACAGTGTCCGGGCGACGCTCGCGGCGGCGTTCAGCGTCCCCGAAAGCGGCATCCGGGTTCTCTCGCCATTCGTCGGGGGCGGATTCGGTGCCGGCCTTCGGGTCTGGCCGCACGTGGTCCTGACGGCGCTGGCCGCGCGGACGACCAGGCGCCCGGTGAAACTCGTCCTGACCCGCCCGGAGATGTTCACCGGTGTGGGCCACCGGACCAGGACCGTCCAGCACATCAGGCTCGGCGCGGACCGCAGCGGGCAGCTGACCGTCCTGGACCACGTTGCCGAGAACTCGATCGCGATGGAAGACGACAACTACGAGCCGGTCGCAGCCGACTCGGCCTGGGCGTACGCCTGCCCGAACGTGGATGTCAGGGACTCGCAGGCACGCCTCAACATTCCGCCGCCGACGTCGATGCGTGCGCCGGGTCAGGCGCAGGGCAACTTCGCGCTGGAATCCGGGCTGGACGAGCTCTCCTATGCGATCGGCGTCGACCCGCTGGAGCTGCGGCTTCGAAACTACGCCGACGTCCAGCCGCAGCTCGGCTTGCCGTGGTCGAGCAAGGCGCTGCGCGCGTGCCTCGAGCAGGGCGCTGAGCGGTTCGGCTGGTCGGCCCGCGATCCGCGGCCCGGCACGATGCGCGACGGTAGCTGGCGGGTGGGTTACGGCATGGCCGGGGTCAGCTTCTTCTGGTTCCAGCCGCCCTGCCAGGCCAGAGCGTCGATCAGGGCGGACGGGACCGCGTACGTGCGCAGCTCTGCGACCGACATCGGCACCGGCACCTACA
>Ga0335073_10000908_pt1 | contig 39054 bp, 31 predicted proteins | sample Lox_Sample_22_FD_207093 | JGI IMG/M metagenome (GOLD analysis project Ga0335073, IMG submission 207093) | Soil microbial communities from Loxahatchee National Wildlife Refuge, Florida, United States - Lox_Sample_2.2 | ecosystem: Environmental > Terrestrial > Soil > Wetlands | place: USA... | reverse complement strand
AAAGAATCTCAGACACGCCGAGGAGGCTCAGCGCCAGCGGCAGCGTGGTCAGGGCCCCGGCATCGCGGGCCAGCTGCACAGCACGGCTTGCCAGCGCGTGCAGTGCCGTATCGTCCATGAGGTCGCCGGCCGCGCGTCCAGCCAGAAGTAGCCAGCGGATCCCTTCGGCGACCGGGAACTCGCGCGCGAGGAGGGCCACGATGACGCGGCGCAGCAAGGGTACGCCGGCCGCGCGGACGCCGGTGAGCACGGCCGAATACCCGTGCAGGAGGAGATCGGTGATCGTCGCCTGCGAGGACGGCACCGGCGTCATCTCGGCGACAGCGCGGGCGACCTCGGCGGGCCCGGCGCCGGTCGCTGTCCGGCCGGCGTACAGCGCCGCCTCCAGCGCCTCGAGCAGCGTGCCTTGCGCACGTTCCGGGTCAAGCGGCCGAACCGCGCGGGCCGCCTGCAGCAGGATGGATGGTGCTTCGCCGCCCTTCCCGAGGGCGAAACGAATTCTGCCGTCCAGCCCTTGCGCCTGCGCGCGGGCGAGGGAGCCGACAAGGTGCGGAACCGCTTCTTCCAGCAGCTCTTGCGCCCTTCCCGGAACGCCGGCCGACAACTCCGCCTGGGCGGCGGCGAGCATCCGTTCGGCCCGTCGGCTCCGGTGCGGCGTCAGCTCCGCGGCGCGGGCCAGTAGCGCCGCCGTGGCCGCGTAGCCGCCCCGCTCCCGCACCCGGTCCGCCGAACGCTCCAGTTCGGCGGCGGCCTGCTCGTCGGGACCGACCGCAGCCGCGGCGCGGTGCCAGGCGCGGCGGTCCGGATCCAGCCCGGAGTCAATGACCGCAGCCAGCGCGCCATGCACCCGCCGCCGCTCTCCGGCCGGCGCCCCGTGGTACACGGCGGAACGCACCAGCGGATGCCGGAAGGCAACCTTCGGCTCGAAGACTGCCAGACCGCTCGCTTCCGCGGGGACAGCAGCCTCCGCGTCGAGCCCCAGCCGCCCGGCGGTCCGCCACAGCAATCCCCGGTCGCCGGACGGCTCCGCAGCCGCCAGCAGCAGCAGCGCCCGGGTGTCTGCCGGAAGGTCCCTGACCTGGCGCAGGAACCGCTCCTCGAGCCGACTGCCGACCGGCAGCGGCCCGGGCGGCAGCGACCCGCTCGCCAGCCGACCCCCGGCCAGCTCACCTGCCACCCCGGCCAGAGCCAGCGGGTTCCCGCCGGTCTCGGCGACGACCCGGTTGATGACGCGCTCATCCAGCGGGCCGCCTGCTAGCAGAACCAGCAGCTCCCGCGCCTGCGCCTTCGGCAGTCCGCGTAGCTGCAGGCTGGTCAGGCCATCCAGCGGCGGCGCCCGCTCGGCCAGCTCATGCTCGGCCGGCTCACGCACCGCGAACAGGCAGGCGACCGGGTCCGCGTACAGCCTGCGCGCCACGAACGCAAGCACCTCCGCCGACTCCCGGTCCAGCCACTGGGCGTCGTCGATGATCAACAGCAGCGGTCGCTCTTGAGCGTCGCCAGCCAGGAGCGTCAGCACGGCAAGACCCGCCAGGAACCGGTTGGGGGGCGCACCACCCTCGAGCCCGAACATTGTGCGCAGTGCAGCCAGCTGCGGCGCCGGCAGCCTGTCCAGGCGGTCCAGAAACGGGATGAGCAGCTGATGCACCGCCGCGAAACTCAGCGCCATCTCCGGCTCGATCCCCGCCGCCCGCGCCACTCGCATGCCGCGGGCCTGCTGCACGGCGTATTCGAGCAGCGACGTCTTCCCGATGCCCGGCTCACCCCGCAGCACAAGCGTGCCGCTCAGGCCGTCCCTGGCGGCATCGAGCAGGCCATCGATAGTCTCGCGCTCCGCCCGGCGATCAAGCAGGATCAGCCCGCGTGATCCCTGATCGCCGCTCATCTCATCACCGCCCTGCCTTGCGGATGCCGGTGGCCGACCCGGGAAGCGGTCCGGCCTGGCTGCCCTCCCTGCCGAACGGTACGGGCCTGTGCGGCGCCGCTCATCGGGCTGCGAGCACGACCTTCCTGATGCCGGTCGTCTCGCGCGCACAGCCGCAACTGCGGTGCCAGTGGGGTTACCGGAGAGCCATGCCCGTTATGAATAGGCGTAGTCGATTGCCCGATAGGCGGCTGCTCTTTGTTCTTGCAGGGCGATCGGCGTTTGCATTGGCAGGAATGGAGACGACGAAATTCGTGGATGCGACGCCTGCCTGGCTACCGTGGCGTCCTGCGCATGGTGACAGCGGCCACGGTGACGTCAGCGCCCTGGGCCATGAAGGAAGGAGACACCTATGACCAACGAGGATCTGCAGCTTGACGTCACCGCAGAGCTTTTGTGGGACCCGAAGGTAGAGAGCGCCGAGATCGCGGTGTCGGCCGACAACGGCACGGTCACGCTGCGCGGCACGGTCGGAAGCCTCCGGCAGAAGCGGGATGCGGGGAAGGCCGCCGAGCGCGTGTACGGGGTCATCGAGGTCAGCAACGAACTGCAGGTGCGGATCTCGAACCAGGACAGGCGCGGCGACGCTGAGCTGCGCGGCGACGTGCTGAAGGCGCTCACGCTCGACAGCCTCGTCCCGACGACCGTCGATGCGAAGGCGCAGAACGGCGCGGTCACCCTGACCGGCACCGCGAACTGGCAATATCAGCGGGACGAGGCGGAGTCCGTCACCGCGAGCGTGCCCGGCGTCCTCGGTATCGAAGACGACATCATGCTGACCACGGCGCCGGACGGGCGCGACATCGAGAACGACATCAGCAGCGCATTCCGGCGCAACGCCAGGCTAGACGCGGACGAGCTCTCCGCCGATATCGCCTCTTACGGGATGGTGATCCTGGCGGGGAGGGTGAACTCGTGGGCGGAGCATGATGACGCGGTGGCCGCCGCATGGTCCGCGCCGGGCGTCACCGAGGTCGACGACCGCATCGTGGTCGAGTACTGAGACAGGGCAGTGAGGCTGTTTATTGTTCGCCATCGCTACGGACGGCCAGCACCCAAGCTCGCCGGGCGCGCCGTGCCGATCAACCCTGACGCGGACGGCCGCGCTGGCGGCACCTGAACCGAGCGTTGCCGTCCGACGTGTCCGTCCGCTCGTTCCCCCCGGATGCCGCCCGGCCAGCCACCGGCGGTGCCCAGTGCGCCGCCTGACCGCCGAGTCCCACCGTGGTCCTACTTACTCCGGCTCTTGCATAGAGGGGGCCAATGTGGTGAGAGCCGGCATCGCCTTTGCAGCCGCAGGCCCGTGGGGTGGACTAGCCACAGCAACATGGAAAGGACTGGCGATGGGAATCTTCAGCGCTAACCACCACAGCCAGACCGGGCGGATGCCCATGACGGTTGAAGAGGACAGGCCCGGCCCAGGCGCAGGTCTGTGGAATATGTGCGACGCGTGCCATGCGGCACGGGCAAGAGTGGAAGTGATCACTGACGCGGGCTCGATCTTCTTGTGCCAGCACCATCATAAGAAGCACCGAAGCTCGATCATCGCGGCTGGTCACCAGATTCGGGGCAGGCTCGGGAATTGACACCTATGACGAATGAATGAGGATCTGCCGCGTCCAATGCCGTCCCGGGATGAGTCTGACGACAGTCGGCACTATCCGTCCGACGGCGGGAGGCTCGTCCCGGACCCGTCGCCCGGCCGCAGGACCACGGTGCCTAGGCACTGGCTGGCGAGCAGGGCTAGTTCAATGTGCAGGCGATCTTGGATGATGGGGCGCCCAAGGGACTCCTCGGCCTTGCGTACCCGGTACTGCACCGTGTTCTTATGTAGCATGAGGCGTTCCGCCGTGGCCTTGTAACTGCCGTTTTCCTGAAGGAACACGCGCAGCGTGTCGCGAAGCCGGGCGTGGTGCTCGTTGTCCTCGGCTAGCGCTCCAAGTGTCTCGACGACCCAGGCCTGCAGCAGCTCGATCGAGCCTGACATCAGGGCCAGCGGCGCGATCTCGCCGAAGCGGGTCATGCGCTGGCCTGATGGTCCGGCCGCCAGCGCGACGGCCTGGGCGCTCAGCGCCTGCTGATGGGTGCGGCGGAAACCTGGCACTCCGGGCGCCGGTTCACCGAAAGCGAACCGGATTCGGTCACCGCCCGGGATGCTCTTGACGCTCACCTCCGGGACAGCGATGTCGCACCGACCGCCGAGGGGCAGCCAGGCCCACGCGCAGAATTCGTCCTGCGGGACGAATATCGGCCGCCCGTCGCAGTGGGCTCCGGCCGCTATTTCCGTGGTCGCACGCTCCAGCCGCCCGATGGTATCGCTGCCCGCCGCCGCCCCGGTGATCCAGGTCACGACGCCAAGGTGGTGTTGCCTAAGCCGGTAGCCCAGGATGGCCTCGGAGGAGGTCACGTCCACCTGCTCGTTCCTCAGCAGCGCCCGGGTGCGCGCCGCTCTGGCCACACTCCGGTTCCGGAGCCAGTTCTCCTTCTCGGACTCGTAGGCGGACACGACCTCTTCTGACACTTTATCGATGTAAGAAGCCGTGACCCCGGCGATGCGCAACCCGGCCGCGCTGATGGCCGGCGCATCTCCAGTCCGACGTCCGAGTTCCTGCAGGCACCAGTCCTCGAATCGGGCGGACCCGATGCGGTAGGCGCGCAGCAGCGCGGCGATCGGGACGGCGTGCTGCGCCAGCCGCCGGGCGTATTCCTCCGCCGCCGCCGGGGCGTGCACCTTCTTCATGTCGATGCCGTGCTGCAGAATGTGCAACATGGTGGCCACGTTCTCACCGACGCTGGCTTCGAGCAGCATCAGGACCCGCTTGTCACCCCTGAGCTGCGGAATCTCCCGCACGATCAGGCGGTAAATGTCATCCGACATCTCAGCGGTGCGCGGAACAAGCGCCCCGCCTGTCTCGGCGGCGCTCTCGGCGGCGGACGGGGTCGACCTGTCCATCGACGGATAGTACGTCGCCGGTAAAGCTTTGTCTTCCCCCTACATATCCATGCCGCCGTTGACGCCCCACACCTGGCCGGTGATGTACGACGAGGCGTCGGCCGCGAGGATGTGCACGATCCGGGCCACCTCCTCGGGACGCCCGAGCCGCCCGCAGGGAATCTGGGCCGTGAGGCGGGCCAGCGCCCCGGCCGGGACGGTGTCGAGCATTTCCGTGGCGATGAGCCCGGGAGCGACCGCGTTCACGGTCAGCCCGATCGTGTCCGGCGTCAGCTTGCCCGATCTGGCCAGCACGAACGCGGCTTCGCGGGCGAGTGCCTTGGTCAGCCCGAGCAGCCCGGACTTGGAGGCGGCGTAGTTGGCCTGGCCGACGTTGCCGATCTCGCCGGCGATCGAGGACACGTTGATGATCCGGCCGGTACCGCGCTCGAGCATGTGGCCGAGCGCGGCCTGGGCCATGTAAAACGCACCGGAGAGGTTGACGGCGACGACCTTGTCCCAGTCTCCCGTCGTCAGGTCCAGCGCCAGCCTGTCGATAGTGATGCCGGCGTTGTTGACAAGGATGTCGAGGCGCCCGTGCTGGTCGATCACTTGGCCCACCACCCGTCGGCAGTCCTCGGGAGAGGCGATATTTCCGCGGTGAACTGTCAGCCGGACCAGAGCGCCGAAACGGCGCTCGAAGTCGGCGGCGAAGGCCTTGGCGCGCTCGGTGTTGCCGCTGTATCCGGCGGCCACGAGGGCCCCCTGACTGGCCAGGCTGGCGCAGATCGCGGCGCCGATCCCGCGGGTGCCCCCGGTGACCAGCGCGACCCGGCCGGCCAGCTTCTGTCCGCCAAAGCCCGGAGGCTGGTCGGCGATGTCGTCTGTGGAGGTCAATGGCTAGCTCCTCACCAACAGCAGGTCTGAAGGGGCGAGGCCGGGACCGGTCATGCCAGAGCTCGGACCCGATTCATCACGGCTTCGGGGTCGGCCAGCGCCGGGACGGCCGCGAATACGAGGTCAGCCTCGGCGGGTGGATCGGCACCGTCCCAGAAGTCCGAGCCTGCCACGATGCCCCAGCGACCGGACGGCTCGGCCGGCCCGGCCGGGCCGAGCCAGGCGGCGATACCCGGGACAGGACCGTGCGGCCAGGCCGCGGCGGCATCGGTCTGAATGAGCACCGGCCACTCGTAATGGCCGGCGACGTTGAGCACGGGGCGGTGGGCATCGGGGTGGATCAGCTCGCCGGCTGGGACCCGGCCCTCGTCGAGGAGCAGCCCGTCGACGCCGATGCCGGCGAACATCCGCAGGAAGTCGGCGCTGTACATCGCGGCGGTCTCCGCCTGGTCCGCGTCCGGCGGCCCTGCATCGGACCCCGCCTGCCGGGCGGCCGCCACCAGCCACCGGCCGGGCGCGGGCACGGTCAGCACCAGCGGGACGGGCCCGCTCGTGGCGGCCAGCACCCGGACCGCCTCCGCCGCGGTGCTGCGGGCCTGCTCGTCGCCGAGCAGCGTCCGCAAGGCATAACCGGGTCGGCTGCGTGCCGCCATCGCGGCGCGAAGCTGCTGGTCAGCGGCAGCCCGCTGGGCGAACACGTCCGCGACATCGACAAGGATCGCGTCGGAGCGGAACATTCCGCCGATCTTGGCGAAGAACGAGCCCAGCTCGGCCGGCGAATCCCACGGCATGTCGCCGCCGCCGAGCAGCTTGGCCCGGCCGTAGGCCGCCGCGTCGAACCAGACGGGGCGGCCCCGTCCCGAGGGCGGCGCGTCCAGGCTTGCCGGCAGGCGGCTCATGGTCTGTCCAGCAGGCGGCTCATGCCACCCTCCAGCTCGTTCACGCGCGCCTGTAGCTCAGCGATCCGGGCCTGCTGCATGGCCAGGGCGATGACGTTCGGGTCGGGCAGGAAGATCTGCGGGAGCTGGCTCGCCGGCGCTGCCACGCGCACCGGGCCGTGCGTGGTCCAGGCGGTGGCATGGATGATGCTGTTGTCATCGCCCCACGAGCCGTAGTAGGGCAGGTGAGCCACCGGCTCCGGGGTCACCCAGAGCTTGACGAACTCGCCGTACGGCCTGCCCCGGCGCAGCCGGGCCTCCCGCTCGGCGGCCCGGGCGGCTTCGGTCCCGGCGGTGTCCACCGCGAGCGTGGCGGCGTCGTGGACGACGAAGTAGATCTCACGGGCCGCCTCGCTGGACAGGTAGCCCGCCTCGACGTCGGCCATGACCGCCTCCGGGTCGCGTTCGAGCACGTCACCGTAGCCACCGCCGGCGCCCTGGCAGATCATGTACACCTCGCCCTCTTCGGCGAGCTCGAAGCCCATGCCCATGTGATGGGTGGAGTACCGGGCCCCGGCGAACGGCCGGGAGTTCATCAAAGTCTCGTAGTCGAACGACCAGGTCTCCGGCGCCGTCTCCATCTGCTCGAAGACGTTGACGCCCTTGATCTTGGCCAGCGGATAGGTGGGGCATCCGTACCCGCCGAACAGGCCGGGGATCGCTGGGAACTTCGAGCCGCTGGACACGGTGGCGAATCCCCACAGCGGGGTGCCCTTGGCGGCTACCGCGACCTCGTAGCCCATGCCGCCGCGGTATTTGCCGAAGCCCTGCGCGTCGCGCTTGATCTTCTTGGAGATCAGCTGGAGGAACGGCACGTCATCCTCGATGATCTCCTGTTCGCCGAGGTCGGCCATCGCGGCGAAAAACGGCGCCATCGAGTGCTCGCCGTCGCGGTGCGCGCGGGCCCCGCCGCCCATGCCGTTCAGGTCGGCGCAGACGTTGCCGACGAACTCGCCGTGCTGGGTGACGCCGCCGAACAGGAACGTGTTGATCTGGTTGAACCAGGACGCGATCACCGACCCGTACTTCTCCGGGGACGAGTACTGCATCTTGGCGAACAGTGCCTGGGTGACCCCGAAGGTCTTGAAGATGCCCTGCAGGCTCTGCCCGAGCGGCGCGTCGACGCCCGGGTTGACGCAGCTACCTTCGTCGGTCAGGACCTCGATCGGGTTCATCACGCTGATTCCGCGGGGCAGGTCCGGCCAGAAGAACCCGAGGAACGCCTGGTTCATCCCGCACTTCGACGAGCCGAGCGTGGAGTTGAAGGCGCGGTTCATGATCTGCGGCGCGGCGCCGCGCCAGTCGATGGTCAGCTCGTCCCCCTTCACCGTGATCGCGCACGGGTACTTCAGCAAGACGTTCTCCCGCAGCGTGGAATCGGAGAAGAGGTTGACCCGGTAGATGCCGTCGGGCAGCTCGGCGATCCGCCGCCGCGCCTCGGCCTCGATGTCCTCCAGCGACTTGCGCAGCGCGACGATGAACGTGTCCCGCCCAACCTCGTCCACCAGCGCGAGCACCCGCTCCTTGATCCGCAGCGCGGAGTACAGCTTGACCTTGATGTCCTGGTATTGGAGTTTCGGCTCGCGGACCGAGTTCTGTAGGAACGTCAGCACGTCGCGCCGGATCACGCCGCGTTCCACGATCTTGAACGGGCTCATCCGGATGCCGTCGTCGTAGGCGGATTCCGAGCTCGACGGCATGCCGCCGGGTTCCTTGGCGCCGTTCTCGCCCTCGTGGATGATCGTCGCCACCCAGGCGATCAGCTCGCCGTCGTAGAACACGGGCAGGATCATGCTCTGGTCGGTGTTGTGGATGTTGCCGTAGCGGGCGTCGTTGTGGATGAACGCGTCGCCGTCGTGAACGCCGACGCTCGGGTCGTTGACCCAGTACTTGTTGATGAACCGCACCGGGTAGTGCAGCACGGAGGCGAAGGCCAGCACCCCGCCGGTGCTGATGTGGATCAGGTCGCCGGACGCAGAGTAGACCGCGCTGGTCAGGTCACCCCATTTCGCGCCGGGGGCGGCGCCGGTCTGCTCCATCATCTCGAACGCCTCGTCCAGACCCGCCACGATCCGCTTGCGGACCCGGTCCAGGTCGTTCGCGTCGATCGGGCCGGACAGCAGCCGGTCCTCCTGCGCGGTTCGCGGCGCCATCCGGTGGTCGTTCATGATCTGCGGGTCGGGGCCGAGGAACAGGGTCGTCTCGGCCAGGAACGCGTCGGCCCACTCCTGCTCCTGGCCGGTGAACTGGGTACCGCCTGCGTCGCTCATGGCCGATCCTCCTGTTCGGGCGAAGTGGCCAGGAACCAGATGGCGCCGTGCGCGCCGGTTTCGATCCGCCAGCCGGGTTCGACAAGGTAGGTGGTGGTGGGCGTGGTGACCACGGCCGGGCCGGGCACGGCCAGCCCTGGTGCAAGAGCGCTCTCGTCGAAGACGGCAGTTTCCACCGGCCCCTCGGTGCCGGGAAAGAAGCAGCGCCGCGATCCGGCCGACCGGGCCCCCGTGGTCCGGCCGCCCGGCGGGCTGGCATCGAATTCGATCGTCTCGCCCTGGACGAAGGAGGCGACCCTGAGGGCTGTGAGCCGGATGCCGGCCTCGGGAGACTGGCTGCCCTGCCCGAACCGGCGGCCGTAGTCGTCGGCGAACAGCCGCATCAGGTCGACGACGTCGCGGATGCCTTCCAGGCGCGTCTTCGGCGCGACGACGGCCATCGTCACCAGCTGGTTCCCGTACCGCATGTCCAGCTCGAGCCGGTGCTGGACCGCGCTAGTCGGCAGTCCCTGCCGTTCCAGGTCGGCCCGGCCCTTGTCTTCGAGCTCGGTCACGATCGCGTTGAACCGCCCGAAGTCGGTGAAGATCGCCCGGCTGCTGGCGTCGAACAGTATCAGCGGGACCGAACGCTCATGGATGTGCAGCTGCGGCATGTTGCCCGCCCCCAGCGCGGAGAACACCGAGCTGTAGGGCGGCGCGAGGATCTTGTCCATGCCGAGGTGGGCGGCGATCCCGCAGCAGTGCAGCGGGCCGTTGCCGCCGTAGGCGAGCATGGTGAACTCGGCCGGGAGGTAGCCGCGGATCCGCAGTTCCTTGGCCATCCCGCTGGCCATCTGCTCGTCCACCTCGGCCTTGATCAGCCGGGCCACCTCCACGGGGTCCAGGTACAGGTGGTCGCCGAACTCCTCGTCGAGAGCGAACTCGGCCCGCTGGCGGTTCAGCTTGATCTGCCCGCCGGCGTAGCGTTCCGGCGTCAGGTAACCCAGCAGCAGGTCCGCGTCGGTCACGGTGGGCAGCAGACCGCCCCGGTCGTAACATGCGGGCCCGGGGTCCGACCCGGCACTGCGCGGGCCCACCTTGACTGACTGGTGCAGCCGGTCGTAGCTGGCGATGGATCCGCCGCCGGCGCCCAGCGTGACCAGGTGGATCATGGGTACGCTGACCAGCCACCGGTCGATGACCGGCATGAAGTCGTAGTGCTTGACCCCGTCGGCCGGGACCAGGCCGATGTCGAAGCTGGTGCCGCCCATGTCGGTCGCCACCACGTTCCCCAGGCCCGCCTGGGCGGCCAGGTGCTCGCTCGCGGAGATGCCGGCCACCGGCCCGGAGTGGATGGTCTGCAACGCGTCGGTCGAGTTCAGCTGGGCCATGCCGCCGGAATTGTGGATGATCAGCATCGGCCGGGGATAGCCGTGCTCGCGCAGGTTCTGCTCCAGTTCCGACAGCGCGTAGTACATGGTGGCGTGCAGGAAGCCGTCCACGATGGCCGAGGTGGCGCGGACGTACTCGCCCTTGCGCCCGGACAGCTGGTGGCTGAGCAGCATCGGGACCGCGCCCAGCTGGTGCGCGGGGTACTCGGACAGGAACACCTCTTGTACCCGCAGTTCGTGCGCCGGGTTCTCGATCCCGTTGGTGAGGCAGACCACCAGCGCCTCGGCGCCGGCGTCGATGAGCTCGCGCAGCGCCTGCCGGACGTCTTCCCGGCCGAGCTCCATCAGGACGGTGCCGGAGTAGTCGACGCGTTCCCGGACCGAGCGGATCAGCGTCTGCGGCACCAGCGGATCCGGCCGGGTGCCGCTGGACATGTCGTTCCTGGCCAGCTCGTCTAGGCCCTCCCCGTAGCCGCGGCCGCGGGACAGCGGGATCGTCGCTTCGAACCCGGCGGTCACGATGAGGCCGACCTGGGGCCCGCGCCGCTCGATCAGCGCGTTCGTGCCCAGGGTGGTCGCGTAGCGAACCGAATCGACCTCCCGCAGCACGTCGTCCCGCTGCAAGTTCAGGGTGACGCAGGCGTGATCCAGTGCCTCGTTGAAGCCCTGGGACAGGTTGTGGTGCGTGGTCAGGGCCTTGGCCTGGATGTAGCGGCCGTCCCAGGCCACGAAGCAGTCGGTGAACGTGCCGCCGATGTCCACGGAGATCCGTTTCACGACGAGCCCCCCTCTCCGTCAACGCGCAGCGGTTCGGCGGTGACGTCCCGGCCAAGCGGGATCACCGTGCCAGGCGAGCGCGCGGCCCACTGCGCCTTGAGCGCGTCGACGTCGATCTGCATGTCGTAGGTCGGCGGATGGCCGGGCGGCAGGTACTCGGCTTCGACCTGGGTTCCGCAGCCCGGGCAGTAGAACTCGAGGATCCGGCACCACGCCGGGTCGGGAGCGAAGGTGAACTCGTAGCGGCCGGGGTCGATCAGCGGGCGGTGGATCTCGGTCGGATCACGGTCGTAGACGAGCGTGCCTTCTTTGTAGTTCCCGCGCGCCGGGCCGAGGTCGTGCGCGCACCGTCGGCACCGCCACCGCTCCGTTTCCAGGTCGATCTCCAAGTACTCGGTCATCGGGATACGCATCGGAGTGTCCATCACTGGCCCCTGTCGGTCAGCCGCAGGTCACCCGCGGCGGTGGTCTCGAACTGCCAGCCTTCGGGGACGCGCATCGTGAAGAACGGGCCTTCGATCACGGCCGGCCCTGACCCGCGCCCGCCCGGGCGCTGGCTCAGCAACTCGTACACGGGGATCTCCGCCTGCCCGCCCCGGCCGTCGCGGAGCACCCGCATTCCCTCGGCCTGAGCCGGAGACGCTCCGATGTCGCCGCCCTCGCCGAGCGTGACATGGGGGAGTGGCGCCACCAGCACGAGTTCCAGAGAGGCCTGGACGCCCGGCTTCAGGTGGGTCATGGCATCGTGCAGGTCGTCGAGCTCGATGACCCGTTCCCCATCCTCGTCCTCGACCGTCAGACGGAAGCGGGGGGTACACGCGCTCGCGTCGACGCCCTCGGCGAACATGTCCCTGGCGCCTAGCGCAAGCAGATGGTCGGCGGTCTGCTTGATCGTCGGGTAATCCACCGCCGCCAGGGGCTGTTCGTAACGCTGACCCAGATCGGAGAACCCGATGCCGAACGCGCTGAACACCGCGGCCATGCGGGGGATCAGCACGTGCCGGGCCCCGGCCCGGCGGGCGGCGCCGCAGACCGTCATCGGGCCCGCGCCGCCGAACGCCGCTAGCACGGTGTCGCCGGTGACGGTGGTGGCGTCGGCCAGGGCGCGGCCGATCGCCGCGGCGTGGGCCTCCTCCATCTGCCGCAGCGCGTCGTCGAGCGGGAGGCCCAGCGGTCCAGCGATCTTATCCTCGATCACCTTCGCGCTCCGGTCCGGGTACAGGGGCAACGTGCCGCCCAGGTAGGTCGCCGGGTCGAGCAGGCCCACCAGCAACAGCACGTCGGTGATCGTTGCCTGGTCGCCGCCGAGCCCGAAGCAAGCCGGCCCAGGCGCGGCGCCCACGCTGTCCGGGCCCACCCGGAGGCTGCCGTCCACGACCCGGAAGATCGAGCTGCCACCCACGCCGTAGCTGGTGATGGCGGCCAGCTCTAGTGAGCTCGGCGCGTGCTCGATCGTCCCGCGCCGGTCGACGTGGATGGCGCCGTCGCTGACCACACCGATATCGGTGGTCGTGCCGCCCACGTCGAGCATGACCAGATGGCGCAGGCCGTAATGGGCCGCCAGGGCGCGGGTGCCCTCCAGCCCGCCCCGCGGCCCGGAGCTGTAGGTCTTGAGCGCCGCGGACTTCGACACGCGGGACGAGGCGCCGTCATTGCGGAAGATCCGCATTGGCTGGCGGGCCCGGGCGTCTCGCAACCGCCGGTCGGCATTGAACAGGAAGCGCTCCATCGCCGGGTGCAGGAACGCGTTGAGGAGACCCGACCAGGTGCGGCGGACATCGTCGGGGTCGGCGACGAGTTCCCAGGAGAACAGCAGCGGGACCGCGCCGAGCAGATGACGGGGGTAGAGCCGGAGCAACAGTCCCTTCACCCGGGCCTCGCCCTCCGAACCGCCCCCGCCGTCCGCGCCGCTCACCGCGATGACCAGGCGCCTGGCCCCGCGCGCGGACAGGTCGTTGACCTGTGCGAGCAGCTCACGGCTCAGCGCCTCGTCGTCGGCGTCGAGGCTGATCGCACCCCACCGGTCGCCGACCAGCGCCGTCAGCAGATCCTCCTGGGCCTGGGTGGCGGCCAGGCCCTCGATCAGCACCGGATCCGTAACTAGCAGGCCCAGCTGCGGTCCGGCCCGCTGCACGAGAGCGTTGGTGCCCTGGGTGGTGGAATACCGGATGCAGTCCGTAGCTTGCAGCAGCGCCGCGAGCCGCGGTTCGCCGTAGGCCAGCTCGGAGACCTTGGCCAGGCCGTCGAACAGGCACCGGCTCAGGTCATAGGGCGTGGTCAGCGTCTTGGTGTAGCGCACCTTGTCGCCATCGACGAGGAAGAAGTCGGTCAGCGTGCCACCGTTGTCGATGTTTATCAGTTGTGTCATGAGGCGCGTCCCTCCAAGCTGTCGTGACCGCAGCGTAAGGACGCCAGCCGGGCTGGGCATCGTGGCCTGGGCACGACAAACCGACCCTGCGATGGCTCGTGAGGACAACAGCACAGCGGCGCTCCCCTCCGGCTGTGCGCAGGGAACCATGATCAGGCGGGGGTTAGTGGCGTGCGCACGATGGCAAGGTTGCGGCTTGTCCCTAGCGTCGGCTGAAACGGAAAGGGAATGCCGTGACAGCAGCCAGAATCCCTGACGACAGGGCGCTGCGGGATCCCAGCGGGGCCTGCATCGCCGATGAGCGCCAAGAGCTCGACAACGCGGGTTTCGCCGAGAGGGTGGCCGCGCTAGCCGCCGTCTTCGACGCTGCCGGGCTACGCCCCGGCGGCGCGCTGGCCATCATGCTGCCGAACCGGGTCGAGCTCATCACGAGCATGTTCGCCGCATGGCGGCTCGGCGCCGCCGTCACGCCGGTCAACCCGGCCCTGACCGCGCAGGAGGCCCGGTACCAGATCGATGATGCGGGCGCCACCCTGGTCGTCGCCGACGACGCGGCCGCGGCGATGCTGCGCGACGGCCCGTACCGGATCATCGGGCTAGAGGAGGTGACCGCCCCGCTCCCGCCGTCGCCACGGCCCGCTCTGGTGACCGATCCCGGTGCGCTGGCGCTGCTGATCTACACCAGCGGCACCACCGGCCGTCCCAAGGGCGTCATGCTGGACCACGCCAACATCAGCGCAACTGCGGAGATCATCATCGGCTGGTTCGAGATGACCGCTGACACCCGCAGCCTGCTGGTGCTGCCGCTGTTCCACGTCAACGGCATCATGGTCAGCGTCGTGTCGCCGCTGCTGGCCGGTGGCTCCACGTTCATCGCCGAGCGGTTCCACGCGAGCACTTTCTGGGCGACGGTCGAGATGGCCAGGCCTACCTTCTTCTCAGCCGTGCCCACCATCTACGCGCTGCTGACGTCGCAGCCCGGCGCGCAGCCCGACACCCGGAGCCTGCGCTTCGTCATCTGCGGGGCCGCGCCGATGCCGCGCCCGCTGATCGGCGAGTTCGAGGAACGGTTCGGCGTTCCCGTGGTGGAAGGTTACGGACTGTCGGAGTGCACGGTGGTCTGCACGCTGAACCCGGTGCACGGCGTGCGCAAGGCAGGCAGCGTCGGGCTGGCGATGCCCGGTATCGATGTCGAGGTGGTGGACGAGACCCACCAGTCGCTGCCCGCGGGGCAGGCGGGCGAGGTGGTCGTCCGCGGCCCGAACGTCATGCGCGGATACCTCGGCAGGCCGGAGGAGTCGGCGCAGGTCCTCCGTGGCGGCTGGCTGCACACCGGTGATGTCGGCCGCTTTGACGACGACGGCTATCTCACCCTGGTCGACCGGGTCAAAGACCTGATCATCCGGGGCGGGGAGAACATCTATCCGAAGGAGATCGAGGACATCCTCTACGCTCACCCGGCGGTTCTCGAGGCTGCGGTCGTCGGGCAGCCCGATCCGGTCTTCGGCGAGCAGCCGGTGGCGTTCGTGACGCTCCGGCCCGGCTTTGATACCGCGCCTGAAGAGCTCATCGAGCACTGCCGCCAGTCCCTCGCGCGCTACAAGGTGCCGCGTAGGCTGCACATCGAGGACACGCTCCCCAAGAACGCGGTGGGGAAGGTCGCCAAGCCGGTACTACGCGAGCGACTGAAAGACGCCGGGCCACCAGAATCGGAATCCAGCGTGAGCAGGTGAGCATCTCAGGGCAAGCAGACGCCACCCGGGTAATAGGGCATAACAAAAATCGCGGAGATCGCGGCTAGGGCCGCGGCGATGATGCCGATCCAGCGCGAAATTTCCCCGCTGGGCTGATTGCTGGGGCCCAGCACCAGCGCACCGGCGACGATCAGGATCACGCCGACGAACAGCTACACCCACCCGTAGGTCTTCAGGCTGTGCCCAGCAGCGCTTTCCGCAGATTATCGGGGATCGGGCCGCTGTACCCGAACGCCCGGATCGCATCGATCACCGGCATGATTCCCGCGATGATCAGCACCACAGCGGAGAACGTCAGCCAGCCTGAGCGCTGCGCTTGAGACGGCCGCCTTCCTGTTGCATTCAGCGCGGATAAAGAGAGCCAGCTTTGCCCGGGCGCCGTGCCCCGGGGGCTGGCAGCAGCCGACCGGTCCCCGGGGACGCGCCTGCCCCGGGAAACCGGCCCGGTGATGCGGCGGCCGTCAGCCGGTGATATACAGGTCGTCGCGGACGTCGTAGACACCGGTGGCCATCCAGGCCGCGTCGACCACCGCGTCGTGCTCGGCCCAGGTGCGGACGTGGCCGGACAGCATCACCGTGTTCGCGCTGGTGTCCACCGCCACGTCGCTGTCGTCGGGGATGAGCGCGTTACGGTCCAGCGCATCCTGGACGTTCAAGGTGACGTCGGCCGGGTCGGCGTCGTTGCTGATCTCGATGTCGTCCCTGACGTTGCGGACACCGGCAAGCGCGGCGACCGTCAGTTCGGCCGCGGTGCGCTCGGTGCCGTACTTCACGCTGCCGGTGAGCGTGATGTTGCCGTCGTGTGCCGTCGCCTCGACACCGTCCGGCACGGTGATATTCAGTCTGAGCGCGTTGTTCGCCATCGTGGTCAGCGTCGGGTTGTCGCGGGAGTCGTCCGGCGGCAGCACGACCTCCAAGTGATTATGCACGTTCTTGACGCCCTCGACTCGCTGCGCCGCGGCAGCCGCCTCCTGGTATTGCGGATAGCTCGGCACGGTGCCGTTGAGCGCCACATCTCCATTCATGTTCATGACCTTGATGTCAGTCGCGTCTACAAGCGGGTCAAAGGTCAGTTCGTCTTCGACTGCCTTGCGCGTGTCCTTGGTCTTGCTCATGTCATGCATCCTTTCCATGGCCAGTCGGGCAGCAGATCGCCGTCCCCCACCCGTTTAGTTCATCCGGCAGCCCCGTCGATGCAAAAACGATGCCGGCTGTCGTGCCATTGGCCCGGGCTATAACAAGAGCCCACGGACGAGATCACCCGGCTCGAGCGCGCGACGAGTTACCGGACATCAACTCTCCCTCTCGAAAACACGCGCCGCCCCGTCGCGCCGGGCGGGTTTCGTTCTGCTGGATGTAGTCCCGGAAGTCCTTAGCGCCAGTCCAGCGCCAATCGCCGACCCAGGGCAAAGAACCGCCGCCTACCCAGCAATCGATGGCGGCTATTTCCTGACTGCCACATCAGGGCACTAGTAAGGATTGGAAAAGGATCGGAACTTGCGATCGGGGAACCGCCTCGGTCTGCAAAAGGAGACCGACCCAAGAGGAGACTGACCATGACTGGATCCGTTGAATACCTCATCGTCGGGTTCCCCAATGGCAACGTGAGTGACGACATCGCCCCCGAACTGGCGAAGCTCGTAGGCCAGGCATCATGATTGATTCTCCCAGCTACAGCGGAACCGGATCGGCAAGCGACGATCGGACGCACGCCCTGTTCGGGCAGACGATGGGGTACGTCGCGGCCACGGCCGGGTTCTTCGCGCTCGGCGCCTACGTGGCACGTGACCTGTCCTACGGCTGGGCCTTCGTCGGGTTCATCGCCGCCTTCGTCTGCCTTATCGCCATGAACTTCGCGCGGCAGTCCGGATCGGCCAGCGTCGGCCTGCTGTTCGCGTTCGGGTTGCTGTTCGGGGTGGCGATGTCGCCAACGATCACGTACTACGCGAGCGCGAACCCGCAGGCGCTGTGGCAGGCCGCCGGCGCCACCGCGCTGTTCACTGCCGGCTGCGGCGTGATCGGCTATGCGACCCGGCGGGATCTGTCCGGAATCGCCCGGATGAGCTTCTGGGCGCTCGTCGCGCTGATCATGTTCAGCGTAGTGCTGATCTTCGCCGACATCCCGGGCGGCTCGCTGGTCTACTCGATTCTCGGGCTGGTTATCTTCGCGGGCCTGACCATGGTCGACTTCCAGCGGCTACGGGGCTCGACGGATATCGACTCCGCGCCGCTGATGGCGGCGTCGATCTTCCTCGACGCGCTGAACGTTTTCCAGTTCTTCCTGGGGATATTTTCGAGAAATCGTGAGTGAACGCCATGCCTCGCATAGTCGGCGTCCTCGCCGTTGCCGCGACCGCCGCGACCGCCGTCGGCATCCGCGACGCCCACCCAGCGACACCGTGGCGGTCGTGGTCGGGGCTCGTCGCATGCCATGCACCGCGTGGTCGGCCCGGTGGCGGTTAGCCTGGCCCGCCATTCCCCAGTGCCCATCGTCGTCGTGCCGTAGGGCGTGTCCCGGAGATCTTCGGTCCGGCCGGGTGCCCGTGGCGTGACCTGCCCGGTGAGTACGGGGAAGTGGAGGACCGCCTACAACCGGCACCGCAGCTGGTCGGACGGGACCTGGCAGAAGATCCCGGACCGGCTGCGGGCCAGGTGCGATGAGGCCGAGGGCCGGATTGGACCATCAGCGCTGATTCCACAGTGACCCGCGCGCACTAGCATGCCGCCGAGCCCGGCACGAGCTGCCCGCCGAGCTGGTCACGGGGGCATCACCGAATGACAAGAACCGGCTCGCCCATCGATAGCGCCGTCCTGTCCACGGAGCCCGCCAGCGTCCCTGCAAGACTGCGTGGGTTGTCACCCCTGCAACCTGACCCGTTTGCGCTCAGTCCGGCGCCGGTACGGGTCGCAGCGGGAGCACCACCAGGAGCTCTGTCCCATCGCCGACGGGGCTGTGGATGGTGATGGTCCCGCCGGCCGCCTCGACGCGGTCTTTTAGCCCGATGAGGCCGGAGCCGCCGGCCGGATCCGCTCCGCCGATGCCGTCGTCACTGATCGACAGCCGGACGTCGCCGTCGGTCGCAGTTAGGGTGACGTACACGGCGGAAGCCTGGGAATGCTTGGCCGCGTTCGTCAGGGCCTCGGAGGCGACGTAGTACGCTGTCACCTCGATGCGCTCGGGGAACCGGTCATGTGTCTGAAGGTCAAGCACGACGGGCATCGGGGAACGTAGAGCGATGCCCTTCAGCGCGGGCGCGAGACCGTTAGTAGCGAGGATGACCGGGTGCAGGCCGCGAGCGAGCTCACGCAGCTCATCGTAGGCGCGCTCGGTGCTCACGACCGCTTCCTTGATCAGCTCGGCGACGTCCTCGGAACCACTGTTTGCCGCTTGCAGGGCCCGCTTGAGCGTGAGATTCGTCAGCACGAGCCGGTGCTGGGCGCCGTCGTGCAGGTCGCGTTCGATCCTGCGCCTGGTCTGGTCGGCGCTAGCGACCACGCGCGCCCGCGATGCACTCAGCTCGTCGTGCGCCTCGGCGTTCGCGATCGCCATCGCGATGAGCTCGGTGAAGGCGGCCAGGCGCGTCTCGGTGCCGGGAGGCAGCGGCGCCTTGGTGGACGAGGCGACCGCTATCACCCCCCACAGGCTCCCTTCCACCACGACAGGCACGCCGACGCCGGACGTGATGGGGAGCATCTGGCCCTTCCTGTCGCGGAGCAGCCAGTCGGAGCCCTGCACCCGCGCCGGCCGCCCCGTCTCGTGGACGAGGGTCGCGATGTTGTGGCCGCCGAGTGGCCTGGGCTCTTCGGGCGAGAGCCGCTCGCCGCCGGCGAACGCTGCAATGGACGCCGCCGCCGGGCCCGGCAGGTAGCGCCTCAGCCAGGTGAGATCCGTGCCTAGGACGCGGCCGACTTCGTCGGTGACGGCGGCAAATACCTCCGACGGCCGCGTCCCCCGGGCGACGAGGGTCGCCACCCGTCGCAGCGCAGCCTGCTCATCGGCGACCCGGCGGTATCCGGCTTCGCTCGCCCGCAGGTTCTTCTCGGTTCCCTCGCGCGCCGCGATCTCCTGGCGCAGCTCGCTAATCCCCCGCACCATGACCAGGACCAGCGTCGCCGTCGCGAGCACCGTCGCCGCAAGGTCGACCCGCGTGAACGTCGCCGCGCACAGCACCGCGATCGCCGCAGCGCACGCCAGCGCGGGGATCCAGACGACTGTCCCCTTGCGTGCCGCCCGTGGGTCGGGCACGCCCGGATCGGCCCACATCGATGCTGCCACGAGCAGCGTCGCTGTCGGCCACACAGCCAGGTTCACAATTTTGATCGCTTCTAGTTTCGATGAGCCCGCCGCAGCAGCCAGCGCGGACCCCACGGCGAGCAATGCGAATGCCGCCGTCAGCGCCACCCACGGTGCTCCGGACCGCTTGCTGGCGACGGTGGCGGCACCGACCACGATCAGCACGAGGACGACATAGCCGATCGGATGAGCGAGCTGAAGTGCCGAGCCGAAGGTCGACTGACCCTGCCTATGGGGAAGATGCGCAAGGACGAAGGCTGCGCACACCGCGGCGGCACCGAGCGCCGCGATGCCGCCGTCGAGGAGCTCGCGCGGGCTCAGCCGCTCCCGATCCTCGCGCGCCATGAGCCCGATCCCCACGAAGCAGAGCACGATGAAGCCGAGGCCGAAGAAGTCGGCGGGCGTCGGCGGCGGCGGCGGTATTCCATGGAGCGCGTCGACCGTCAGGATCGTGTTGCCGATCATCGTGAAGATCAGGGCCAAGCCGAACACGAGCGGGACAAATGACGCTGGACGCCGGCGCAGCCCACCGATCACGCAAACGACACCGGCCGCCAGATAGAACGCGTCCTCCGCCCAGCCGTTGATCCACCCGGACTGCGGAAGCGGAGGCCCGCGCACGACCAGCCACAGCACGTAGGCGGCCACTAGGCCACCCATGACCCCGAACACCATCACGATCACGCGGGTCCGGTCAACGGCAAGGGAATCTTGACCCTCTATCGGCATCTGGATCTCGACCCCTTCTACCGGTTGCCTGGTTACTCTCCGGTTGCCTGGGGCGGGGTTGCGTCCCAGGTCACGGTCTTTGAGCCTGTTGCTGTCTCCTTTGAGGCTGATTACCTCGGTGTGGCGGACGAGGCGGTCGATCAGCGCATGAGCCGAGGGCGCACCCAGCCCCCAAAGACGACTGCTGCCGTCCCGGTCGCACCCGCGATCGTGCGTCCGAATGTCATGTGCCGATTGTCCAGGGCTGTGCACCGGTCTCGCAAGAGACCAACGTCGCGACATTCGACACCCGCCAGTATGCCGAGCATGTCTTTACCAGCGAGGAAACGCACAGGGCGATGACCGCTGACGGGATAGACCTTGCGCCGCTAACCGTCGGGTATCTCGAGGCCGCTTGATAACCGGGGTTTCTGGTCGCACCCGCAGTCGCATCTGACGCTGCGGAGGTTCGCCGCGCGTCCTCGGACCCGCCAAGCCGAGCAACCTGGTCATGGAAGCCTCCTCACTTCACCGCTCCTGCCAGTCCACCCCTGTAAAGTCCGGCGGAAAGGCGGCGTCGGCTCTCGTGACATTGGTCCGCGCCATGAGGTGACACGTCCGACGGCGACCTACGGTTCCGGTCATCGGAGTGGCCGCCTCAGCCGTCCACGGCCTAGGCTTACCCCCGCCGGACAGCTCACCCGTCGGGCGGCGGAGTCGCAACTGTCCGTTCGGAAAATCAAAGTCCCATTCCCCCGAACGGACGCGCGGCGACTGCGCTGCGGCAGGCTAAGTCCTCGCGGGTGCGCAGCGCCAGATCAGGGTCCGGCCCGAGATGATCGACCTAGACCTCCTGCCGGTTGTGCGCGGAGGGTGTGGTGAAGTACCGACGGCGCTAGAAGGTTCCGAGGAAGGTGAGGACCGCGAGGACTCTCCGATGATCGTCCTCTGCTTCTGGAAGATGCAGCTTCATGAAGATGCTGCGCACGTGCTTCTGTACCGTCCCCTCGGACACCCAGAGCTGGCGTGAGATCCCCATATTCGAGCGGCCCTCTGCCATCAGTGACAGTACCTCGCGCTCACGCGGAGAAAGGACGCCGAGCGGATCGCCGACGCGGACGGCGTCGACGAGTTGCTGGATGAGCGCAGGATCCACGGCCGAGCCTCCCCTGATGATCCGGTTGAGCGTCTCAATGAAGTCGTCCACGTCGGTGACGTGGCTCTTCAGCAGATAACCGCTACGCTTCCCGCTGGCCAGGAGATCCATCGCGTGCTCTACCTCGACATGATTGGAGAGAACCATGATCGCGGTCTGCGGAAACTCCTGCCGGATCACCCGTGCCGCGTCGAGGCCCTCGGTCGAGTAGCCCGGTGGCATCCGGATGTCTACGATGACTAGCTCGGGCCGGTGCTCGCGAACCCGCGCGATGAGCTCCTGCGCGTCGCCGCAACGTCCGACGACCTCCAGGCCCGAGCGCTCAAGCAGGCCCGCCAGGCCCTCGCGCATAAGCACGTCGTCTTCCGCGAGCGCCACCCGGGTTCGGCCGATGGTCACGTTGACGATTATCGGCTTCTCACCCCTGCCGGGCTACTTCGACGCCCGAGATCACAGCGCACGTCAGGACGGGGCCGCGAGCCCATGATGCTGCTTCAGCCCTCTCGGATACCTGCTAGGTGGTAGTGGAGTTGGCTGCCTGGGGTGAAGACCGAGCCACGTCCTGAGCGCGATCGTAGGTGATATGCGGCACAGCGGGCTGTTGGCGGGGACGATCGAGGACGGTAACCCGGAGAAGGGCCATCCGATGACGACTTTGACGGCGAGGGGCGACGAGCGTGGCGTCGTTCTGCCGGAGGATCCGGGCGCGCAAGGGTACGGCGGCCTTGCCGCATCGGGTGTTCCGCAGGGAGCGTCGCCCGACGGCCCGTGGGGGAAGTGCGCGGATGCGGTGCTGGTCGGCAGGTCTGTCGAGCGCGAGGCGCTCGGCGGGCTGCTGGCCCGGGCCGCCGACGGCTTCGGCGGCGCTTTGTTGCTGCAGGGTGAAGCCGGAGTGGGGAAGACCGCGCTCCTGGACGAAACGGTCGTCGCCGCGGCGGCGGGTGGCATGCGGGTCGTCCGGCTGACGGGAGTGGAGGCAGAGGCGCAGCTGCGCTACGCGGGCATGCACCGGTTCCTGCTTCCGTTCGCGGACCAGCTGGAGCGGTTGCCGGTTCCGCAGCGTGACGCGCTTCGGAGCACGTTCGGTATGGTGGCCGGGCCGCCGGCGAACCGGTTCCTCGTCGCGCTTGGCGTGCTGACGCTGCTGGGGGATGTGGCGTCGCAGGCGCCGTTGGTGTGCGTGGTCGACGACGTGCAATGGCTGGATCCCGAATCCGCGGTGCTGCTGGGCTTTGTCGCCCGCCGGCTGGCCGCGGAGCGGGTGGTGCTGCTATTCGCCGTCCGCGAGGCGGCCGCCCAGGCGCCGGCCCTGGCGGGCGTACCCGAGCTGGCGATCGGCAGGCTGGATGACGATGCGGCGCTGGACCTGCTGGCCTCGCTCGCGCCGGGGAGGCTCAGCCCGGCGGTCGGCGCCCGGATCGTCGCCGGGACCGGCGGGAATCCGCTGGCTCTGACCGAAGTGGCCGGGGAGTTGTCGCCGGGCCAGCTGGCGGGTTCGGAGGTACTGCCCGAGCCGCTGCCTGTCGCCGGTTCGCTGAAAGAGGCATTCGGCCGCCGGGTGGGGCAGCTGCCGGCCGAGGCGCGGCTGCTGCTGGCCGCGGCCGCGGCCGAGCCGGGCTGCTCGCAGGCGCTGTTGTGGCGGGCGGCCGCAAAGCTGGGCATCGATCCAGAGACGGCCGGGATGGCCGATCTGAGCGATCTGGCCGAGATCGGTCCACAGGTGGTGTTCCGCCACCCCATGGTGCGTTCGGTGGCCTACTACAGCACGCCGCCGCGGCAACGGCGACTGATCCATCAGGCGCTCGCGGCCGCGGGTGACGCGGGCCAGCAGCCGGATCGGGTGGTATGGCATTTGGCGAACGCGGCGGACCAGCCGGATGAAGCGGTGGCTGGCCAGCTGGAGCAGGCGGCTGAGCGCGCCTGCCACCGCGACGGCCATGCTGCCGCGGTGGCGTTGCTGTCCCGCGCTGCCGAACTCTCGGTGAACCGGGACCTGCGCGCCGGGCGGCTGTTCGCCGCTGCTGAGGCGGCTTTGACTGCTGGTCAGCCGAACCGGGCCAGCGCGCTGCTCGAGGAGGCTGCGCGGCCGCCCGGCGATCCGCTGTCCCGCGCCCGGGCGACTCGCTTGCAGGGCGCGGTCCGCTTCGCCGCCGGGCAGGCTGGCGAGGCGTCAACGATCCTGCTGGAGGCGGCGCGTGCGTTCGAGCCTATCGACGCGCGCACCGCCCGCGGGGCGCTGCTCGAGGCGTTCGAGGCGGCGCTGTCCGCCGGCCGGACACTAAGGCAAGCAGCCCTGGCCGACGTAGCCCGCGCCGCGCGTGCGATACCGGGCCCCGGCGATCCAGGGGCCTCGGCCACCGATCTGCTGCTGGACGGCTTCGCAGCCCGGATGGCCACCGGTTACACCGCGGGTGTACCCTCGCTGCGCCGCGCCATCGCCAAGCTCCGTGCCGTCGAGCTCAGTGCGGAGGAGGGCCTGCGCCGGCTCAGGCTCGGCTGCCTCGCCGCCGAGGAGCTCTGGGACGACCAAGCCCAGCACGCGCTGGCCACCCGCTGCGTGCAGCTTGCCCGCGACAGCGGGGCGCCGATGATCCTCGCGGTAGCGCTGTCGGAACTCAGCGCGGTGGCCGAGGTATCGGCTGGCCGGTTGGACGCTGCCCGGGCCTGCATCGCCGAGGGACGGGAGATCCCCGCAGCCACCGCGAACCCGGGCATGGCCGAGACGGCCAGCGGTGCCGAGATGTTCGAGCTTGCCTGGCGCGGTCGCGAACAAGACGCGCGTCGGCTGGCCGCCGTGGCGGCCAGCCAATCGGCCAGGGCCGACCGCGACTCACATGACATCTTCACCCAGCACGGCCTGGCCGTGCTTGAGCTCGGCCTGGGCAATTACCAGGCAGCGCTGCGGTCCGCGCTGACCGTCTACGAGGCCGATGCCCCGCCGACAGGAACCCGCGTGCTGCCCGACCTAGTCGAGGCGGCCGCGCGAAGCGGCGAGACCGAGCTGGCGCATGCGGCGGTCGCGCGGCTCGCCGACCGGGCGCTCGCGGCCGGAACCGAGCTGGCGCTCGGGCTGCTCACCCGGTCCCGGGCGCTGCTCGCCGGCGACGGCGACGCGGAGAATCTTTACCAGGAGGCCATCGGGCACCTGAATCAGTGCACCGCGGCGCCCCAGCTCGCCCGCGCCCATCTGGTATTCGGCGAATGGCTGCGCCGTCAGCGCCGCCGCCGCGACGCGCGCGAGCAGTTGCGCACCGCGCACGACATGTTCGCCTCGATAGGCGCCGAGGCGTTCGCCGAACGAGCCCGGGTCGAGCTGCTGGCCACCGGTGAACACGCCCGCCAGCGGACGGCCGGGACCCAGGTCGAGCTCACCGCGCGGGAGGCGCAGATAGCGCGGCTGGTCGGCCAGGGCGAGAGCAATCGTGACATCGCCACTCAGCTGTACATCAGCCCCGCCACCGTCGACTACCACCTGCGGAAGGTCTTCCGGAAGGTTGGCGTGGCATCGCGCACGCAACTCGCGCGCACGATGGTGACTAATCGATCCTCAACCACGGAACCCGCCATCGCATGACTAGGGCGCAAGATGTAATGCCTATCCGTTGCCTGGTCGTCGACGACCAACCTGAGTTCCTCGAGGCTGTCCGCCATCTGCTTGACGGACAGGGAATCAGCGTCGTCGGCGTGGCCGCCAACAGCGCGGAGGCGATCGAGCGTGCGGCGAATCTGCAACCCGACGTCGTCCTGATCGATGTCCACCTCGGCGAAGAGAGCGGCTTGGAGGTGGCTAGTCGAATCGCTGCGCTCGATCAAGCCGGCTCACCGCGCGTGATACTGATCTCGACCTATCCGAAGGACGACCTGGTCGGGGCGCTGCCGACGGGATCGACGATCGGGTTCGTGTCGAAAGCCGACATCTCGGTAACCACGATCCGAACTGCGTTGGGCTTGACACCTGACAACGAGACCGCGGGCTGAGAGCGGATGCGGCACGGCCGCCGTGATGGCGTCGACGCTCAAGGAGTGCCGGCGCTGTTCGGTGCTCCAGGTCATCGACGAGCCGATCGCCAGCGCGCAAATCAGCATGCCCGCCGTGGTCAATTCCCTCTTGGAGACATACGGAAAGCGCTTCACCTATCTCCTGGCAGTCACCCCGCAGGAGGCGCAGATCGCCCGGCTTGCCAGCAAAGGCGGGAGCAACCGGGACATCGCCGCGCAGCTGTTCATCAGCCCAGCCACCGTCGACTACCACCTGCGCAAAGTATTCCGGAAGGTCGGCGTAGCATCCCGGACACAGCTGCTCGCCCGCACCATGGTCGCTGACCGGCCTGAACCGGAAACCACTGCTCGTTCGGCATCAAAAAGACGTGACCGGCGCCGGCGGCCAGGATCTGCACCGCCTGGTGCGTTGATGCCCTACTTCGTCTCGTGATTCGGCGGAGCCTGAGCGTTGGGAGTGGGAGCGCCGGGACGGTGCATGTCGTTAGCACTGGTCGGCTTGGCCATCAGATGCTGATGTATCTCGTCGAGTTTGCCGTTGAGCGCTGTCTGGCGCTCCAGGTGCTCGCGATGCAGCCGCTCGATCAGCTCATGAGTCGGCTTTCTGCCTTGGTAGTCGGGATGGTGCCGATAGCAGAGCAGGAACTGGCCACCCGCCGCGTGATACTGCCCGACCCGCCAGCAGCCCGGCTCGTGGCAGTTGTACTTCTTGACAAGCTGGTAGATACCCGCGCCGATCGCGCCGAGGATGCCGAACTCTTCAATGTCAGAGCCGAATCCGGACCAGAACCCGTAGTAAGGGCCGGGCTCGTTGACGGTGCCGGTGTGCACCTGGAGCCAGTGGCCGACCTGCTGCGCGTGCATGAGCCAGATAATGATGACCACCGCAGCGGCGCATGTCAGGCCAGCTACGATGACCGGACGCCACTTCGCCATGTTCGCCTCCCTGAGGGTCTGGCAGGCGCTTAGCCGCGAGCCGTCACCGCGACGGGCGCGCCTGCCAGGCCGGGTCAGGGGCCTGGCAGGCGCCTCAGCGGTCGCCCGCCTCGGCTGGGCCCGCGCCCTGCGCCCGGTCAGGCCGCCCTATCCAGCACCGAGTGCAGGGTGCGCCCGGTGTGGCGCAGTTCGGTGCCGTACACGATCTGCGAGACGCCGTAGATAAGGGCGAACAGGCCGAACAGCAAAGCGAGGGTGACCGCGCCGACGCCGGGGCGGGCGAAGAGAACGACGCCGAACAAGATGGACACCAGGCCGCCCAGGACGAACATCGCCCGGGTACCAGCGGTCTCCCCGGCCTGGAAGCCGGCGAAGATCTCGAAGAAGCCGCCGATGAACGCCCAGATCGCCACGACCAGCACCAGCACCAGCGCAGTGGGGGCGGGCCAGACCAGGGCGACGATCCCGGCCGCTATGTCGATCAGCGCCAGCAGCAGGTGGCCGACGACGGGTCCTGCGGTGGCGCTGCCGGCCATCCGCATGAACTGCAGCACCGCGTCGGTGAACGCCCAGATCGCGAACAGGATGACTAGCGCGAGAATCGTCACCGCCGGCCAGGCGAGCGCGATGATCCCGATGATAATGGCGAGAACGCCGAGCAGGATCAGCTGTGTTGATGATGATTTGATTTGATCTGACATTGCCTTGAACATGACGGGTATTCCTTTCGGTTCAGGTTCGGAGCAGGCGCTCGCAGCGGTCAGCCGGTGATGAAGAGGTTGTCGTCGACCTCGGCGACCCCGTTGGCCATCCAGGCGGCACCGACCACCGCGTTGCGCTCGGCCCAGCTGTCGACGTGACCGGACAGCATCACCGTGCTCCCGATGGTGTCCACCGTGACGTCGCTGTCGTCAGCGACCAGCGCATAGCGTTCTAGTGCGTCGTGGACGAGAACGGTGACGTCGGCCAGGTCCACGGGGTAGCTGACCTCAATGTCGTCCTTGATGTTGCGGACACCGGCCAGCCCGGCAACGGCCAGTTCGGCGGCGGCGCGCTGGGAGCCGTAGCTCACGGTGCCGAACAGCCTGATGTTGCCGTCACGTGCGGTCGCCTCGACGCCATCCGGCACGGTGACGTTCAGCACGAGCGCGTTGTTCGCGATGGTGGTCAGTGTCGGGTCGTCGCGGTAGTCACCCGGCGGCAGGATCACCTCCAGGTGATTGTGTAGGTTGGTCACGCCGGCGACACGCTGCGCCGCGGCGGCCGCCTCGAGGTACTGCGGGTAGCTCGGCACCGTTCCGTTGAGCGCCACCTTCCCGTTCATGTTCTTGACGGCGATATTTGCCGGGTTAACGAGCGGGTCGAAGGCGAGTTCTGCTTCGACTGCCTCGCGGATATCGGTGCTCTTGCCCACGTGCGTGCGTCCTTTCGTAACTGGCGTGGCGGCGGGTCTGACGTCCATCTGCCACAGCACCGCACAATCTCGCGACTGAAAAGGCGGCGCCGGCTGTGGTGATATTGGCGCGCTCTATACCAGGAGGCGCTGCTCGGCAGCGGGTCGCATGCTGACCTGATCAGGATGCGACCGCGAAGGATCCGCGAGGCGGGATGCCGTCGGCGGTATCGAAGAGAACCTGCTGGAGATGGCGCGGCAGATCGCCGCTCCACGCCAGGGCTGCCGTCGCGGTCAGCGGGTGCCGCTCCAGGGCAACCCTGATCATGTGGTAGCTGTCCGCCGGCTGCTCGGGCTCGCCCAGCGTGTGCTGTTCCGCTATGGCGTGCAGCGGGCTCGTCAGCACGGCGGTGGGGCGGCTGGCCGTCGCCGCGAAGGCCAGGGTCATCGGGAGCGAGTGCCGGAACGGAGGGTCGGCGAACTCGAAGCGAGGCTTGCTGGTCCGCAGGGCCGCCTGCCAGGCGTCGTAGGTGCCGACGCTGGCGCGGCGCGAGGTGTGAATCACGTCCATGCACGCCAGCTCATCAAGGGTGATGGTTCCGCGATGGCCGGTCCCGGCCGAAGAAGGGATCCAGACTTCAGGCTCGAATTCCCCGAGGCTCATGACATCCAGCGGATCCGGCAAGTCGGCGCCCTCCGAAGTCAGCCAGCCCAGGCCAGCATCTGCGCGTCGCTGGCGGATCAGCGTGAACTCGGCGTCCAGCGGCGTCTCCAGCCATGTGATCTCGGCGCCAGCGGCGGCGGCCGTGGACCGCAGCAGGGAGGCCGTCTCCACGGCAAGCCCCTCCGGCAGGTAGGCGGGCAGGGCAAACCGTAGCCGGGGCCGTCCCAGGCCCGCCGCCTGCCGGCTCCTGTTTACGCCGTGCTCGAGCAGGGACAGGACAGTCCGGGATTCCTCCAGCAGCACGCTGCCGGCCGGCGTGAGCCGAACGCCCTCGCGCCGGCGCTGCAGCAGCGGCGTGCCGACCATCTCCTCCAGCCGCCGGATCTGCTGGCTCAGCGTGGGCTGGGCAATGAACATCCGCTCCGCGGCGTGCGTGAACGTGCCGGCGTCGGCTACCGCCACCAGGTAGCGCAAATGCCGCAGCTCGAGACCCAGGTGAGTGCTGCCTCGGGAGCCGGGAAGCTGATCGGGTCCGGTCACGTGGTTCATGTCTGTCACCTGTCCTTTGGCGCCGGAACGGCTGGCTGCCCGTGATGCGGGGCGCATGCGCTCCAGCTACCAACGACAATGCCGCGCAGGGCAGCGTGACCGAATCCCGCAAACGCATAGCCTTGTCGCCAGCAAGGACGCACCACGGCCTCACAAGCCGCCGCTTCGGGCTGCCACCTGGGGCGACCGCCGGGAGAAGGCAGTTCATTCCCGCGGGTCCGGCAGGCCATGTGGCTGTCCGGGCGTGGTTTGCCACCGCCGCTCGCGACCGGCAGGCCGTGGGGAACCCTTCGTATCCCGTATCTGCGTAGCCGGGATGTCGCCGGCAGGCCCGCACGGTGCCCTGTTCGCAGGGCGGCCGGGTGCGAGCTGGCCCGCGGATGATCCAGGACCAATCGAGCTATTGCTCGCATGTGTCAGCCGACGCCGCGCGCTCCGGCTGCACTGATGTGTGCTGACAAACGACATCCGGGTCAGGCGAGGGACCCGATCTTCCGGAGGACCGCATGAATGGCTGCCCGACAGGTTTCCGCACGATATTGGACACACCCGACGGCGCACCAGGGGTGACCCGCGGCATGGCCCGCGAATGCTTGACGGGAAGGGACGGCCCGGCGAGGCTGGCGTTCGAGTCCGACACCAGCTGGCGGCATGCCGCGCCGCTTGACCGGTAGCTCGCGATCGTCTGGGTCCAGCCGCCACCCCGGGGTGCCTCCCGGGTGATGCGGCTGCTCGACGCCAGCCCCGTCCGCTGGTCCGGCGGGCAGCCGCCTGGCGAGCTGCACCGCGGGATGACCGGGCTTGACTCGGAAGAAGAGCCGATTCTCTGGTTCCGGGCCGACGGCGGAGCTGACGGACGGCGCGCCTTTACGGCGCCGGGCGTGTTCGGGGCGGCCGGGATCGTGGACACCGCGCGAGTGCGCGTCACTGCACGCCGGATGCGCAAGCAGGTCCGCCCGGCAGAGTCATCCTCATCGAGACGGTATTCGTATTCCCGGCCTCGGCTGGAGCGCCGTCCAGGCGATCAGCCAGCAGGACCTGCCCATCATCGTCGGCATCGTGGTCCTCGCCGCGGCCTTCGTCGTCCTCGCGAACGTGCTGGTGGACATCGTCTACGCCGTGCTTGACCCTCGCGCCCGCCTGCACTGACGCCACAACGGCAAGTTCGCCGCGAGGGGGACCTGGACCCATAGTGGGCGCGTCGGCTGGACTGCGGGCTGACGGCCGGGCGAGCGGTCGCCGAACTGATGAGCCGCCGACCGGACGACCCGGACCTGGTCGCATTCATGGTCGACGGGTGCGCAACGCCGGTGATGTCGCCGCACCCGATCTCGCGGACGTCGAGACGTCGCGGTGCTGCGCAAGCGACGGATCGCGGGCACGGTCTTCGATCAGAGGTTAGCCGCGGCGGTCGATGACCTCGGGCAACTCGACATCGACCGGTAACCGGTACCCCGCCGTCCGGTTCATGTGCCGCGCTTATGAGCTGCGCACGAACGTGACAGTCTACGGCTCCGCCTACGTCGCACTCGCTGAAGCTTTGAGCTGTGAGCTACTGACCGCTGATCAGCGCCTGGCCAATGCGTCCGGCTCCCGGTGCGCCATCCGCGTGCTGCAATAACAGGCCATTCCGCCAGCGAAGATCAAAACGCCGGATCTCGCGCGCATCCCACCCGACCCGCTATTACCGAAGGTGACCAGGCCAGGGAACTTTCTCGCGGGCGAGCATACGAAGGAAATGCAGTCTGGTGCCAGAAGCCCTGCCACTCCCAGCAGGAGCGGTGTACCTTGGCTGGTATGAATTCCCCGATCCGGGAAATCTCCCGCGTTTGCGTGTTCAAGTCTCGGACACGTTAAATCCCCATGAGCGGCCGTTCACAGGCATGCTCGATCGTTACCCTCGCTCAGCCTCCGGCCGCGGCGAGTGCTCTATTCTCCCCGGTTTCTTCTAGGCGGTCCTCCTCTCACTGGCCCGGTACTGGCGGTCGTCGGCGATGACGACCGCTGCCGCGTCGCGGTGACCGGCGCTCAGGGTGCGGTTGCCCGGGTCATAGGTCAGGACGGTGCCCGCAGCGCGTAGCTGGCCGATCAGGTCGGCGGTCCCGTCCGGGCCGGTCAGCTGAGCCAGAGCCCGGCCACCAGGACCCTGCCCGGCATCACCGGCGAGGAGGATGGCCAGGGCGGCCAGGTGCGGCAGCACCTGGTCCTCGCGGACGTAGGTGTTCTTCGGCCGGAGCGGATCGGGGACCGTGGCGCTGGAGTAGCCGTGCCGGCACCGGTACGCGGGCCTGCCGGCCGACCAGCATGATTCCAGCCGCCGCCCGCACCGGCCGCAGGCGATCAGCCCGGCCAGCAGCGCACGCGGCGCTGGTCAGCGAGGCCGACTTCATCGCCGCCCAGCAGGCCGGGGCGCCGCGCGGACCGGCCGGGCCGGCGGTGCGCCGGTACCTACCCGTTCCTGTCGGGCCGGGACAACCTGCGGGCGCTAGCCCGGCGGTGCGGGATCGGCGATCGGCGCGTGGAGGTGGTGCTCGGGCAGGCCGGGCTGGCCGAACGGGCCGGGGATCGGGTGTCCGGCTATAGCTACGGGATGCGGCAGCGGCTGGGCGTGGCCGCGGCCATCTTGAAGGATCCGCGGGTGCTGATCCTGGACGAGCCGTCCAACGGGCTGGATCCGGGCGGGCAGGCCGACATGCGCGCGCTGATCCGTGAGCTGGGCGGCGGTCCGCGGACGATCGTGCTGTCCAGCCATGACATGGACGAGGTCGAGCAGCTGTGCGACCGGGTGGGAATCATCGGCGGCGGGCGGCTGCTGGCCGAGGGCACGCCAGGGCAGCTTCGCGGCGCGGCGCGCCTGTGGTGGTCTTCCCCGCGCCGTTCGGCCCCAGCAGACCGTAGGTCTCGCCTTCCGCGATCCGCAGGTCCAGGCCATCCAGCGCCATCACATCCGCGCCAAACCGCTTCACCAGCGCGCACGCCTCCACCGCGAGTTCAGCAACACTCACTGGCGCCTCCGCATGTCCATAACCGGAACATTATCCCCTGCAGGCTGTCCTTTCACTGGAACAACCCCAGCCGCAATAGGCGAGAATAGGGTGAGTCTTGCAGAGCCGCGCCGACCGTGCAATAGTGGCTGGAAAGAGCAGGGATTGATCTGGCTGGTGCACACTTTCGCTTCTTCTCTTGCCGTCCGGCGGTATGGCACCGCCGTGACGGCAGGTGCGGTGAATATATCGGCGAGGATGGGGCGCGGGCGGCTGGAGGTCATCGGCGCAGGTTTCGGCCGGACCGGCACTATGTCGCTGAAGCTCGCGCTTGAGCAGCTGGGTTTCGGGCCGTGCTATCACATGACCGAGATCGTCAAGAACCCGGGCCATATGCGGCTGTGGCGGATCGCCCATTCCGGGCAGCCGGTGGACTGGGCTGAGTTGTTTTCCCGGTACCGAGCGGCCGTGGACTGGCCGGTGTGCCATTATTACTGTGACCTCATGAGCGAATTCCCTGATGCGAAAGTCATCCTAACACTCAGGGATTCCAGGCAATGGTATGAGAGCATGACAAATACTCTCTACAGCCTCAAAACCGCGGCGGTCGTCTGTCCAGAGCCCGACCAAGCGGCCGAAGCGCTCGATGATCCCAGGGGCTGTGGTTCGGGTCAGCGGGTGCGGGCAGCGATCAGCACGCCAAGCCGTCCAGGATGCGGTCGATACCGGAGTCCAGGGCGTTGTCGCGGTCGCCGGGTGGGCCGGATGCGGCGAAGGCGGCGGCCGTACGGGGGTAGCGCCTGGCCCGGACGGTGAGAGCCTGGGAGACTTAGCGGTCGAGGGCGGCCTCCATGTTGTCGTCGTCGGAGGCGGTCGCCTGTAGGGCCAGGCCACGGACGCGGGTACGCGCGCGCAAGCTCGCCAGCGGCGGTGGCGGTGCGTCAACGAGTGCCGCGGATCGGAGGCGACGTGATCGCTGGCTCTGCCATTGTCAGCTGCGTGCTGGTGAGCTATGCGCCGTGCGCGGAAAGGCGCCGTTTTTGGTCTGCTCCGGCGCGGCAAGCCGCCGGGATTGCCTGATGGGGTTCAACTCGGCGGCAAGGTCGTCGGGGCCGGTTTACGGGGCTGCGGCTGCGGTGCGGGGACGGGCGAGCAGCAGCAGGAGGCTGTCACGGTGCTTCCCGTTTTCGTACCCATGGGGGACTCAGTTGTCAAGAGGCAGTGCTGAATTAGCCTGGTGGCCTGTTACGCCGATTGCCGGGTTGGGGACTTGCTGTTGCCGCGTTTCCTCGTCGCTGCCGGTTTGTGCCGTCGCGCGGGCCGGGTCAAGCTGGAGCGCCCGGAGCCGGTGCGCCTGCAAGGCGCAGGCGAGGACGAACGAGCTTGACGCGGCCAAGCGGCGGCCGATGATCGGGAGCGAGGAACGTGGGCTTTCCTGGTGGGGTTGTCTTGCTGGGGGATCCGATCGCTTGCTGGCCTTCCCCGGTCGTGGCTGAGTTGTCGGAGTGGTCTCACATGCACCCATTCGGCTCCTGCCCGCAGGCTGGGCGGGCGCCATGACCTTGTCATCCGGGGACCGGGCTGCTCAGTCAGGTCATCGAGCGCGGCTGCGGGGCCGGCTCATGCGCAAACGCGAGCTCGCCCGGGGCTGGCGACCCTCCCCGTTAGCTGGGTGCACCGCCTTGGCTGGCATCGGCGAGGTCGGTGAGCAGGTGGCAGACGCGGGTGATGAGCTTGCGGGCGACCGCGGTGGTGGCGATCTTCCGGCCGCGGCGGCGGGCGAGGGCCTCAAAGCCGGGAGCGAAGTCCGGGTGACGCTTGGCGGTCTGCGCGGCCTGGCACAGTACCCAGCGCGCCCAGGCGGGTCCCTGCTTGGAGATGTGCCCGTGGTGGACCGTGCGGTCGCTGCCGCGACGGTGGGGGTGAGGCCCGCCCAGGACGCCACCTGGCGGGCCGACCCGAACCGGGTGATGTCGCCGATCTCGGCGAGCAGGACCAGCGCGGTGACCATCCCCACGCCGGGCAGCGGGGTGAGTACCTTGACCCGCGGGTCGGCCTTGGCCCGCTGGCGCACCTCCTCATCTAGCCGGTCGATGGGTTGCTGCAGGGCGTCCATCAGCGCCAGCGCGTCATCGATGACCTCGCGGGAGACCGCCGGCAGCTCCAGCGAGGCGAGCCACGCCCGGCCTGCGCCGTTCCAGCAGCCCGCCGGCCGGCCGTAGCCATGGCCGGCCAGGACCGCCCGGACCCGGTTGCGCAGCAGCGTGCGCAGCCGCACCAGCTGCGCCCGGTGCCGCAGCAGCGCCCGCAGCTGGCGGACCTCCGGCGGGGCGATCCACGCCTCCGGCAGCAGGTCCGCGCGCAGCAGCTGCGCGAGCGTCGCCGCATCGACCTTGTCGTTCTTCAGCCGCGCCGAGGCGATCGCCTTGCACTGCAGCGGGTGGACCATGTGCGGCTCGAAACCGTAGCCTTCGAGCAGCTCCAGCAGCCACCCCCAGCCGAACGCGGCCTCATACGCCGCCGGCGTCCCCGCCGGCAGCTCCCCGATCACGGACAGGACCGGCTTCACGCCGTTCGGGACGCTGCGGTTGGCGAGCACCTCGCCATGCTCATCGATCACCGCCACCTGGGAACGCTTGCGGTGGACGTCGATTCCGACGTAAACAGACATCGAGGGCCTCCTTCCCGAGCTCGTTGTCATCCCGGAAACGTAAATCTCACCGGGCTGAGCAGGGAAGGGGGCCCGGCCTGCCGCCCGGTCCCCCATAGGGTCAGGTCACATGCCAGGCCCGGCCGGGCAGGCCGGTGCTGCCGCCGCGTGTCGCCTGCGGAATGCGGGCCCGGCCGTCCCGTGCCGTGTTAGCTTGGAGCGGTGATGGATCACCGTTTCGGTGATGCAGCACCACGAGCGGTGACCGAGTCCCCCCTCGGACACAGTCGCACTTCTCTGACCTGCGCTTATTCGTTACCCAGCTCGGGCCGCAACGACGAATCCGCAGGTCACACGGGCATCCGTGTTCAAGTCCCCGCGTCGGACACTAACCCTTTGCGCACGTTGTGATGCCGCCAGGGCCGCGGCTGACTCCGTTGAGGCGCGCCTATCGCCGAGTACGCGGTGTGCATCGACAGGCGTGTACGTCGCGTCTGGCGGCGCAGAACGTTGGGTTCTGGGCGTGATCGAGGAGGAAGTGACCAGCCGGGGTTGCCCGCGCGTTGGAGGCCTGCCCGTACCCGGTGCGCCGACACGTATCCGGTCTGAAGCGCGATGGCACCTACCTGACAGGTAGTCGACAAGGCCGCTCACCGGGTCGCAGACTGCAGGGCAATGACATCCCCGATTGAATGAACGGAGAATTCGTCATGCCTTTCGTAGAAGCCGGTGACCGCGCCCGCCTCTTTTATGCAGAGTGGGGCGCCGGCAAAGCGGTCGTCTTCGCCAGCGGTTTCGGTATGCCAGGTGACATGTGGAACTATCAAAGAGACGATCTCGCCGCCGCGGGTTTCCGCTGCATCACTTACGACCGGCGGGGTCATGGCCGGTCCGACCGGCCAGCGAGCGGCTATGACATGGATACCCTGGCCGACGACCTTGCCTCGCTCATCAAGGGGACCGGCCTTACCGATGCCGTGCTTGTCGGTCACTCGATGGGCGCGGCTGAAGTGATCCGTTACCTGACCCGCCACGGAACCGCGCGCGTGTCGGGCATCGTGCTCAGCGCGCCGACGACCCCGTCGGTGCTCAAATCCGACGACAGCCCCGGCGGCCTGGATCCGGAAGCCCTGGAGGCCAGCTGGGACCTGCTCCGGCGAGACGCCGGAACCTGGCTGGTAACAGCTATGGGTTCTGGCCCGAATTACTGGGGAGCGGACCACCACGTCTCGCAATTGGTGTCGGAATGGGCCATGCGGCAGATAATAGACACCCCGCCCTCGGTCCTGATCGAGACCAACCGGGCATTTGCCTATGCAGACTCCGCCGCCGAGCTTGCGGAGATAAGCGTTCCCGCCCTGGTGATCCACGGTGACGCAGACGGCGGCGCAACAGCGCTTGAACTCACCGGCCGCCGGACGGCAGCCTTGATCCCGCAGGCCCGCCTCGTTGTCATCCACAACGCAGGCCATGGTCTTTACGTGAGCGAGGCGGCGCGGTACAACGCGGAACTCATCAAGTTCTTCCAGAGCCTCGGCTAGTGGCCGCTGGCGGCGACTACCTCTCAGGTAGTTGTGCCGGCTACCGGGATCCGCGCATCATGACTGTCATGACCCGTCCGGGCGTCGGCCAGCTCATCCGGCAGCGGCGAGATGAGGCTCGGCGCAGTCAGCTGGACCTGGCGCTCGCCGTCGGCGTGTCTGCCCGCCATCTCGGGTTTGTCGAGCTGGGCCGGTCAAGGCCGAGCCCCGGGCTGCTCTTGGCCATCGCCCGGAGTCTCGAGGTGCCCTTGCGTGAGCGCAACGAGTGGCTGCTCGCCGCTGGCTATGCCCCCCATTACCCGGAAAACCCCCTGGCCGGCCCGGGCCTGGCCCGCATCCGGGATTCCCTGCGCAGCCTTCTCGATGCCCATGACCCGTTCCCGGGTGTCGTGGTCAACCGACAGTGGGACGTCCAGCTGTCCAACAACGCCGCACGCCGGCTGATCGCACCGATCCCCGCGGACGTGCGTGGCGTGCCGACGAACATCTTCCGGGTCATGCTGCACCCAGCCGGTCTCGCTGCCTGCACCGCGAACTTCGCCTCCTGGTCCGGGTGCCTGCTCCGCCAGCTTCATCTCCTGTCGCTGAGCGACCACCAGGCAGCGGCCCTGGCGGACGAGATCGCGGGCTGGCCGCAGGTCCCGCCCCGGCCTACGTGGGGACGCATCGCGCCGGATGAGGAGCGGCAGCCGGTGATGACCTGGCAGGTCCAGCTCGGCGGTCAGGATCTTTCCATGTACACCATGATGAGCAGTTTCGGCACCCCGACCGACATCACCGTGTCCGAACTCTCCATCGAGCTGTTCTTCCCCGCCGATCAGGCCACAGAAGACCAGCTCATCCGCCAGGCGAAGTGAAACCGGCTGGCCCGCCCACCGTCGGCCGCTCGGCCGACGCGTGGTCGAGCAGGGACCCGCCAGCCTCAGCGGAACCCCTCGATACCGGGCACGCGACCGACAGGACCGAGCACGGCAGCGACGCGCGTCCCCGTAAGTGCCCGCACCGCGGGCCATGACGCATGACTTTCACGATGGCCGACGCCATCCCTCTTTTCTGGTTCAGCAGCAGCACGCACCCGCTGACCGCCGCACCGCTGAAAACGGCAACCTCAAATGCTCGTACGAGCCGACCAGCGCGACCGCCGGCCACGCGGCCACCGCGGCGCCTGTCAGGCCGTGCCCCAGGCCGTGGGCGACGTTCGCCGCGAGCGTCGCCGCGATGCCCAGGCCCAGCAGCCACCGCGCCAGCGCCGGTACCGGCACCGTCCGGCCCGCGCAGTCCAGTATCACATCGAACTGGCGTAAATCAGCCCGTCCACGGTCAGCGGGACCAGGCGGGCCGTCCACCCCGTCTCACCATGTGCCCGGGCCAGAACATAGGCGTGCTCGTACGACGCGACCGCAGCGACGGCTGCCACGCCGATGACGGCCCCTGCAGTCGTCCACCTGATCGCCCGATCGGCCGCCATCACCGGGCACCGCCAACTGCAAAAGACCTGGTCAGGGCGATAACGTCACCCTGTCAAATGGGTAGGCCTTGCTCCTCGGACGCACATGCAACCCTCTGACCTGCGGCTATTCTCTTCGCGATACTGCTGGGCGAGCAACGCCGCAGGTCATAGCCATGGGGGTTCAAGTCCCTCTCGGACACGTGCTTACGCACATGCTGAGAGCCCAACCACGTGCCCGAACCTGCCCGGTGTGAGCGATGGCTGTCTTAGAGCATCACGTCGAGAAGGAATACAGCGCATACCCGGTCAAGGGTCCATTAGCCTCGAACGCCGAATATCTATGCCTGCCATGATGGTCAGCTTCCAAGGGTGGCTGCACCCAAAACGCCCGGTTCTGGCGCGGTGTCAGTGCAGTTGGCGCAGCCGGTACATGCCCCGGCTTTTGCGGACGCCGAATCGGGTGGTGTCGGGTGCCCGGCCGCAGTTGTGGTCGGCCGAACCGCTGACCCCCTTCTCTGCCGGGCATTTCATGCCCATGCGGCCTTGATTGTCATGGTGATGCCGGTGAGTTGTTCGGCGGTGGCTGCTATTCCCCGCCCCGCTCGATGTAGCCGAAGAACGCGCGGCTCTTAATGAGCTCAGCGACGTCAGGGGGAACCATGCTTTCCCAGGAGTCGTCGTTCGCGGCTATCCTGCGGAGCACGTCGCGGCTGAAGATCGGCAGGAACTCTGGCCGGTAGTTGTCGAGGTGTACGAAACTGCCCCGGCCGGCGAGATAGTCATACAGTGGCTGCAACTCGGGCCCGACCTTGATGTCATCGACGGTCTTGAGCTCGTCCTCCGGTGAGGGCCGCACAGGGTAGACATACAACTTCAAGTCGTTCTTGAACAGCCGCCCGAAGCTCTCCAGGATCCCACCGGGCAGTTGCGCGTGGTTCTTTTCGTCGAACAGGTCGATCAGGCTGGGCACCCCCATCACGATGCCGATCCGTTCGCTCGTTCGCTCGCTGATGTAGGCGGCCAGCCGATAGTAGTCGAAGTAGTCGGTGATCAGCACTGTCATCCCGCATGCGGCGAGCAGTTCCGCGCGGGCCAGGAAATCCCGCCGGTCCACCTGTTCTCCGCCAGCGAGCAGGTTGCGCATCGTGATCTCGGTAAGCTCTAGCACCGGCTTCCCGGCCACGGCCGGGTCGGCTTCGAACTTGGCGTGGGCCGAGGCGAGCATGTCGATGTTCACGTGCGTCGGCGGGCGGAAGCTCCCCCGCTCCACCAGGATCGCCTTCTTGCGGAGTATCTCGCTCGGCTGTAGCACCTCACGGTCGGGGCCGAACATCGCCACGCCGCTGAGCCCGACCTGCACGAGCTTGAGCGCCATCAGCCTGTTGTCCACTCGGCGGAACTCGATGCCGCGGAACTGGATCATGTCGATCTCGATGCGGCCGGTGGTCAGGCGGTCGAGTAGGTTCTCGATCAGCTTGTCCGGTTCGTGATGCTGGAAGA
>Ga0335073_10000907_pt1 | contig 39096 bp, 34 predicted proteins | sample Lox_Sample_22_FD_207093 | JGI IMG/M metagenome (GOLD analysis project Ga0335073, IMG submission 207093) | Soil microbial communities from Loxahatchee National Wildlife Refuge, Florida, United States - Lox_Sample_2.2 | ecosystem: Environmental > Terrestrial > Soil > Wetlands | place: USA... | reverse complement strand
GGCGCCATTGTCCCCGGGCCGTGTTCACCGGGGGGCGGGTTCTGCACCGCTGACACCACGCCTTCCTGGCTCTTGTTATGACGTGGGCTTGATGTGGAGGAGGTCCCAGCCCCAGTCGGGATAGACGGTGTTGCCCTGCGCGTACGGGTCCGCCGCAGTAGGCCAGCCAGTGAACTGGGCCGAGTTGTACTGGTCCCAGGACACGGCCGTCAGGACTGGGATGTACGGCACGTCCGACAGCAGGACCTTCTCCAGCTTGAACACGATGGACTGCTGGCTGCTCAGGTTGTTGGTCATGCCATAAGCGTTGAACAGCGCGTCCGTCGCCGGGTTACTGTACCGCCCGAAGTTGGTCGACGCGGCCTTCCCGATCGGCGCGGTATTCCCGGAGAACAGCCACTGCCGCATCTCGTACTCAGGACCGGGACCGCCCAGCTGGTCCTGGATCCCGAGCTCGAAGTGGCCCAGGCTCATGTCCGAACTCCAGGCGTTCCCGCTCTCGTTGCGGGGCGTGACCTGGATGCCCACCTTCGCGAGTTGCTGGGCGATCACGGTGCCGTCAGCCACCCAGTCCGAATAGCCGCCGTTGTTCACCAGGGTGAAAGCGAGCTTCTGGCCTGCGCTGTTCTCGCGGACGCCGCCGACCGTCTTGGAGTAGCCGGCCTGGTCCAGGAGGGTCTCCGCTTCCGACTGATTGAAGGCGTAGTCGTTGTAGTACGACTTAGCCTGTGCCTGGTCCACCCAGCCACCGCTCCGGAAGGACTCGGCAACGCCATCCTGGAAGGCGCCCGTTTCACTGCCGGTCTCTCCGATGACGCCGACCTCGTTCCGGTTGATCGCCAGTGCCATCGCCTGCCGTACCTTGACGTTATCCAGCGGGCTGTTCTTCAGCCCGAGGTTGATGTCGAGGGTCACGGAACTCACCGACGGGGCCCAGTTGTGGTAAGCGCTGTCCTTGGCGAGGTAGGTCCCCTTGATGTTGGGGATGTACTGGCCGCCCCACTGGCACTGGCCGTCGATGAGGCAGTTGTTGCCAGTGGTGTTGCTCAGGTAGGCCGGCCACTCGACTGTCTTGACAGCGGGCTTGCCGGGCTGCCAGTAGTGCGGGTTGGCCTTGTAGATGAGGTTCGTGGAACTGCAGCTCCCGACCGTGTACGCACCGGTGCCGACCGGGTGGGTGTCCGGGTAGGTCGGCAGCTTGGAGACCGGGATCTTCGACCAGATCTTCTCCGGGAGCATGGGTACCTGGCCGGCCGCATAATAGAAGTACGTTGGCGACGGTGAGTCGAAGTGGAGGGTCACGGTGTCGCCCGAGGTGCTCACGCTCGTGAGCGGCCCGCCCTGAGCCTTCCACAGCGACCACAGGTCCAGCGCGCCGTTCTCGTTGAGAATATTGAACGAGAACGCGACGTCCGCAGGCGTCAGCGGCTCGCCGTCGGTGAACTTGACGCCCTTGCGGATGGTGAAGGTGAGCGCGGTCAGGCTGGAGTTCCAGCTGTAGCCGGTCGCCAGCCACGGGTGGATTCCCTTGCTGAGCTGAGTTCCCGTCTGGAGCAGGTTCTCGAACATCAGCGGCTCGTAGATGACACCGGTCTCGGTGGGGCCGCCTTCCGGCCAGTTCGTGCTGAGCGGGTTGAACTGGCAGTTCCAGTTCGCCCCGGTGACATCGCTGATAATGAGCGGCTTGCCGGCCCCGCCGCCGGCGTTGTTGCTGTTGCTGCTGCCACAGCCCGCCGCTACCAGCCCTGCCGCACAGAGCGCCGCGGCGAACGCGACAGTTCTATTGCGTCTCACGACTGTAGTCCTTCCCTGAGCTTGATGGATGGGACGTCAGCGCCCCGGACGACCCGGACGTCTTCAGTGAGGCAGGCGCCGGGAAATTGCTGCAAACGGTTTCGGAATCGTACGTGTTCATGCCAGATTGCCGATGCTGGTTGTGGAGGGTGCATTACCTGCGCCGGTGGCTGACCTGGGCTCGCCGTCTGGAGAGATGTCCAGGCCAGGCACCGGCTGTTGGCCGGAAAGCCCGGTGGCGGCGTCGACGGCGAGTGCCACAGCGCCGAGTAGTGGTGCGTCGTGCGGAAAATGCGCGAGGACTAGATCGGGCGGGTAGGGCACGCCGGCCTGCAGTGCCTCAGTCAGCCGCGGCTCGATCCGGTCCCAGGACCTCGTCATTCCGCCGCCGACTGCGATCCGCGCCGGGTTGACGGCGATGGCCAGGTTCACCAGGTGGAATGCGAGTTCGTCGACGAAGTCGCTGATCAGGTCGTTGAGTTCAGCGTCCGCGGCCGCCCGGGTGAATACCTCCGCGGCGGTCAGCCGCTGTCCGCCCGTGTCGGCCGCTTCCGGCAGCGCCGCGCTCGGGCCCGCCCCCTGCAGGCTGGCAGCGTGGAGGCTGGCCCGGCGTTGCAATGCCTGACCACTCACCATGTCCTCGAGCGGTATCCGCAACCCCTCGGCGCGGCCGACATCACCCGGCTCGCGGAGGCTATAGCCGATCTCGCCGGCTGCGCCGTGACTGCCGGCGAGCACCTGGCCGCCCGTCACGATCGCGGCGGCAAGGCCAGTTCCCAGGTTGAGGTAGATTGCCGGGTCGAAGCCAGCCAGCGAACCCCACCGGGCCTCGGCCTGCGCGGCGGCCTTCGCGTCAGTCGCCATCCGGATGGCCACGCCCGGGAACGCCTGCCGCAGCTCTCGGCCAAGCTCAAGGCTTGCCCAGCCGTCGATGGCCGGAGCAAGCTCGACTCGGTCGTCAAACGGGATGCCGAAGGTCGCTACTCCGACCGCGGCCAGCTGGGCGTCGGCCGCCTGCGTCTCGAGCAGATCCCGCGCTGCCCGGACTCCGTGGTCGAAGCTGGCCCGCGCACCGTAGTCGGCCAGGCTGTCCACGACGGCCGACGCAAGCTTGTTGCCAGCGAGGTCGCAGACCGCGGCCGCGATCTTCGTACCGCCGAAGTCGATGCCGAGCACGACGGGAGGGTGGGGCATGCGGGTTCTCTCGTGTTGCGGGATTCGGGCGCGGGGTATTTCCGAAAGTTAGTTAGGACAGTATCCTAACTATGTGCCATCGACAATCACGGTTTGGTCACGGTGCACCAGCGGCACTGTCGCGACGCCCGTCGCGGACTGGCATGGCGGCACTCGCCGTCAAACGCGCAGTACGGAAGGATATAGGCGTGACCGTGACGACGACACCGGCTGACGCTGCCGAGCATGCCGAGCCTGCGGAGGTCGCCGCTCCCCGGTTGGCGGAGCAGCAGGGCCAGCTACAAGGCCGCCGCGCGGCCCGGCCGCAGCTGCTGCGCGCGCTGAATGAGCAGCTGCTGCTCCAGCACATCCGCCAGCTCGGCCCGATTTCGCGGGCCGAGCTCGCCCGGATGTCCGGGCTGTCGAAGCCGACAGTCTCGCTGGCGCTCGCCAATGTCGAGCGATCGGGGCTGGTCCGTGAGGCGGGCCAGCGTACTGGCGTACCTGGCCGCTCAGCGGTGCTGTATGAGGTCCGGCCGGACGCCGGGCACCTGCTCGGCCTGGATATCGGGCGTCAGTACCTGCGCGGGGCGGTCGCGGACATCACGGGCGAGGTGCTTGCCCGGACGGCGCTACGGACCAGGGCATCGAGCGCGGGCGGTCGGCTGGCCGAGCTGATCGGCCTGGCTGATGAGCTGTGCGCCGAGGCAGGGACCCAGCGGGCGGCAATCACTCAGACCGTGATCGGGAGCCCCGGCGTCTACGACCCTCGGCGCAACACCATCACCTTGGCTGGCGAGCTGGCCGCCTGGGGCAAGCCCGCCGTGCTTGCCGAGCTCCGCGATGCATTCGGCGAAGGGCTCGTCGTGGAGAACGACGTGGACGCAGCGACGCTCGCTGAGCGGGAGCACGGGCACGGGCGTGAGGCGAGCACGTTCGCGTTCGTACATGTGGGTACCGGCATCGGGATGGGGCTGGTGATTGACGGGAACTTGCATCGCGGCGTGCACGGCGTGGCCGGGGAGATCGCCTTCATGCCGATCTCGGCCGGCCAGGGCTCCGACCCGCAGGACGCCAGGCGCCGCGGCGCGCTGGAGGCGTCCGGCTCTGCCGCGGCGGTAGTGCGGGCGGCGCGCCGGGCTGGCATGCGCGGATCGGTGTCGGCCCGCCGGGTCTTCGCTGCCGCCGCGGCCGGCGACGAGCGCGCTGCGGCTGTCGTGGCCGGCGAGGCAGAGCTGGTGGCCAGGGCGATCTGCGCGATTGTCACCGTGGTCGACCCCGAGCTCGTGGTACTCGGCGGCGGCATCGGCCAGGCGCCCGGATTCGCTGCTTCGGTGGCCGGTCACCTGCGCAGCCTGTCCCCGGTGATGCCGGAGGTGCACGTCAGCGCCCTCGGCACCGAAGCCGTGGTGGACGGCTGCCTCGCTGCTGGCGCGGAGCTGGCCTGGCAGCGACTGACGTCGCTGCTGCCCTGAGCACTCCCTTACCGTCCGGCTCGCGGTCGCCCGGTAAAGTCCTCAGGTGACCGACAGTGAGGGCGCGGGAGTCGCGAACGACGCCCTGGGCGCGTACCCGACCGAGGGCGGACAGGACTCGACGGCCGCCAGCCCGACGCTGAGCCTGCCGCCGCCTGCCTACCTGCGGTGGGAGATCTTCGCCGTCTTCGCGATCTCGCTGGGCGCCAGCGGCCTCAACGCTTTGCTCGACCTGGTCGGTGCCCTGCTATCCCGGCAGTCGCTGAGCAGCCAGCAAGCGTTGCTGGTCGGGCCGCTGTCGTCGGTGAGCTGGTTCGACCTCGTGCTGCAGCTGGTGGGCATCGCCGAGGCGCTGACCCCGGTCGTGCTGGTGCTCTATCTCATGGCCAGGTCGGGGGAGCGGCCGTCAGTCATCGGCCTGGACGCCAGTGAGCCTCGCCGCGATCTGGCCCGTGGCGCTGCCCTAGCTGCCGCGATCGGCGGGGCAGGACTAGGCCTTTATATAGCGGCGTTCCACCTCGGATTGAGCCTGAAGATCGTCCCTGAGTCTTTGCCAGCGGTCTGGTGGCGGATACCCGTGCTGCTGCTCAGCGCAGCTCACGATGGCCTGCTCGAGGAGATCCTCGTCATCGGCTACTTGCTGCGGCGGCTCGATCAGCTCGGCTGGAAACCCTGGAAGGCGATTCTCGCCGCCGCCGTGCTGCGCGGCTCTTACCACCTGTATCAGGGATTCGGCGCTTTCCTCGGGAACGCGGTGATGGGCGTTATCTTCGGCATCCTGTACCGCCGCTGGGGCCGGGTGACGCCGCTGATCATCGCGCACACCCTGATCGACGCGGTGACGTTCGTGGGCTACGCCGCCCTCGTGCACAGGGTGTCCTGGCTGCCCTAGCTACCGGCCGAGTGAGGCGAGCACCGCCGCTCCCGGCAGGCTGGCCAGCGCGGCACCGGGCAGGGTCAGCTTGGACCGCCGGATGCCGCTGCCGATGACCACGCGCTGAGCGGCGGCAACCGCGGCGTCCACGTACACCGGCCAGTCGGCGGGCAGCCCGATCGGCGTGATCCCGCCGTACTCCATCCCGGTCAGCTCGACTGCCTGATCCATCGGCGCGAACGAGGCCTTCCGGACATCGAGTTCACGCTTGACCAGCCCGTTCACGTCGGCGCGCGTGGTGGCGAGCACCATGCACGCGGCCAGCCTGGTCTGCCCGTCCCGGCGCCCGGCGACCACGACGCAGTTGGCTGACTCGCCCGGCGCAACGTCGTACTCCTCGCAGAACGCCGCCGTGTCGGCCATTGCCGGGTCGATCTCTGCCACACCGACGTCGCTCGCGTCGATCTTGCCGTCCAGCGCGGCTAGTGCGGCTGCCACTGGCGCGGCAAGCAGATCGGGGCGGTCCAGGGCGGGAACGGCGGTGAGCCTGCCAATGTGCATCGTCACCCGCCTGAGTCTACGGGCGCTAGCTGCTCAGGCTGCCGAGCTTCGCCGTGCCGTTGCGAGCGGTGGTGCTAGCGCCCCTGGTGTAGTAGATGGTGACCGGCGCGCCCGGCTTGAGCGCGGACACCATGCTTTCAAGATCCTCCAGGCTGGACACCTTGCTCTTGTCGAGACCAACGATGATGTCGCCGGGCTTGAGTCCGGCCGTCGCCGCTGTGCCGCCGCCGGCGACCGCGACGACGGCGACGCCCACCGAACGGCCCGCCGAGTCGGCCGCAGTCTGCGCGGTGATGCCAAGCGACGCCTGGCCGGAGCGGGTCACCTGGCCGGACTTGATCAGCTGATCGGCGATGTTCCGGACGGTGTTGCTGGGGATGGCGAAGCCGATGCCGGGCGCGACACCACCATTGCCGGGGAGCTGGGCAGCGAGCGTCGGGATGCCGATGACATGGCCATCCAGGTCGACAAGGGCGCCGCCGCTATTGCCGGGGTTGATCGCCGCACTGGTCTGGATCGCGGGCGTGATCAGCGCGCTGCCACCGGGCTCGCTGGATCCGACGCTGCGGCCAGTAGCCGAGATGATTCCCTGGGTGACGCTGTCGGTCAGGCCCAGCGGGTTGCCCATGGCCAGCACGATCTGGCCGATCTGGGCGTCGTTGGAATTGCCGAACGTGGCCGCCTTCAGGCTGGCGGCGTCCTTCTCCACCCGGATCACTTCCAGATCGTCGGGGTTGAACCTTCCGATCACCTTCGCGGTCAGCGTCGTGTTGCCGACGGATTCCAGCACGCGCACGGTCGTCGCGTCCCCGATGACATGCTCATTGGTCACGATGTCGCCCTTGCTGTCGTAGACGATGCCCGAGCCAGTAGAGGTGGGGGTGGTGATCTGCACGATGGAAGGCAGCGTCTCTCGCACAACCCGCTCGTACTGCGTCTGCAGCCGGGAGGCGGCGCCGCCGGTGCCCGTCGCCGCGCTGGCTGAGCAGCCAGCCACCGCTATCGCGATGCCGACCAGGCCGGCGGTCGCCAGCAAACTAGCGGGACGCCGCAATGGTGGCCGAGCCCATCCGGGCACGCGTGATGTAAATGACGAATCCATCGATATCCCCCCGGTAATGAAACTCGCCCGCGCCCCTATTCTGTCCACCATGTCGTTGACCGAATCACTCGCGCAGACCGTCGGCCGGACCAGCATCACTGCGGGCACTGCCACCGCGGCGAGCCTTGCTGAGGCTTTGGCGACGGGGACCCTAACCGCAGCCGAACTAACCGCCTTTTACCTTGGCCGGATCGACCGCCTTAATCCGGCGCTCAGGGCGGTCATTACCGTCGGACCCGATGCGCCCGCCGAAGCTGCGGCGAGCGATGCCCGCCGGACAGCTGGGGCGACGCGCGGAGCCCTCGACGGAATACCTGTGCTGATCAAGGACAACGTGTCCGCGGCCGGCCTGCCCGCGACTGCCGGATCCCCGGCGCTGTTGCGCGCCGCGGCGCCGGATGCCTTTCTGGTGGCGCGCCTTCGCGAGGCCGGGGCGGTGATCCTGGGCAAGGCGAACCTGTCGGAGTGGGCGAACTTCCGCTCCCGGCCGTCGAGCAGCGGCCTGAGTGCACTCGGCGGTCAGTCGGTGAACCCGCATGGCAATGGGCGTAGCCCGTCCGGCTCGAGCTCGGGGTCGGCGGTAGCCGTCGCGGCCGGCCTGGCGCCGCTTGCGGTCGGCACGGAGACCGATGGCTCCATAGTTTCCCCGGCTTCAGCCTGTGGCGTGGTCGGCATCAAGCCGACCCTCGGCCTGATCAGCCGCAGCGGGATAGTGCCCATCTCGGCCGCGCAGGACACCGCCGGGCCGATGGCCGCAACTGTCGCCGACGCAGCGGAGCTGCTGACCGTTATGGCAGCTGCCGATCCTGCTGATCCCGCCACTGAAGCGGCTCGCCAGCATGCAACGGACTACGCGGCATTCGCTGATCCCGGTGCGCTGGATGGCGCGCGGCTCGGCGTCTGGCGGGCGGGCTCGTCGTCAGCCGACGCGTCCACTCTGGCCGTCCTCGAGTCTGCCCTGGCACTGCTGCGGCGCGAAGGCGCCCTTGTAGTGGACCCGGTTGACCTGGCCGATGCCGACAAGCTGGGCGATCCCGAGTTCGCGGCCCTGACGCACGAGTTCAAGCACGACCTGAACGCCTACCTCGGGCAGCTCGGCGGCGACCATCCAGATGACCTGGCAGGCCTTATCGCCTTCAACATCGCGAACGCCGCCGAGGTGCTCAATCACTTCGGCCAGGAACTGTTCGAGCAAGCGGAGGCGACCAGCGGCGACCTTGGCGATGCTAGCTATCTCGAGGCCCGGTCAGCAGCCACCCGGATTGCGCGCACCGGCCTGGACAAGGCGCTCAGCGAGCGCCAGCTTGACGCGGTGATCGCGCTCACCGGACACCCGGCCTGGCTCACCGATCACGTGCTCGGCGACTACCACGGCTGGGGCACCTCCGGGCCAGCCGCGGTGTCTGGATATCCCTCGATCACGGTGCCAGCTGGTCAGGTCAGCGGGCTGCCGGTCGGCCTGTCATTCATCGGCCCTGCCTGGGGCGAGCCGCTGCTGATTTCGCTCGCCCACGCCTTTGAGCTGGCTCGCCTGCGCTAGCGATACCCTGACGCCCATGAAGTCCTGGCCTGCCGCTGACGTACCCGACCTGCCCGGACCCGGCCGTGAGCCGATGATCTGGGACACCGCCACCGGCTCACTGGCCGTGGCGGCCAGCGGCAGTACGGCCACGCTCTATGCCTGCGGGATCACTCCGTATGACGCGACGCACATTGGCCACGCGGCCACGTTCCTGGCCTGGGACCTACTGGTCCGCGCCTGGCGAGATGCGGGTAAAAAAGTACGTTACGTCCAGAATGTTACCGACGTCGATGATCCGCTCCTGGAGCGCGCTGACCGCGACGGCGAGGACTGGCGTGCTCTTGCCGAACGGGAGATAGCCCTCTACCGATCCGATATGACTGCGCTGCGAGTACTGCCGCCTGCGGAATACATCGGGGCCGTCGAGGCCATTCCGCTGATCGAGGCATTTAATCAGACGCTGGCCGAGCGGAGCTCGTTGTACGAGGTCGACGCTGACACGTACTTCTCCCGCGCATCCGACCCGGCTTTCGGATCGGTGTCCGGGCTCGACGGCGACGCTATGCTCCGGCTCTGCGCTGAGAACGGCGGCGACCCCACCCGGCCGGGCAAGAAAGACCCGGTCGATCCGCTCGTCTGGCTGGGGGAGCGGCCCGGTGAGCCATCCTGGCCGTCGGCGTTCGGCCGGGGCAGGCCCGGCTGGCACGTCGAGTGCGCCGCGATTGCGACGTCTTACCTCGGCCGCACGTTCGACGTCCAGGCTGGCGGCCGGGACCTCATCTTCCCGCACCACGAGATGAGCGCCGCGCATGCGCGCGTGGCCCTTGATGGCGACGGGGAGACTCCGTTCGCACGCCGGTACGCGCACGCCGGGATGGTGCGGCTCGATGGCGAGAAAATGTCGAAGTCACGCGGCAATCTGGTCTTCGTCTCGCAGCTGCTGGCGGCAGGCGCCGATCCCATGGCGGTGCGGCTCGCGATCATCTCGCACCACTACCGGTCTGACTGGGACTGGACCGCCGAATCGCTGGCGGCAGCGTCGAGGCGGCTAGCGACCTGGCGCGCTGCGGTCGCTGCGGCCGCTGGAGTCAGCGAGGCGTTCGCCAGTGCCGGTCTCCCTGTGCTGGCGGCGATGCGGGAGCGCCTCGCGGACGACCTTGACGCTCCGGGCGCGATTGCCGTGGTAGACGAGTGGGCCGCCGCGTCGGCATCGGGCGCTTGCCACGGGTCGGGTGACCTCGTCCGCCGCGCCGTCGACGCACTGCTCGGGATCGCGCTCTGATTCCTTCTCTGGGCCGACTTCATCAAGCACGAGCTTTACGCTGACCCAGCAGGTTGCCGAGGGTCGCCTTGATGCCGGCCAGCGCCCCGGTGATCTTGCTAAACGAGTTGTCCAGGGCTAGCTGGATGAAGTCAGTCCGCGGCCGGCTGGGTGCGCCGTGGGTGATCAGTCCGATCTTGGCCAGGAACTGCAAGCCGATCTTGGGGCAGCCAGTCCCTCCGTCTGCCTCAGTGCAGTGGTTCTGGCTCAGCCAGTCGCTGGCGTTGAGCCAGAATCCCTGCACGCCCGCTGCCAGCGCACGGTGATAGTCGGTGACAAGATGCGCAGGCGTCTGGACGATCGGGTTGTTCGTCGCCAGTCCGGTCAGGATGACGATCTTCTTGTTGACGCTGCGGATCGCCCGTACGGCCATCCGGACGAACGCGGCGAACTGAGTGGGCGATCCGTTTACGAACTGGGTCTGGATGTCGACGGCATATGCTCCGCACCTTGCCGCTGCCAGATCCTCCAAGATCATCCGCGGCAGTTGCGGCTTTGCATACGGCGTAACGATGACCTGCATGTACGGGTCGATCTGCTGCAGCCGGGCGGCCAGGCAGATCCACTTCTTCGGGTCCGCGCGTTCCGCTCGGGGCGTGTAGCGCCAGGGCTCGATATCGAATACGGCGGTGCCGAGCCACCCCGTTTCCGCTTTAGCTCGCAATTGCCAGTAGCTCGTGAAGATCGGCTCCTGTCCGGCGTGGCAGCGGTCTACGTCGGATGGGCGGCCGCAGCCGACCCAGGTGAACGCCGGCAGCGTGACGCCATCGGCGCGTGCCTGCTGCCGCAGTACCGTCAGGTCACTCGATTTCACAAGCCACAGGAGCTGAGGTTGCGACGCTGCGGCTGCGCCGCTGGCCGACTGGGCAAAGGCGAGCAGAAGCAGAAGCACTGCCGCTAGCGTTCCGGCACTAGCTCGCGCCCCCCAGTGCATTGCGTGACTGTAACCCGAGCCTGCATTGCCATCGACCCGGGGAGCCCGTCGCGCCGAATTCGTACTACTTGCCGCCGATCAAGCCGATGTCCTCAAGGAACGTGATCCCGACCTGCGGGCAGCCGGGGCCGCCTTCCGTGGCGGTGCACCTGTTCCGGCTTCCCCAGTTCTTAGCGTTCAGCCAGAACCCCTGGATGCCCGCCCGCAGGGCCTTGTCGTAATCCCTGATCAGGTCCGTCGCAAGCTGCACATGCGGGTTATTGGTCGCCAGGCCCGCCAGGATGATGATGCGCCGGTTCACTTTGCGGATCGCTATCACGGCTTTGCGGATGAACCGGCCAAATTTGACGGGGAAGCCGTTGGCAAACTGGGACTGCACATCGACGGCTGCTGCCCCGCACTTCGCCGCTACCACGTCTTCCTGGATGATCTTCTTGGTCGGCTTGATGAACGGCGTAATGATCACCCTGAGCGAGGGATCGATCTTCGCGAGGTGCGCGGCCAGGCAGATGTACTCTCCTGGATTCCTCCGCTCCGGCCGCGGGGTGTAGACCCAGGGCTCGATGTCGAACACGGCAGTGCCATGCCAGCCAGACATCGCGAGCCGCCGCAGCGGCACGTAGCTGGTGAAGATCGGCTGCTGGCCCGGACTGCAGCGGTCTGGGTCGGACTTTCCACCGCAGCCGACCCAGGTGGCAAACGGCGGCAGCGTAGCGCCGTCAGCGGCCGCCTGGCGCTGGAGTAGCGCCAGGTCGTTTGATTTCACCAGCCACAACGGCGCGGGGAGCCGGGGAGACGACGCAGCAGTGGCAGCGGAAGCGGCCGGGCTAGCTATGACGAGCAGCAGGAGCGTGAGCAGCTGCGCAGCTGCCGCCGTCCGTATCGGCACGGCATGAAGGCTAGCGTCCTGTTGCTGGGCGCCGTTCGGCGGGCATGCGCAGCGCTACGGGCTGACCCGTTGCCGGGGCGATGGCTGCACGCCTACAGGTTCGCCCTGCCCGCATCTCAGTGGCTCGGCAGCGCGCCGATCCAACGCTCGCTCCCGCTCAGCCCGTCGGGGTTGTCGCCCAGCACGGTCGAGATCCGCTCAGCCAGCACGGCGATCGCGCCGCGTCCGTGTACGAGCAGCGGACAGCAGGTAAAGGCCCGCATCCCTGCCGATGCTCGCGCTGGCTTTCCTCCAGGCCACCGCCGCTCAAAGGGGGCCCAGCGGCTGTGGACAACCTTCCCGCACATCCCCGCAGCATGATCCGATGAGCACTACCACCGATGGTCAAGATGGCGACGGCGGCACCAGGGCCGCTGCCGCGAATTCCGTTATCAGCGGCGACAGGCCGCCCGGCTCGGGCTGTGATCTGCGAGCCCGCGCGATGTGGATGCGAGCTGTGCGGTCAGGTCTGGCCGTCCGCAGCCGCGGTCCGGTGCCGCTGGAAGTACGCCAGCACCAGCGGAACGTCCGGGTTAGGCACCCCGAACTCAAGCCACCCGTTCGATGTCTCGGCGAGGACCACGCTGGAGCCGGCGTAACCGAGCGGCCGGCCAGGCCGGTAGTTGCCAGCTGACCTGATCTTCCTGTCTGTGTTCGGGTTCCGCGGGCGCACATGCGCCGACAGGACATCCTCCCCGATGCGAATGACCTTGCGGTCGGGGGTGAACCACAATGGCCACAGCGTCAATCCCCGCGGCGCCAGCACCAGCTGCCGGAACACGAACCGCCCTGGATATGGCTCGGCCGAGCCTCGGAAAAAACAGGCAACTGCCCGCGCCTCGCCACGCTCCAGCGCCTCCAGGTCAGCCCGTGTCGCAGCCGCCGACGGCGGCCGGAAGCCTGCCAGCACCGTCTGCCAGCCCGACCGTGTCCCGGCCGCCCGCCGCACCCGTTCGCTCACCATGCACTCCCGATTGCGCAGGGCCGCTGTCGCCACGCCAGTGCCTGTCGGCGGGCCGGCTGTCCGCACCCGCATTCCGGCCGAACCTGCCGCCAAGTTCATGATGCTGCTAGAAGCTATCGACTTGCCAGGCTGCGCTTGCCGTACATCGGCGCGTGCGCCCGACGCCCGCGGCGCGAGCGTCCAGGAAGGCAGCCCAGGCAAGCCCCGGTCCGCATCGCGAACGTCTCAATGAACGCTTCCGCGGACGCAGCAGCCTCATCTCCGGCGCACGGTCACCGTTATCCTCCAGATCTCGCACACCTGGGGAAGATCCCGCGGCGGCCTCACGCAGCCACACCAGACAAGATCACAGCCTGCTGCTGTAGTACTAACGTGACTAGCTCGGCCTGCCGGTGGCCTCGACTGCGCCGCTGGCGAAGATCACCGACGCGCTTGCCGCCCAGATGCGCGCCTTCGCCGCCCGCGAGCGCGCCGCGACCGCCGGGGTGTGTTACCCGTGGATCGTCAAGAGCACAGGCGTTGTCAACCACTTCTACGTGTACTGCATGGACGCCGCTACCGCCTCACCGACACAGGCCTGCACATTGCCATGATCCTGACCCGCCTGCGAGACCGCGTCCTGCCCGCCACCCTGGCACCCGCCGCTATCCCCGCCACCCCGCCAGCCAGGCTCCGCCGCGCAGCACTGGCCCACCAGGCAGCCATCGACAACATCCTCAACGACGCCGGACTCGCCGCCTGAACACAGCTCAACCGAAGATCACAAAACTTGACTCAATCACGCCGACTTCGTCGGGCCTAGCCAAGCTATCCCGATCCCTGAGACTCGCTGGCGCTCGCTCAGGATCGGCCGCCCCTTCGGGGCCGTATGGCTGATCTGCTCCGGAGGTGACAGGTTCAGTGCGTGGCTGATGATTTCTCGTCTCGGTACGCGGGTCTGCTGACCGGTTCCTACGACTGCATGGACCGGATCGTGCTGAGGGCGTTCTTCCCGCTGGGCCACAGCCCTGGCGGGTTCCGGCACTGGTGGCGGAACTGGCACGACGGCAGTGACGACACTTTGGACAACGCGCACCTGATGCGGATGGCCAGCCGGTTCGCCCGGCGGGTCAAGGCGTGGGGCCAGGCCAACGAGGTGCCGGTGCGATTTTGCACGGCCGGCGAGCGCAAGCACCTCATCGCCGGGGCTTACCTGGCCGGGCACCCGCCGGCCCGGCCGGGGGTGTTCCTGGTGCTGGCCGCCAAGGCCCCGGCGACGGTGTTCAGGGTCAGCCGGTCCGACCGCGGGCACATCGTCAACATCGAGAAGAAGACCGAGCACGTCTACCACTACAGCTTCCACATCATGGACCCCGACTGGGGTCACGTCACGATCAAGATCTCCGGGCACCCGCCCTTCCCCGCCCAGGTCATCCTCAACGGCCATGAGTACGTCGCGATCGCCGCCCGCAAGGCGGGAATCGGGTTCACCAAGGAGGGCAACTGCTTTACTGACATCGCGGATCCGCGCGGCCTGGCCCAGATCGCAGAAGCCGTGCCGCGCCAAGCGGCCATGGGGCGGCTGGGCCAGGTCATCGACCGGTGGATCTACTCCGCGTGCCTGTGCTTCGGCCTGGACCTGGCCGAGCAGGGCATGTCCTGGTTCCGCTACACCTACACCGTCTACCAGGCCGAGTACTCCCGCAACCTGCTGTTCCGCAACGGGCACCAGATGGAGGACCTGTTCGACCGGGTCATCGACCGGACCCGCTCGCGGCTGGACATCCCGGCGGTGCGGACCATCTTCGGCATGAAAAACCGGCCCCACCGCGACCGGGCCGACGGCCCTCCCGCACAGGAGATCGTGGTCGAGACCCCACGGTATGGCCTGACCTGGTTCCGGATCCTGTTCGGCAAGCTCCAGGTCAAGGCCTATACCAAGGGCGAGCACGTCCTGCGCTTCGAGGCAACCGCCCACAACAGCCGCGAACTGCGCTGCCGCCGAGGCCTGGACAACTTCCCGCACATCGCCGCCATGCTGGGCGGCATCGCCGGCCGGTTCGCCACCGCGCTGGACTGCGCCGACACCACGTTCATCGGCGACGGGCTGCTCGACCAGCTGCCGCTGCCCTCGCAGATCGGCGCGGTCCGCGCCGGCGGCATCGACCTCAACAAGCCCCGCGTCCGCGCCGCCCTGTCCGCCGCGCTGACCCTGGCCCCAGCCCCGGACGGGTTCACCGTCGCCCAGCACGCCGCCGCGGTCCAGCACATCACCGGCCTGGCCCGCTACACCGCCCGCCAGTCCGCTTACGATCTGCGCAAGCTGCGCGGCAAGGACCTGGTCGTCAAAGCCGGCAGCTCGCGCCGCTACCACATCCCGCCTGAGGCGGCCCGGACCATCGCTGCGCTGCTCGTCCTTCGTGATCAGGTCATAGCCCCGATCATCGCCGGCATCCGAAGCCCCCGGATGGGACGCAAGCCCGCCCACTGGACCGCCGTCGACCGCGACTACGAACAGCTCCGCGTCGGCATGCAAGCCCTGTTCGGCCACCTCGGGATCACAACCCGAGCTTCCGTCGCAGCAGCCGCGTAGACAACAATTTGTCGATCGAAGGAGGCAAGCTCCTAGCCAAGCTAGCCAAGCTAGGCCCGGCATCCGAGTCCAGGCTCGGCGGCCCAGCGCGTCAACCTCATTTACCGGGCTGTGCGTCACTGGCCCGATGTCCACGAGCGGCCACTATTGGGCCGCCGCAGCCGAAGCGCGATTCTCGATGCTGGCCGCATGACTAACAACAAGCCTGCGGGTGACAACTCCCCGCGCTTCGGCTCCACCACCCCTGGTACGCCCTTCGCAGCTGCCACGCAGCCAGCCGGCATCGCCAGCAAGGTGCAATTGCAAGCGGCCAGCGCTGACGCCGTACTGGCCGTAGTCCCTCACATGCTCGGGTTCTATCCAAGCAAGAGCCTCGTCGTGCTTGGTCTCGGCGCGCAGAACCGGGTGCTGGTTACGTTCCGGTACGACCTGCCGGAGCCACCCGATGAGGAACTTGCGCGGGACATCGCAGAGCACGCCGGTTACGTGCTCGACCGCGAGCACATCTCTTCCGCGCTGCTGGTCGGTTATGGCCCTGAGCATCTCGTCGCACCCGTCATCGGCATCGCGGGCGTGCGCCTCCTTGGCAGGGGCATCGACCTGCACGAGGTGCTGTGGGCCGATGGAGGCCGGTACTGGTCCATGCTGTGCGACGAACCTTCTTGCTGTCCGCCTGAGGGGCGGTCCTACGATCCCTGCTCGCACCCCGCCGCAGCGGCGATGGCAGGTGCCGGACTTGTCGCACAGCCTGATCGCGAGGCACTTGCCCGGACGCTGCAACGCCCGGCCGGTGCGGCAGACGTGATCTCGCAAGCGACCGGTCGTGCCCTGGCCAGGCTGCAGGACCTAGTGGACCGTGGCGAAGCCGCAGGAGACCGCGATCCGCAGCTGCGAGCAACCAGGACCGGCCGCCGAGAGGTGCAACGCGCCATCCGGCGTTACCGGTGCGGTGGCAGCATCGACAGCATCGAGCATCTCGCCTGGCTGGCCGTCCTGCTCAGCGATATCCGCGTCCGCGACGACGCCTGGGCGCGGATGCACCCTGCTTTCCGTGATCAGCATTGTCGGCTCTGGACCGATGTCATACGCAGCGCTGCGCTCGACTACGTGCCAGCGCCAGCGTCACTGCTGGCATTCACGGCCTGGCAGGCCGGGAACGGGGCCCTTGCGTCCATGGCCATCGATCGCGCACTGAGCGCCAACCCGAGCTACTCGATGGCCCATCTGCTGGCAGAAGCTATCGAGGCCGCTCTGCCACCCTCGGCGGCCCGGATGCCGATGACGCCAGCGGCGGTTGCTGCCAGCTACGCGACGAGCCCAAGCGGTAGCCGTTCGCGCGCCGAGGGGAAGGCTGGCGGCGGGAAGGCTGGCGCAGGGAGGGCTGGCGCAGGGAGGGCTGGCGCAGGGAGGGCTGGCGCAGGGAGGGCCGGCGGCAGGAAGACAGACGCGGGGAAGGCAGGCGGACGGTTGGCCAACGCCGGCAAGGGCGCGTCCGATCCACAGCGGCGGCACTCGGGCGGCGGACAGGCTGGACGGAGCCGCCCCCAGGGAGCAACCAGCCGTTCGCGTGTTTCGCGCGGTGCGAAACGGGCTGAGCCTGGCGTAGGCCGCTAGCCGCAACCGAGTTGGCGTGGCAGCGAGATGCCGTGATGCGCGGAAATGCTCAGCTCGCGGGCGGAGAGTTCTCCGGCGCTCCAGCGGAGGACCGGTCGCCGATGATCCAGTAAATCTGTTGTCGTATCAGCCATCAGCTCATCGTCAGGATTGAGCTGGCTCGCAACGGCCGCTAGCCGCCGACTCGGGTGCCGGCCATCAGCTCGCTTTCGCCTGTCGCGACGACGAGAGGGGCCAGCAGCCGGCCTTCTGCGTAGCGCAGTGCGGTCGTGGGCAGCACGGCGGGTCGGCCGCTCAGCAGCACGCGGACGGTGCCGAGGCGGCCGCCGCCGGAGGCTGGAGCACCGGAGGCTGGAGCACCGGAGGCTGGAGCACCGGAGGCTGGAGCGCCGGAGTCTGGCTGGCCGGCGTCGACGCCGCCCGGAATCCGCCGCAGCGCCTGCGCGGCCACTGCCATGGCGGACCCGAAGGTCGCTGCCCCCGGTACTGCCTGCGTGATCTGATCGGCGACAAGCTCGTACTCTGTGCAGCCGAGCACAACGGCTTCGCAGCCAGCAGGCGTTTGACCGGCCGCAGCGGCCACGGCGGCGGCCGTCGCGGCTTGATCGCCCGCATCGACGGCATCGGCGAGGCCAGGGCAGGCGACCGGAGTCACCTCGGCTGACCCGCCGAATTCGGCGATGAGCCTGCGCTGGTAGGCACTCGCCGTCGTCGCGACCGTGGCCCAGATCGCGACCGTGTGATGCGCGGCCGCGGCCGGCTTGATGGCAGGCACGGTTCCGATGACCGGGATAGCCGGCTCGAACTCGGCTCGCATCGCGTCCAGGGCGTGCACGGAGCCGGTGTTGCAGGCCATGATCATGATCTCTGGCTGATAACGCAGGGTCGCGCGAGCGCAGAGCAACGCTCTCGCCGCGATGTCATCTGGTGTCCGCGGGCCCCAGGGCATCCCGTCCGGATCCGGCGCCAGGATGAGGTCGGCGTCGGGCCGCAGCCGGTGCAGGGCGGCGGCCGGTGCGAGCAAGCCGATCCCAGAGTTGATCAAGGCGATGCGCATGCGCCAACTCTATGAGGCGATCTCATCGCTCTTTGCCGGGCGCCGGGTAAGACTGCTGCCATGACGACGGGCGCAGAGATTCTTCGCACTGCCTACGCTGCCTCCTGTGACTCGCTGCGGCGGATCCTGGCCGGGTTGATTGAGGACGAGTTCTTCTGGGAGCCAGTGGCTGGCTGCTGGACGGTGCACCGCAGGTCCGAGAATCGCGGAGTCAGCGCCGATGGCAGCGGAGACTTCGTCATTGATTACGATCCGTCGCAGCCGGATCCGCCCCCGTTCACCACAATCGCGTGGCGCACACTCCACATCGCCGGCGTCAACTATCTCTACTGGGACTACGCGTTCGGCACCGCGTCGCTGTCGTTTGACCTGGAGCTTCCCGGCGATGTCGCGGAGGCCACGGACTGGCTATTCGCGAGTCACGAGCCGCTGCTCGATGCGCTGGCTGGTATGACCGACACTGACCTGGACAAGCTGGTGCCGACCAACTGGGGCGATCAGTGGCCGATTCACCGGATCTTCGCCACGCTGATCAACGAGCAAGTGCACCACGGCGCCGAGATCAGCCTGCTGCGAGACCTGTACCGGTGCCGTGCGTCACTGGCGGTTCAGCGCTGAGTCGCTGCTAGATCAGAGCCGAGGGCTGGCAGCCCGTCTATGCTGAACGAGTTCTTCTCGGTCCGGTAGGCGGCGAGCTCCGCGGGCGTCTTCTTCTCGTCGTGCCGGACGAGGACGTCGCGCTCCTGCACGAGCTCCATGATGGGGACGGCGTAACCGCATGAGTCGGCGATCCGGTCCACGTCGACCACGATGATCGCGCGCTGGCTTGCCTTGCTGCTGCCGTATCCCGAAGCAGGAAAGTTCGCAGCCAGTTCGTCCCATCCGGGCGCATCCGGGGTGACGATGCGGCCGCTTCCATAGAGCCGCAGGATTTTAGCCTGCCGGTCGAACGAGCAGAACATGATCGTCACCTGGCCGTTCTGCCGCACGTGCGCGATCGTCTCGGCGCCGCTCCCGGTGAGGTCCAGGTAGGCCACCTGGCGCGGCCCGAGGATGGCAAAGGTGTCCCGGTAGCCCTTCGGGGAAACGTTCACATGACCGCCTTCGCCGTCCGCGGTGAGACAGGGAGCTGTCGCCACGAAGAAGACAGACTGCCGGGCGATAAACTGCCTCAGCCGTTCGTCCAGCTCGGCGTAAACCTTGCCCATGTGGGCCTCCTGAGATATGACGAGGGGACTCCGGGGTGTTTTCCAACTTAGATGAGTCAGCCGACAGGAGGCCGTGTGACCCAGGTCACCAGCCGGGTCCAGCAGGGCTCGCCGATGGAGCGGCATCAGGCGGCGGTCGCCGCGATCGCGCAGGCCTACGCCGCGATCCCGGCGGGCAGCCAGATCCGGCTCGCCAAGAGCACCTCGAACCTGTTCAGGTTCCGCGCCGACTCGCCGGACTACCAGCTCGACGTGTCGCAGTTCAGCCATGTGCTGTCGATCGACCCGCGCAGCCGGACAGCGGTGGTCGGCGGCATGACCACATACGAGGACCTGGCGGCCGCGACGCTCAGGCACGGTCTGATGCCACTGGTGGTGCCGCAGCTGAAGACGATCACGCTCGGCGGCGCGGTGTCCGGGCTCGGCATTGAGTCCACCTCGCTGCGCAGCGGCATGCCACACGAGTCAGTGCTCGCGATGGAGATCCTTACCGGCGACGGCCGGGTAGTCACGGCCACGGCTGACAATGAGCACGCCGCCTTGTACAGGGGCTTCCCCAACTCCTACGGGACGCTCGGCTACACGCTCTCGCTCACGATCGAGCTTGAGCCGGTCAAGCCGTTCGTGCACCTGCGGCACTTCAGGTTCACCGAGCCGGCCGCCTGCTTCGAGGCGGTGGCTGAGGTCGCGGCAACGGGCAGCTACAACGGCCACCAGGCCGACTTCATCGACGGCACCGCGTTCACCGCAAACGAGATGTACCTGAGCATCGGTGCGTTCAGCGATGTTGCGCCATGGCGCAGCGACTACACCAGACAGCGGATCTACTACCAGTCGCTGCGCGGGCCGAAGGAGGACTTCCTCACCATCAGCGACTACCTGTGGCGATGGGACACCGACTGGTTCTGGTGCTCGCGGCCGTTCGGCGTCCAGCAGCCGCTGATCCGCGCTCTGTGGCCCCGCAGGTACCGCCGCTCTGACGTCTACCGCAAGCTGGTCGCGCTGGACCGCAAGCACGGCTTCACGCGCATGCTTAATGCAAGCCGGGGCAGGCCGCAGAACGAAATGGTCGTGCAGGACGTCGAGATACCGGTCCAGGAATCGGCCTCGTTCCTCAGCTACTTCCTGGCTGACGTGGGGATGAGCCCGGTCTGGATGTGTCCGCTGAGGCTGCGCGGCGGCATGACCTGGCCGCTGTATCCGATGCGGCCCGGCCAGGTCTATGTGAACTTCGGGTTCTGGGGCGCTGTCGCGCTGCCGCCCGGCGCGGCGAACGGCCACTTCAACCGGCGGATCGAAGGCAAGGTGACCGAACTCGGCGGGCACAAGGGCCTGTACTCGACCTCCTTTTACTCGAAGGAGGAGTTCTGGGCGCGCTATAACGGCCCGGAATATGCCCAACTGAAGAGCACGTACGATCCGCAGGCCAGGCTCGCTGACCTGTACTCAAAGTGCGTGCGCAGCGGATAAGCGTCACTCATCGAGTGAGCGAGCGAAAGGGGTCGCAGATGTCTCTGGCCGAGGTGTTCGAGCGGGTCGCGGGCCCGGATGCCCCAGTCAGCTTCCAGGCGTTCGACGGGAGCTCGGCGGGGCCGGCCGACACGCCGGTCAAGATCACGGTCAAGTCGCCGACCGCCGTGGCCTACCTGGCTCAGGCCCCAGGCGCGCTCGGCCTGGCACGCGCCTACGTGTCCGGCCACCTAGACGTCGACGGCGACATGTACGTTGCCCTGACCCGGATGGCCCACGCCCAGGACATGAACATCAGCCTGCCCGAAAAGCTCAAGCTGCTTCAGGGCCTGGGCGGACCGAAGCTGCTGCTGCCGCGAATCCCGCCGCCCCCTCAAGAGGTTCGGGTCAACCGGCGATGGCTGTCCGGCCGCAGGCACTCTCTGCAGCGCGACGCGAGCGCAATCTCGCACCACTATGACGTCTCGAACACCTTCTACGAGTGGGTGCTCGGCCCCTCGATGGCCTATACCTGTGCGTGCTACCCGACCGAGGACGCCACCCTGGAGCAAGCTCAGGCGACCAAGTTCGACCTCGTGGCGCGCAAGCTCGCGCTCAAGCCGGGGATGCGGCTGCTCGACGTGGGCTGCGGCTGGGGCGGGATGGTCATGCATGCCGCCCGCGAGTACGGCGTCAAGGCACTGGGGGTCACGCTGTCCGCCGAGCAGGCGTCCTGGGCGCAGCAGGCAATCAAGGAACGTGGCCTTTCTGACCTGGCCGAAGTTCGTCACCTGGACTACCGGGAGGTCACCGAGACCGGGTTCGACGCGGTGAGTTCCATCGGGCTGTCGGAGCACATCGGCAAGGACCAGCTACCCGGCTACTTCCGGTTCCTGCACGGCAAGCTGGTACCGCACGGCCGGCTGCTCAACCACTGCATCACGCGGCCGGACAACACCGGCCCGGAGCGGGTCACTGGTGGATTTATCTACCGCTACGTCTTCCCCGACGGCGAGCTCGAGGGCCCGGGTCTCCTGATGTCGCTGATGCACGACAACGGCTTCGAGGTGCGGCACGCCGAGAACCTGCGCGAGCATTACGCCAGGACGCTGGCCGCCTGGTGCGCGAATCTGGACGAGCACTGGGACGAGGCAGTCGCCGAAGTGGGTGAGGGAACGGCACGGGTCTGGCGGCTGTACATGGCCGGGTCGCGGCTCGGCTTCGACCGCAATCAGATCCAGCTGCACCAGATGCTCGGCGTGAAGCTGGGGGAGGGCGGCACATCGGGCATGCCGCTGCGGCCCGAGTGGGAGCCCGCGCGGGACTTCCCGGCGACCTATCCCCTGTAGTACTCCGCGACCGTAAACGCGAGGTCGAGTGCCTGCCTGCGGTTAAGCCGCGGGTCGCAGGCCGTCTCGTAGCGCTGATGCAGGTCCTCGGGGATGATCTCGTGGCTGCCGCCGACGCACTCGGTCACGTTGTCCCCGGTGAACTCGATGTGGATGCCGCCGGGGTGGGTGCCAATGCTGCGGTGCACTTCGAAGAATCCCTCGACCTCATCCAGCACGTCCTGCAGGCGCCGGGTCTTGTGGCCGCTCGGCGCCTCGAAGGTATTGCCGTGCATGGGGTCGCAGACCCAGGCGACCGGGATGCCCTCGGCCTGGACCGCCTTGATCAGCGGCGGCAGCGCCGTGCGGATCCGGCTAGCGCCGAGCCGGGTGATGAGGGTCAGACGGCCGGGCTCGGCATCGGGGCTGAGCCGGTGGATCAGCGCACGCAGGTCATCCGGCGTCGCGTCGGGGCCGATCTTGACCCCGATCGGGTTACGGATACCGGCCGCGAACTCGACGTGCGCGCCGTCGATGGCCCTGGTCCGCTCGCCGATCCACAGGAAGTGCGCGGACACGTCGTACGCGGTGCCGGTGCGCGAGTCGATCCTGGTCAGGGCTTGTTCGTAGGGCAGCAGCAGGGCCTCGTGGCTGGAGTAGAACTCGACCGTGCGCAGTTCCTCGGAATCGATGCCGCAGGCGCGCATGAAGGACAGCGCCCGGTCGATCTCCCCGGCCAGCCGCTCGTAGCGCTGGCCGGACGGGCTGTTGATGACGAAATCCCGGTTCCAGGCATGGACCTGGTGCAGGTCGGCGTAGCCGCCGGTGGTGAAGGCCCGGCACAGGTTGAGCGTCACTGCGGCGCAGTGGTACGCGCGGAGCATCCGGTCCGGATCATGGGCGCGCGCGGCCGCGGTGAACTCGAACCCGTTGATGGCGTCGCCGCGGTAGGCCGGCAATTCGACGCCGTCCCTGGTCTCGGTCAGCCCGGACCTCGGCTTGGCGAACTGGCCCGCCAGCCTGCCGATCTTGACGACCGGGACGCTTGCGCCGTAGGTGAGCACGACTGCCATCTGCAGGATTGTCTGCAGCTTGGCGCGCACGGCGTCGGCCCTGGCGCCGGCGAAAGTCTCGGCGCAGTCCCCGCCCTGCAGCACGAACGCCTCGCCGCGGCTGACCGCGGCCAGCCGGTCACGGAGGAGGTCGCACTCACCGGCGAAGACCAGCGGCGGCAACCCGGCCAGCTCGGCCAGGACCTGCTGAACGTGTGCCGGGTCGGGCCAGTCCGGCTGCTGCGCGGCGGTCAGCCCGAGCCAGCTCGGGGTCATGCCGGGCGGCAACGCGAGTTCCTGGGCAGGAAGAAGGGGGCTCACCCCCCTCACGGTACTCACCGCGTGCAAGCGCCAGGTTCGCCGGTGGAGAATAACCGAGTGGACTCCGCGAGCACTGCCGGCCACTGCCGGGACATCATCATGCTGGGATCGACTGGCTCGATCGGGACTCAGGCTGCCGACATCATCGCCCGGAATCGGGACCGGTTCAGGCTGACCGGGATCGCGGCGGGCGGCGGGAATCCCGGGCTGCTGGCTAGGCAGGCAATCGAGCTCGGCGCCGAGACGGTGGCGGTGGCAAGGCCGGCAGCAGTGCCGGAGCTGCGGGCGGCACTAGCCGCTCTGGGCTCGGCGGATGGTGCCAGGCGCAAGCTGCCTGAGCTGCAGGCCGGCCCGGATGCCGTTGCTGAGCTGGCCGCCGCGCCGTGCGATGTGGTGCTGAACGCGGTGACCGGCGCCGTCGGGCTGGCCGCGACCCTGGCCGCGATCCGTGCGGGCCGGGTGCTCGCGCTAGCCAACAAGGAATCACTGATCATGGGCGGCCCGCTAGTGGCCGATCTGGCAGCGCCCGGCCAGATCGTCCCGGTGGACTCCGAGCACTCAGCGATCGCGCAGTGCCTGCGCGGCGGCCGCGCCACCGAAGTGGCGAAGCTGATCGTCACCGCCAGCGGCGGCCCGTTCCTGCACAGGACCAGGGCGGAGCTGGCTGACGTCACGCCGGAACAGGCACTGGCCCACCCCACCTGGAACATGGGCCCGGTGATCACGGTCAACAGCGCCACCTTGGTCAACAAGGGCCTGGAGCTGATCGAGGCGCATCTGTTGTTCGGGATCCCCTTCGACCGCATTGAGGTCGTTGTGCACCGTCAGTCGGTCATCCACTCGATGGTGGAATTCAGCGATGGCTCCACGCTCGCCCAGGCGAGCCCGCCGGACATGCGCATCCCGATCGCGCTGGCACTTGGCTGGCCCGACCGGGTGCCCGATGCCGCCCCTCCAGTCGACTGGACTGCCGCCCACACCTGGACGTTCGAGCCGCTGGACGAGGAGGCGTTCCCCTCCGTACGGCTCGCCAGGCAGGCGGGAACGGCCGGTGGCACGGCTCCGGCCGCATATAACGCGGCGAATGAGGTATGCGTCGATGCGTTCCTGGCGGGGCAGATCCCATTCGCCGGAATCGTCGACACGGTCGCCCAGGTAGTCTCGGAGCATCACGACCCGGTAGGGGCCGCGGTGACGCTTGCCGATGTGCTGGCAGCAGATCGCTGGGCCAGGGACCGCGCACGCGAGCTGACCGGCAAGCAGTGAGCCAGGCATAGATGGCACCGGAGGGAGGCGCCGCTTAATGGGTCCGAGCGGGCCGACCGATCGGGACGGGCAGAATCCGTACGGGCAGAATCCGTACGGCCAGAGCGGCCAGCAAAGGCCGGGCTCCTCCAGGGGGCAGCTCTGGGCCTGGCTGATTATTGTCGCTGCTGTCGTCGCCCTCATTGTGGTCGAGCGCGAGCGGCTGGCCTTCCTGTTCGGCGTCCTGATCTTCGTCGTTGCCCTGCTCACGTCGGTCATGCTGCACGAGTTCGGGCACTTCGCGACGGCCAAGAAGTTCGGCATGCGGGTCACCCAGTTCTTCGTCGGCTTCGGGAAGACCCTCTGGTCGACGTTCCGCGGCGAGACTGAGTACGGCATCAAGGCGCTGCCCTTCGGCGGCTTCGTCAAGATCACCGGCATGACGTCGGCCGAGGACGTCGATGTCGCCGATGAGCCGCGGTCCTTCCGGAATCAGCCCGGCTGGCAGCGCATCATCGTGCTGGCGGCCGGATCGTTCATGCACTTCGTCCTGGCCATGTTCCTGCTGTTCGCGCTGGCCATCGGGGTAGGGCAGCTGAGCGACACCAACGTGGTTAGCTCGATCGCTGCCTGCGTACCGGCCAGCAACGCCGCGCTGAACAGCGCTAGCCCGTGCGCAGGCCACAACCTGGGCAAGGCGCCCGCGCAGATCGCCGGGATGAGGCCAGGCGACAAGATCATCTCTGTCGGCGGCAAGCCGGTCGGAAACTGGGCTCAGCTGCATACAGCCCTGAAGGCGCAGCAGGCCGGGGTCAGCGTCCCGCTCGTGGTGGAGCGGAATGGCCAGGACGTGCGCTTGCACGTCACCCTTGCCGCGATCCCGAAGCGCGCCGTTCCGTACCTGGGTGTCGAGCCGGTGGTGGAGTATCAGCGGAGCGGCTTCTTCGGCGCGTGGGGCTACGCCGGGGATCAGTTCGCTGACACCCTGACCTCCTCAGCCTCAGCGATCGGCAAGCTGCCAGCGGCGATCCCGAGCCTGTTCTCCGCGGACCGATCAAAGACCGCCGCGGGCCAGGTCAGCAGCGTGGTCGGCGTGGGCGAGGTGACCGGCGACGTGGTCCAGGCATCGCTGCCCTGGCAGGCGAAGGTCTCCGTCATCCTGCTCCTGATCGCCTCGCTTAATATCTTCGTCGGAGCCTTCAACCTGCTGCCGCTGTTGCCGCTTGACGGTGGCCACCTAGCCGTGGTGATCTTCGAGCGGCTCAGAGCATGGTTTAACCGGCTCCTCGGTCGGCCGGACCCCGGGCTGGTGGACATCCAGCGGCTCGTTCCGGTCAGCCTGCTCGTCTTTGCTCTACTGGTTGGCCTCGGCACGCTGCTGATAGCTGCCGATATCTTCAATCCCGTTCACATTCCTGTGTGAGGCGAAAGCGAGTCATGACAGTAGACCTCGGCATTCCTCAGCTCCCGCCGGAGCCGCTAGCCACGCGGCGCCAGTCGCGCCAGATCGTCGTGGGCCGCGACAAGCACGCGGTCCCGGTGGGCGGCGGCGCGCCAGTCTCGGTGCAGTCGATGACCACTACGCTCACCGCAGACGTCAACGCCACGTTGCAGCAGATCGCCGAGTTGACGGCGGCCGGCTGCCAGATCGTCCGGGTGGCTGTGCCGTCCCAGGATGACGCCGACGCCCTGCCCGAGATTGCCCGCAAGTCACAGATTCCGGTCATCGCGGACATCCATTTCCAGCCCAAGTATGTCTTCGCCGCCATCGACGCAGGCTGTGCTGCGGTGCGTGTCAATCCCGGCAATATCAAGGCATTCGATGACAAGGTTGGCGAGATCGCCAAGGCCGCATCGGAAGCTGGGGTGCCGATCCGGATCGGCGTCAACGCCGGCTCGCTGGACAAGCGGCTGCTCGCAAAGTACGGGAAGGCCACTCCCGAGGCGCTGGTGGAGTCCGCGCTGTGGGAATGCTCGCTGTTCGAGGAGCACGGCTTCAACGACATCAAGATCTCGGTCAAGCACCACGACCCGGTCGTGATGATCAATGCCTACCGGCTGCTCGCCGAGCGCTGCGAGTACCCGCTGCACCTGGGCGTGACGGAGGCTGGGCCGGCGTTCCAGGGCACGGTCAAGTCGGCGGTGGCGTTCGGCGCCCTGCTCGCTGAGGGCATCGGCGACACGATCCGGGTGTCGCTGTCCGCCCCGCCGGTCGAGGAGGTCAAGGTCGGCATCGCCATCCTGGAATCGCTTGGCTTGCGCCAGCGGGGGCTCGAGATCGTTTCCTGCCCGTCCTGCGGCCGGGCCCAGGTGGACGTCTACACCCTCGCCGACCAGGTGACCGCGGCCCTGGACGGGCTCGAGGTGCCGTTGCGGGTGGCCGTCATGGGCTGTGTCGTCAACGGGCCTGGCGAGGCTCGGGAGGCCGACCTGGGCGTGGCATCCGGCAACGGCAAGGGCCAGATCTTCGTACGCGGCGAGGTGGTCAAGACGGTGCCCGAGTCGCAGATCGTGGAGACCCTCATCGAAGAGGCGATGAAGCTCGCCGCAGCCATGGAACCCGCGGAGAGCTAGCCCGTTCGTCACCGGTCAGGGCCGGGCAGGATTCCGGCATGACCAGAGCGATGACCGCGGCCCTGGCCCTGGCCCTGGGTGTGGCGGCCCTGGCTGGCTGCACCTCCTCAGGGCCGTCCGATCAGGTTGCGGCCGCCTCAGGCCTGAGCTGGCATACCTGCGCCCAGGCTACGGTCGGGCCACCGAGCTCTGGCGGACCGCCAGCTGCGATCCGGATGAAGTGCGCCAGCCTCCGGGTACCGCTGAACTACGCGCATCCGACCGGCCGGAAGATCACTCTTGCGCTGTCAGAGATCCCCGCGACAGCTCCGGTCGGGCGTCGGCTGGGCGCGTTGCTGGTCAACCCAGGCGGACCTGGCGCCAGCGGCCTGCAGTTCGCCGCTCTCACGGCAGCCGGGCTGAGCCCGAGCGTGGCCGCCCGGTATGACATCGTCGGCTTCGACACGCGCGGCACCGGTTCCTCGGTCCCCGCGCTGAGCTGCGATCCGGCATTCTTCAGCAGGCCCAGGCCGGATTACGTGCCGGCCAGCGCGGCCGCTGAGCAGGTGCTTGAGAACCGGGCGAGACAGTACGCGGCCGACTGCGAGCGCAGATTCGGCTGGCTGCTGCCGTACATGTCCACTGTGGACCTGGCACGCGACATGGATTCGATCCGGGTAGCGCTCGGGCAGCGGCAGATCAGCTACTACGGCGTGTCCTACGGCACCTACCTGGGCCAGGTGTACGCGACGCTGTTCCCGCACCGGATCCGCCGGATGGTGCTGGACAGCGTGGTGGATCCGGTCAGTGCCTGGTACGGCGACAACATCGACCAGGACTACGCGTTCCAGGGCCGGATGACGGCATTCTTCTCGTGGATCGCGCAGGCCGACGCCGTCTTCCATCTGGGCGCGACTGAGGGCGAGGTCAACTCGACCTTCAACGCCACGCTGAAGCGGCTGGAGTCGCACCCGATCTCCGGGCCATCAGGCCCGGTCGTCGGACCGGATGAGCTGACTGACACATTCCTGGTTGGCGGCTACAGCGACGCCTGGTGGCCGTACCTGGCGGCCGCGCTGTCCGCCTACGTGCGCGACAGGTCGGGTTCTGAGCTCATCACCCTCTACGACGCCATCGGCAAGCAGAACGAAAACGAGTTCGCCGTGTACACGGCGGTGGAGTGCAGCGACGTCAACTGGCCACGCAACTGGGCGTACTGGAATTCCGACACGCGGCGGGTTTACGCCAGGGCGCCGTTCGAGACGTGGGGCAATGCGTGGTTCAACGCCGCGTGCGCGTTCTGGCCGGTGAAGGGGCCGGCGAAGCCGCTGGCGATTCGCGGTGCTGGGCTGCCGCCCATCCTGATGCTGCAGGGCACGCTGGATGCGGCCACGCCCTATGCGGGCGCGCTCGTCGCCCGCAGCCTGCTGCCGAGTGCTCGCATGGTGGTCGTCGAGGGCGGCGGGAACCACGGTCAGTCGCTCGCCCAGCCCCCGAACAACTGCGTCAACGGCTACCTCAACCGATACCTGGCCGACGGGTCGCTGCCTGCGGGTTCCGGCCTCGTCAACGCGACCTGCCCCGCCGTGCCGGCGCCCAAGGCATAGCCCGCGGGCAAAGCCGTTACTCTGGAGGTGTGCTGCGCACAAGGCCATGGCGTTCGGCGTCGCTGCGGCTCCTCACTGATCACGATCGCGACGAAGCACTGGCCATCTGTGATCGGGACCCGATCGCCAACATCTTCGTCGCCGCGCGGATCCGCGCGGCTGGCATCGATCCGTCGCGGCTGGGCGGCCAGATCTGGGGCTACAGCGACGGAGGCCAGCTCACCGCGCTGTGCTATTCGGGTGCGAACCTCGTACCGGTGGAGGCCGGACCGGATGCGGTCACTGCGTTCGGGTCTAGGGCGCGGATGCAGGGCCGCCGGTGCTCATCGATCGTGGGTCCGGCCGAAGCAGTCAGCCAGCTGTGGTCTCAGCTCGCGCCTGCCTGGGGCACGCCTCGCGACGTCCGCCCGGTTCAGCCGGTGCTTGCGATGTCAGCGCCGTCCGCGATCGAGCCCGATCCCCTCGTGCGAATGGTCCGGCCGGCCGAGCTTGACGTCGTGTTGCCCTCGTGCATCGCCATGTTCACCGAGGAGGTCGGCGTCTCGCCCATTGGCGCGGATGGTGGTGTGGCCTACCGCGCCCGGCAAGCCGACCTGATCACGGCGGGCCGGTCGTTCGCGCGGGTTGACGACGGCAAGGTGATCTTCAAGGCCGAGATCGGCGCTGTCACGCCACAGGCGTGTCAGGTGCAGGGCGTTTGGGTGCCGCCAGACTGCCGGGGCCGCGGGCACGCCATCCGCGGCATGGCAGCCGTCGTGCGCGCCGCGCTGCAGCTGGCGCCAGTGGTGACCCTGTACGTGAACGACTTCAACACCCCGGCCAGGGCGGCCTACCGGCGGGTTGGCTTCACCCAGGCCGGGACGTTCATGTCCGTGCTGTTCTAGCCGGGCCGTTTCTGGCTGTGCTGTTCTAACTGGGGTTTTCTCGGTGGCGCGCGGCATCGTCGGCCGGGTAAGCTTCTGGGCTCTTGTGCCACTGCTGTTTGTGACACAGGCGTCAGCAACCGCCTAGGTTCGTAACACAGCTGCTTGCAGCACCGCCGTTCCCGATTAGAAGCCATCTCAACTCCCAGCTGCCTTGAAAGAGGTGATGAGTCATGCCGTCGGCGCGTCAGGAGCACACCGCCGCGGATGAAGTACTTGCAGCCGAGCGCGAGCATCTGCGCAGATCACGCGAAGATCTCGGGCTGATGCGCACTGACGTACTGTCACTGCGCGCCATGGGAGGGGACCCGGTCTCTGAGGAGTACCTCAAGGCCGACTTGTACCGGCGGGCCGAGGCCCTGCGCGACCTGCCAGATACGCCGCTGTTCTTCGGCCGGCTTGACTACCGGCCCGGAGCTGTTGGCACGGCCGGCACCGATGAGGTGCAGGCGGCGGACGTACCCGCCAGCGAGCACTTCCACGTTGGCCGGCGGCATGTGCACGATCCGCACGGCACGCCGGTCGTGATCGACTGGCGGGCGCCGGTGTCGCGGCCGTTCTACCGGGCCAGCCAGGCCGACCCGATGGGCCTGGAGATGCGGCGCCGGTTCGGATTCGATGGCGGCGAGCTCACCGCGTTCGAGGACGAGCGGTTCGGAGCGGGCGTGCCGCAGGCTCCGGCGGGCACCAGCCGCATCCTGATCGAGGAGATCGAGCGGCCGCGGTCGGGCCCCATGCGCGACATCGTGGCGACGATCCAGCCTGACCAGGACGACATTGTTCGCGCGGGCGTGGAGCAAACCGTCTGCGTGCAGGGGGCGCCGGGCACCGGCAAGACGGCGGTCGGCCTGCACCGGGTGGCCTACCTGCTGTACGCCCATGCGCAGCGCCTGAGCCGCGGCGGCGTGCTGGTCATCGGCCCGAACAAGGCCTTCCTCGCCTACATCCAGAACGTCCTGCCCGCTCTCGGCGAGCTGGACGTCGCGCAGCTCTCGGTGGCCGACCTCACGTCGGCTGTCGGAGTGCGCGGAACCGACTCCGAGCAGGCCGCCAGGGTCAAGGGCGACGCCCGGATGGCGCAGGTGCTCAGTAACGCGCTATGGGAGCAGCTCGCCGAGCCGGCCGAGCCGATCATGCTGGCACGCGGATCACGCAGGTGGCGGGTGTCGGCTGCCGAGATCGCCGAGCTCGCCGCAGAGCTGCGCGACCGGGGCGTACGGTACGGGACTGGCCGCGACATGCTCACGCACCGGATCGCGCACGTCATCCTGACCCGGATGGAAGCTGCGGGAGAGACCTGTGATGACCGGACCCACGAGTCCGTCCGCCGCAGCAAGCAGGTGCAGGCGGCCGTTGCCGGCATCTGGCCGAAGGCGGATCCGATCCGGCTGGTGTTCCGCTTGCTGTCCGATCCTGACGTGCTGAAGCGAGCTGCGAACGGCGTGCTCGACGAGGCCGAGCAAGCCCTGATCACATGGTCTAAGCCGCCGCGGAGCCCCGGCTCGGCCCGGTGGAGCGCCGCTGACGCGGTGCTGATCGATGAGACGGCCGATCTGATCGAACGCACGCCGAGCCTGGCTCACATCGTCGTGGATGAGGCCCAGGATCTCTCGCCCATGCAGTGCCGGGCCATCGGGCGCCGCTGTGCCACCGGATCTGCCACCGTGCTCGGCGACATAGCGCAGGGAACCACGGCATGGGCGACGACAAGCTGGGACCAGATGCTCGGCTACCTGGGAAAGCCTGATGCTGACTACCGGGTGCTCGACACCGGTTACCGGGTACCCCGGCAGATACTCGACTTCGCCAGCAAACTGCTCACCGAGATCGCGCCAGGCCTGAGCCCGGCGACCTCAGTGCGACAGGACCCTGGCGCGCTTGTAATCCGGCAGCTTGCGCCGGCCGCTCTTGACTCCGCACTGGCGGCAGCCTGCTCGGACGCACTTGGCCGGCCTGGCTCGGCGGCCGTGATCGCAGCCGATGACCAGATCCCCGCCCTCGGGGCAGCCCTGACGGCGGCGTCCATCCCGCATGCGGTGCTGGAGGGAGCCGCCACCGGCGAGCGGATCACGCTGGTCCCCGTGACGCTCGCTAAGGGCCTGGAGTTCGACCAGGTCATCGTCTATGAGCCGAACAGGATCGCGAGCGCCGAGGCGCGCGGCCTGCACCGGCTGTATGTCGCGCTCACCCGCGCGGTATCGCGGCTGACGGTACTGCACGCCGAGCCGCTGCCCCCGGTGCTCGCTTAACCACGTGCTGGCCTAAGACCGTGCTGGCCTAAGACTGTGCTGGCCTAAGACTGTGCTGGCCTAAGACTGTGCTGGCCCGGCTGCTCACATCTCCTTCAGCACTGCGGTCATCAGAGCTGCCGAGTCGTCGAAGGAAAGCGCCGTTGCCTGCAGGTGGTTGAAGAACACCGCGTACCTGTGGACTTCCTCGACGTTTTCCACCCACAGTGCGCTGGTCAGGTCTTCCAGGTACACCACGTCCGGATCGGCATCCTCTCCGAAGGAGAGAATGACGAATGGCCGGCCCATGGCCGGATGCGCGCCGCCGCCGAACGGGATCACTTGCAGCCAGACGTTCCGCATGGCGCTGAGCTCGCGCAGGTACTCAAGTTGCACCCGCATCACTTCCGCGCCGCCGACCTGACGCCGGAGCGCGGCTTCGTCCAGCACGGCCCACAACTTCGGTGGGCTGGTGATCGTCAGCCGCTGCCGTTCCATCCGCAGCGCGACGTGGCGCTCGATGTCGCCCCGCAGGCTGTTAACCATTCCCGCGCTGATGACGGCGCGCGCATATCCCTCGGTCTGCAGCAGGCCCGGAATCAGGTTGACCTCGTAGATCCTTATCTCCGAGGCCGCGCTTTCCAGTCCTAAGTAGGTGGCGAAGTGCGGCTGCACGGTGTCGCCGTACGCATGCCACCAGCCCTTCTGGCGGGACTCGCGGGCTAGTTGCACGAGACCATCTCGCTGGTCGGCGGGCACCTCGTAGATCTCCAGCATGTCGCGCACGTCTCGCGGCGACACCGAAACCCGGCCGGTCTCGACGCGGCTGATCTTGGACGCTGAACACTCAAGCTGCTCGGCCACTTCCTCGCAGGTGAGCTTCGCTGCCTCGCGAAGACGCCTGAGTTCCAGCGCCAGCCGACGGCGCCTGACGGTTGGGCTCTGTGCGCCTCCCACGGCGTCACCTCCCATGGCGGCCATTTACTCGTCGTTTACCTGGGCGGTGCACCTCAGTGTGGCCGTGACGACCGCCGTCCGTCCAGTGCCGGCAGCTTCCCGGTAAGACGCCGACTAAACGCGGGTAGGGAATTTCACCATGCATGTTGCACGGTAGTACCTGGTCGCGGCATTCTTTGGAAGGTGTCATTACTCTATGCTGTGAAGCAGCTACCAGGGGTGACAGGATGACGATTGAGGCGCAGCGGACAGCCGGGGCAGTCGCGGCCAAGGATGCTACTACGCCGGCTGTTGCGGTAGCGCATTCGCAGACCTGGCAGACGAACCTGGCTCGGCTCCAGGGGCTCGCCGAGGTGCTGTCGCGGCACGGCATGCGGGCTCGCCTGGTGACGCCGCCGGGCCGGGTCCCGAGCTTGCACGTGGTGAATCCGTCCGCGTCCGCGCTGGCCGAGGACGTGTACGCAGGCCGCGGGCAGGACGGGCTGTGGTGGTTCTGGTGGTCATGGGCCGAGCGGATCGCGGCCGGCGAGGACCTGGAAGGCGCAGCCTCGATGATCGAGCACGTCCTCGCCGTGGCCGGCTGACCTGTTCGCCCCAGCGCTCCATGATCGTTGTACGTTAGCGGGCCTATGCCGAGCCGCCGTGGCTATATAGCCCCAGCAACTCGGCATCGATCATGGAACTCGGATCTACAACGATCATGGAGCGGCGTTCGTGGCGCTGTCGGGCGGCGTATCACCGGCCGTGCGAAGGCTGTCGGTTGGCAAGCCGGGGAAAGCCTGCGTCGAACCGCGCCACGCCGCCGCCCGCAGTGCCGCGGCGCGCACTTCCTGGGCGCCGAAGTTGCGTAGTCCGCTCTCTGGAAGGGCCACGATGCCGAGGTATGCCTGCGCCACCCGATCCTCCAGCAAAGCGGCGAGCGCCGTAGCCTCGGTGGCCGTCTGGACGGGGTCGGGCAGCTGGTAAGCGACCGCAGCCGGGACAGGCTTGCCGCCGCGCGCGCTGATCATCGCGGTCAGCTTGTCTGCTGCGCGCAGATGCGCGACCCAGTCGGCCGTGGCAGTGCCCTGCTTGGCCGAGCCCTGCGGCAAGCGCGCGCCGACGACGCCATAGCCGTAACTCGCGGCCTGCTCGGCCGCCAGTGCGGTTTGCAGCGCGGCGAGCACCTGCTGCGAGCCCGTGCCCTGTCTTGATGCGCTCGTCATCGCCCCTGCCTCGCCGCCCGCAGGTACTCCACGTGCGTGGCCTCCGACGCCGCGATGCTCGCGAACAGCTGCGCCAGCGACGGCGGCAACTCGCCCAGCTCAGCAATCAGACGGTCAGACGCGTTCTGCTCGGCGAGCTCGAGTTCGCCCAGGACGCCGCGAGGGCCGGTCGCCCCGGTCGAGCTGGAGGTCGCCGACGGGCTAGGTGTCGACGTCGGCCTCGAGGTCGCGGACGGATTCGCTGGCGGCGCATACGTTGAGGGCCGGATACCGGGCGGCTCGATTAGCCGCGACTTCAGCTGGGCGAGGTGCGCCATATGCTCGGCCTGGACGGCGCGGGCCGAGGCGTAGGGCGCAACGTCGATCGTGCGGTAGGACGTAGAACCGGGCGCGAGCTGCTTGAGTGCCGCGGCATACCTAGCGATCATGGCTTCCTCGGCTGCGATCGCGGACTGCAGCGTGCGGACGTCAGCCGGCGGCGGGGGCGGCGTGCCCAGGACCTGGATCCCGCGGCACGCAGTGACGAGCAGCGGCAGCGCGGCCGCCGATGCAGCCAGCAGCGCGCGCCGCGAGAGGCCAGGTGCCGGGATCCGGCCAGCACTCGCTGAGCGGTCGGCCACAACTGCACCCCCTGCCACGTAGCACCTGCCGTGTAGCTTCTGCAACTGCGGCCCCAGAATGTCACGCCGGGCCGATCGGCCCGGCCTCGATCCAGTGCGCCGCGTCCCGGATAGGCTAGATGACGGCACGGTTAACAGCACCAGCGCGGATACCAGCGCAGATAACAGCACAGGTCGCGGGCGAGGAGGTCGTCATGCACGGTGGCTCCCGTCGCGGTTCGCACCCCAGGGCCAACGCAAAGGCTAGCGGCCAGGGAGCCGGGCCGCGGGCTGCGCAGCCTGGCCAGGCTTCCGACACCGACAGGCTGGTCCGCCTCCTCGAGCCGGTGGTTCACGCCATGAACATGGACCTGGAGGGCATCCGGGTTACTGCGGCCGGCCGCCGCCGGGTTCTCCGCGTGGTCGTCGACGCCGACGGCGGTGTGAGCCTGGACGACATCGCTCTCGCAAGCCGCGAACTGTCCGTGAAGCTAGATAACTCTGCCGAGATGGGCGAGCAGCCGTACACCCTTGAGGTGTCGTCGCCTGGAGTCGACCGGCCGCTGACCCAGCCGCGACACTGGCGGCGCGCGATCGGGCGGCTGGTCGTCGTTCCCCTGAAGACTGAGACCCAGGGTCATCAGAACGGGAACGGGGCCGTCACAGCCGAAGGCCGGATCGTGGCCTCGAGCGAGCGGGGCGTGACCCTGGAGCGGGACGGCGCCACTCGCGACTATCAGTACGCCGAGCTTGGCCCTGGCCGGGTCCAGGTCGAGTTCGGTCATTTCGACGACTCCGCCGGCGACGAGGATCTGGGCGAGGAGGACTAGGTGGACATTGACCTGAGCGTCCTGAGGAGCCTGGAGGCGGAGAAGGACATATCCCTCGATCTTGCGATCAAGGCGATCGAGGACGCGCTGCTCGTGGCGTATCACAAGACCGACGGTGCTGCACCGGTCGCCCGCGTCGAGGTGAATCGCAGCAGCGGGCACGTGACGGTGTGGGCCCGTGAAGCCGACGTCGACGGAGAGCCGGGCCGGGAATACGACGACACGCCAGCAGGTTTCGGCCGGATTGCGGCCACGACGGCTCGCCAGGTGATCCTGCAGCGCCTGCGCGACGCGGAAGACGAGCTGACCTTCGGCGAGTACGCCGGACGTGAGGGCGACGTGGTGGCCGGGGTGATCCAGCAGGGCAAGGACCCGCGGGCAGTGCTGGTCGACCTCGGCAAGCTGGAAGCGATCCTGCCACCGACTGAGCAGGTGCCGGGCGAGAAGTACATCCATGGCGAGCGGTTGCGCTGCTATGTGCTGCATGTGCGGAAGGGCTACCGCGGTCCGTCCGTGACGCTGTCCCGGTCGCACCCAAACCTGGTCAAGAAGCTCTTCGCGATGGAGGTGCCGGAGATCGCATCGGGTGCTGTCGAGATTGCGGCGATTGCCCGCGAGGCAGGACACCGCAGCAAGATCGCGGTGATCTCGCATCAGCCAGGCGTTAACGCAAAGGGTGCCTGCATCGGCCCGATGGGCAGCCGGGTACGCAACGTCATGACCGAGCTGCACGGGGAGAAGATCGACATTGTCGACTACTCACCTGATCCGGCCGAATTCGTCGCGCACGCACTTTCGCCGGCCCGGGTGACGAAGGTCAACGTTATGGACCTTGCCGCGAAGGAGGCCCAGGTCATCGTGCCGGACTACCAGCTCTCGCTGGCGATCGGCAAGGAAGGGCAAAACGCCAGGCTCGCTGCCCGGCTGACCGGATGGCGGATCGACATTCGGCCGGATACGGCTGAGGCCGGGCCCGCAGCCGGCGCCGCCGAGGCCCAGGCCCTGTAAGCTGGACAGCGAACGGGCCGCGCCGGTCCGGACCTGTATCGGGTGCGGAGCGCGCGCGGCTAAGACCGAACTGGTCCGCCTGGTGGCGGCAGGATGCGAAATTGTTCCTGACATCACTATGCGGCAGCCCGGCCGGGGTGCATACCTGCACCGGAGCCTGGCATGCTTGGAACGAGCCCAGCGCCGCAAGGCATTCTCGCGGGCTCTCCGCCTCCCGGCACCTTTGCCGGTGGTGGGGGTCGCGGAGTACCTGACCGGCGAATAGCCAGTGACTGGGCCGGACGAAAGAAGGCTGAATTGCGATGAGCGCCCGATGAGCATGCGGCGATGAACAGCAAAATCTGACGCCGGACGGAGCACGCCCTGCCCCGCCCGGCTGGCAGGCCCGGAGCCTCCGGGCCGAGTAGAGGGAGCGCAGTGGCGAAGGTCCGGGTTTACGAACTCGCGAAGGAGTTCGGCGTCGAGAGCAAGGCCGTCATGGCCAAGCTCCAGGAGATGGGTGAGTTTGTCAGGTCCGCGTCCTCGACAATCGAGGCGCCGGTAGTCCGCAGGCTCAAGGACGAATTCGCAAGCCAGGCGGCTAAGGCTGGCGGAGACGGGGCTGCCCAGAAGGCGCCGGCCGCGGCGAGGCGGGCTGCCAATGGCCAGGCTCAGGAGGCGCGAGCGGCGTCGGCCGAGAACGGCCAGGTTGCCAGCATCGAGCCGCAGGCGCCGGCGGTCGAGCCGGCCGCCCCTCAGGTCGCCGAGCCCGAGCCCCCGGCCACGCAGCGGCCCGGTCCAGCGGTGACGGTGCCGTTCCCTTCAGACGGGGGCGCGCGCCCGCAGGCGCCGTCGGCTCAGCCCCGCCCGGCCGGACCACGGCCAGAACAGACCCGGCAGGCGCCGTCCGCAGGTGGTGAGGCGCCCAGGCCTGCTGCGCCACGTCCGGCGGCTGCCGGACCGCGGCCGTCAGCGCCGCCGTCACCCGGGCAGCGGCAGGCCCCTAGGCCCGGCCCGCGCCCCGGCAACAACCCGTTCAGCTCAACTGCTACTGGTATGGGCGCGACGCCCCGTCCGCCGCAGGCCGGCGGCCAGGCTGGCCCTGGCACGGCTACCCCCGGCGTGCCAACCGGCCCGGGCGGCCCTCGTCCGGCTGGCCGGCCAGGTCCCGGCGGTGAGGGACCAAGGCCGGGCGGTCCGCGCCCTGGCGGCCCGCGTCCGAGCCCTAGCAGCATGCCGCCCCGGCCAGTCGGTGGCCGCGGCGCCGGTCCTGGCTCGGGTGGCGGCCCGCGCGGCGGCGGTTACGGTGGCTCCGCGCCAGCGGGCGCAGGCCCGCGTCCCGGCGGTGGTCGCGGCGGTCCCGGCGGCGGTCCAGGTGCCGGGCGCGGCGGTCCTGGCGGTCCCGGCGCCGGGCGTGGTGGCCCAGGCGGCGGCGGCGCAAGGCCCGGAATGGCTCCGGCCCGGCCTGGCCCAGGTGGCCGCGGGCGCGGCGGCACTGCAGGCGCATTCGGCCGGCCAGGCGGTCGGCCGTCTCGCGCCCGGCAGTCGAGGAAGCAGCGCCGCCAGGAGTTCGACAACATGCAGGCGCCGACGATTGGCGGCGTGTCGATCCCGCGCGGCAACGGCCAGGCCATCCGGCTGTCCAGGGGCGCCTCGCTGAGCGACTTCGCGGACAAGATCGGTGTTAACCCGGCGTCACTGGTGCAGGTGCTGTTCCACCTCGGCGAGATGGTTACCGCCACCCAGTCGGTGAATGACGAAACGCTGCAGCTGCTTGGTGCCGAGCTCAACTACAACGTCCAGGTGGTCTCCCCGGAGGAAGAGGACCGGGAGCTGCTCGAGTCGTTCGACATCGAGTTCGGTGAGGACGAGGGCGAGGACACAGACCTGGTGGCCCGGCCGCCGGTTGTGACCGTGATGGGTCATGTCGACCACGGCAAGACCAAGCTGCTTGACGCGATCAGGCACACCAACCTGGTGGCGCACGAGGCGGGCGGCATCACCCAGCACATTGGCGCCTACCAGGTCGACACTGTGGTCGACGGCCAGGACAGGAAGATCACCTTCATCGACACCCCTGGTCACGAGGCGTTCACGGCGATGCGAGCCCGCGGCGCCGAGACCACCGACCTGGTGATCCTGGTGGTAGCGGCAGACGATGGCGTGAAGCCGCAGACCACAGAGGCGCTGAATCATGCCCAGGCAGCCGGCGTGCCGATCGTGGTCGCCGTCAACAAGATCGACAAGGAAGGCGCCGACCCGCAGCGGGTCAGGGCTCAGCTGACCGAGTACGGGCTCGTGGCGGAAGAGTTCGGCGGCCAGTCGCTGTTCGTTGACGTGTCCGCGCGGAACGGCACCGGCATCGACGCCCTGCTCGAGGCAGTCATCCTGACCGCCGACGCCGAGCTTGACCTGCGCGCCAACCCGACGCAACAGGCCCAGGGCACCGCGATCGAGGCGCACCTGGACAAGGGCCGCGGCCCAGTGGCGACCGTCCTGGTGCAGCGCGGGACGCTCAAGGTCGGCGATTCCATCGTCTGCGGCGAGGCGTTCGGACGCGTCCGGGCCATGCTGGACGAGAACGGCGATCAGGTGTCCGAGGCACCGCCGTCGCGCCCGGTGCTGGTACTCGGCCTCACTGCGGTGCCAGATGCTGGTGACAGCTTCCTCGTCGTCAACGACGACCGGATCGCGCGGCAGATCGCCGAGCGCC
>Ga0335073_10000906_pt1 | contig 39122 bp, 36 predicted proteins | sample Lox_Sample_22_FD_207093 | JGI IMG/M metagenome (GOLD analysis project Ga0335073, IMG submission 207093) | Soil microbial communities from Loxahatchee National Wildlife Refuge, Florida, United States - Lox_Sample_2.2 | ecosystem: Environmental > Terrestrial > Soil > Wetlands | place: USA... | reverse complement strand
TCAAAGATTTGCGCCATTGAATGAGTCCCTGCTTCCTCAAATACCGTGGAGTTAAGAAAGGTTCGGCGATGGCTTTTTCTTCATTGCTCGATCCAAATGCTGGCCGCGGGAGTTCGTTCCCGCATCATGCTCGGAAAAATTGAATATAGCAGCAAACCGGAGGGGGTAGGCAACTTTGGGGGACCCGCTTGCGTAAATATGACTCAGAGCCAGGGAGCCAAAATCGGAATCGAAGCGCCTGCAAAGCGCCATCGAAGTAAGCACTGTTGGCATCCTGGGTACACATGTCAAAGTAAAATCGTCGTCTATGACCAACGGCCTTCGGCCGGTGCGCTACGACACGGCACTGGCTCTCGAGCAGTTGACGGCATCCGACGCCAAGCTGGGCGCACTGATCGAGCGTGTTGGCCCCTTTCGTCTCCAGGTGAAAAGCGCGCACTCGCCTTTTGAGGCCTTGTTGGAGGCCATTCTGTACCAGCAACTGCACGCGAATGCGGCCCGGGCCATCCTGGGGCGCCTGCTGGCGATTTTCGGCGATCTACATCCGCAGCCGGAGCAGTTGTTAGCAGTTCCGGAGGAGAGGCTGCGCGCCGCCGGATTGTCACAAAACAAGCTTCTTTCTTTGCGTGATCTGGCCGCGAAAACATTGGACGGCACGGTCCCTACACTCACGGCGATTCGGCGCATGCCAGATGACGCCATCGTCGAGCGTCTGAGCCAGGTACGCGGCATCGGTACCTGGACCGCGGAGATGTTGCTGATGTTCCGCCTTGGCAGGCCGGACGTGTTTCCGGTATCGGACTACGGGGTTCGTAAGGGCTACCTGCTGACTTTCGGCAGAGTCAAGGCAGGCGAGGCAATCACCGCCGAAATGCTGCCTAAGGCGGAGCAGATGCAGCGCCGGGCGGCACGCTGGAAACCCTGGCGCTCAGTTGCCAGCTGGTACCTCTGGCGAGCCTGCGATCAAGACCCTTTGTCGTAGGTCTGAAGCAGAGCTTCCGGTCCGCTTCGGGATTTCGTTCTTCGCTCGATTCTCTGTCGGCGTTTGCGCCGCTGCCGCAAGCGGCGGAGCCGCTATCATGAGGTCATGCCTGATTCACCGAATGCCGCGCAACACTATATCTGCATTCACGGCCATTTTTATCAGCCGCCGCGAGAGAATCCCTGGCTGGAGACGGTCGAGACCGAGGACTCCGCTGCGCCCTACCACGACTGGAACGAGCGGATTACCGCCGAATGCTATGCGCCCAATGGGGCCTCACGCATCGTCAACGGCGAGAACCAGATTATCCGCATCATGAACAACTATTCGCGAATCAGCTTCAACTTTGGGCCAACGCTGCTGCGCTGGCTGGAAGAGAACGCGCCTCGCACGTATCGAATGATTCGCGATGCTGATCAGCAAAGTATTTTGCGTTACGAAGGTCATGGATCTGCAATGGCACAGGTCTACAACCACGTGATCATGCCTCTGGCGATCACGCGCGACCGCATGACGCAGATCCGTTGGGGCATTGCCGATTTCCAGCACCGCTTCGGGCGCGCCCCAGAGGGCATGTGGTTATCCGAAACCGCGGTCGATTTCGAAACTCTGGATTTGATGGCGCAAAACGGCATTCTCTACACGATTCTTGCACCGCACCAATGCGCCCGGGTTCGCGAGCGGGCAGAGACCACACTGCAACCAATGCTCACACGGTTGGATGGGGCTGTCGCGCGCTGGACAGAGACTCCCAATGCTTCTGTAAATCCCAACCATCCCTACCTCGTTAAGCTCAAGGAGGGACGAAGCATCACCGTTTTTTTCTACAACGGTCCTCAGTCGCGTGCGATCGCTTTTGAGGGACTCCTCTTTAATGGCGAAAACTTCGCCTGGCGCTTGGCCCGGGGTCTGGACCCCAGCGACCCGGAACCACAGGTGTCGCATGTGGCCACCGACGGCGAGAGCTATGGTCACCACCATCGCCACGGGGAAATGGCGCTTTCCTACGCGCTGCGCTTTATCGAGGATAAGAAACTCGCCCACCTCACGAACTATGGGCACTTCCTGGCTAAGTTTCCGCCCAAGTGGGAGGCGGAAATCGTAGACAACACCTCATGGAGTTGCGCCCACGGGATCGAGCGCTGGCGTTCCGACTGCGGTTGCAGTGGCGGACGGCAAGGCTGGCATCAGCGCTGGCGTGCTCCGCTGCGCGCGGCCCTCGACTGGCTTCGTGATACGGTGGCGCCGCTTAGCGAAACAACGGCGAAGGGCCTGCTCAGAAATGTCTGGGAGGCTAGAGATGCTTATATCTCGATCATCCTCGCGGCCGGAACGCGAGAGTCGAGGGAGGTCATCGATCAGTTCTTCGCGGACCATGCGGTACGCGAACTTACGCACGAGGAACGTTCGCTGTTGCTCAAGCTGATGGAGATGCAGCGGCACACGCAGCTGATGTACACGAGCTGCGGCTGGTTCTTCGACGATATCTCGGGGATAGAGACAGTTCAGATCATGGCGTATGCGGCACGCGCCCTGCGCCTGGCGGCGGATATTTTCGGTCTCAATTGCGCTTTGCTGGAATGGCAATTTGTGGAGCGGCTGCGTCAGGCAAAGAGCAACAGCCCCCAATGGAAGGACGGCGGCGATATTTACCGGCGCCTGGTCAAACCGATGGAGGTGAACCTGGAGCAGGTGGCCGCACACTATGCCATCTCCTCGGTATTCAGCAGCTATCCGGATGACACAGCCCTCTTTTGCTACACCGTACGCCGTCTGGATTATTCGAACGTAACTTCAGGACGCGCGCGCCTGGCCATCGGCCGGTGTCGCATTACTTCCAACCTGACTGAAGAATCGGAAGAAGTTTGCTTTGCAGCTCTCCACTTCGGCGATCACAATGTGACGGCCGCGGTCGAACGCTCGACCGCGCAGGACCTTATCGCATTTGAAGATCTGAAGCACAAGTGCAGCGCCGCAGTCACCCAAGCCAATTTGCCGGAAGTGGTGCGGCTGATCGATAGCTTCTTCGGCGGAAGCCCGTACTCTTTGGCATCGCTGTTTAAGGACGATCAGCGGCGCATATTGCGCTTCATCCTGAATGCAACGCTGAGCGAGGTGGAAGACAGCCTGGTAAAGATCTACGAGGAACATGCCTCCCTGCTCCACTTTCTCAACGCGTCCAGTTTGCCCAAGCCGCCGGCGCTTACGATGGCTGCCGGGTTCGCCCTCAACGCCGGGCTGCGCCGAGCACTGGAAGAAGAGCCGATCGATCTGGCGCGAGTTCGCTCGCTGATTTCTTTAGCGAAGTCAGATGGAGTCGTCCTCGAAAGCCACTCTCTGCGCTACCTGACGGATCAACACATGAAGCGATCCATGGTTGTGCTCCAATCCAAACCCCTGGAAGGGGATAGCCTGGAACATGCGCTCACCCTGGCTCGAACGCTGCGGGAGCTTCCGTTCGAGTTGAACCTGTGGCAAGCGCAAAACATCTGGTATGACACGCTGATGAAGTCAAGCGTTTTCTTGCTGAGCGTGGACACGGCAGTGGCGGCGCGGTGGAAGGAGAATTTTCTCGAGCTTGGCCGGCAGCTTTCCATAGCAGTGGAACAGTTGGTCGTGGAGGAGGGCTCCCTGGCCGCTCGAGGGCCCAATTCCTCGATCGAGCCGGCACAGCTTGCTCTCAGGTCTATGGCGACGTAGTGTTTGTTCCGTGAATTCCTGGGACGAACTCACGAATTGAAGTGCGCGAGAACCCAAGCGCAGCTGAGACCCGGGATTGCATCCTGGGTCTAGCTTGCTAGCTTCGCCAGCGGAGGGTTACGGGACCGTCCATGGGGTGTTTCATTGCGCGTCCCGTTTCGTCGGATTCGAGCCGCGCCCGCTTCAACGCGAAGTACCACTTGGCCGGACGGTCCGCATCATCAATCAACATCAGGCTGGGGTTGAACTTGAGGCCTTCCGCCTGCTGCACCATGGTGATTTGGTCCTGGCTTACAAAGCGCTCGGCAAAGAATTTGGCCACTGTAGTAACGAACGGCACCCGATAGAAGATATTCCAGGCGCCATATACATCAATGCGGGAATTGCCGGGACTGGTGGGGGTGACCGTGGTCAGTGTGGCAAACCACTTGTCGCCGCAGCGCAGGGTTTCATAGCGGCGGTTCGGGAGCACGAAGTCAATCGTGGTCTCAATCGGCTGGCCGTAGACGCCAAGCAATTTGTAAGGAGCGCTATTCGCTGAGGGCGTGTGCGCTGACATGCGAAAACCCTGAGGGATAGGCTCGAAGTGCTTTTCCTTCTCGTGGATGCTGTGCCGTGAACGCCACCACCACGCCTGATGCACAAACGGGCCGTGCGCCGGATCCATCAACCCGATGATTCCGTGATCGATGTTGCACGGCAGATCCGCAGTCAGGTGGGCGCTGCGGAATTTCTCGCTGAAGCGCGGTAATTCGGGAACGGGGGGCAGGGTGTCCCGGGCCTCTACCCGGATCCGGCCGCTACCCGGTTTGGGAACGTAGACCCAGGCGTAACCGTCGCGCTCCTGGCAGGGGAGTGCGGTGGCGTAGACGCGGCGCGGATAGGAGTCCTGACTGGTAAGGGACGGGATTTCCATGCATTGACCGGATTCCGGCTCAAACACCCATCCGTGATACTTGCAAGTTACGGCGGTGCCATCGAACCATCCACAGGAAAGAGGAATTCCCCGGTGAGGGCAACTGTCGCGCATGGCGAAAATGCTGCCATCCTCTTTGCGGCCCAGGACGAGCGGGATCCCGAGAAGCATGGTTGTGGCCATCTTTCGTCCACGAAGAGCCGCGCTGCGCATCGCCGGATACCAATCGTTGTAAATGAGGGCGGTGTCCGGTCCCAGCAAATCGCTTACCGGCAAGACCGCCGGATTTCTCCCCGCTGCTGCATCAGGCGCCATGAGTCGCGAGACCTGAACTTACTATAGCGCCAGGAGGTACTCCAGATGGGCATACATGAGAGTTCCGGCTGAGGAATGCCGAGTGCCCCACCCTTCGTGCTTTTGCGAAGGGTAGGCTCTGATGATCTAATCCTAAGTGGGATATACGCCGCTGCGGCAGCGGATTTACGAAACCTCGGATTTGCATTTCATCTTTTTCAGTTCCTATCATCGCGAGCCAAACCTAAAGCCGTCTCGGCTTAAGGATCTGTTTCTCTCTGTGTTAGAACGGGTACGACAACGGTATCGCTTTGGGCTATCCGGCTACGTGGTCATGCCGGAACATGTTCATCTGCTCTCGGGCAAGCCAGAGCGCTCGGACTTGTCCGTTGTCATTCAGGTACTCAGGCGAGTCGTTTCACGGGATGCTTCCGAGGGACATTTTTTGCAGCGCCGGTTTTATGACTTCAATTTACAACCGAGGCTAAGCGTACAGAAAAACTTCGCTACATGCATCGCATTCGGTCACCCGGGGTTAGTCGAGAAGCCCGAGGACGGACGGGCAGTAGAGTAGTTTTCGCCACTATCTTAACGGCGAAACCTCTCCTGTCGTCATTGATTCGTCTCGACCGAACGTCTGGCGGCCAGCCGCGGATCCCACCCTTCGCAAAAGCGCGAAGGATGGGGCACCCAAGACTCGGTTAACGGAATAGCCCGACAGGCCGCCCTTACCTGTGAAGTGAGCCCCGGCTTCGGAGACAGCCATCCCGCCTAGAAAAATACTTCTCATTATCACCGGCCTATGGCTGCTGCTCTATGGGAGCTTCACCCTCTTTCGGCCGCCACTGCTGGACGACGCTGACTCGGTACATGCTGAGGTTGCACGCGAGATGACGGCGCGGCATGACTGGATCACCCTTTATGCCAACGGCATACGCTATCTCGAAAAAGCTCCGTTACTTTACTGGACGATGGCTGCAAGCTTCACCATCTTTGGGCCTCACGATTGGGCCGCGCGCCTTCCCCTGGCGATTGCTACCCTGGCTTTGTTCCTGGTGGTGTACTGGAGCGGCCCCCGCTTTTTCAATTCCAATATGGCGGGCTTTTATGGGGCGCTGATTCTACTCACCTCCTTTGGCATTTTTATTTACACGCGGATTCTCATTCCCGATGTGATGGTCTGCCTGTGGCTGACTCTGGCCATGTTGCTGTTCTTTGTTTCTCTTCGGCAGCCGCAACCTTCGCGCGCAACTGCATGGGGATTTGCCGCGGCCTGCGCCCTCAATGTACTCACCAAAGGGCTGATTGGAATTGTCTTTCCGATTGGAATTGTTCTTGTTTTTTTGTTTCTCAACCGGAATTTGCAGCACCTGCGACGGTGGCATCCGGCGTCCAGTCTGCTGGTCTTCCTGATCATTGCGGCGCCGTGGCATATCGCCGCGGGCGTTGCCAATCCGCCGCAAGGCCATCCGGTAGGCACGATGCCTACGCCCGCCAATGTGCATGGATTCTTCTGGTTCTACTTCATCAATGAACAGGTGCTTCGCTATCTCAATCGGCGGGTTCCCCGCGACTACGATACGGTGCCGCTGCTGCTCTTCTGGGGTTTGCTTGCGGTCTGGCTGATGCCTTGGATCGTCTTCATCTTCCAGGCGATGGTTCCGGTGCGGTTCCGGTCGACTCTGCGCCGTATGAAGCTACCGCGCCACGATCAGGCCTGGAACCTGCTTGGAATATGGGCCGCATTTGTCATGGTCTTCTTCAGTTTCTCTACGCGCCAGGAATACTATGCGATGCCGGCGTTGCCTCCCATCGCCCTGATGATTGGCGGCTGGTTGGCGCGGGAAGAGAAATGTTCGGTTCGCGCTCCGGGCCGCGTTGCAGGGCGGCGGATTGCGGTGGGCCTTTTTCTACTGGGTTCGGCCGGCTCAGTCATTGCAGCTTACCTGGCCGGGCGCTCGCGCCCGCCGGCCCCAGGCACGGATATTTCTACGCTCCTTACCCAAAATCCAGGTGACTACGCTCTCTCCCTCGGCCACTTTCTCGACCTGAGCATCCGGACCATGGGCGTTTTCCGAGTGCCCCTGATCCTGGTCGCGCTGGCGCTGTTTGCGGGAACGCTGGCGAACTTAGCCTTTCGCTTCCTCAATATGGTCCGGGCGGGAAACTATGCCTTGGCGGCGATGATGGTGGTATTCCTGATTGCCGCCCATATGGCGCTGGTCACCTTCTCGCCGGTGCTTTCCTCAAAGGTACTGGCGGATGCGATTCGGCCGCGATTGCAGACTAGTGATGTGGTGGAGATCAACGGCGAATACGAGGCGGGTTCAACCCTGGGTTTTTATCTGCAAAGACAGGTGCGTATTCTCAACGGACGTTCTTCGGATCTCTGGTACGGCTCATTTTTCTCCGATGCTCCGCAGAACTTCGACAACGACGCATCTTTCCGCGAGCGATGGGCTGGGCCGCAACGCATTTTTCTCTGGACTCCGATAGACAAGGTTCCGGCCTTGCCAGGACCGGTCTTCACGGTGGCCCAGAGCGGAGGCAAAGAGATCCTCAGTAATAAACGTTCAGACTAGGCTGCGGTGACACGGCTCATCTTGCCATCCTTGAGAGAAAAGCGCTGGCCGCGCCAGGCGACAGTGTTTCCGGCGAAGCTCCAGATCCAGATGCCCATGGCGACGACATCGCGCGGTACCAGGAGCCAGAGATCACGGAGCACCTGGCGATCGCCGAGGACGCCTACGCCAACGGAGAGAGCGAGCGCCACTCGGGCACACAACGTCAGGCTCAACAGTGCGATGCTGCTGAGGCTGGCGCCGGAAGCAATGAAGTTGCACAGAGCCCAGGGTACGCCGTAGGTAAAGATCATGCCTGTGTAACCCAGCTTCCTGGAATCACGCGTGCTGCGGCTCCAGCGGATCTGGTGCGCCAGAAACTGGCGAAAACGATACTCCGGCAGAAAGGTTTCGACAACCTCGCCGCTCAAGACAACCTCAAAGCCGCTGCGCCAAATCCGGGCGCCCAGTTCATAATCGTCGGCCAGGTAGTCCACCAGCGGCTCAAGACCTCCGATGGCTTCCAGGGCCTGACGGGAGACCGCCAAGGTTGATCCCAGGCCGAAGCGAATTCCGCCTTCGATTTGCCGCGCGGTCAGCACTCCCGCAATAAAATCCGTTGCGATTCCCAGCGCCTCCATGCGTGAACCGATTGTGCCGTGCGCTTGTCCGCGATAGAGTGCAGTCACCAGTCCGACGCGGCCTTTGCGGTTTCTTGGAAGCTGGAAACAGCCCATGACGCGCCGCAGGTACTGAGGAGACACCTTAATGTCACTGTCGTTGATCAGAATGTAGTCGTATTGTGCGCTCGCCAGCATCTGCACCAGATTGCTGACCTTGCCGTTAGTGCCGAGAAGCTCAGGGCATACGACCAGACGAATGCTTCGCTGGGGAAACTCCTGCTGGAGCTTTTCGATCGCGCCGACAGCTGGATCGGAGATACTGCTAACCCCAAACAGGATTTCGTACGGACCCTGATACTGCTGCTCACAGTGGCTGGCAAAGCTGGCGTACATTTCGGGGTCGAGCCCCTTCACCGGTTTGAGGATACTTACGCCAGGCTGGAAATCCGGCAACGGCCGGCGGAGTTGATGCTCGAACGCACGCGCACTCCAAAGCGCCAGCAGGTAATAACCCAGGCCGGCGAGGCTGAGAATGGCAGTGATGGTCGCGACGACGATCGGCAACATGAGGGACGAACCCTAGTTTAGAGCAGAATTCAAAAAATTAAGGGGGAGCCATCAACCAGGGGAGAAACTGCAGATCGCTCCGCTCGGGTCGGGGATGACAAAGGAGAGGCTTGCGGCTCTAAAAACTGCTGGATGGGCAGGCCCCCTTGCTCACTTGACGCAGGCGAACCAGCTGCTCCAGTTTGGCATGTCCTTTCGCTTGCGCTCCAGCTTTTTGCCTAGCCGAGTCTACTCATAGCGCAGGGCCACGATGGGATCAAGGGACGCTGCTTTCCACGCCGGATAGATGCCGAAGACTAACCCGATCGCGCAGGCGACCACAAACGCAATGGTAGACCAAGCCATGGACATCTGCGCGGGCAAGACCTTGCCCAAAATCAGCTTGAGGATGAGCGTAAGCACTCCGCCGGCCACGATGCCGATTGCGCCACCCAAGGCACACAGCGTGACTGCCTCGAGTGTGAATTGAACCATGATGTTCTTTCGCGTGGCGCCCAGCGCCTTGCGTACGCCGATCTCCCGCGTTCGTTCGGTCACGCTGACCAGCATGATGTTCATCACGCCCACGCCACCGACCATCAGACCGACACTGGCGACGCCGACGAGGAAAATAAATAGTCCCCCGGTGAGCTGGTTCCACAAGACCAGGAGAGCGTCAGAGCTGAAGATGGCGAAATTATCCGGCTGGTCCGCACGAACTTTGCGACGCCGGCGAAGCAGTTCGCGGATCTCGTCTTCGACAGCGACCTTGTTTTTTACGTCATCGTATTTCACGCTGATCCAATGGTCGAGGATCTCGGGATGAATCTTGTGGAAGGTGAGGACGGGGAAATTCGCGGCGTTGTCCGCGGGATTCTTGCCTCCACCAAAGACCTGTTTCTGCGGCGCGAATACACCCACCACGGTAAACACGTCCCCTTCAATCTGCACCTCCTTGCCGATCGCAGATTCGTTGCCGAACAGTTCCTCGGCTGTGTCAGATCCAAGGACTACGACGTTCGCGGCGCGCTGAGCTTCCTGAAGGGTAAAGAAGCGTCCCTGAGCGAGAGGCAGATCATTGACAAGCGGGGCTTCCTCCGATTCCCCCTGCAGAATGGTGTTCTGCACCTTATGGCTCCCGTACTTGACGGAGAAACTTCCCTCCACTCCTTGCGGTGTGCGGTACTGCAGCGCTTCATCCACTGCGACTACATGGGGCAGCACTTTCATGGCCTCGCCATCCTCGTAGGTCAACTGCTTTCGGGCGAGTTCCTCCGAGGTAGGGCGTGAACCGAAGACCGGGAAACGAAAGACCCAATACACATTGGTCCCGAGGGATTGGATCAGCGCATTCACATTGCCGGTCAGGCCATTGATGACCGACGAGATGAGGATTACGGTCGTGACTCCGATCATGATGCCGAGCATGGTGAGGGCAGAGCGCAGCTTGTTAGTGCGCAAGGTGTCCATGGCCATCCGGATGGCTTCGTTTGTGTCCGCGAGCCTCATTGCGTAAACCTCTTCTACAACTCCGAACGCAAAGCGACGATGGGATCGAGCAAAGATGCCTTGCGCGCGGGATAGACTCCAAAGAAAATGCCGACAGCCGTAGCGACAAACAGTCCCAAGGCCACCGACCACAGCTCGATCTGGGAGGGGAAGCCAATGATCAGGGTGATGGCTTTGGCGAATACAACCCCGGCAATGACGCCAATCAAGCCGCCGACGAGCGACATGGTGGCGGATTCGATCAGAAATTGCAGCATTACGTCGCCGCGCCGCGCGCCCAGCGCCTTGCGTACCCCAATCTCCCGTGTCCGCTCGGTGACGCTTACCAGCATGATGTTCATGATCACGATGCCGCCGACGACCAGAGAAATCGCCGCCAGAGACACGAAGACGGCGGAAAAACTGGAGCTGATGCTCTGCCAGATACCGATGAACGTGCTATTGGTATCGATGGAAAAACTGTCTTCCGCACCGGGCCGGTCGTGGCGATAGGAGCGAAGGATGGTGCGCATTTCGTCCACTGCCATTTGCAGCGGATCGCCTACCCCATGGGCGCGGCCGTAGATGGTCAGGCTGCGATTCGATCCATAAGCGTTGAGAAATGTGGTAAGTGGAATCGCTACCCAGTTGTCCTGGCTCTGCCCCAACGTCTTACCTTTTCGCTCGCCAACACCAATTACGGTGTATTGCGTTCCGTCGACTCGGATTTCCTTGCCGATGGGATCAACCAACCCCATCTGGTTGTCGACAATGTCAGGGCCCACGATAGCCACGTGGCTGCTGTGTTCTTCATCGATGGGCACAAAGCCGCGCCCGCGATCGATGTTCATGTTGTAGATGGGTGGCATGGTCCAGGTCCAACCACGAATATCGGTATCGGTGCTGGAATGGCTGTTGTAGACCACTTTGCCGGTGGTGTTGGCCATTGCTCCGGTGCTGGCGCAGTCTTTACATTTAGCGGCGACTTCGCGGTAGTCGTCGATCTTGAGATCTTTGCGTTTCTGGTATTTGTTGAACTCGGCGGCGGTAAAGACCACAGAAGGCTGTTTGGAGGCGGTAAAGACGTCTGCACCGTAGCCGTAGACCTTGGTGGCTACAAATTGATTGGCACCATTCACCAGGGTTATCACCATGATGACCGCTGCAACGCCAATCATCACTCCCATCAGGGTGAGGATTGAGCGTAGCTTGTTGGCCCACAGCGACTGCAGGGCTAATTTGATCGCTTCGGTGAATTCCATGCCGCGTCACACAGTAATACGAGTTTAGACGTTTTCGTGGTTCCCGGCGGGGAGGGTGTTTGCAGTGTGGTTTGTGGCCGGAATGCCCGGAGGAGCATCTGTTAACCCGCATCGCCGAGGTCCTTCTCCGCTCTGCTCCGTCAAAAATCCGATCCCGTGAGCACGCGGAAGGGCCGGCGCTCAAAGCGTGGGATGGGAAGCACTCCTCCACCGCATAAATGCTGGGGCGCCCTCCTCGAAGAATCTCTCGGATGGGGTAAGGGCGAAGAAGCGGAGGCCCCGCATTCCGTTAGGAGTTGCGGGGCCGCGTTTGCAAGTGGCCTGTAAGCCGAATTCTGTCGAGGGCGATCATTCCTCTAGGCGACGTATTACTACGCCGCTCAAGCGACCTACCCGGAGGTTTTGGCGCGCCGGGCCGGCACGCATCCACCGAATTAGTGGATTCCCTCCCTATTTGGTCTTGCTCCGTGTGGGGTTTACCCTGCCACCGCCTTTGCAGACGGCGCGGTGCGCTCTTACCGCACCTTTTCACCCTTACCCGGGACAGAATTCCGGGCGGTATGTTCTCTGTGGCACTTGCCGTCTTTGAGCCTTGACGCTCAAATCCCGGACGTTATCCGGCACACTGCCCTGCGGAGTTCGGACTTTCCTCTCCCGGAACACGCGAGTGTTCCAGCAGCGACCGCCCGGTCCACCTGCGTTTTCTATGCTAGTCGATAAAGGCAACAGGCAGAGCTAGGAAATGCTGCAACTCCCTTTCTAGCTCTTGGGGACTGTCACATTCAGAGTAATCTGCGGCAGAGTTGGCGGCGTAGTAATGAAAGCGCCGGTTGCAGACGAAGCCTGCACTGTAATGGTGTAGGTACCGGCCGGGGTTCCCGGATTGCCGGGAGGGCCGTGATTCAGATATCTGTAACGCTGGGCGCAGGCTGTCAATCCCAGAGCCCCCACAAACGCCAGCATGGCCAGCATCGTGTTCCGAGAGACCCCACGCTTGCAGGCTCCCAAGCCGGCCAACCCGAACAACATTGGGAACACAAGAAAGTAAGCTTGTTTGCCGCCCTCAGAAACCAAAGGCGAAGGTGTCTGGGTCTGAATCTGCATCACGCTGGTTGCAGGAGAACAGGCGGTGGCGCAACTTGCCAGCACATTCACCGGGCTGAACGTACAGGTGGTATTGATCGGAAGGCCGCTACACGAAAGGCTGACATAGTTGTTGAAGCCATTCACCGGTGTGATGGTCACAATGCTGCTCACAAAACCGCCGATGTTGGTCGACAAGGACGTGGGAGCAGCAGCTACTGTGAATCCTGCCACGGTGGACGCATGGGCCTGCAACGACTCGGCATTTGAGGTGGAAGCCTGGAAGTTGGCCTTGCCTTGGTAGATGGCAACTACCGGATGGCTACCTTCAGGGAGAATGTCGGTCTCAAGGGAAGCATTGCCTTCGGCATCGACGATTGCGGAGCCGAGGTCAACGCCGCCAGAGCGAAAGTTTACGACTCCGGACGGCGTGCCGCCCTCGTCCGCTTCGACATGGGCATTCAAAGCCGCCCTGGTGCGTGGACCACTATTGTCGGCGGTCACGGTGAGGGTTGTCCGGGTGGGTGCTGTGCTTTCAGCTGCCGCCCCGGCGATCATGCCCAAAAACAACATGCACCAACCGATGGCGCACTTGCACTTCCCAAAGTCCCACAGCCTGACCACGCTCAACCGCACATCCTTAGAAAGTTCTCGTTAGTAATGACTCATTGTATCCGGGGACGGCCCATCACGTTACGATTTCGCCGCAGAGACCAGGCGGTTCACTTCAAGATAGACGGCAGGGTCATCCCCGAAACCTCTGAGCCAATGAACTTCGGGCTCCCGGCGAAACCATGTCAATTGGCGCTTGGCATAATTGCGATGACCCTGGCTCGCGACCTCAATCGCCTGTTCCAAAGTGAGCAAGCCTCGTAAGTATTCGACAGCCTGGCGGTACCCAAGGGAAGCAAGGGCTGGAGACTGGCCATAGCGGACAAGCAACTCCCTGGTTTCTTCAACCAAGCCTTGCGAGAACATGGCACGGGCCCGTTCATTAATGCGTTCATAGAGTAGCGGGCGTGGCGGTTCGAGGCCAATCCGCAGTATGCGATAGCCGGTCAAGCCTGCCCGTCCCTCGTTCCAGGCTTCGGACATCGGCCGAGAAGAAGATAACGTAACCTCGATGGCGCGGATTACCTTGGCTACGTCATTGACATGAATACGAGCCGCCGAAACCGGGTCGAGACGCTCGAGGATGCGATGGAGTCTTGCCGGGCCTCGCCTTTCTGCTCTTTTCATCAGACGGTCGCGGAGGGCTTGCGAGCGTTGCGGGCCGGGGAACAGACCCTGCAGCAGCGCGCGAAGGTAAAGCCCGGTACCGCCGGTCACGATGGGCAACTTGCCTCGGCCGATGATCGATGAGATTGCGGAGCGGGCATCCCGGGAGTAGTTTCCCGCGGTGTAGAAGGCGTCCGGAGCGACGATGTCCAGGAGATGGTGAGGAACCCGTTGCCGCTCGATTGCCGAAGGCTTAGCCGATCCGATTTCCAGGCCCCGATAGACGGCCACTGAGTCGCAGCTGACAATCTCGCCGGCGAACTTTTCCCCGAGCGAAATGGAAAGAGCAGTCTTGCCGCTACCGGTCGGGCCCAGAATCACGATCAGGAGAGGCAATGGCGTGGGCGGGATCACCAAACTCTCCACCATCCCGGAGGGAACAGATCGTGCCATGACGACCGGCTGATCCCGACGAGAAGGAGGACGACCGCCAGCACGACCAAACCGTAGATCTGGCGCTTGCGGAGTTCGGGATCGGCTGGCACAGGAGTCAATCGTTCAAGCAAAAAGGGGCGATCAACGGAACTTGTCGGGATCAAGGTTGTAGTAGAAGCCGAAACGGAGTTCCAGGTAAGGCCCTTTGAACTCCTTAGGCAAGGGTGGGTAAGGGGATGCTCCCGTAATGCCGCCCCAGGCTGCGCGATCGAGGGCGACATCTCCAGAGGGAAATTCGAGGATCATCTGCTTGACGCTGCCATCAGGGTAGATCTTGAAGCGAACACCGACCCGGCCCTGCTTGTCGAGGGGTGGCCGAGCCGATTCGGGAATGATGGGAATCCAGCTGCGATAGGTAGCAGCAATTACCCGGCGCATGTAGGGGCCAAAGTCTACCCCCATGGTGTCGCTCAGGATGTCGGGGCCTACCGCCATGGCTGAATGCTGGGAAGGGGCATTCTGACCGTAATCGCCGGACGGTCCTCCCCGGGCCGCATCCCGTTCCGCTTGGCGAATCGCGTCTCCGGCATTTTGAGGACCCGTATCAAAGCTTGGCCGCGTGGGCGCCGGCTTCGGCTCATTGAGCAGAGATTGCTGTTGTGGCGCCGGTGGTGGCGGCGGGGCCGGGGCTGGGTTGGCAGGGCGCGCCTGCGCCTGTTGCTGGGGCTGGGGCGCCGGCTGCGCTGGTTGAGGAGGAGCCTGAGGAGGAACCGGTACTGGTGGGCCGGCCCGCTTCATGGCCTCAAGCTGCTGTAGTGTTTTGCGGTCGATCGTCGGTTTACGTGCCTGGGCGATCCGGTTCTTGTCCGATGGCGGAGCCTCCTTTGGGGGCTGCACCCGCTTCTGGGCGTCCGGGGGTAGGTTGAGGAAGGTTAAATCCTTCTGCTTCAAGTCGTTTGGATTGACGACGTGGGGCTGGTGACTGCGAAACTTCGGTCCGTAAAAAAGAAACCAAAAAAGAACCAGGTGGGCGATAACCGAAATCCAGATCCCCTCGCGGCGGAGTGCGCGGGAGCGCTCATCTTCAAGCCTGTCGATGAGGTGCAGGAGTTCGTCGGCATCCAACTCCTCATAGCGAACACGCTTGCGCCGGGTGAACGGGACCGGTGGCTTACCGGGAGGGCTGGTTGGGACTTCGGTTAGGGGCATCGGCCGGCGGCAAAAGGTGCAATCCAGATCAAAACGAGCGACCGGTCATGGACTGCGCGTTTTGTCATTCTCTCATTGTTGGGATGGTCCCGAGAACTGGCATTCACAAAGAGCACTTACAATCGTCTGATGCGCGCCGCCGTTATTACCGTTAGTGACTCCTGCTTTCGCGGTGAACGGATCGACGTGTCCGGCCGGGTTGTCTCCGAAATATTGCAAGCAAATACCTTCCAGGTCATCGGCCATATGGTAGTACCAGACGACCAAGCGGACATTGAAGACGCGCTGCGGCAGCAATGCGAGGTGGCGAATCTTGTGGTTACGACCGGGGGAACTGGTGTGTCTCAGCGCGACGTGACTCCGGAGGCAACCCGGGCCGTGTGCGAACGCCTGCTGGAGGGCTTCGCCGAATTAATGCGCGCCGAGGGCAGGAAACAGACGCAGTTTGCCGCCTTGAGCCGGTCGCTTGCCGGTACCCGGGGGCAATCATTGATCGTGAATCTTCCCGGCAGCCCGAGGGGGGCTAAAACGTCGCTCGAAGCCGTTCTCCCTCTCATTCCGCACGCTTTAGGGCTACTGCAGGGACTCGTGACCCAGCACGACGAACATCTTACGATCGGGTCGGATCTTGAAAAAAATCCTCCATCTCTTTGATAAATACAAGATTTGGCTCGTTGCCTTATTAAAGCCCCTGGGCTTCTGGGGCGCCGGATGCATTGCGTTTGTGGACGCGGCCGCTTTCCCGGTTCCGCTGGATCTGATCATCGCCGGCTATGTGTGGGCAGATAAGAAGCACTTCTACATTTACGTGATTGTGGCCGCCGCGGGATCCGCACTGGGCGGTCTGGTTCCATTTCTTCTGGGACGGGCTGGGGGCGAGCTCTTCCTGATGAAACGAATCAATCGCGCACGCTTCGAGCAACTGCGGGATCGTTTCGAAAAGCAGGAATTTCTAGCAATGATGATCCCCTCCATCCTGCCCCCGCCCACGCCATGGAAACTTTTCGTCTTTGCGGCCGGGGTGTTCGAGATGAGGATCGCCAATTTCATGCTGTCCGTCTTCGTCGGGCGCGTGTTGCGCGATATGATCACCGCGATTCTTACCATCCGATATGGACCCCAAATTGTAGACTTGACCACCCGGCTGGCAACGCGCCACCGTGTGGCTCTCATGCTCATTCTTACGGTGTTGGCGACCGGCTTTGTTTTTTGGCTATGGCGCGCGGTATTCAAGCGGCGGAATAAGCAGAATGGGACCGCATAAAGAAATAGGATCGGCGAGGCCAAGGCGAGTAGACGGCTCCGAGCGTTCGTAGATCAGGCGGTCGACCGCGAGCTAGTGTTGCAAGCGATTATTCATGACCATAGCGTCGATGGCTCCCGCGGGAGTGACGTAGACCCACGCGGTGAGCGCTGCAGAAGCTCTGCTTTTGTTTCGCGGAAGGAAGGAATAGGCAAACCTCAGGTCGCGGAATTCGACCGCCGTATCCGTGGGCTGGGGCGCGAGCTCATCCGATGCTACCAGGTCGGCATGTCCACGGTCGGTCACCAGCGGGAACCTGGCCCAATCGAGGTAGACCCGCCCCAGCCAGGATCGCTTGGCGGCTATGACTGCTGGCGTGACGGGCGGCTTGAAGATGACGTTGTCCTGGTCGCCGGTATCTACCGTCTCTGAACGTGTGTCGGCCAAACCCGTCTGATAGTAGCCTGGCGTCTCCACAATCGCGAACCAATGGAATGGATCGACGGGGTAGGGTTCGGCTCCAACCCGCAACATCGTTTGATCGCCGAATCGCGTATTTCTAATGATACGGAGAGCCCGGTGATGCTCGACGGCGCGCACGCCAAGATCAATCCCAATAATCACCATTGCAGCGATCGCCCAACCGCGTCCGCGGAATCGAGGTTTGTCGGCGCCTATCTCGCGATCCGCCAGGCCAAAGATTGACGGGACGATCAGGGCCGTCAACAGCGCGGCGAAGATGACCGGTTCGAGGATGAAGGCAATGTCGAGAGAGTACCAGTGTGGATTGAAAGGAAAGAAAGGACGGACGCCGTAGTTGTTGGTCCAATCCAGGAAAATGTGGCTAAGCACGGCCAGGAGGCACAAAAGCCACAGGAACGCCCATCGCGGAGGGATGAGCGGTGGCTTGCTTCGCGTGCGGTGCCAAAGCCAAACCACGACAAGCACGGCAAGGGCGACGAATGGGGCGCCCAAGAACGTGTGGGTGATGCCTCGATGATGCTCAAACCCCGCGACCGGGCCGCGAAAACCCCAGAAAACGTCGATGTCGGGTGCTTCGGCCGCGAGCGTCATGGCGAGCGTCGCGTAGGCAGTGCGGCGATTGAATCCGGTGCGGGCAAGGCATGCGCCGGTAAGGAAATGAGTGACGGGTTCCATAGAATTACGATCACCAACTGATGCACATCAAATTCTTATAATGCACGCTATGCCCGAAGCCAGTTTTCCAGAGCAAGACCGGATCCGAATCGAGCAGCTACGCGATGAGCTCCGCCACCACGAATATCAATACCACGTGCTCGACGCACCGGAAATTCCGGATGCGGAATACGACTCGCTGATGCGCGAGCTGCGCATGCTCGAGGGGCGGTATCCCGAACTGGTGACTCCGGACTCGCCCAGCCAACGAGTCGGCGGTAAGCCCAAAGAGGGTTTCGCCAAGGTCGATCACTCGCGGCCTATGCTTTCGCTGGACAATGTGAACAGCGAGGAGGAGCTGGCTGACTGGGAACGCAGAGTTCGCGCCATGGTGGGTTCCGCGGAAGTGGGCTTTGTATGTGAACTGAAGATGGATGGCGTTTCCCTGGCGCTGCAGTATGAGCCGGGGCCGGGTGGTGCCGCCCGCCTGCAGACTGCTCTGACACGCGGCGATGGGATCACGGGCGAAGATGTGACCAGCAATGTGCGCACCATACGCTCGGTGCCGCTGTCGGTTTCGAGCGAGAGATTACATCGGGCTGGGCTGCCCCAAAGCTTCGAGGTGCGAGGAGAGGTCATTCTACCGGACGAAGCCTTTTTGAAGCTCAACCAGGAACGCGAACAGCAAGGGCTCCCCCCTGCAGTGAATCCAAGGAATGCCGCCGCAGGCACCATCCGCACCCTCGAGCCCAGCATCGTGGCTCAGCGTCGGCTGGACTTCTATGCTTACTTCGCGCTGGAAAAGGGAGAGATTGCGTTCAACAAGCAATGGCAGGCACTGGAAGCCCTCAGCCAAGCTGGATTTCGCGTCAATACTCATCGCAAGCAGCTCCAGACCTTGCAAGAGTTGCTCGACTTCGTCTCCTGGGCAGAAGGCCAGCGCCATACGCTGGGGTACGAGATTGACGGAGTCGTGATTAAGGTCAACGAGACCGCTCTGCAGCGACGCCTCGGCTATACCGGCCGGGCGCCGCGCTGGGCCGTAGCCTACAAGTTTGCTGCCCGCTCCGGTATTACGCAGATCGAGGACATCGTGGTCCAGGTAGGGCGCACAGGCAAATTGACACCCGTAGCTGTGCTGCATCCGGTGTTTATCGGCGGCACCACGGTGAGCCGCGCGACACTGCACAACGCGGACGAAATTGAGCGGCTGGGAGTGAAAATCGGCGACTACGTGGAGGTGGAACGCGGCGGCGATGTTATTCCGAAGATTGTTTCAGTGGTTGAGGATGCCCACCACCCGCGGGGAGAAAAGGCTTTTGCTTTCCCGGCTGCTTGCCCGGTATGCGGTAGCGAAGTGGTTCGCGACGAGGGCGAAGCAGATTACCGGTGTGTCAACGTAGACTGCCCGGCGCGGCTGAAAGAAAGCGTGCTGCACTTTGCTTCCCGCAAAGTGATGAATATCGAGGGTCTGGGCGACGCGTTGGTTACGCAACTGTTAGAGCGACAACTGCTGACCAGCGTGGCTGGAATCTATTCCTTCCATGAAGAGCAACTGTTGCAGCTGGAGCGTATCGGCAAGAAAAGCGCCCAGTCGCTGTTGAAAGAAATTGAAAATTCAAAGAAATTACCTCTGAATCGGGTCCTGTTTGCCCTGGGTATCCGCTTCGTCGGTGAACGGACGGCTCAGCTGCTGGCGGAGGCATTCGGCTCCATGGACGCGCTGATGCAAGCCAGCGTGGAGGAATTGGAGTCGGTTCAGGAAGTGGGTCCACGGGTCGCCGAGGCGATCCAGGAGTTTTTCGCCGAACAAAAAAACCGGCAGCTGGTTGAAAATTTGCGCAAAGCAGGCTTAACATTCACCGCGGAGAAGAAGCGGAAGAGTTCGCAACTGGAAGGCCTGACGTTTGTACTCACGGGCACGATGGCTGACCTGACGCGTGAAGAGGCGAAAGCCAGAATCGAAGCGGCCGGCGGGCGGGTTTCTGGTTCTGTAAGCAGGAAGACGAGCTATGTGGTCGCCGGAGAGGACGCGGGATCGAAACTCGATAAGGCGCGCGAGCTGAAAGTACCTGTGATTGAGCAGGCGCAGCTACTGGAAATGCTGGGCTGAAGGAGCGGTGCAACGGCCGGGATGACCGTCGCATCCCAGAGTGGGAGAAAATCGGCGTGTACAAGGTGTCTGCACTTCTATTGTCCGCTTCGCTGCTGTTCAGCTGCGCGATTCCGATGGCCGCTCAGCCGCGCGGGAATCCGAATCATTTCTACAATGGGGCACAACGCGGCGTGCGAGGTGGCAACTACGGCTACGATCGCGACCGTCATTATCACTACAGCAATAATCAGGGCGGTATCGGTCCCGGGAAAGGCGCTCTCATTGGAGGAGCGGCTGGAGCGGTTCTGGGCGCGGCGTTTGGCGGGGGCGTCGAGGGGAGTCTGATCACCGGTGCGGCCGGCGCAGGGATCGGCGCCATCCTTGGTCAAGCGGCTCAGAACAATCGGCAGAATAACAACTACCACTACCATCGATAGCCGCAAAGGAAGGCCATGAAGAACATCTGCGCGAATTTGTTGTGGGTTGCGGCCGTGTGGCCGCTATTAGCGGTGCCCATATGCCGGGCTCAAACACCCGCTGGCCAAACCGCTGCCGCCAGCGCGCCGGCCACCCCGAGCTGGAGTCTGGAGCAGGCGGTCACGTCCTCCGTGCATGATGCCTGGATCTTAGGCGGAAAGAGTGAGCCGGGATTTTTCGCCATTGTGAAAGCGCTGGCGGAATTGTCAGCGGAAAAGCGTGGGCTTCAACTGCCGGATAAAGAAACGGTCGGCCGCGAATTTGGCGAGTACATCAAGACCCAGGCGAGAGCGGATCACGATCAGTTACTGTACGTCATCGTGGATCGCGCGGTCCGGAAGTACGGGATCAAGCCTGCGGCAGGCGGGTAGAAGAGTTCGTCTCCGAACGCGCAAAGTTACGAGTGGGGAAAGGAACCGCAGATTCCTCCATGGCACTCCGGGTCGGTCGGCTTCGCTCCTAATAAACAAATTCTGTGGGAGATGAGCAAACAGCAGGTCCCTCCACTTCGCTTCGCTTCGGGATGACAATTCTGTTGCTAATGTTCCTTCCTCCCTTAACTTGCCGCAAGGCAAGTCAGGCGTTCGGGGTGACCAAGGTGGGTGGGGCGTGGTTCGTGATGGACTCAATCAGGACTTGGGGGCGAAGTAACCCTTCTTGGCACGCACCACATAACGCGGATTTAAGGCCACCAGATAAATGGATCGAAATTCCCCATCAAGCTTGAAATCGGCGGGCCGGTAAGCGAGCGAATACTGGCTACGCAGTTCCTCCTCAATGTCATGGAAGCTGTTCGCCATATCCTCCAGTCGCTTGGGGAAAAAGGGATAACCTCCGGTTGCTTCGGCAATCTTTTTCAGGACGTCGTCGCCGCGGTCCCGGCTGGGACTGACATTGGTGCTAATGGTGTAAACGATGGCCCCTGCCCGCTGGCACATTTTAATCGCGTCATCAGGGTAGGCGCGGCTCTGATTATCGTCTCCGTCGGAAATGACGATGAGCGCTTTCCGGACCGAGCCTTGCGGGGAAAGGGGAACCTTAATGAGCTGATCGCGGCATGCAGTATAGATCGCATCGAAGAGAGCCGTCCCACCACCCGGCCGCATCTTGGTGATACCTGCCTCCAGTTTGTCCTGATCGCTGGTGTAATTCTGCGTGACATACGAGGTGACGTCAAAACCCATGACGAACGCAAGGTCGGTTTGCGGGCGGATCACCTGTTGCAGAAACTGGACCGCAGCACTCTGTTCAAATTCGAATCTCTGGCGGATCGAGGTGCTGGCGTCAATCATGATGCCCACGCGGAGGGGCAAGTTCGTCTGTTGGGTGAAGTTGAACACCTGTGCAGGTGCCTTTTGATTGTCCAGCAGAGCAAAGTCTCTCTGCTGCAAGTTCGGGATGAAGCGGCCACGCTTGTCTGTGACAGTGAAGATCAGGTTCACCTCGTTGACATTCGTCCGGATGGTGAACTGACCGTCATTCTGACTGTTGCCAGATGCGGAGGTGGTCGGTACACCACCGGGCGATCCTGCGGGTTGGGGCGTAGATTGCGTAGCTGGAGCAGCCGAAGCAGGAGGCGCCGTAGCTGTAGAAGGAGCGGGGTTTGAGACCTGCGCCAGAACGAAAGGAGTCATCAGCAACGCTAACCCGCACAGACGGCGAGCGAGGCACAGGCGGGGATTGATCGAGGTCATAGGAGCCCTTTTTATTTTAGAGCATTTGTGAGTTGTGCCATGAAGTCCTTCAGGTCGTCGGGAAGGTTGGATACGAGGCTAAGCCGATCCCCCGTGCGGGGATGGGCAAATTCGAGCTCCGCCGCATGGAGAAAGTTTCGAGGTAGCGTTAGCCTGGGTAGCCTTCCGATGGTACTTACGGGTGGAATCGCGGAGGCAGCGCCGTAGAGCGTGTCGCCAACCACAGGATGGCCCATCGACGCCATGTGCACACGAATCTGATGGGTACGGCCGGTCTCTATGCGAACGGAGACCAGCGTGAAAGGGCCGTAGGGTCCTTCGATGCGGCGCAGAACCTGCCAGTGGGAGACGGCGGTACGGCCGCCGTCGCGACGCGTAGTCATTCGTGTTCGGCGGACGACGTCGCGGCTGATCGCCAGATTCACCGTACCCTTCTCCGGAATAAGATTCCCCTGCACCAAAGCAATGTAGAGCTTGCGCACCTGGCGACTGGAGAACATGGCCGCCAACCTGCCGTGAGCAACGTCGTTCTTGGCGACTACGATGAGACCACTGGTCTGCTTGTCGAGACGGTGGACGATGCCGGGGCGTAAGGGGCCGCCGCCGTAGGAAAGCTGGCCGAGGTGATGCAGGAGCGCGTTTACCAGTGTGCCGCGATTCCGGGCCTCCTCGGTCGCGCCGGAGCCTGCGTGGACCATCATGCCGGCCGGCTTATCGATGACCGCCAAGTCATCGTCTTCATAAATAATGTTGAGTGGAATCGCCTCGGCCACTGCGCGCAAAGGACGCGGTTGAGGGTCACCGTGGATCGAAATACTTTCGCCCCCGCGCACCCTACGGGAGGCTTTCGCCAACTGTCCGTCGATGCGCACATCGCCCTGGCGAAGGAGCGTCTGAACTCGCGAGCGACTTAAATCCGGCAGTTGTTGCGCTAAAAACAAGTCCAGCCGCAGGCCATTAGCCTCTTCGGGAACGCTTAACTGGCGGATTTGCATTTGATCATGCGCCACAGGTGACCTGGTGAGAACGGAGCCAGAGCAAGCCGCCCCCCAAGACCATCGCCGCTCCCAACAGCTGGGTGACCCAAAGAGCATTGCCGCGGAGCAGATCACCACGGAGAAGGGTCAACAAGGAGCTGGAAAGGCCGCTGAGGAAGAGCCAGGCTCCCAGAATTTCTCCATCGCGATGAGGGCGATGGAGAAGCCACAGCAGAAAGACAAAGAGCACGAACTCGATGAGGCTCGCATAGACTTGGACTGGGTGGAGTGGAACTCCGAGCGGCGTTCCGGGCACAACGGCTGTAGAGCGGAAGATGATTGCCCAAGGCAATTGAGTCGGAGTTCCGTAATCACATCCAGCTTCCAGGCAACCGATTGCCGCAACCGCACTCCACAACGCGAGCCCGGGCGCAAAAACATCTGCTGTCCGCCGGATTGGGAGCCCGAGGTGCGCGGAGTAGGCAATGGCGGGCAGAGCAGCCGCGGCCAGCCCCAGGGTGAAAGCGTATCTGGGCCAGAGCAACAGATTCAGCAGGACTCGCCCTACCAGCGCAGTGACGATGGCCAGCAGAGCTACGTTCCAGATTTTGTCTGTATCAAGTGAGAGCACTCGAGCTGTACGAATACAAACCAGCAGGGAGAGGATCGTGCCCAGCGCAACCAGGAATCCGTAGGTCGGCAGGATGAGATGGCCGAACTGGATGAGGTGCGGATGCACGTAAGAGGCTGCTAGGCACCAGACTTGCAGACCGGCAGCGTTCGAGACTATGGCACGCGTCTCATTCGGGCAACGGTCGAACTATTCAGCAGCCTGGTACGGTCGAAACCGACCCACTGGGCCGTGCAGCAGCACGCCGGTGAACCCGTCCTAAGACGTTGGGACTCTCCGCAGCTCTTTAGGCATTCCGGACTGGCGGACACTGCGCACGGAGCCGATTGTTCGAGTCGAGTCCCGGTTCAATGAATGTTGGTTCAACCAGCGTTAACTGCCGTACCTGCTTTGCAGGCCGGTCTCTGAAAGGATGCTAACGTCAGCGAAGCTGATTGGCAAGTGACGATCCGGTATGGACGCCTGCCCCAACCGGCACGGGTGCGGAGGCTGCTCTGGGTTTCAGTCACGGATCCGCGCAGCTCGCTGCAATTCTCCTGGAGGCGCAGGAACTCATCGGCGATATTCAGCGCAGCGAGAACAGCCACACGTAGTGAGTCGACAGTATTGCCGCTGGCGGAGACGGCTCGCATCTTGGCGTCGACCATCGACGCCAGTTTCTGTATGTATACCTGATCGTGGGCGCGCAAATGATAGGTCTGGTCATAGATTTCCACGCTGATGGACGTGGTTGCGCGCCTCACTTCGAGATTGTCTGCCATGGTCTTTCCGATCAACTCGGCTCAATCGCCGAGTTCGTCAATTTGTTTGAGCAAGCGCTCGATGCGCTGGCGCACCGCGTCCCGCTCCTTCTGCAAGCCCGCCAGTTGCTCCTCTAACTGGGCAAGCTGAGCTGCCTGTTCTTCGACACGAGTGCTCAGACGCGAGGCGTGCTGCTCTACTGAGAAACGTAGTTCGCGTTCGCCCTTGAGTAATTCAACTGTGCGCAGTACGCGTTCTTCGAGCGCCTGAAAATCGTCTGCAGCCATGGTCATCTCGGGAGGGTGTTCTGCGAGTGTGGACATCTGTACCTCATTACACGGAAGGGGGATTGCGTCCTTTAAAAAAGTATAGAACGCAAATTTCGCGACTCAACAGTAAAGACACGGATGCGTTACCTTAGATTGTTCCTCTGCTTTAAAAATTGAACACTAGATTGTGCCACTCTTTTGTTACCGAAGACAGATTACGCCCGCTGGCGTCCACCGAGTGACTCAAGAGCAGCGATCACGGCCTGCGAAAACGCTTGTAACTCTTCCTCGCGCAAAGTCCGTTCCAATGCCTGAAAGGTGACGCGAATGAGGATGGAGTAATGGCCGGCGGGTAAGGCCCGCGTGGCACGGAAGATCTCTCGAGGAGCAAATCCGGTGAGCTCGGCAATGTGCAAACTCTGCAAAGCATTTGCTATCAATTGCCATCGCACGCTGTCGGGGAAGATGAAGGAGAAGTCGCGTTCGACCGCCTGGTAGCGGGAGAGCTCAGGCGCGATCGGCTGGCGCAACGACAATTGATAGAGGCGATCCAGATAGATCTCTCCAACGTAGACGTTCTGCCTGAATTTACGCAGCTGCGCCTGGGTAGGATGGAGCTGACCAAACCAGGCGATGGTCAGACCGTCGGCCACGGCGCGCGCCGAGCGTCCCGAGTGCAGCCACGCGGGAGTAATCCCCGCGCCGAACACGAAGGTGTCGAAGTAGAAGGAGCGTGCGGCAAATCTCTCGACGACCTGTTCGATCGTGCCCTTGAGATCGTAAAAATCGATCGCATGGGCGGGCAGGTCGGGACCGCTCCATAGAAACCCCGAAGCGCCGAGCGATAGTGCAGGGCGCTCGTCCACTCGGTCTGGGCTACCGCTGAATACGGTGCCCTTCTCAAAGAGCTGAACATCGCTGACGTTGCGATTCAGATTGTGCGCCAGCATCCCCAGCATCCCGGGCAGGAGTGAGGGACGCAACATCCCAGCTTCCTCGTTCAGCGGGTTACCCATGGCAACCGCCAGGCCAGGCTGAGGCGAAAATGCCACTGCATCAGTAGCAGAACAGAAGGTGCTGGATAGAGCCTCGTTCCAACCCAGACCAAGAAGCGTCTGGCGGACGACCGCGTCCTTGCGAGCATCGGGTAATTCCTGCACGATTCCGGTGAACGCTGGGAGTGTGTTGGCAAAGCGGTTGTAGCCGTAAACACGAGCGATCTCTTCTATCAGGTCGATCTCGCGTTCCAGATCCAGGCGCCAGCTGGGCAGCGTGATCTTGTATTCTCCCGCAGCGACTTTCTCTAGACCGCAGCCCAATGCCTGCAAAACGGATTCAGTTGCTCCCTCTTCGACGCCGCGGCCGTCTTCGGTTGCGCCAAGGATGCGCCGCACCTCACGATGGTTGAGCCCGATACTTGCCCTCTTCGCGGTGCGGGCCTCGGCATCCGAGACCACGACGTCGACCAAGTCACCTTCCAGGAAGCCGCCGGACCGAAGAATTATCTGGCTGACCAGGGCTGAGGCGATGGGCGGACCGTTGAAGTCCGCGCCGCGTTCGAAGCGATGGGAAGCATCGGTATGGAGCCCATGCCGCTTGCCGCTGCGGCGCACAGTTCCAGGATCGAACCAGGCCGCCTCGACAAGAATATTCTTGGTGTCCTGGGTGATCATCGTGTCCCACCCGCCAATCACACCGGCCAAGCCTATCGCTTTCTTCTCATCAGCAACGATGAGATCTTCGCTATCAAGTGCACGTTCTACCCCATCCAGCGTCCTGAGCTTTTCGCCGCTGCGGGCGCGGCGCAGGATGATACCGCCTTCCAGCTTGTCGAGATCGAAGGCATGCGTGGGATGGCCCATGGCGAGGGTAACGTAATTCGTAGCATCGACTGCATCCGAGATGAGCTTTTGCTGCAGGAGGGCAAAACGCTGAGCCACGAGTCCTTGCGAGACTCCAATGCGCACGTCTCTCAGAATCCGCGCGGTGAAACGGCCACACAGCTCGGGTTCCTCGATGGAAACGTTCACGCGGCGAGTCACCGGCCGCGGCAAAGGCAACGAGGCATCCAGGGGCGCCAGCGGATGACCAACGATGGCCGCCGCCTCACGGGCGATTCCATAATGATTCATGGCATCGACGCGATTTGTGGTGATGTCCATCTCGAACAGCGAACCATCTTCCGGGCCAAGCTCAAAAATGCCCTCCACGGCAATGCCGCGGAGGGTCAATGCTTCGGCAAGCTCACGGTCGGAGAGGGTGAGACCGGGTACATAGGAACGAATCCATTGGGAAAGAATATTCACTTACCTGAATGACTCCAGAAAACGCATGTCACCGGAGTAGAACTGACCTATATCGCCGATACCGTACTTCATCATGGCAATGCGCTCCACGCCCATGCCAAAGGCGAAGCCGCTAATCTTTTTGGAGTCGTAAGCGGGTTGCCTCCTGACCACAAAACCAAACACGGCGGGGTCGACCATGCCGCAGCCCAGCAGCTCGATCCAGCCGGATTGTTTGCACTTACGGCAGCCGCGACCGCCACAGAATATACAACTGATCTGGACATCCGCAGAAGGTTCGGTAAAAGGAAAGAATGAAGGAAAGAAGCGGGTCTTCACGTTGGATCCAAAAAACGCCTTCATGGCGTGGTCCAGCGTACCCTTCAGATCGGAGAAGGTGATGTTGGTATCGACACACAGGCCCTCGACCTGGTGGAAGATGGGCGAGTGGGTGGCGTCTGCGGCGTCATTGCGATGAACCTTACCCGGAATGACAATACGCAATGGCGGCGGTTGCTCTTCCATCGTATGTATCTGAACCGGAGAGGTGTGAGTGCGCATCAATAACCGGTCACGCAGCGGCTTACGCTCCTGCTGGACGATCACCAACGTATCCTGCGTGTCACGGGCGGGATGACCGGGAGGAAAATTCAGCGACTCGAAGTTGTAGTAGTCCGTCTCCACCTCCGGGCCGACGCCCACGGAGTAACCCATCGCGGCGAAGACGGCGATGATTTCGTTCATGGTCCGGATCAGCGGATGCTCAGCGCCCAGAGCACGACGAGTGCCGGGCAAAGTAATGTCAATTGCGTCGTCGAGGGGGTTGGTTGTGGCCTGGCCAGGGTCGCAGCGCGGTTCGATCGCGGATTTGAGCGCGTTGAAACGCTTGCCCACCTCGGGGCGCACATCCACCGGTGCCCCTTTCAGTACATCGCTCACCCTTGCCAGCAGGCCCTGCTTGCGTCCGATCCAGCGAACACGCAACTGTTCGACTGAATCAGCCGTGGCCGCATCGCGATCGAACTGCTCCAGGATTGCGTTAAAGAAAGTATCGAGGGAGCGAGGCGAATAATCTTTCAGTTCGGGGATTTCAGGCGCCATGTAATTCTTCGCGCCGTAGCCCGGACCACGCGTGACCGGGCTCGAGCGGGACTTTGATTGATTTAAGCCGCGGTCTTATTGAGCGCGCCTTTGGCCTGTTGGGTGAGCGCCGTAAACCCGGCTGCGTCGTTGACCGCAATGTCGGCAAGCATCTTGCGGTCGAGTTCTATCCCCGCCAATTTCAAACCATGAATCAACTGGGAATAGGAGATGCCATTGAGCTTGGCGGCGGCGCCGATGCGGACGATCCACAACCTGCGAAACTGGCGCTTCTTTTGGCGGCGGCCAACGTAAGCGAACTTCAGGCCCCGTTCGACGGCTTCCTGCGCCGCCTGATAGAGCTTTGACTTGGTGAGAAAATAGCCGCTGGCTCGTTTGAGAATTTTCTTGCGGCGGTCAGAGCGTTTGGTTCCACGTTTTACGCGGGGCATTGCTTTCTCCTTAGGTATTGCGTCATGCGGCTGGAGGCAGGACTTACCTCTTCACTCGCGGTTAAGCCGATCGTCTTGCCTTGAAAGACAGGGGCCGGAAGGCCCTAACCCAGATCAGGCGTAGGGAATCATGCGCGCTACTCTGCGCTCATCAGCTTCAGAAACCAGGACGGTGCCACTCAACATCTTCTTGACCTTCTGCGACTTGGAGGTCAGAATGTGGCGCTTCTTCGTCTGGCCGCGGAGGATCTTTCCGGTGCCAGTCTTCTTGAAGCGCTTGGCCGCGCCCTTGTGGGTCTTCAATTTGGGCATGGTTTTCCTGCTTACTCGAACGTATTTCGACTTCTCAGATTATACGGTAGAGCGGCGGGTGCCGCTACTAACCTGGCCTGCTACGCGGACCAAGCTAGGGATGTCCGAATGCGGACTGTCGCTCGTGGTTCCGCGATGAAATTCAGACTGTAACCGAACTCGGCCTTATGCAGCCGTTTCCTGGCTTAGGATTGGGCGGATTGGGGGTGCGCTTGGCTCACAACGCCGGCTGCAGGCGGCTTGGGAGCGACCGGCTTTTTCGGAAGCTCAAGCTTCTTGCCTGGGGCCAGTATGGCGTGCAAGGTAGTACCTTCCATACGAGGCATGAACTCGACGACCCCGGCGTCTCCCATGTCCTGAATGAGCCGGTTGATGATGGCATAACCCAACTCGCGGTGAGCCATCTGGCGTCCCTTGAAGCGCAAAGATGCCTTTACTTTGTCGCCTTCGCCGAGGAATCGAACTGCCTGATTCTTCTTCGTCTGATAATCGTGCTCATCGACAGTGACCGAGAATTTTACTTCCTTAACGGTGATGACCTTCTGCTTTTTCCGCGCAGCCCGTTCGCTCTTGTCCTTCTCGTATAGGAATTTCCCGTAATCCTGGATGCGGCAAACTGGGGGTTGAGCCGTGGGCGAAACTTCTACCAAGTCCAGACCCCGTTCTCGGGCAACTTTAAGAGCCTCGAAGGGGGGCATGATACCGAGCTGTACACCATTTTCGTCGATGACGCGGATTTCACGAGCGCGAATCCTGTCGTTGATGCGGATAAAAGACTTGGCCGAACGCTTATCGATGGGCTCCTCCGGAAACGAGAGACGCAAGGCCCCTCAAATAAAGCATAGCATTTCACGAAAGCGTCCGGAAGAATTCTCTTAACCTTTGGTCACGCCGCGAGGCGGCCAGTCAAGCCACCCTCTATGAGCCCAGTCACCAGAACCGATACGTTCTGATTAGCACTCATTTGGGCATCCAGATACAGCTCGATGAAATTATCGCTCAGAGCCCTGGTCAAGCTCCCGGACGATGTACGTAGAGTAACGGCAGGCAGAATACGGCCCAAAAAGCCCTGGCGAAAATGTAAATTGCGCGCTGCAATCCATTCCCGAAGTCGGGCCATGCGTTCTGCAACGACCTGCGGGATGACCGGAAGTTCCCGGGCCAGTTGCCATGCGCGAGTCCCTGGACGAGGGGAAAAAGGAAACAGATGCAGGTACGTGAAGGGCTGAGCCGTTATGAACCTAAAGTTTTCTTCAAACAGCGCGTCCGTTTCACCGGGAAAACCCACCATAACGTCCGCACCGATGGCGGCGTCCGGGATGACGCTATGAATGAGCTGCAGTTTTTGCGCGTAATGCCACGGGCGATAGCGCCGGTGCATAGTCCGCAGAATCGCGTCCGATCCCGACTGCAGCGGGAGATGAGCGTGCCGTGCCAGGCGATGGCTTTGTGGACCGGAGAATAGCGCCAGTAACTCGGAATTCCAATCCATTGGCTCGACGGAGCTAAGACGCAGACGGGGCAGCCCGGTGCGTTCGAGGATCGCGCTGACCAGCATGTCCAGCGTGCGTGCCGGCTGGAAGTCGCGGCCCCAACTGCCAAGATTGATGCCAGAGAGCACCATCTCCGTACCCCCTGCTGCGACGAAGGCCTGCACCTCACGCAGGCAGGTTTCCCAGGGAGTGGAGCGGCTGTGTCCTCGGGTCTGCGGGATGATGCAAAACGAACAACGATTGCCGCAGCCATCCTGGACTTTTAGATTCGGCCTGGTTTGCGCGCCACGGTCTTCACCCCGGTGCGCTTCTTCAGGCATCGAGAGCTCGGAATGGGCAAACGCATCGTCGACGTAGAGCGATGCCAGGGGCACGAAATCCTGCGATGACTGCGCAAGAGCCGGGACCAGCGCCTTATGGCTGTTGCCGATCACGGCATGCACACCAGGAAGTGCAGCGACTTCCCGTGGCGCGCGCTGCGCGTAACACCCCGTAACCAGGATGCGAGCCCCAGGATTTTCGCGATGCGCCCGGCGTATGAACGCTCTAGCGGTCCTGTCAGCCTGGGCGGTCACGCTGCAGGTGTTGGCCACGATCACGTCGGCTTCCCCGAGATTGGACGCCTGGAGTAGGCCCCGATGGCGCAACTGAGCCCCGAGGATTTCACCATCCGCCTGGCTCGCCCGGCAACCGAAGTTCTCAACGTGGTATTCTGCCACGTTGCCCAGTCTAATCAATGGACGCACGCTGCTCAAACGAACGCCACATCAGGTGGTATCCGATAGGTCGGGTCCGATCTGATGAGATTTCCCCGGTTACCGCACTCTGGAGTTTTTTCCAATGAAACGACGCATTCTCTTGGTAGATGACGAACTCGCAATCCTTTTGACACTCAAGGCGGTGCTGGAAATGAACGACTTCGAGGTGGAGACGGCCGCATCTGCGCGCGAAGCACGCTCGAAGTTGCGGGCGAGCACTTTCCACATGGTAATCACCGACATGCGAATGGAAAACGAGTCGGCAGGTCTGGAGGTCGTTCGAGCTGCCAAGCAGGCCGCCTATCAACCGGCCGTCGCGATGCTGACCGCGTTTCCCGTAGCCGGCTCAGAGTGGCGGGACGAGGGCATGGACGAGATGCTCGTCAAACCCATGAACATTATGAACCTTCTGCGCCAGATCGAGGCGCTTCTGGTGACTCACGAAGACAAGAAGCAGAAGGCGCTTTCCGAGAAAACCAGTCAGGCAGTGACTGCACCTGTCAAGTCGGCTGGACGAACCGCATCGCGCAAACCTGCTACCGCAAACTAGTGGCAGGCTGGTCTCTCCGGCGACCCGAAGGCCTCCGGAGAGATGCTGTCCTAATGTTTTCTTATTGGATCAGGAAGCAGCGCTAGCCGCTACAGTGGATGGTGCAGGAGGCCGCCGCTGTTGAAAACACGACCTGCAAAGCACCGGCCGGCCCTGCGTGGGCTTGAACGGTACGGTCGTTTCCGTGGCGCACTCCGAACAGATGGTCCTGGTTTCAGTACGCACTCCGGTGCCGGTTCCGGCTACGCGTTTAATCTTGCACTGCTTGCACCGCTTAGGATCGTTCTTGAACTGCTTGTCGTGAAAGAACAGTTGTTCGCCGGCGGTAAAGATGAAGTCGTTACCGCAATCTGAACACTTCAGGATCTTGTCGATGAAGTCCATAGCGTCCCCCCGAGCATGCCTTGGAATTTTCCAGTACTTCCTGCGACAAATCGCTGAATTGGCTACGTTTCACCAACCAGCTTGATTCGTCTGTTACTAAACAACCGTTGTCTCCCATTCGCCGAAGCCGGAAACGAGAGTAGAAGCGCTTCTACAAATTCTTTGAAGAGTGCGGGGTGACCGGCCTACCGTGAGCGATTGAAGAACGGTAGGCCGACACTGCAGGGTCAGTCCTGCTCTTTTCTTGCTTTCTTACGATTCCGCTTGCGCGCCAGCGCTTCTTTCACGCGACGGCGCTCGCCAGGCTTCAGGTAAAAGGAGTGACGCTTCACTTCCTTAATAATGTCTTCCTGTTGAACCTTGCGCTTAAACCGGCGCAATGCATTTTCAAGCGGCTCGCCTTCCTGCACGCGAACCTCTGCCAAATGAACCACACCTCCAAACATCCCAATTGGGTTCTATAAGCTTACGTTACCTTTGAGGTATGGAGTCAAGCTTATTCGGCGTTGCCGCCAAGGAATTTGCTTATGATACGGTGCTACCTCGGGCATAGCCCAGTCGTTCCCAGTTCTTGCTACGTGGATGTTTCCGCACAAATTCTGGGGCAAGTGACGCTGGGAGAGCACTCCAGCGTGTGGATGAATGCAGTCCTGCGCGGGGATGTGCATTTCATCCGCGTGGGTGCGTATAGCAATGTTCAAGACTGCGCTGTGCTGCATGGAATGCGACACAAGCACCCGGTCGAAGTTGGTGACTGGGTCACGATCGGGCACAACGCCACGGTTCACGGGTGCGTCATCGAGAATGCGTGCCTCATCGGCATGGGCTCGACGATCCTGAACAATGCCCACATTGGCGAAGGCTCGATTATCGCAGCGGGAGCCGTTGTGCCAGAGAACACGATCGTGCCGCCGAACACGCTGTGGGCCGGGGTGCCCGCGAAAGAACGGAGGCGGCTGAATCCTGACGATCGTGAGGCGATCCTGCGATACGCACGGAATTATATGGATTACACAGTGTCGTACCTCAAGGAACGGGAAGAGTGGCGGGAATGAAAAGCGGCGGACGCGCCGGGGCTGAAGTGGAACTCCGGAGAGTGCGCCTGTATTCTGATAGGTAGTTGGATATTCTGCATTTATGAGTGTTCTGCAAGCCGTACGCGGGACCCGGGACCTACTGCCACCGGAAACCGCACTCTGGAACCATATTGACGCTACAGCGCGACGGGTTTTCGAGCGCTATTCCTTTGGCGAAATTCGTACCCCGATCCTCGAGGAGACGCAGCTTTTCGCCCGCGGGGTAGGCGAGGAAACCGACATCGTTTCCAAAGAGATGTACACCTTCACGCCGGAACCGGGGCAGTCGCTGACGATGCGTCCGGAGAACACCGCCGGCGTAGTGAGGGCCTACATTGAGCATCAGCTTGGTGAGACCGGCCAACTACAGAAGCTCTACTACATCGGGCCGCAGTTTCGGCGGGAACGGCCGCAGAAGGGCCGCTACCGACAGTTTTTCCAGATTGGCGCGGAGGTGATCGGTCCGCCTAGTGCCGGCAGTGAATCTCCACTGCGCGACGCGGAAGTCTTGGAAATGCTGGCGACCTTGCTCAGCGAATTGGGAATCAGCGGTTGGAAACTTCTGCTCAATTCGGTTGGCTCGGCCACCGACCGCCCTCGCTACGTCCAGACGCTGCGCGCAGCCCTGGAACCGGTTGTTAGCAGCATGTGCGAGGATTGCCAGCGCCGGGCGGTCACCAACCCACTCCGCGTGCTGGATTGCAAGCATGCGGAAGACCAACCGATAATCGCCAAGCTGCCGCGTATTTGGGACTCGCTCGATGAGGGTTCCAAGGAACATTTTGCGACTGTGTGCGCGGCGCTTGATGCCTGTGGCGTGCCCTATGAGCATGATCATCGTCTGGTACGCGGTTTGGACTACTACACGCGAACAACTTTCGAGTTTGTTTCCGGCGACCTGGGGGCACAAAACGCATTGTTAGGAGGCGGCCGGTACGATGGGCTCTCCGAGGCCCTCGGCGGCCCGAGGGCTCCCGGGATCGGGTTTGCCATCGGTGAGGACCGCCTGGTTCTGTCTCTGCAAGCGCGAAACAAGCAGGCTTCGCAGTTGGCTGCTGCCTACATCGCTCCGCTTGGAGATCGTATGAACCCAGCCGCGCTGGTATTGGCCCGGGAGCTGAGGGCTCTCGGGTTGCGCGTGGAGCTGGGCGATGGATCGTTTCGCCTCAAAAAATCCTTCGAGACCGGGAACAAGCTAGCGTATTCCATCGTGATTCTGGGTGAGGACGAGGCCGCCTCCGGTATCTTGACGGTAAAGCACTTTGCTTCGGCTGAACAGTTCAAGGTCTCCCGAGCTGAACTAGGCCAGAAGCTCTCCGCTCTTCTCAATTCAAATAATTAGGACAGCCGCTTTGCTCGATTTTCTTGGCACACTTCAGCGCACGCACACTTGTGGGCAGCTCCGCGCGCAGCACGCTGGCGAACAGGTCACTCTTATGGGATGGGTGAACCGGCGCCGCGACCATGGCAACCTGATTTTTCTGGACCTGCGTGACCGTACTGGGATTACACAGATTGTGCTGGACCGCGACCTGACGCCCGAAGGCCATGCCAAGGCGGAACAGGTGCGGCCGGAATATGTCGTGGCGGTCGTAGGCAGCGTCGGGCTGCGCGGCAAGGATGTCATCAACCCCAAGATGGCGACCGGGGAGGTCGAAGTAGCTGCGCAGCAGTTGCTGGTGCTGAATGACTCCAGAGTGCCGCCGTTTTCCCCTGCCGAGGATGCGATCGCCAACGAAGAACTGCGTCTGAAGTACCGTTACCTCGACCTGCGGCGGGCACAAATGCAGCAGAATTTTGAGCTGCGCCACAAAATCACACGGGCTGTGCGGGAGAGCTTGTCCCAGCAGGGTTTTCTGGAAATTGAAACCCCATTCATGACACGCTCCACCCCCGAAGGGGCGCGCGATTACCTGGTCCCGAGCCGGGTGCATGGAGGGCATTTCTATGCCTTGCCTCAATCGCCTCAACTGTTCAAGCAGATCCTGATGATCTCGGGTTTCGACCGTTATTTCCAGGTCGTCCGCTGCTTCCGGGATGAGGATCTGCGCGCGGACCGGCAACCCGAGTTCACCCAGGTCGACTTGGAAATGTCGTTTGTACGCCAGGAAGACGTGTTCTTGGTAGTGGAGACATTCCTCCGTGAAGCCTTCGCTGCGGTCGGCATCACGTTGCCCACACCTTTCCCGCGGATTACTTACGACGAGGCTATGCGCCGCTACGGCATCGACAAGCCCGATCTGCGCATGCCGGGGCTGACGGATGTTCGCGCCGCCTTCCAGGACGAGGATCTGCGAGCGCTGGCGATAGACCCGAACCTGCCGGTAGTCGTCGTGTGCATTCCGAACGTAGGTGAACTGTCACGAAAGGAGCGGGATGAGAACCGGCCGCTATTTGACGCCACCAAGGGGGCAAAGCTGATTGACGACTGGAAGCGGCTGGAAAAGAGCTTCCCTGAGGCGGTCAAAAAGGTTCGTGAACTGGTTCCGGCACGGGCAAAAGGCGGGGCCGAAGACCTGCTTGTGCTGATTGCGGGTGACGCCTCATCGCATCTCAAGGTCAGTGATACTAAGACAGAAAGCCATCTCTCCGAACGCGAGATTCATGTCTACTCGGCAGCTGGCAATTTACGGGTTGAATTGGCGAGGCGTTATGCCGACCGGCACGGCGCCCAGGCGATCACCGACGTGGTTGTGGAAGCCCCGGAACGATTAGCGGGCGCCCAGATCGCGGGAGACGCTGCCTTTCGCCCAATTTGGGTAACAGATTTCCCCATGTTTGAATTCGATCAGGAGACCGGGCGGTGGCTGCCCGCGCACCATCCGTTCACCTCACCGCACGAAGAGGACATGGACAGGCTGGTCTCTGATCCTGCTTCGGTGCGCGCCCGCTATTACGACCTGGCAATGAATGGGCTGGAGCTGGGCTCCGGATCGATACGAATTCACCGGCAGGATGTACAGGAGCAAATCTTTCGCGCCCTGGGCATGACCGAAGAAGAAGCGCGGTCACGCTTTGGGTTTTTCCTTGAAGCGCTGACTTATGGAACGCCGCCCCACGGGGGCATTGCCCTGGGTCTGGACCGTATCGCTATGATCCTTGCCGGAGCACAAAGCCTGCGTGAGGTGATTGCGTTTCCCAAGACGGCGAAGGCGATTGACCTTATGGTCGACGCGCCTACCCCGGTCAGTGCACAACAGCTGCGGGAGTTGCACATTCGGACGACGAGTTAGGTTTCAGCGAGGTGGTGGCTGGCTGCGCGAGGAGGTTTGTACCGTCCCCTATCTAGCTAGTTCATCCACCTGCGGTCATTGGGATCGCGTTTTTCGTCGGGGTCGATGTAGCGGCCCTCGTTGTCGAAGCGGACGTCCCGATTCTGCTTTCGCATGTAGACCTCGAACTTACGCGCAGCCTGACGGCGTTTCCACCGATAGTAGCTGTTCCGCAGGCCAAACAAGCCTTCACTCACGGCAGAGGTCATGCCTCGCCGCGGGGCACGGCGAGCAAAGACAAACCCGATCAGCGCACCGCTCAGAATGACAAAGTAGGCTAGCGGCGGTCCACCAGAAAACAGCATCGCGACTACGATCAGCATGTAAACGATAACCAGGTACTTAGCTTTAATCGCGAATGGCAACGGGAACATGTACATTTCCAGATCGCCGAAAAGCACCGCAAAGGCTGCCAGCAGTCCAAAGAGAGCGGCATCTGAACCACTGGTGGTGGAGAGCGGGCTGGAACGGAAGATGTGAGTAAAACTGAGAATGCTTCCGATCAGCGCACCACCCACCGCGCAGAGGAAATAAATTTCCAAGAGCCATCGGCTTCCTTTCGACGTCTCAAGAAATGAGCCGATGAACCACAAGGTCAGCATATTGAAGGCTATGTGCAGGACGCCCGCATTAAGAAAGCTGTAGGTAGCCAGCTGCCAGATCCAGCCGTGCAGGAGCAAAGACGGGGTAAGGGAAAAATAACTGAGTATTAGGAACGCCGCTCGCGGGGCTGCGTATTCCATCAGCAGGAGCACAAAAAACACGGCAACGTTGGCCAGGACAAGCTGGCTGGTAACGCCGCTGAAGCTTGGAAAGGACAGGGCGGAAAAACCGGTGCGCGGAAAGCGTGCCATGACTTCTTTTGTAAGACTAACGCGTTTTCAGGGTCGCCGTGACCCACGGGCGTGAAAACGCATTAACGCCGGATTCTGAGTTCGGGGTACGATTTTTGTTAGTTGACAGGAGTTCCTTGACGTCCTGCGTGTTCTCCCCGAAACTAGCCAAGCCGCATTTACCCATTGCGGCGCCATCAAATATTTCAATCACTCCATGGAAGGAGGGCGGTATGCCAGTTTGTCAGGAATGCGAAAGCGTTCTCGATTTTGATCCCGACGACGTGGAAGAAGGCGACATTGTCGTTTGCGACGAATGTGGTACTGAATTTGAAGTCGTTGCGACCGAACCCCTCGAACTCTCCCAGGTAGACGAAGAGGGCTACGAGGACGAGGATGAAGAACTAGCCAACGAGGATGAAGAATGAAGCTGCTGTGGGCGCTTCTTGCGCTGGTCACATGCCTGGTATCGACGCCTCTGATTCCTGCGCAAACTCTGGGTCAAACCGTACGCGTAGTTCAGGGGAACGTACTGAACTCAGACAACCAGCCTCAAGGGAATGCCGTTGTCTATCTGCAGGATCAAAAGAGTCTTGAGGTAAGAACTTACATCACGGAAGCGGATGGGCATTACCGCTTTGGACAGCTGAGCTCAGACGTGGACTACCAGCTATGGGCAGAGTACAAGGGACACAAGTCCAAAACCAGAGCCATCAGTTCCTTCGACAGCAAGAAGCAGTTCAATTTCGACCTGAAGATCGACACCAAATAGCTAAAGCGCCTGGGAACACGGATTTACTCGTGTTCGAGGCGCTTCCAGTTGACGAGATCTCCCAGCGTGGTAGTAGAGCTTGAGACCGGCTGCTTGTAGGCTTCCACATCCGCGCGGCTGGCTTCTTCGCCGACTGCTCGCAAGCTGAGACCGACCTTCTTCTCATCCTGGTTCATTTTGATGATCTTGAAGTCGTGCTCTTGACCAGCTTCGAGCTTAATTGGCGCGCCGGACGCGTCGGCCGCTTCAGAAATGTGGCAGAGGCCTTCGACGCCCTCAGCGATCTCAATAAAGGCGCCGAACTGTGCGGTGCGCAGCACCTTGCCTCGGACTACGTCGCCAACCCGGTGCTGGGCAAAGAAGGTCTCCCAAACGTCCGGTTGAAGTTGTTTGATCCCCAAGGAGAGGCGACGATTCTCCGCTTCCACTCCGAGTACGACGGCACGCACCTTCTCGCCCTTCTTCAGAATCTCCGACGGATGCTTCACCCGCTTGGTCCAACTCAAATTGCTTACGTGGACCAAACCGTCGATGCCATCTTCGATTTCGATGAATGCGCCAAAGTCTGTCAGGTTGCGCACGCGGCCTTCTACAACCGTCCCTGCCGGATAACGCTCAGAGAGGTGCTCCCAAGGATTCTCCAGCAACTGCTTCATGCCCAGCGAGATACGACGATCGTTGGGATTGACGCTGAGGACAACCGTCTCCACCTCATCGCCTGGCTTAACCAGCTTGGAGGGGTGTTTCATTCGCTTGGACCAGGTCATCTCGGAAACATGCACCAGTCCCTCAATGCCCTGTTCGAGCTCTACGAATGAGCCGTAATCGGTCACACTCAATACCCGGCCGCGCACGCGGGCGCCAATGGGATAGCGCTCCACAGCGTCCAGCCAAGGATCGGGGGTCAGCTGCTTGAATCCGAGAGAAACGCGCTGCTTCTCGCGATCAAACTTCAGTACCTTAACCTGGATCTCGTCGCCAACATTCACCAGGTCCCGAGGATGGGTCAAGCGCCCCCACGACATGTCCGTGATGTGAAGCAGACCATCGATGCCGCCCAGGTCCACAAATGCACCATAGTCGGTGAGATTTTTCACCGTGCCCGTCAGGATGGCGCCTTCCTCAAGATGTTCGAGGGTCGAGTTGCGCTTTACGGACTGTTCTTCTTCCAGCAATTCCTTACGGGAGACAACTACGTTGCCGCGCTTTTTGTTCAGCTTGATAACACGTACTTCGATCTGCTGGCCAATGTAGCCGTCAAGATTACGGACCGG
>Ga0335073_10000905_pt1 | contig 39151 bp, 33 predicted proteins | sample Lox_Sample_22_FD_207093 | JGI IMG/M metagenome (GOLD analysis project Ga0335073, IMG submission 207093) | Soil microbial communities from Loxahatchee National Wildlife Refuge, Florida, United States - Lox_Sample_2.2 | ecosystem: Environmental > Terrestrial > Soil > Wetlands | place: USA... | reverse complement strand
CTGAGCTTGCGCAAGGCCTACCACCGCATGGAGGGCACCGAACAAGACCTGGCGCGACTCGCCTCCGTGGGCCAGGCCATCTACGACACAGCCGTGAAGATCGTGGATGAGCAGGATGCGCAACTCCCAACCGGCAGTGTCGGTGAGATCTGCCTGTGCTCGCGGCAGAACATGGTGGGATACTGGAACAACTCGGTGGCCACCATGGAGACGCTGCGCGGCGGTTGGCTGCACACCGGCGATCTCGGGCGCATGGATCAGGACGGCTTCGTGTACCTCGTCGACCGCAAGAAGGACATGATCATCAGCGGCGGGGAGAACGTCTACAGCCGGGAGGTGGAGGAGGCGCTGATGTCGCATCCGGCGGTGGCCGATGTCGCGGTGATCGGTGTGCCGCACCTCAAGTGGGGTGAGGCGGTGAAGGCAGTGGTCGTCCTGAAACCCGGCATGACCATCGCGGCGGCCGCTCTCATCGCGCACTGCCGCGGGCAGATTGCCGGCTACAAGTCCCCGAAGAGCATCGAGTTCACGCTCGAGCTTCCCCGGTTGCCGAGCGGCAAGACCAACAAAGTGGCACTGCGCCAACAGTTCAGCACATCCGAGGAGTCTTCCGTATGAGCAGCGTCATCGCGGACCGCGCGCCCGCCCACGTACCTTCGAGTCTCGTCACCGATTTTGACTATCGTGCGCCACCCGGCCACGAGGACGACGTGCAGCTCGCCTGGAAGCGGCTGCATGAGGGGCCGGACATCGTGTGGTCGACTCGGTATGGCGGACACTGGATCGCCACCCGTGCCGAGGATATCGATGTGATGCAGACCGATCACGATCGCTTTTCCTACCGCCATGTCACCGTGCCGCCGATTCCCGGGCAGCCGCCGCTCGCTCCGTTGGAGTATGACCCGCCGCAGCACGCCCCGCTGCGGGCCGTTCTGTCGCCGGCATTCGGTCCCAAGCCGATGCAGCAGCTCGAGGGCGATCTGCGCCGCCTGACTCATGAGTTGCTCGATGGCATCGTGCCACGAGGCGGGTGCGAGTTCGTGGATGCCTTCGCCAAGCGCCTGCCCATCGTCACCTTCCTGAGGCTCGTGGCTTTGCCTCTCGAGGACCGAGAGCTCCTGCTCGATCTCACCGAGAAAAGCGTCCGGCCTCATTCGGAGCAGGACCGGCTCGCCGCCTACTCGGGATTGCGGCAGTACACCCAGCGATGGATTCTCGAGCGCCGCCGCCATGCGGGACCTGACCTATTCAGCAGGATGGTGAACGCGCAAATCGGCGGTCGGCCGATCAACGAGATCGAGCTCGCGGGGATGATGGTGAACGTCATCTTCGGCGGATTGGACACGGTGGCGGCCGCGCTTTCATTCACGACACGCTGCCTCGCGGAGCAGCCCGGGCTGCGCGCCCAGCTGCGGGAGGATCCGGCGATCATCCCGGGCGCCATCGAGGAGTTTTTGCGGCGCTTCGGCATTCCCAACACCGCGCGTGTGGTCACGCGTGATATGCAGTACAAAGATGTCGAGTTCCATGCCGGCGAGCAGGTCCTGCTCCCCAAGACGTTGCACGGGCTCGATGAGCGACGCTACCCGGACCCTCTGCGCATCGATTTCAACCGTAATATCCAGCGTCACGCCGCCTTCGGCCACGGCCCGCACCGCTGCCCCGGCTCGTTCCTTGCGCGGCTCGAGCTCAAGGTGTTTCTCGAGGAATGGCTCAAGCGCATACCCGATTTCCGTATTAAGCCCGGGGAGCGACCGCGCACCGAGAGTGGGCCGGTCAATGGCGTGAAGTATCTTCCCCTGCAATGGGGTCGCGGTAGCTGAATCGCGGGGGGCACGATGAGCGGGCTGGCAGAGTACGCGGAACGGGACTCGCCCTCGAGGGGCTTTCGATCCTGGCGGGGAGTGAGCGCGGCAACTAGCCGAGCCAACTCATCGCCTGCGAGAGTGCTCCGCGGCACTCTTGGACCATGCGCTGCAGGAGCTCCTCGCAGCTCGGGATATCCTCGATCAGCCCCACGCCCTGGCCACCCCAGACCAAGCCGCCGTTGGTCTCGCCGCGCTGCAAGGCATCCCGGCCGCGTGCGCCGGCGACCAGGGGTCTCACGTCCTCAAAGGCGCAGCCCCCTGGACGCCGCTCGAGTGCGACGACCTCATCGGACACGGTGTTCTTCAGCACCCGGCCGGTATTGTGCAAGGTGCGGAAAATCAGGTTGGTGTCACGCTCCGTCAGCTTCACCATCATCTGCTTGATGTTCTCGTGGATCGGCGCCTCGCGGGTGGCGCAAAAGCGGGTTCCCATGTTGACGCCCTCGGCACCGGCCGCGAGCGCGGCCGCCATGCCGCTCCCATCGGCGATGCCGCCCGAGGCGATGACCGGGATCCTGAGCCGCCTGGCGGTGAGCGGAAAGATGACGAATCCGCCGACTTCATCCTCCCCCGGGTGTCCGGCGCATTCGAACCCGTCGATGCTGACGATGTCCACGCCGCTGCGCTCGGAGGAGAGTGCATGGCGCAGAGACGTGCACTTGTGGAGCAGTGTGACACCCGCGGCCTTGGCCTTGGCAATGAACGCCTTGGGGTTGTTGCCGGCGGTTTCGAGAACCTTCACTCCCGAGGCAATCGCCACATCCAAGTAGGCCTCGTACGGGGGCGGGCTCGTGGTCGGAAGGATCGTGAGGTTCACGCCGAAGGGTTGATCGGTCATCGAGCGACAGCGCTCGATCTCCTCGCCGAGTGCCTGGGGGGTTGGCTGGGTGAGGGCGGTCAGAATACCGAGTCCGCCGGCGTTCGAAACGGCCGCCGCAAGCTCGGCTCGCCCGACCCATTGCATGCCGCCCTGCACGATCGGATAGCGAATGCCGAGGAGGCGAGTCACGCGGTTGTGTATCGAAGGCTCAATGTCCGGCATATGGGCCTTGCTTGTTCCGATATTAGAACGATGTTAATAAAACCGTGCCAGTGATGGTAGGAAACGCGCTTTGGGTGTGTCAATCACCGCCGGCGCGTGCGGTTGCTCGCCGCTGCTGCAGAAGCATCAGCCCAGTGTCTGGGGCGCTTACTGAACAACGTTCATGATTTAGAACACGGCTTGTGAGAGAATGCCAGTTGAGCCGTAAAGCGGGTTCCCGAAAATCAACGCGTGCGCTAGAGAGCCGTCACATGCCAAAGCCAGAGCACTATCGAGCCCGTTTGACGGGCAAGGTTGCCATCGTCACGGGGTCCGGCTCACAGGGCGATGGCGTCGGCATCGGCAAGGCCATTGCCGCGGTGCTCGCGGGCGAAGGTGCGCGCGTGTGCCTCGTGGATCTCAGCGCGGAGCGGCTCGAGCCAACGCGCAGCCTCATTGCCGCGGAAGGTGGTGAGGCCTTCAGTACCGTGGCGGACGTGACGCGCGCTGTCGACTGCGAGCGGGTCCTGGCGGAGGTGCTCGCCCGATATGGCGGCGCCGATATCCTCATCAACAATGTCGGCATCGCCGCCGGACCGAGCCGGCTCGAAGATCTCGATGAGGCAGCCTGGGATCAGGTCATCGCAGTGAACGTGAAGAGCGCGCTCCTCATGTCGAGGAGCGCAATCGCGAGCATGCGCCAACGCGGAGGCGGCGCGATAGTCAATATCTCCTCGATTGCGAGTCTGCGGGCCTACGGAACTCTGGCGTATGGGCCATCCAAGGCTGCCATGAACAGCCTGACTGCTGAGCTCGCTCTCATCTACGGGCCGCAAGGCATTCGCGTCAACACGGTGGCACCCGGACACGTGATGACGCCGCTCGCGATGGGTTTGCTCGGCGAGTCGGCTCGCGAGCGGCGCCGCAAGGCTGGGCCCCTCGCGATCGAGGGAGACGCCTGGGATATCGCCCTGGCGGTGCTGTTTTTGGCGAGCGACGAGGCTCGATTCATCACCGGGGCGATGCTGCCGGTCGACGGCGGCGTGATCGAGGTCGGATCGCTCGCGGCCTACGACCTGTTGACGTGCAAGTGAAGGCACCCCGCAAGGCGCGCGAGGCAGGGCATTGCAGGTGGCCTGGGGTAGTCGTATATGAGTGATCTTCTGGCGCAGCTGCGCGTCGTCATCCCCGACCGGCCGCTTGCGCAGACGACGCTGGAGCAATTCGAAGTGTTGCAGTCGGCGAACCAGCGCTCGACATTTCTGCTGATGGGCGAGGGCGTGCGCCTGATGCTCGAGGCGCGGCTCGCGGCCGGCGGGGCGCTCGAGGGGCCCGGGACGGATGCGGAACGGCGGCTTTCTGATCACCTGAGGATGGTAAGTTCTGGTTCCAACGTGACAGGAGACACGATCTCATGATGAATAACCTGGATGAGCGCCGCGCGCGAGGACGGCAGGTTCTCAAGGAGATGTTCGGCGATAAATTTCTCGCGGGCTATGAAGCGGCCATCAGCGGCGATGGCTTCGGGGCCGAGGTCGGGCGCATGGCGCTCGAGTTTGCCTTCGCCGAGACCTGGGGCAACCCTGCGCTCGAACGCAAGAGCCGCAGCTTCGTCGTCATCGGCGCGCTGATCGCACAGGGCAGGGCAGACGAGCTCAAGAATCACATTCGCGCGGGCTTGAACAACGGCATCACCGTCAAGGAGCTGGAACAGGCGATCCTGCAGATCGTGCCCTATTGCGGCTTTCCCGCGGCGGCGCAGGCGCTCGAGAGTGCGCACGCGGTATTTCAGGAGCGCGGCATCGCGAGCACGTCGGCCAAGGAGCGGGGGATTTTGTGAGAGCCGCGGTGTTCACGGGCGTAGGCCGGCCGTTGAGCATCGAGAACGGGACGCAGTGCAAGGTCATGCTCGATCCGCAAGCAGGCGCACGTCCCATCATCTCGTTACAGCAACCTGGAGCCCACCATGACCGCATTTCCTGCTGAACTGCAACAGCTCATCGACCGCCAACAGATCTACGATTGCATCGTGAGGTACTGCAGCGGCGTCGATCGATTCGATCGCGAGATGCTGCGCAGCGCCTATCACCCCGATGCCGTGGATGATCACGGCGCCTTCGTCGGCAGCCGGGATGAGTTCATCGAGTGGGCGATCAGCTATCACCAGAAGTATCAGCACCATCACAAGCACTACGTGCTCAACCATCGCTGCGAGCTGGAGGGGATGACGGCACATACCGAGACGTACTGGCTGTTCTCGGGCAAGAACAAGATTGGCCCGCCGCTGAGCCTGTGTGGCGGGCGCTATCTGGATCGATTCGAGAAGCGCGACGGCAAGTGGGCCATCGCCGCGCGCAAGTGCATCATCGAGTGGACCAGCGAGCCCCCCGAGACGGTCATGCCGAAGGAGAATCTCGAGGCCGCTGCGCTGACCGGAGTGCCGCTGCGGAACAAAGACGATCCATCTTACATGCGGCCGCTCAAGGTGACGCGCGCCAAGTTCGTGCTGCCATTCTGAGGGAGGCGGCTCGAGCGATCGGCGCCCCGGCGGCGCGGGGCCTCGGCGGTGCGGGCGTCGGCCCCGGCGGTGCGGGCATTGGCCCCGGCGGTGCGGGCGTCGGCCCCGGTTCGCTCAGGTAGGAGGAGATTTCTCGCGGAGCTTGATGATCTCGACGAACTCATCCCGCAGACTCTGCGGCACGCAGAAGCTCTTCGTGCTCGAGATCTCGCCGAAATGGGCCGCGATGTCGTCGGCCGTGCACGGCTCATCGCGCGGTCCTATCCAACCGTCGCTGACGCCGATGAACACCCGGGCATAGCGACCGAGCGTCGAGGAGTAAATTCCATGTGTCACCTGGCAGGCCTCGCTCACCAAATAAACGACCATGGGCGTGACGAAGGGCGCTGTCCCGGTGTTACCGAGTTGCGATGCGGCGGCGCCAAACAGTTCGCCGATATCCTGCATCTGTTCCGCGGGCATCGCAGCGGCCATGCGACTCTGTGCCGTGGGCAGAAGCGCATTGCACAAGACATTGTAGGCGTGGCCCTCCTGGGCCAGCACGTTCATGAGTCCCACCACGCCAGCTTTGGCGGCGCCGTACGCCGACTGAGTGGCGTTGCCCAGCATGCCGGCCGCTGACGAGGCGAACAGAATGCGCCCATAGCGTTGTTGCTTCATCAGCCGAAACGCCGGTCGCGTGACGTAGAAAGCCCCCTTGAGATGCACGGTGATCATCTCATCCAGCGTCGAGTCCGGCAGCGCCTCGAGCGGCGCATTGCGCAGCGTCCCCGCATTGTTGATGAGCACATCGATACGGCCAAAGGACTCGATCGCCTTCGCAACCACGGCCTCTCCGCCGGCGGCGGAGCTGACCGAATCGTACGAGGCAACGGCCTGACCCCCCGCGCGGCGAATTTCCTCGACCACCTGGTCGGCCATACTGGATGAGCGGCCCGCACCGTCGAATGCACAACCGAGATCGTTCACGACGACGGCAGCTCCCCGGCGCGCAAGGTCGAGCGCATACGTGCGCCCCAAACCGCCACCCGCACCCGTGACCACGGCCACTCTGCCATCGAACCGTACCGTGTTCATCGCATTCCTCCGCTTCAAGATGAGTCCGCGGCCTGTCGCGCGGCCGCTTCCGTCGCGAGGCGAGCGATACGCTCCGCTCGGCGCAGTGATCCGAGTGTCGGGGCTGGGGGCTCGATCGGGACCTGCGGCATGGGCAGGCCGCGCCGCTCGAGCTCGCGGGTGAGTCGGGTCGTGAACACCCGGCGCGTGGTCTCGCTCGGCTGCCACAGCTCCCGTGGGTCCGCGACCGTGGGCAAGGTCGGCAGGACTCGCCCGACCACGAACGCGGTGGCGCCTGCGTGCGGCTCGATGTATCCAATGAACGTGATTGTGCCAAGGAAGCACAGAGAGGCCGGTCCGCGCGTGGCCCAGCGGGCCCCGGCGGGGACTTCGATCAGGAAGCCGCCTTCCATGGGCTCGACCTTGCGGGCGCGCACGGGCAGCGGATAGCCCTCGGCATCCAGCGCGGTGAGATGCGGGAGGCCGAGTGCGAGCGCCTCGGTCACGCGCTCCTGCCAGGGGCGCGAAGGCCACCGGGGCGATGGGCTGCTCGCGGCCTTGGGAGCGGGGTCCGAGAGCGCATACACGGTGTCGCGCGGCGCTTGCCACTCGTGCGCGGGTTCCTCCATGGCGGCCGCATTGGGCCACCACAGGATCCTTAGCGGCAGGCAGCAGATGAAGATTCGCGACCAATACCATACGGATTGCCGGGCGACCGGCCACGGGTTGCCAGCCGAATAAGCGGCCAAATAGGCAATCGTCTCCGCAATGTAGCGATCGACATTCGCCTGGATGTTGGCATCACGCACCGCTGCGTGCGCAGCGATGGCGACGACAGGCTCCCCCGGCACGCCTTCCATCAAGAGGCCGACCCGCGGATTGCGCCGGGCGCGCTCAGCCTTAGCCGGGTAAGCGAGTCCCGTGGCGACATTGACGCTGCCGCCGGCCGCATCGCAAAACGCGAATGCCGGGGTGTCGATCGGTGTCCCGGCCGCGCTCACCGTGGCGAATTCCGTGAAGACGGCCGATTCGAGCAGGTGATGCACCGGGGCGGGCAATGAGCTTCCGGACTTTGCGCTGTTCATTCAGGTTGTGCTCGCGTCTTGGCGGGGCATCAGGCCACCCTATCTTGCTGCTTGTGAACGGCGTGCGCAAATCTGAATTGGACGCGCCGCTCAGATACATGAACGGTGTACAGGTAATTGACCTAGCTCAAATGGTGTCTCATAATCGCCAAAAATGCTTCAGCCGTTTGGTAACGGTGTCTTCGGGTGGGGGGGATATGGCGGATTCTAGCTTTCACATGATGAGTCGGACTCGCACCATTTCAGGTCAACGCATCGTCTGCGCTCTGCTGCTGGTGTCGGGCATCCTGGCGAGCGGCCTCGCGGATGCCACAGAAAGTGCGGTCGATGCACTCACGGATAGCGCGGCGAGCGATGATAAATCCAGCGGCGCCCTGCAAGAGATCGTCGTCACCGCGGAGAAGCGCTCCGAGAGTCTGCAGAACGTCCCCGTTGCCATCTCGGCCCTGAGCGCGGAGCAGCTTCAGTTGCGCGGGATCGACAGCGTGGCGAGCCTCATGCTGGGTGACATTCCCGCGGTGAAGGTCGAGCCGTTCGCCGGCAACCAGTCGGTGCTCGAGGTCGGGATCCGCGGTTTCATCAATTCGAATGGCACGGATGTCACCAACGAGAATCCGGTTCCGACCTATGTCGACGGCGTCTACTACGGTCGTCAGACCTCGATTGCGCTCGAGCTCAACGACCTCGAGCGCATGGAGGTGCTGCGCGGACCTCAGGGAACCCTGTTCGGCAAGAATGCCGAGGGCGGCGCGATCCAGCTGATCTCGAAGGAGCCCACGGGCGAGTTCGACGTCGACGCGCGCGTGGAAGGCGGAAATTATGGTTACTGGAAGGGCGTCGTGCACGTCAACCTGCCGCAGATCGGCATCATGTCGGCGAAGATCGACGGGATCTCGACCGGCAGTAACGGCTGGACGAGCAACCCCGCCGAGAGTCAGGGGCAGTACAACTATGGCGTGACCGACTCGAATGGGGGCAAGCTGACGCTGCTCTTCAAGTTCTCCGATGACTTCCGCGTCGAGTACGCGGGCGACTACACGGTGCTGAAGACGAGCGAGGCCTGGAACGCGCAGCTCGCCTACAGCCCCATAGGGAGCCCTTGGAACGGGGTATGGCCCAATCAACTCACGACGCCGCTGAGCGAGCCGTGGGACACCTACCGTCCGCTCGACCCGCAGACCTACTGGGGCAACCGCTTGAACATCGACTGGTCCCCGTCGGAAGCGTTCTCGGTCAAGTCCATCACCGCGCTGCGCTCCGATACGGACACGCTGTACAACACCGCGGCGACTTCCGCGGTACTGCCCGGCCCATTCCTTCTGCCGGCGGGCGCCTGTCCCGCGGCCGGCGCGCTCTGCACCAGTCTGATCACGGACCCGGTTCCGGAATACATCCAGACTCACCGGCAGTTCTCACAGGAGTTCCAGTTCATCGGCAAGAGCGAGCACTTCGACTGGGTCGGAGGGCTGTTCTACATCAAGGAGACCGCCGCCGAGACCGAGCCCACGTACTTCGGCGCGCTCCTACCGAACTCGATTCCGGCGGCGTACCCGTACCTGCCCGCCTCGCCGACGACGTCCGCGCTCATCTTGCCGCTGCTCGGCCCGGTCTCGCTGGAAGGCGCCAATGTGGCGCAGAGCTCCAAGGCGGTCTTCGGTCAAGTCACCTATCGGCTCGACGATCAGCTCTCGTTCGACCTCGGCCTGCGCTACAGCCGTGACGACAAGTCGGCGCTGCGGGCGGCCGGTGACGGCGAGGTGTACCTCACGCCGACCTATCCGGCATTTCCCAACGGGCCGGTGCCGGCGGGATTGCCGTGCCCGCAATCGCCCGAGTGTGCGCCGAGCGTCGTTCATAACGAGGTCACGCCGCTCGCGGCCGTTAAATACGCGTTTACGCCGGACGTCTTGGGCTATCTGCGCTTCTCGACCGGCTACCAGGGCCCGGGGCTCAGTGTCGGGTCGCAGACCTTTCGCTACACCGAGCCGAGCACGGTCGATTCCTATGAGATCGGTGTCAAATCCGAGTTCGCGCAGCACACGGTTCGACTGAACGTGGCCGCGTTCTACGAGGACTGGAAGCAGCCGCAGGAGAACATCCAGACCACCTCGAGCTCGACGGTCGAATTCTTCAACGGCCCGCAGATCGAGATCGAGGGCCTGGAGTTCGATGCGTCCTACCGGCCGGCGCCCAGCCTCACGTTCGATTGGAGCGGCTCCATCGATACCGGCCATCAGGGACCGGTCACGAATCCGTTCCCGCCCCCGGTGGGCTTCCCGCCTGTGAGCCCGGAATTCCATCTGACGGCGCTGCCGCACTGGGCGACCTCGCTCGCCGTCGTCGACGATCTGGTGCGCACCGATTACGGCGTGCTGCGCCTCAATGCGCAGGTGAACGGCACGGCCTCGTACTATTCGGTGCCCAACGTCAGCATTCCGGTCGCCAGCTACTGGCTCACCAACGCGCGCCTCTCTTTCGCCGGCATCCCCATCGGGGCGGGCAAGCTCGATGTCTCGATCTGGGGCAACAATCTCTTCAATCGCAGCTACACCCAATTCGTGTACCAGACGCCGGGTCCCGACACTTTTGCCGCTTATGGACCCCCGCGGATGTACGGCGGCACGGTGCAGTACCACTTCAAGTGATCTGGCTGGATTTTGGGCGGGCGACGGTGATCGAGCACCGTCGCCCGTGCGTGCGCGCCTCTGTGAGGTGGCTTTAGAACGAGCGTGGCAAGCCGAGCACGTGCTCGGCGATGTAGGAGAGAATCAGGTTGGTCGAGATCGGCGCGACTTGATAGAGGCGCGTCTCGCGAAACTTGCGCTCGACGTCGTACTCCGATGCGAAGCCGTAGCCACCGTGCGTCTGCAGACAGACGTTGGCCGCCTCCCACGAGGCTTTCGCCGCGAGGAGCTTCGCCATGTTCGCCTCGGCGCCGCACGGCTTGCGGGCGTCATAGAGCTCGCAGGCCTTGTAGCGCATCAGGCTCGCGGCCTCGACCTCGATGAAGCACTCGGCAATGGGGAACTGCACGCCCTGATTGCGGCCGATCGGCCGGTCGAACACCACGCGCTCGTTCGCATACTTGGTCGCGCGCTCGACGAACCAGTAGCCATCACCGATGCATTCGGCGGCGATCAGGGCCCGCTCCGCATTCAGACCATCGAGAATGTACTTGAACCCTTGGCCCTCCTCGCCGATGAGATTCTGGGCAGGCACCTCCAGCTGATCGAAGAAGAGCTCATTCGTGTCCTGATTCAGCATGTTCGCAATGGGACGCAGGCTCAATCCCCGGCCTAGCGCTTGCCGCAGGTCCACGATGAAGAGCGACATGCCATCCGACTTGCGCTTGACCTCCGCAAGCGGCGCGGTGCGCGCGAGCAGCAGCAAAAGATCCGAGTGCTGGACGCGGGAGATGAAGACCTTTTGACCGTTGATCAAGTACCGATCGCCCTTGCGCACGGCCGTTGTCTTGAGCCGGGTGGTGTCCGTGCCGGTGCTCGGCTCGGTGACCGCCATCGATTGCAGACGCAGCGCCCCGGAAGCGATCTGCGTCAAATAGTCGCGCTTCTGCGCCTCGGACCCATGGCGCACGAGCACGTTCATCACGTACATCTGGCCGTGACAGGCACCGGAATTGCCGCCCGCCCGGTTGATCTCCTCCATGATGACCGAAGCCTCCGCGAGACTCAGTCCCGAGCCGCCGTACTCCTGCGGTATCAGCGCCGCAAGCCAGCCCGCCTTGGTCAGCGCATCGACGAAAGCGGATGGATACGCGCGCTCCCCGTCGACTTTACGAAAGTATTCATCGGGAAACTCGGCACACAGCGCGCGCACGCCGCTGCGGATCTCCTGGTACGGCTCCGTCTCGGTCTGAAGACCCATGGCTCTCATCCTTCTACGGTCTAAGGGGTCGACGGCGGGACGATGTATCAAGCCGTCAGCTGCGCGATCTCGCTCTCGCTATAGCCGAGCCCGCTCAGGACCACCTGGTTGTGCTCCCCGAGTCGCGGAGGGGGCCGGTGCACGCCGGCAGGCGTGGAGGAAAACTGCACCGCCGGAGCGGTGGTCCGCATGGGTCCTTCGCTCGGGTGCTCATAGCAATGGAAGAAGCCCGTCTCGTTCAGGTATTCATCGTGGAGCAGCTCCTCGAGGCTGCGCATCGGGCCGTTCGGGATGTCCTCGCGGTCGAGCAGATCATGCCATTCGGCAGTGGTTTTTAGTGTGAGCTGCTCGGCCACGATGGCATAAAGCTCATCGTAATGGCGCACTCGCGCATGGGTAGTGCGAAAGCGCGGATCATCGAGCAGGTCGGCCCGGCCCAGAACAGGGAAGATCCGCTGCCATTGCTCATCGTTGACCGCGAGCACACAGATGTAGCCGTCGAGCGTGCGGTACGGGCGCCGATGCCTGGTGAGCAACCGTACGTAGCCCACGCCCGGATCGAGCGGCGGATCGAACGCGGCACCCCAGAGATGCTCCAGGTAGTTGAAGGCGAGGATATTCTCGAACATGGGCACATGCACTTGCTGCCCCAGTCCGGTGCGCTCGCGCGCGAACAAGGCCATGCTGATGCTCGAGGCGAGAATATAGCCACAGAGCTTATCGATGATGACGGTGGGATAGAAGCGCGGCTCACCGTTCACCTGGCTCATGAGTGCGGCAATGCCGCTCTCGCCCTGCAGAACATCGTCGAACGCGGGATAGTCCCGATGCGGACCGTCTTGGCGGTAGCCGGGACCGAAGGCGTAGATGATCTTGGGATTTCTCGCGGCGATGGCGGCATAGGAGATGCCGAGACGCTGCGCGGCCGCCGGGCGCATGCTGTGCACGAACACATCGGCGCTCTCGGTGAGACGCATGAGGGCCTCGAGCGCCTCCGGGCGCTTCAAATTCAAGGTCACGCTGCGCTTGTTGCGATTCACGTTCATGTGCATCGCGGACATGCCCGGGTGCCGGTGCGGACCGGTGTCGCGGTTGGGATCACCCTGCGGCGTCTCGATCTTGATGATATCGGCGCCCATGTCCCCGAGAATCTGGGTGGCCACGGGCCCTAGAACGTTCGTGGTGGCATCGATGACACGCACGCCGAGAAGCGGCCCGCGAGCGGGCGGCAGCTCAGTATGCCTTCGAACAGCGGTCATCGGGGCGTGTTGCGACACTTGATCATGCGCAGCGGCGTGTATTCCTGCACCATGGTGCCATCTTGCTTCAGGATTCGATTGCGCGTACGAACCAGTCCGCGACCTGGACGACTCTTGGAGAGTCGCGCTTCGATGACCTCGCACTCGACGTGAATCGTGTCGCCGGCGATGACCGGGCCCTTGATATCCCATTGCATGCCGAGAAAGGCGTAACCGGTCTTCTGCATGGTCGCCTGCGTGAGCAGGCCCTCCGCCAGGGCGAACACCAGCGATCCCGGGGCGACGCGCCCCTTGATGTCGGATTCATGCTTCTGGAACTCGACGTTGGTAAAGAGCACTTCGGTCATCCCCACCGTGTTCACGAACAGCACGATGTCCGTCTCGGTGACGGTGCGGCCCACCGTTTGAAAGCGGCGCCCGACGGGCAGATCCTCGAAGTAGCAGCCCAGGCCCAGTGTCTCGAGCGTCTCGCCGGCCATCAAAGCGGATCCCAAGGAGTGAGCGTCATGGAGGGCACATTCGGGAAGAAGCTCGCCTCGAATGCCGGCATGGCATGCTCGGCAATGGACTCCGGTGTCCAGCCCTCGCTCCGGTGCACCGAGCGAATCATGCGGATTTGACTGAAGAAATAGAGTTCGTTCGCCCGCACACCGAAGATCTGGCCGGTCACTGCTGCGGCGCGGTCGCTGAGCAGGTACACGGCGAGCGGGCCTATCTTGGCCGCCTCCATTTTCTTCATCTTCTCGATGCGCGGACGATTCTCCGGCGTGTCCGGGATGGAGGCGGTCATCGCGGTCCAGGCCCAGGGCGCGATGCAGTTCGAGCGCACGTTGAATTTCGCCATATCGAGGGCAATGGACTTCGACAGCCCCACGATCCCCATCTTGGCGGCGCTGTAATTGGCCTGGCCGACGTTACCGATCAATCCGGAGGTCGAGGTCATGTGGACGTAGGCGCCGCCGGCCTGGGCCTTGAAATGGGGCGCGGCGGCCCGAGCCACGAAGAACGAGCCATTGAGGTGCACATCGAGTACCGCCTGCCATTCTTCCGCCGACATGTTGAAGAAAAATCGATCGCGTACGATGCCGGCGTTGTTGACGACGCCATCAATCCGCCCGAAATGGTCGAGCGCCGCTTGCACGATGCGCCCTGCGGTTTCCGGACTGGCGACGCTATCCTCACTCGCGACGGCCTCGCCGCCCGCCGACCGGATCTCTTGCATGACGCCTTCGGCGGCACTTTTGCCCTCAATGCGACCAACGTCATTGACGACGACGCGGGCGCCGTTGGCGGCCATGGCACGGGCGATTTCCCGCCCGATACCGCTCCCCGCCCCCGTGACCACCACTGATTTGTCGCGCAGCATCTCGCCCAATGGAGGCTCCCTCGAATGCTCAGGCACAAATAATTGAACGTTGTGCGATATTATGAATCAAGCGACGGGCATGTCAATTGCTCGCCCACGCTGCGGCCGGGCGGGACTCGCCCCTAAAAGGTCTTGAAATCGCGGGCCGCGAAAATTCGATTTGAATTTCGTTCGATAACAGAAACCGGACGGCCGGGACGTCCATGACGGAGGCGGGGAGGGCGAAATGTCGACGGTCGAGAAGGAACGGACCAAGAGCGTTGCCGACCTCTTTTCACTGCGCGGCAAGGTGGCGCTCGTCACCGGGGCCTCGCGCGGCCTCGGTCGATCCATGGCGGGTGCGCTCGCCCGCGCCGGGGCGACCGTGGTACTCGCGGCCCGTGACGAACCCCTCCTGCAACAGGCTGTCCATGAAATTCGCGGGGCGGGCGGTGAGGCCGATCTGGAGGCATTCGATCTGACGGACGAGGGGGCGGTGATCGCCGCCGTACCGAAGATCATCGCGCGGCACGGCCGCCTCGACATTTTGCTCAACAACGCGGCGCTGTGCATCTGGAGCGGGCTGTTCGACGCATCGCTCGATGTCTGGAAGCGCACGATCGATGTGAATTTGACCGCCGTTTATCTCCTCTCGCGCGAGGCAGCGCGCCCCATGGTCGCGCAGCGCGCCGGACGTATCATCAACATCGGCTCGTACGTGTCGGTGATCGGTCGTGAGCGCCTTCAGGCCTATGTCGCGAGCAAGCATGGCCTGGTCGGGCTCACCAAGTCGCTCGCCGGCGAGCTCGGTCGCTACGGGGTGACCTGCAACGCCATCGCGCCGGGGTTCTTTCTCACCCAAATGGCGGAGCCCGTTACGCAAAACCCCGAACGCATGCGGATCTTCACCGATGCGATTGCGATGTGGCGCTGGGGAAAACCCGAGGAGCTCGCCGGACCGGCGATTTTTCTCGCTTCGGACGCCGCGTCCTACGTCAACGGTCACACGCTACACGTGGATGGCGGGGTCGCCGAGGTCTTATCGCTCCCGGTAACGGTGAGCTCCTGATCAAGCCGCTCCAAGATCACGGACTGTTGAACGCGGCCGAACGGCCCAAGGGTGCCGGAGAAGATGCTGCTCATCTGTGCGAGGCGCCCAGCCGCGATGCGGCCTCGCTCGGCTAATCGCGCCCCGGAGCTGCATCCGACAGCCTCCGGATGTCGGGGAAGTATCGTGCGGCCCCCGCCTTATCGCGTTCAATCGCGATCGGTTCGCACCCATCCCAGTTGCTGATTCCCATCATCTGAACGCATCCGCTCGGTTGTACTCAGAGACGGATCAACATTCCATCTTTACACTGTTAAGTAAATAGTCTCAATTTACTTTACACCGTTAAAATAGTAGACCAATATATGAACACTATGCGATAACGTGAACATCCAAAGAACCGTGGCTGGACGCACCGGCGGCACATGGACCGCCTCGAGGATCGAGCGCCATACATGCAGCGGCCGGGAGACACGACGGCGATACAGTTGCAATCGCGAGGGGGAAATTAATATGAAAAAAGGATCATGGGCTGCAGCCCTCGTTCTGGTGTGTGGGTTGAACTCCGCCGTGGCGAATTCGCAAGGTGCGAACCAGTCGCCGGAGGCTGGCGCGGTTAACGAAAGCTCTAGCGCGGTTAACGAAAGCTCAAGTGTCGCGACCGGCGGCAATGAACTCCAGGAGGTCATCGTCACGGCTCGCCGCAGGGAGGAGAATCAACAGAACGTTCCGTTGGCAATTACCACGCTAAGTGGCGAATTTTTGACGGAAAACTCCATCGTCAGCCTGCAGGGTCTGAATGGGCATGCGCCCGGACTCAACATCGATAGTTACAACTCGCCGGTGTACACCAATATTGGCATCCGCGGGCAGCGCAGCACGAACATCGCCCCGGGTCAGGACCCCGCCGTGGGTTACTACTTCGGCGAAGTCAGTTATTCCTACCCGGTGGGAATTAACCAGGAAATGTTCGACTTGCAATCCGTGGAAGTGGTGAAGGGGCCCCAGGGGACGCTATTCGGGCGCAATACCACGGGAGGCGCCGTCCTTGTCACACCAGCGAAGCCGACCGACGAGTTCGGCGGATCCGCAACAGCGGGCATGACCGACTTTAACAACGGCACGGGTTGGTACACCACGGATATCCTCAATCTGCCGATCAACGACCAACTGCAGTTGCGTGCTGCCTTATCGCTGGTGGAGCATGACGGTTACGTTAAGAATCTCATCACGCAAGAACAGTTGAACGACTTCGAAATCGCACCATTCGGCGGAGTTTCGAGCGCCAATCCCGACGATGAGTACTCCCTTGCCGGGCGAATCTCGGCGCTGATGCGCCTGACGGATAGCCTCGAAAGTTACTTTATGGTGCAGGGCAATGACTACCGCGATCATGGGGTGGCCTATTCGCTCACAGCGCTTTCGCCCACCGGCTATGCAAACTACGCGCTTTCGCTGATCGGCGTGAACGGCCAGCAGGTCTTGCAGACGCGTCAGGCTCAGCACGCGAGCAATTTCTGGACCACCGAATCCGGATTGGATGCCTACAATCATTCGGACAACATCGGTTCGTCCAATACCACGACGTGGACCGCGTCGGACGCGCTGACCGTGAAGAACATCGTCGGCTATCGGCATTTTGATCAGAATCAAGCCGTGCCTTTGGATGGCGTTCCCTATCAGATTTTGAATTCGTACATTGGCGATATGGGTCACGAGTTCTCGGAGGAACTGCAGTTTCAGGGCAAGACAGCGGCCGACCAATTCAACTGGGTGGGGGGCTTCTACTACGCCAACCAGCACATCGACCACCCGCGCGCCACCGTGGCTTTGCCTCAATTTGGCGCGCCACCGTCGCATGCCGAGGAAATTTCTGAAAACGACAGCTACGCCGAATACGGCCAGGGTACCGTCAAAATCCCCTGGGTTCAGGGTCTGTCCTTCACTGCCGGCCTCCGCAATACCAGGGATCAGCGCAAGATGACCTCCACGTCATGGAACGATCCGGCGCAGACCTCCTGCGCGATCGCCGGGGTTGTCGACTGCGAGCTCAGCGGCGATGTCGGTTATGACGTGCTCACATGGAACTTTAGCCTCGAGTACAAGCTAGACACCGACACTTTGCTATACGCGACGCGGCGCAAGGGCTACCGCGCCGGCGGATGGAATTATGTAGGCAGCGATCCGGTGAGCTTCGGACCGTTCAGGCCGGAGTTCGTGTATGACTGGGAGGTTGGTTTGAAAAGGGACTGGCACTTTGGGGACGCGGTCCTGCGCACCAATCTGGCGATCTACCGATCGAGCCTCGAAGACGCACAGAAGTTCCTTTCGCCGGTATCCAATCCGAACGATTTCGAAGTGATCAATGCCGCTTCCGCAACCATCAATGGCGGCGAACTCGAAATCACGTTTGTTCCGGTCAAAGGACTGGAGTTGGGCGGATACCTGTCGTTGATTGATGCCTACTTCAATAGTTTCGTCTTCGGCGGAAATAATTTTACGAACAACTCGTTTGCGCAGACTCCGAAGACCCAATACTCACTCAGGGTGTCTTACGAATTACCCCTAAATCCGGCGCTCGGCACGATCTCCCCGATGGTAGAATACTCCTATCAAAGCCACGTGTTTTATACCGACACGGCGCAAGGTCCGACGCAGGGACCGGCGGACAGCCAGGGTCAGAGCGCTTACGGCATTCTCAATTGTCGCCTCGACTGGAAATCTATCTTTCAGTCGAAAGTGGATGCCGCGTTTTACGTCAAGAATGCAACAGCCACGAAGTACGACAGCTTTGGCGTGCTGCTCTATCCCTCATTGGGCTATAACATTGCCACAATTGGCGAGCCGCGTATTTTTGGTGTGGAAGCGACTTACCGTTTCTAACCACCACGTTAATCACAGGAGGAGACTCAGAGATGACATACGTTCAGCAGCCCGCCAGCGGACCGACTGAGCTGGACCGGGTCTATGGTTTGCGTCGGCAGTACTACCACCTGTTCATGGCGGACTACAATCGCTCGATCGAACGCCTCGATCCGGTGCTGATCGAATTGTGCCGCCTGCGCATGGCGACGCTGCTGCAGAGCCAACACGACCTGTCGCTGCGCTATAAGCCGGCGATCGATGCGGGTCTGAGCGAGACTAAACTGCGCGAACTGTCGAAGTACCAGAGCTCGCCGTTGTTTTCCGAGCTGGAACGGCGTTGTCTCGAATTTGCCGAGCAGTTCGTGATCCAGTCGAGCAACATCAGCGACGAGGACGTCGCGCGCGTACAGAGCGTCCTCGATGCTGAGGCGTTCATCTATTTCGTCAAGGCGCTCAGCGTGATGGACCAACTGCAGCGAGGCTGCGCCGCGTTCGACATCCGGCCCTCTGGTGTCGTGCCTTCAACCATGAGCAATTTCCGGTCGACGGCAAATGCTATCGAATGATTGTGGAGGACCAGACAATGGGTAAACAACTCAGAATTCCTGAAGAGCTGGCGCGTGGCTTTACTATGATGGTTGAAGGCGGCGACACTCCCGCCGCTAAGATCGCCATTCCGACGGAGTTGACACGACTGTCGGGGATTCCAATCGCAAGCGAGGGCTCATTTCAGCTCGATCCGGTCTTGCACGAGTGCATCCGGCTATTCAATGCGAACTATCAAGGGTGCGAGTATTGCCTGAACGCGCGTGCCGCCGGGGCCGTGCAAGCCGGGCTCGATGAGGCCTTGGTCTCGAAGCTCACGCGCTTCGAATCGAGCGACCTTCCCGAATACATAAAAGCCGCCCTTCGCATCGCCAACGCGGTCTCATCCGGCCCCACGACTCTCACCAAAGCCATGTGGGACGGTGCGCGGCGCTTCTTCAGCGAACAAGAAGTGGTCGATATCGTGCTGCTGTCGGTGCACACGACCGGCAGCAAAGTGACGATCACACTAGGCCTCGACCCCGGCAAGGAAAACTCATCGCGGATCTTCTACCCATCCGAGGAAGTCTACGGCCACTCCCCGGCACTCAAGCGCGCGGTTGAGGAGATGGAACGCAGGGGCCTCGCCGTGCGCCCGTCGGCCGATCGTACCTACGCCGTGGATGTGAAAGATTCCCGGGCCAAGTGAAGCGGGGTGCTGTCATACGCTACCGGTGATTCGGATAACCTGCAGGAGGTCCACACATGAAAGGCCTGAACGATAAAGTTGCCATAGTGACCGGCGGCGCCTCCGGCATCGGCGCCGCAGCCTGCCGCCGCTTTGTAGCAGAAGGGGCAAAGGTGGCGATCGGCGACATCAATGGCCCGCAAGCCGAGATACTGGCCGCCGAACTTGGAGCTGCTGCGATACCGGTGCGCTTCGATGCCGGAGACGTGACCTCGGTCGAAAACCTGGTAAAGACCACGGTCGCGCATTTTGGCCGGCTGGATTTTCTGTACAACAACGCGGCGTTGATGTCGAACGACATCATCCGTCGCGATACAAATCCCGTGGACGTCGAATTCGAGCTCTGGGACCTTACCATGCGGGTAAATCTTCGCGGCTACATCGCCGGCTGCAAGTACGCAATTCCGCACATGCTCAAAGCTGGCAAGGGATCGATCGTGATGACGGGATCTGGCTCGGGATTGCTCGGCGACATCTCCAACATTGCCTACGGCGCCTCGAAGGCTGCGATCATGAGCGTGGCCCGTTACGTGGCCACCCAATACGGGAAGCAAGGCATTCGCTGCAATGCGATCAATCCGGGACTTATCAGGACCGAAGGCGGAATGAAGAACGTTTATGGACCGATGGTGGATATCATGGCGCGGAATACGCTCGTGCCACGGCTCGGCCGCGCGGCGGACATTGGCGCGATGGCCGTGTATCTATGCTCCGAGGATGCCGAGTTCATCACGGGGCAGGCCATCAACGTCGATGGCGGCATGCTCTCGCACATGCCGTACTACAGCGACCTGATGAACCAGAACCTGAAATGGGACACGCCCCCGCCAACCAGCGAACGCGGCTGAGAGCTACCGGTGCGGGCGTGGTTCTCGGTGCACCGACGTGCGTGCAGCCCCCTGTCTAGATCGTTCGAGTCGCGCCGCGATTCCCGCGATCACGCCGTCCAGTGCAACGGGGAGGTAGGACTCGTATGGGGCCTCAATCAGCGCCGGCATCAACTGCGTCAAGCAAGGATAACGCGATGAGTCTGTTTGAAGGCGCTGCGCCAACCGCCTCCGACGATAAACTTGTTGAAGACCAGGGTGGGGCCGGTCATCGACCAACGTGAGGGGGTGCACGAAGAACGAGAGCGTCGCTAGGGCTCGAGTCATTTCTTTGTCGCGAAATCCCGCATCGTGTAACACCGCGAGAATTGTCTCTATCCAACGCAACGCACCCGCGGACTCTCGATAGTGAACCATAAATCGGGCCAGTCCCGGGTACGCCATTAGCGTGGCCTGCTGGTTCAGGACTACCTGCCGAAGTCGCTCGCCCCAAGGCAAACGCCCATCCGGGATTTCGATCGAGTCCATGATGTGCCCGGAAACTCGGTCGAGCAGCTCGTTCTTGTCATGAAAGTGATAATAGAGCGCCGTCGCGGTGACCCCGAGCTGGGCGGCGATTTGACGCATCGATAGCTGCCCGAATCCGACTTTGCGCGCTAACGCCAGGGTCACCGCGATGATATCGGCGGCATCGAGCCCCTCCGGCTGGTGCGTGCTCCTTGCCTTTGAAGAGCGCCTCGATTCCACGAGCCCGCCGCTTCTCGGTCGCGACGTCGGTGTCGAGTGCAATTTCGCGCTCGTGCGCGCCCCGCGCCCAGAACGCCGTGGTTGCTTCGGATTTCGATTCGACGCACGCATTGCCGCTGACCTCTCGCTCGCTCGATGATACCAATCGCTGAAGAGCGGCGATCCGCTTTCTTCAGCTGCACGGTCGGCGGCCGCGGCGGCCGGGATCACTCTTGCGGACTGCGCAACTCGCCTGCAGAAACCGGGAGCGTTCACCTCCGGTTGTCCGAGGGCTTGGTGGTGAGTTTCCGCTGGGGGATTCGACCATTAGCGCTGCCGCGCGAGGAGCCGCAGATGATGGTGACTGTCCCCGAACAAAAGCTCGAGCATCGTGAGACGGCGATAGTAGTGACCGACCTGACATTCCTCCGTCATGCCGATGCCGCCATGCAGCTGCACCGCCTGCTCGCCGACGAAGCGTCCCGCGCGGCCTACGAGGTACCTTGCCGCCGAGAGCGCACGGGCTCGCTCCTCAACGTCGGGTTCGCCGCTCATCATGGCGGCATAAAGCGCCATGCTGCGCGCCTGCTCGACGAGGACTAGCATATCGACGGCGCGATGTTGCAGGGCCTGAAACGAGCCGATTGGAACGCCGAACTGCTTGCGTATCTTGAGGTATTCGACCGTGATCTCGAGCGCCCGCGCCATCGCGCCGACCGCCTCGGCGCAGAGCGCGGCGAGCGCATCGCCCACGACCCGCTCGATGAGAGGCAGCGCTTCGCCCGGCTCGCCAATCAAGGCACTGCCCTCGACGCGCACCCCGGAGAATCGCAGATCGGCCGCGAGGGTTCCGTCCTGCGTCACGTAGCCGCGGCGCTCGAGACCCGCGGCGCTCGAATCTACGAGGAAGAGCGCGAGTCCCTGTGGATCGCGCGCCGCGCCCGAAATGCGAGCGGAGACGACGAGCGCGTCGGCGGATTGGCCATGCAATACATAGTGTTTAGCGCCATCCAGTCGCCACCCTTCACCATCCCGATTCGCAGTGGTTGCGACATGCGCGAGCTCGAAGCGGGCGCCGCGCTCGACGTGCGCGAGCGCAAGAATGCTCGATCCGTCGATAATGCGCGGCACGAGGTGCTGTCGCTGCTCGGCCGATGCGCCGTAGCGCAGGCAACCGCCCCCGAGGATAATGGAGGCGAGGTAGGGCTCGAGCACCAGGTGCCGCCCGAACGCCTCCATCACGATCGACATCTCGACGGCACCGCCGCAGAGGCCCCCGTCGCTCTCCGGGAATGGCAAGCTGAGAAGTCCCATGTCCGCGAAGCAGCTCCAGATGTCGCGACTCATACTCCCGGCGAGGAGGATGCGTTTGCGCGCTTCGAAATCGTACCGATCGGTAAGGAGACGCGCGAGGCTCTCGCGCAAAAGCTGCTGATCGGGGCTGTAGGCAAAATCCACCGTGAATTTCCCTAGAGGCCGAGCACTTGCTTGGCCAAGATGTTGCGCTGGATCTCGTTCGAGCCCCCGACGATGCTCACGTGCCGCGTAAAGTAGTGATTAGGGGCGATCGTCAAGGCCCAGTCGGACTCCGCGCGCGCCGCCGCGGCTTCGCCCCGCAGAAACTCGCGGTCGTATTCGAGCGCATCGTAGCCCGCCACGTCGAGCAACAATTGAGTCGCCGCCTGTTGCAACTCCGAGCCCTTCATTTTGAGAATCGACCCCTTGGGATCGGGCGCGTTACTCGCGGCGCTGGTCTCGGAGATGAGCCGCATTTGTGTGATCTCGAGCGCCTTGAGCTCGACTTCGAGCGCCGCCACACGCTCGCGAAACTGGGCCTCCTCCGCGAGCGGGCGACCCTCGGAGCTGACCAGCGCTGCGAGTGCCTTCGCTCGGCGCACTCGCATCTTGGAGACGCCGACGCGGGCGATTCCGCTTCGCTCGAGACCGAGCAGATACTTCGCGTAATCCCACCCGCGATTCTCCTCGCCGACTCGATTCTCGACCGGGATGCGCACCTCCTCGAGGAAGAGTTCGTTCGTCTCGTGGTGCCCATCGAGCGTGATAATCGGGCGCACGGCGATGCCCGGTGATTTCATGTCCATCAGAAGATAAGTGATGCCCTGCTGCTTCCTCGCTTGAGGGTCCGTGCGCACTAGAAGAAAACACCAATCGGCGAAATGCGCGGTAGAGGTCCAGAGTTTCTGCCCATTGACGACGTAGTTATCCCCGTCGCGCCGCGCCTGAGTGCGCAAGGAGGCGAGGTCGGATCCTGCGCCCGGCTCGGAGAAGCCTTGGCAGAACCAGTAGTCGAGACTGGCGATCTTCGGCAGAAAGAGCTGCTTCTGCTCGGTCGTGCCGAACGCGATCAACGTCGGACCAATCATATTGACGTTGAACGATAAGGGCTCGGGCGCGGGCGCGAGATGCAGCTCTTCCTTGAAGATGTATTGCTTGACCGGATTCCAGTCCGTCCCGCCCCACGTGGGAGCCCAGGCGGGCGTTGCCCAGCCCTTGTCATACAGCGTGCGCTGCCAGCGTTTGAGCTCCGCGCGGGTCAAGCGCTGGCCGAGCACGCACTTTTGACGAATCGAAGCCGGCAAGGCAGTGCGAAAGAACTCGCGCACCTCCTCGCGGAAGGCAAGCTCCTCGGCAGTGAAACGCAGGTCCATTGATTACTCCGAACAGCTCATTGCTGCGCGCTTTTGGGTCACTTTATCGCCTTGACTCGCGCCCGAGGAGCATATTGGCGATGATGTTGCGCTGAACTTGGTTGGTGCCTTCGATGATCTGCACCACCTTGGCGTCGCGAAAGTAGCGGTTAATCGGATACTCATTGGAGATTCCCGCCGCGCCGAATAGCTGCACCGCATCCGTCGCGACTTGCATGGCGACATCCGAGGCAAAGCACTTGGCCATGGCCGCCGCGCTCGCGAGCTCCTCGCCCTCGACACCCGCATCGACCAGCGAGGCCGCTCGATAGGTGAGCTGGCGCGCGGCCTCGGTGCGCATAGCCATGTCGGCGAGCATCCAGCGCAGCCCCTGAAAATCCGCGATGGGACGACCGAAGGCGTTGCGGTTCTTGACGAACTCGAGCGAGTGATCGAGCGCGCCCTGTGCCAAGCCCACCGCCCGCGCCGCGACGATCGGGCGGCTCGTGTTCAAGGCTTCCATCACCCGCCGGAAGCCTGCGCCGCCTTCGGCCCCCATGCGGTTCGCTTCCGGAACGAAGGCGCCGTCAAAGAAGAGTGGACACGAAGGCACGCCGCGCGCGCCCATCTTGTCTTCCTTGCGGCCCACCGTGAACCCGGCGGTCCCTTTCTCGACGATGAAGAGATTGATGCTGTCGCGATCGTCGGCGTCCTTGCACTTGGCCGCCACCAAAACGAAGTCCGCGATGTCGGAGTTCGTGCACCAGATTTTCGCGCCGCCGAGCCGATAACCGCCCGGAGCGCGTTCGGCGCGGGTCTTGATTCCCGAGACGTCCGAGCCGCTCTGCGCTTCGGTGATCGAGAATGCGCCGCGCAGCTCTCCAGAAGCCAGACCCGGCAAAAAGCGGGCTTTTTGTTCCTCATTGGCCGCTGCAACCAGAGCGCCGAAGGCGGTCCATTGCACCACCAAGAGGTAGCCGGTGTTGTAGCAGACCCGGCCGAGCTCCTCGACCGCCAAGCAGGCGGTCAACAGGCTCCCGGTACCGCCGTAGCTCGATGCAAACGGCAGGGCGAAGAGACCTAAGTCCTTGAGGAGCGCAAACATGTCGTGGGGGTATTCGGCCGTTCGATCGATCGCGGCCGCGCGCGGCGCCACCTTCTCGCGCGCCACCCGCCGGATGAGCTCGCGGACGGCGAGTTGATCTTCGCTGAGCGAGTAGGTTGCTTGCGACATCCAAGGATCCATCATTCCGCCGGAGTCATTAATATAATAGAACGACGTTCACAAAGTTGACAATGGCGCCGTGATACCGCTCGCGGACCCTCGGCCACGGCAAGCACGGCTCGGGGCGCCGCAGGCCGCCCAGGGATCAAAATATAAGCTAAACGGGCTGGGTGCCGGTCAAGGCGGCCCACCCGCTGCCGCTGGATGAGGCGTTGCACGTCGCAGGCCGGTGCCGAGAGCCATGAGGGCCACGAGCACGGCCACGGCAAAGAACGAGCCGCGAATGCCGATCCACTTGCCCAAGGGCGCAAGAATGACAGGATTCAAAAACCCGCCGAAGAAGCCAAAGGCGTTGACCACACCCAAGGCTCGACCGCGGGTGGAAGATTCCGTGCGCTCCGTGACCGTGTGATACACATAAGGGGCCGCAAGCCCCACGTAGACCCCCAGCAGGGAGGCGCCGACGATCGCCGCGACCACACTTGGGCTCGCGCCCAAGAGGGTGAGCGAGAGGGCGGCGCTGAGGAGTCCACCCAAATACGTACCGCGCGGCCCGAGACGTTGATGAATCCAGCCATACGCGAAACTCGTCAAGGTGCTGATGACGGTCAGCATGCTCATGATTGGCCCACGAATCGCGGGATTCTGGATCCCGTCCTCCTGCAACAGAAAGGCAAGCTGCGTCGATCCCATGAACATGACGAGGAACAGCACCGAGGCGAGCACGAAAAACGGCAGCAGTCGTGCGAAATAGGGTTCCAAGCGCTGACCCACTGCCGGTTGTGTCGGCTTGATCTGCCGAATGCTCAGAGACGCGAGGATGAACGCGGCGACCGCGAAAACGGGATACTGGATGAACGCGAATGCCCACCCGTTGCGCTGCGCCAGCACCCCGCCCACCACCGTCGCGAGAAAGGACGCTAAACTGCCCACGGAAGTAGCAATGCCGACCGCCCGCGCGCGGCGGTTTCCGCTGTATTCCGCGGCGATCCCCCACAGACATGTGGTCGTCATCGTGGCCGCGGCGAAGCCGACCGCGAACCGCGAGGAGAGCAGCCAGGCGGGATTGCGTAGCACCATCGCGCCCGCGCCGGTGATGCCGAAGAGCACGATCGAGGAGAGGAGCGTGCCACGAGTGCCCGCGCGCTCGAGGATCCAGCCGCTCGCAAGCGCGCCTACGAGCAACCCCAGCGCCGCCACCGCAATGGTCATTTGCGCCACGAACTCGCCGCGCTCGCCCAGGTCACGCGCCATCTGCGGCAGTGCCGCGACGAAAGCCGTGAAGGCGAGGCCCTGAGCCATATGACCGATGGTGAAGGCCGCAAGCAGGAGCCGCGGGTGGCCGCGACCGACGGAATGACTTACCCCGGAGGTGCAATCGAAGGTTGCGGCATGCGCGGGCGTCGCCTCGAGACTTGTCATCGAACCCCCCGAACGACGCCGGCTGCGAGATCGAGCGACAGCGCGCTCGCAACAGCGTTGAGTGGCCATACCCTGCCGTTACAATACTTGAACGGCGTTCACTTATCAAACTGCCAGGCACTGAAAGCGACTCTTGGCGGGTCACGCCCGAAAGGGCGCTGCCGGTGCTCGATGAGTAGAGAGCAGGGGAGGCGCAGCTGCCCGAGCTCAGTCTTCAGACTGCCGCGACAACCTCGCTCAATCGACGGCTGTAGCTGGCGAGTCGCTCCGCCATCTGGCGGCGGCGCTCTTCAGCCGTCACGCGCCGGGTTCCCTTGGGCAGCACCGTGTCGAGCCGCGAGAGCTTCACGACCTGCTCGAGGCGAATGGCCTTGTCCTGTGTCACCGTCTCGGGGTCGTAGCCTTGGTATCGGAACATGAATAATCCCGCGTCGAGGCCAGTCGGGTCGAGCCAGTTGTAGACCCCCGGATCCTTGATGGACAGCACATAGGTGAGCGTGCCGTCCTCGTTGCTCGCCATCTGTGATTGAGCGAGGCTCGAGGTGTGATGCGCGTACTCGAGCGACGCGCCGTAGAGGTCCGCGAGCTGCACGCCGAGGTAGGAACTGCCCAGTGGATCGAGGGTAAGGACGTAGGCTTCATCGTCCGCGAGCTTGAAATGGCCGTTGCCCGTGAACTGGCCGCCCTTGGCGATAGCCGGATTCGTGGTGAGGAACAGACGATTGGCTTCCCCGTGGTAATAGTAATGTGCGGGCAGGTCCAACCAGAATTGCGCCGAACGATCCACATTCCTCGCCGCGATCTCGCTCAGCATCGCCTCATCCCGTGGCGCTTTCGCAGGCGGCCCGGAGACACGCTTGACCGACAGATAAACCGGCGTCTCACGGGACCAGTCCGACATGGAATCTCGCACGAACAGCACCTTTGCGCCCGGCCGGGTCTGCAGGTGGTTGCGCCGGCCATTGGCGGGCGCGGGATCGAGCGATAGGGTGAAAGCGCCCGACTCGACCTCGAGCGCCTTGAGCGAAACCCCACCGAGGGACGCCGGAAAGATGCCCTTGGTCTCGATCACGCCGGGCCACACCGGAAACACCGTGAAGGTCACATCGACCGGTCCGGTTGGCGGCGCGTAGCCCGTAACGACGTAGGAGGCCTGGTCGTCGATCGCGATCAAGCGATACGCATTGTCCGGATTATCGATTCCGCAACGCGAGCCCGGCACATCTCGGCCGAACCAGCGATGAGGCATGTTGATTCCCCAGTAGACCTTCGGATCATCGGGACTATCGCCCGCAGCGATCGCGCAGGCGCCAAAGGACAGTTCGTTCAGATCGAGCTCGAGAGTTGCCTGCCCGGAGCTGCTCCGAGCGCGCGGGTCCGCCTGCATCAGCCGGCGGCCCCGCTCCATGGCGCGCTGCACGGACCGCGAGCGATACAGGCGCATGGCAAGGTCCTCGAGCTCGACTTGATCCCGGGTCGCGAGGGGATTGCCGCTTGCCGCACGCGAACCTGTTGCCGACATTGATTCTGCCATGACAAAGTACTCAATTTACTCGAGGTGTCACACCCGCTGCAGCAATAACCTACCACGCCGCTTTGAGCTGCGTCGCGACAATAAACCCCTTTATGAACTCTCGTCGGATAATGGAGAACATGTGAGCAAGATCGACTTTACGCACCGAGTGGCCGTCGTCACCGGCGCTGGGGGCGGATTGGGTCGGGACTATGCACTTCAGTTGGCCGCCCGCGGCGCGGCCGTGGTGGTCAATGACCTCGGCGCGACAACGACTGGCTCCGGTCAAGACAAGGCACCCGCCGAGGCGGTCGTGCGGTCGATCGTCGATTCCGGCGGATGGGCGACGGCGAGCTACGATTCAGTGGCGACACGAGCAGGCGCCGAAGCGATCGTCGCAGCGGCCATGGACCACTTCGGCCGGATCGATGTCGTGGTCAACAATGCCGGAAATCAGCGCAATGGACGCATCGAGCAACTGTCGGATGAGGATTTTGACGAGGTGCTCGCGGTGCACCTGAACGGCGCCTTCTATGTCAGTCAGGCGGCCTACAAGCAGATGATCAAGCAACGCTACGGCCGCTTGATCTTTACCTCCTCGGCTTCCGGCGTCTTCGGTAACTATATCCGGGCGAACTACGCGGCAGCGAAGGCGGGTCTCATCGGGCTGATGCATTCGTTTGCCCTCGAGGGCGCGTACGCGGGAGTACTCGCCAACGCCTTGTTGCCAACCGCGGCGTCGCGTCTCGGGCAGGCCCCCGCGCACGCGATTCTTCCCGAGTGGGAGGCGTTTCAACCTGAGAAGGTCCCGGGAATCGAACGCATAGGCGCGAAGATTCGGGCGGAATACGTGACGCCCCTGGTGCTCTATCTGGCGAGTGAGCGGTGCACGAGCTCCCACGGGATGTGGTCGGCCACCGGCGGCCGCTACGCCCGGGCATTCGTCGGGGTGACGCGCGGCTGGCTGGGGCCGTCCGGTCGGCCGCCCACGCCCGAGGAAATCGCAGCGAACCTTGCGCAGATCGAGGATCGCGGTGGCTTCACGGAGCCTCATACCGTGGCCGCAGAGCTCGCCGATGTCGCGCGCATTAGCATCGAGCGTGGAGCGTAGCCCAACGCGCTCAGTGCGAGTCCAGGGTCGCGGCTCAGCTCGCGCCTCTTCCGCCGTCGATGAGATAGTCGGCACCGGTGATGTGCGGGGCCTCATCGGAGGCCAGGAAGGAACACAGCGCAGCCACTTCCTCCGGCTCGCAGATTCGACCCTGTGGCACCCGCGCGACCAACATGTCCTTGAGCTCCTGACTTTGCTTGTCGACCAGCGGCGTACGGGTGACGCCCGGACAGACGGCGTTGACGCGAATGTTGTCTCTGGCATATTCGAGGGCTGCCGTGCGCGTGAGCATCAGTAATGCCCCCTTGGAGGTGATGTAGGGGGATGACTGCGGCGAGGCCCGGTGGCTGCCGATCGAGGCCATGTTGATCACCGACCCGCCGCCGCTCTCGAGCATCAGCTTGAGCGCATGCTTGAGCACCAGGAACGCGCCGCGGACATTGACGTTCATGACCCGATCCCATTCGGCCGGGTCGGTCTCATGGACTCGAGCCTGAACTCGATTGCCGACTCCGGCGTTGTTGACCAGAATGTCCAAACGGCCGAATTTCCGGCGACAGTGCTCCATGAGCGCGATCACCTGCGGCTCATCCGTGACATCGCACCGAAAGAATTCCATGCCGTCCCCAACCATCGCCGCGGTGCGTGCGGCGCTGTCACTCGCTGTTACGCCGACCACATGAGCGCCGTCCTTCACGAATCGCACGGCGACGGCCTGGCCCAGGCCGTTGCCGGCGCCCGTGACCAGCGCGATCTTGTTCTGTAATCGAATCGTTCTCTCCTCGATGCAGGGGAGCCCCCATGAGAGCGACCGGTTATCAGTGTGGATCAGCCCGCTCCTGTTGATAAAGGCTTTTGCGCCAGACAAGCCCGATGATCCCGCTTCGCATGCCCGGACTGGCAGTCATTTTCCAGCGGTCCGAAATCGTTGCGCACTCACGCCCGCGAACCTGCGAAACACCTTCGCAAAGGCATGCGTATCCTCATAGCCCACGAGCCCGGCTATTTGCTGAACGGGCCGGGTGGTACGCAGCAGCAGTTGTTGAGCTGCCTCCATCCGGATCTTGCGCACGTAATCGCGGGGCGTCATCGCGAGGTGCCGGCGAAAGTGGCGAAGCAGCGTCTGCTGGCTCACGGCCATGGCGTTGGCCAACTCGGCAATCCGAAGCGGCTGGGCGACCCGGTCCTCGAGCCATAGCTGCGCTCGCGCCACGAGCTCATCCTGCGCCAGCTGATCTTCGGCGATCTGATTGAGCCCCGCGACATCGCCGAACCAGCGCGAGAGTTCCGCCGTGGTCACGAGCTCGAGAAGCCGTGATAGAAGCTGCGCGTCGGCGGCGAGTCCCGTTGCCGTGATCATGCGACGCTGCTCGACCAAGGGCCTGCGATGATCGACGCGGATCGCGGGGAAGCGCCGCCGAAAGAGCGGAATCAACGGGCGGCCGAGGGCGGCGACGCCGGCCTTGAGCAGCTCGGCGTGCGCCAGCACGAACACGGCGGAGCCGCTCGCGGAGATCAAGGCACCGCCTTGGTATTGGCGGCGCAGCCACTCGCAAAGGCGAGTCGCATCAGCCAGCCGAGCATCCAGAGCCTCTTCGCTACCGACCACGAAACCCGGAATGTGGATGAGCGCATAGCGCGCATCCTCGTCCAGTCCCGCATCGGCGCTCATGCGCCGTCCCCCGGCGACCCGCACGGCTCGACCATTGGGCGTGAGGAGACGGATCGGTGACTCCATGGCAAAACGCGCGCGGGTCGCGAAACGGCGCGTCACCTGTCCGCGCACCAGCTCGAACGCGTCAAGGAATATCCCGAGGCTCGACATGTAGACATTCTCGAGCGCTATCGCAGCAAAGCCACTCATCGGGGATCCCCAGGAAGGTGTTGAATTCGAACCCACATAATGTCGTAATCGACCCCCCGCCGCCAGGTGTCCAGGTGCGAGCATGAGGCCGGGAAGGTGCCGAATCGGCGGCATTGGCGGCGGGCAAGTCGGAGTATCCAATGCTAAGTGCGCAGAAGATGTCTTCCGGAAAGCTGACCATGGGTCAGCTCAATGTATCCAATCACCTGCTCGGCAATCGAGAGGCGCTGAAGCAGGCCTGGGAGCGCGACGGGTACTGGTATTTCAAGGCGGTGCTGGACCGGGAGGTCATCGCAGCGATGCGCGCCGCGTGGCTCGATTACTTGAAGCGCGCGGGGATGATCGATCCCGATTGCAATGAAAACCGTTACACGGGCTCGAAGCCGCTCGGCCCGCAGTATTTCGATGCGCAAGCCGAGTCGCGGCTCACGGCGGATTCCTTGAGCCGGGTGAATGAATTCAACGAGCGCAACATTCACACGATGTTGACCGAGAACCCCAAGATCAACGCGACCATGAAGCAGATTCTGGGCGATGACCCGTTCTGGCTGCCAATCGCCGAATATCGTGCCAATCCGCCCGGGTACGACCCGGCGAGGGACCGGTTCATCTACCCTCACCAGGATGGCTTCTACAGCCGCGGCATGCCGATGAAGATCTGCTGGATTCCGATCGATTTCGTGGACGAGGATGTGGGCGGCTGCGCCTGGGTCGGTGGTGCGCATCGCGGCCCGATCTTGCATGACGTCAATAATCCACCCCTTTTTCCGATTCCCCGGGAGCTCGTGCCCATCGAGGGTTGGCAACGAGCGAACTACGAGCCGGGCGACATCGTCATCTTCGACCTCAATACGCCGCACAGCGGACTCACCAATATTTCCACGGACCGGTTCCGCATGACGATGGATATCCGCGTCACCGAGGCATCGGGACCCACGCCGACGATCGGCCGGCTGGTGAGTCTGAACGAGTCAGAGGTGACCGTGGTGGATGCGAAGAGCGGTCTCACCAAAAGCTATGTGGTCAACCTCGATACGTATGTGCGCAGCATCGACGGCAAGAAGCGGGAGGGCGCGGAGATCGCCAGCACCTTCAGGACCGGCGAGGATGTGATCGTCAACGCGATCGATGGCAGAAATGCCACCCTGGTGCGATCGATTCACTGATACCGCGGTCAATCAGTCACCGCGATTGCTCAAGCGACGAGCATGCCTGAGAGGCGCGTGCGGATGAGTGTCCTCGCCTCGCTCACGATCCGCTGGATGAGCTCGGCGCAGCTTGGAATGTCATCGATCAGCCCGATCGAAAGACCCGCCGGGATCGCTCCGCCGTCGAAATCTCCGTCGGCGAGCGCTTTCATCCAGCGCGGCGCTCCGACGAGCGGCGCGAGGTCCTGGTGAGTCACGCCGCCCTTTTTCTCGAGCTCGAGCGCTTCGGCGGAGACGGCATTGCGCACGACGCGGCTCGGATCACCGAGGCTGCGCCCGACGAGAACGGTGTCGCGTTCGCTCGCTCCGATCAGCCGCTGCTTCAAGGCGAGTGGTACCGGCGACTCCACCGTCAGCATGAAGCGCGTGCCCATGTTGATGCCTTCGGCACCCAACGCCAGCGCGGCGATGAGTCCGCGTGCATCGGCGAGCCCGCCGCAGGCGAGTATCGGGATACGGAGCTTGGCCGCGGCAGCAGGTATCAAGATGAGTCCCGGAATGTCATCCACGCCCGGGTGCCCGGCGCACTCGAATCCATCGATACTCACCGCATCGGCGCCGAGCTGTTCGGCCTTGAGCGCGTAACGGACTGCGGTTGCCTTGTGAACGATCTTGACGCCCGCCCGCTTCAGCCGCTCGATGTACTTCGCGGGATTCGCGCCCGCGGTCTCGACGACGGCCACACCGCTCTCGATGATCGCGGCGACGTAGCCGTCATAGTCGAGCCCCGCGAGCGAAGGCAGGATCGTGAGATTCACGCCGAACGGGCGCTGGGTCAGGGCGCGCGTACGACGGATCTCCTCGGCGAGCGCCGCCGCTGTCGGCTGCGTGTGGGCGGAAATGAAGCCGATGCCACCCGCGTTGCTCACCGCAGCGGCGAGCTCGGCGCGCGCCACCCAGCGCATGCCGCCCTGGATGATGGGGTAGTCGATGCCGAGTAGTTCGGTAATTCGGGTCCTGAGCATTGTTTCTCCCATACCAGCGCGAAAGCGCTCTAGCGACCCTGGAACCTGGCCGCGCGCTTCTCGAGGAATGACTGGATTCCCTCCTTGGCGTCGTCGCTGTTATAGAGACGCTTCTGCGTGGCCGGAATCGCAGCAACCGCCGCCTGCCAGCCTTGATCCTGCGCAAGGCGCGCGCTCTGCATCATGGCGTAGACGGCAAGCGGGGCCTGCTCGGCGATGCGTTCCGCGTAGGCGCGCGCACGCTCGAGCTCCTCGCCGGCGGGGACCACCTCCTGGACAAAGTTGCACTTGAGAGCTTCCGCCGCCGTGAACTCATCGCCCGTCAACAGCAACCTCATGGCATTGCCCCAGCCGGCACGCTCGACCATACGGAAGGTTGCACCACAACCGGCCATGATGCCGCGCTTCACCTCGAGCTGAGAGAATCGACAGCTATCGGCGGCAATCGCGATGTCCGAGGCGAGCATGAGCTCGACCGCGACCGTGAAGCAGATACCCTTGAGGGCGATGACGAGGGGTTTCGTGCGAAAGGGCGCCCGCAGATTGAATGGGTCGACCTCCTCGGGCGGATAGAGAGGCTTGCCCGCCTGACGAAGCGGCGCGATCTTCGGCATGTCGAGGCCGGCAGTGAAATGATCGCCTTGCGCATGGAGCACGGCGCAGCGCAATTCGTGCGTTTGCTCGAGCATGGTGCAGGCTCGCGCCAGCTCGGCGAACATCTTGGGTGTGAAACCGTTGCGCTTCTCGGGCCGATCGATGCCGATCAAGAGCACGTGGCCGCACGTCTCTGTCTTTATCTCGCCATCTGGGTCGCGCATGGAATCAATGCTCCTTCAAGTCCCAAGCCCGGCCGGGCCGCCGCCGCGATGGAGGGCCTAGTAATTGGTGCTTGCCGAAAGCTCGGCCCAATCATCGTAGTCTTTGGTGACCGACGCCATGCGCTGCCGCAGCATCGTGAGCGCATCGAGTCCGAGCACGAGTCGCAGCGGCGGGTGGGCGATATCGACCACGCGCAGGATCGCCTGAGCGGCCTTGGCCGGGTCGCCGGGCTCCTGGCCGTGGTAGCCCGCAAACATCTCACGCACCTTGCCGGCCGGGGAATCCGCGTACTCGGCCATCACGCGCTTGGCCTTGCCGATCGATGTCCCGGAGAACTCCGTGCGGAAGCCGCCCGGCTCGACGATCGTCACCTTGATGCCGAAGGGCGCGACTTCCCCCGCGAGCGATTCGCTGAGTCCCTCGACGGCAAACTTGGACGCACAATAGATGCCGAAGCACGGGATGCCCGAGGAGCCCGCGATCGAGGAAATGTTGACGATGTGTCCTGTCTTTTGCGTGCGCATGCCGGGCAACACCGCTCGCACGAGCTCCAAGAGCCCGAATAAGTTGGTCTCGAACTGGCGGCGGATCTCGGCTTCGCTCAGCTCCTCGATGAGACCCATCTGACCGTAGCCCGCGTTGTTGACCAGCACGTCGATTCGGGCGAGCTCATGAGTGACCTCCCTCACCACCCGGGGGATCGCCGCAAGATCCGTCACATCCAGCCGGTACGCATGGGCGCGATCAGGCGCGAGTGCACGGAAATCGGCGAGCTGCGCCTCGGAGCGCAACGTCCCCGCGACCGTATCGCCGTGTGCGAGCGCGGCTTTCGCGATCTCCCGGCCGAGCCCGCTCGAGACGCCGGTGATGAGCCATACCTTGCCCTGCTGCGCCATGAATTCCCCCCGCGCCCTAGCCGACGTTCGCCCCAGTAGCGAAAGACCGGCTTAGCTGACGTTCATAAATATGTACGATGTTCGAATAATATACCGGGCGCCGTCAACGGCCAAGCGCCCGCTCCGAGAAGAGGCCCGCTCAGAGAAGGCCCAAGTGCCGCAGATCCCCCAGGTATTTCAAGATGAACTCGCGGGAAAGATGCGGGATATCCTTGTCGGGACCCACCTCGTAACGGCGCACATCGGCGCGGAAATGGGTGGCGGAGACGGCCGCGCCCGCCTGCGCGGGCATCGGGCGCTGCCATTGATGCAAGAGCGGGAGCGAGGTTTGGTTACGCTGCTTCTCAGGCAGCGCGCGCAGTGCCGTATCGAAACGGCGGTACCAATCGGCGTAATCCTCGATCCGCCGGATGGGATGGCCCGCCTCGATGGCCCAGTCGACGAAGGTGTCCATCGAGATGCCGTCATCGTGGGGGTTGACCACATGGTAGGTGCGAAAGCCGCTGACCGCATGCGCTCCGATCGTCGCCACGGCAGCCGATGTGAAGTCGACCGGCAGCCCATCGTAGTGAGGCCTGCCGCTGCCTGTACTGCCGCTGCCTGTATAGAAGGAGCGCGGCGCCAGCCCGGTCGCGACGATGCTGTAAAGCCAGCGTGTGAACATGTCGGGCACGTTGATCTGTCCCCGGTATCGGCTGTGCGCCAGGATCATGTCCGAGCGGAATACCGACACCGGGAGTCCGAAGCGCTCGTGCGCATCGCGCAGCAGCACCTCGCCGGCCCACTTGCTGTTCGCATAGCCATCCGCATAGCAGCCGCCGTCCAGGCGGCGCACCGGCGTGGCCGCACGCACATCGGCATCCTCGTCGATTGGATCTTGGCCCGGAATCATCGCCGCGGCGACGGTCGAGACATTGTTGAAAGTCTTGAAGCGCCCGGTGAGAGCGAGGCGTATGAGCTCGGCCGTGGCCACCACATTGGCGCCAAAGAGCTGCGGGTAGGGCAGCACATGGTTCACGAAGGCCGCCGGGTGCACGATGAGATCGACCGTCTCGGCGAGGGTGCGCCAGTCCCCGCGCGAGAGTCCGAGATCGGGCTCGCTGAGGTCCCCGGCAAAGACCTCGAGGTGCGTGCGCGCGAGTGGCTCGAACAGTGAGATCAGCTCCGCGTCCCGGGTGTCGTAGGAGGATGCGATGCGCTGCCTCGCGGCGGCGGCATTCTCCCCGCGCGCGATCGAGACCACGCGGCCGCCGCTCGCAGCCATGCGCTTCAGCCACTCGAGGCAGAGGAAGCGGCCGAGGTAGCCGTTCGCGCCGGTCACGAGCACCGTGCGGATATCCTTCGCCGGGGCGGCCGCGCGCGGCGCGCCCGCAAGCGTCTCACGATCCAGAAATCGCTCGAGAGTCAAATCGCTCGCCCGGATCTGCGCGGCGCCGCGCCCGTGGATCGCGGCGAACGTGGGCCTCATCGAGCCCGCCTCGCGCGCCCGCTCGATGTACTGCGCGACCTGCTGCAGGCTTCCCGCGGGATTATTGATCACGCTCGCCGGCACCTCGACCTCGTAGATGTCCTCGAGCAACACCGAACAGGCGAGCGCCGAGAGCGAGTCACCGCCGAGATCCGTAAAGCGGATGCGCAATGAGAGGTCGAGGCTCTCGATCCCCAGCGTCGCCTGGACCGCGCGCCCGATGGTCTCGAGCACCGGCGCGTGCCGTCCGGCCGAGCGCAGTGCCTGGAGCTCTTGAGCCTGACTCGCCGCGATGTGCTCGCAGAGCCGCTCCAGTTCGGGTCCGTAGCGCGTCTTGAATTTCGGGCGCTGGTACTTGCCGATGCCCGCCAGCAATCCGTTATCGACGCTGAAGGGCTCGTGCTCGACGAGGAAGTCCCTTGGCACCTCGAAGGCGGCCAGCTGCTCGGCGTCCGCGACCTCCTTGATGGCTCTGCGCAGCACGGCCTTGACGGCCTTTGAGTCGTTTCGCGCGATGCCCATCTCGCGAAGCGTCTCCTCATTCGGAACGACGACGCCGACGAGATAGGAGCGCTCGCTGGTGCCGTGCAGATACACCTGGCGGACCGCGGCATGGCCGTTGGTGTAGAGCGCCTCGAGCCGTGAAATCGCAACGAACTCGCCCTGGGCGAGCTTCAACACGTTGTTTCGCCGATCCACGTAGATGAGCTGATCCGGGCCGATCTCGGCCATGATGTCGCCGGTCCTGTAGTAGCCCTGCGCATCGAACATCTGCGCGGTGGCCTCGGGGCGCTTGAAGTAGCCGAGCATGATGCTACGGGTCTTGAGCAGTAGCTCGCCGCGCGGATGCGGCTTGTCGGTCCCGAAATAGCCGAGCTCGGGCACGTCCTCGAGCTTGTAGTCGATGACCGGTGGCTTCAAGACCCGGGTGTTGCGGATCGCGCCCGAGATCTCGGTGGTCCCGTAGTTGTCGTCGAGCGCGAAGCCGAGGCAGGCCCGCATGAACTCGCGCAGCTCCGGTGCCAGCGGCGCGGAGCCGAAGAGACCGACGAGCAATCGGCCGCCGAGGATGTTGTTGCGAAATTCGATCAGCAGTTGCTGCTCGAGCGCCTCGAGGTCGCTCGCGCCCGGGGTGCGTCGCTCGACCTCGAGCTGGTAGCGCTGGAAGATCATCTCGCAGAGCCTCGGCACGATGCTCATGAAGGTCGGCCGAACCAGCTTGATATCCTCGAATAGCTCGGAGAGGTCGCTCTTGGCCGTGAAGTACACGGTGCCGCCTGACCCCAGCGTCTGAAACACACCGCTTCGCCCGAAGGAGTGATTCATCGGCATGTAATGCAGGAGCAATAAAGGGATCGGTGCCACGGTGCGCCACGTGGGCTTCACCATCGACTCCGGGTACATGGCACCCTTGGGAAGTCCGGTGCTTCCCGAGGTGTAGTAGATGGTGCAGAGCCGCTGGCTCGTTTCGCGCTCGGCGTAGAGCGGCGCGGGCGGCAGCGCCTTGCCCAAAGCGCACGCCTCATCGAGCGTGATCAGCAGATGGCCGAGACCCACGGCCTCGAGGCGGGCACGCGCTTTGTCCAAACACTCGCGCTCGCCGTCCACCTCCGGGTGGTAATTGAAAAGGAGAACACCCGCGGGCTGATATCCCTCGAGAACGAAGTCTACGGTCGTGTGTAGGCATTCGAGGCTCGTCGCGAGCCAGCGCGGTGCCACCTCTTTCACGATGTCGATGAGCTGTGGCGTCGGGGCATTGGTCTGCAGCGGGACGACCACCGCACCGTTATGCAGAGCGGCGAGGTCGACGGTGGCAAAGTCGATGCCCGCAAAGGCGATGATGCACAGGTGATCGTCGGCGCGAACTCCGCCCGCCCCGCGCTGGTGCCAGAATGCAGCAAGGGCACGAGCACGGTCCCAGAGCTCCTGGTAGCTCACACTGTGGTAGCTCTTGAGATGTTCTCGCCGCGTGCGGCCGGTCGCCGGATCGGTCACCAAGCGCGCGGCGCGCTCGGCAAGCGCGGGCCGCGTGCTGTACGCCTCCATGCAGGTCGAAGCGACCTGAGCGAGCCCGAGCTCGGGGCGGCACTTGGCCTCAGCGACCGCCGGCAGCGGCAAGGCGTTGCAGAACTGCGTGTCGCTCCTCTTGAGCGCCTCGAAGCGCTCGGCGACCTGATCCACGGAGCTCATCGAGAGAACCGCCGGAAGCTGCTGTGCGGACGCAGTGTTCAAGAGCCGCTACCCCTTTGCCATGGCGACGGTGGGCCTTCGCGCGCCGCTGGTTTCGTGTGCGAGCAATGTCGGATTTGCGATGCGCCTGAGCAGGCCGCTCAGGAGCTCGTACTCCTTACGGTCGACACGGCGCAGTACCTGGTTCTGCGCTTCGACCACTCTCGGAATGCAGGCGCGGGTCACCTCGGTCCCGGCGGGCGTCAGCTGCAGGGTGATGACGCGCCGGTCCTCGCGGCTGCGCTTGCGCGCCAGAAGCTTGCGCTTCTCGAGCACATCGAGCGTGTAGGTGATCGCGGCGGTGTGCCGGTAGCGAAGTCGCGCGAGCTCCGAGGGGCTGGTCGCCTTGCCCCGATAGATCGCATGCAGGACACCGAACTGCTCGGCCGTCACGTCGTATTCGGCGAGGGCGACGTCGATCTCATCGACGATGCGGTTCATGCAGCGCCCGAGGAGGAAGCCGAGGGAATCCTCGGTGCGGTAGGAGCTCGTCGTGTAGATGCCAGTCACCGTTGTCTCCCGGGGGCGGGTATCGCGAGTGCTCACTAGGAGAGAACGGGCGCCCGCGATCAGGGGGAATATTAATACAAATTTTAGCTAAAATTTAAGTAATTATGCCGCGACGCAGCAAGAGGTGCCTGTCGGAAGGGCGGGTCGTCAGCGCGTCGGTCGTCAGCGCGTGAGTCGTCAGCGTGTGATTCGCTTCGTTCCAGCCACGGGGCGGTCGCGCTTGGCGGCATCTGGAAGCTCGCGGTGACGCTGAGCGAGGAGCATCATGTCATTGTCGCGGAATTCCTGGCGAAGCAGAAGCGCGGCCAGTCCCCTTCCTGAGTTGACCCTGCCGCTCGCCGCGTTTATATTGTTGACCGACGTTCAAATACTTACATTTGGTGTGGGAGATGACGGCTCTCATGAGCAAGTATCTGCATTCCACCGATCACATCCTCTTCGAGGTCAAGGATCGCATCGCTCGCATCACCTTGAATAAGCCGGAAAAGCGCAATGCG
>Ga0335073_10000904_pt1 | contig 39199 bp, 42 predicted proteins | sample Lox_Sample_22_FD_207093 | JGI IMG/M metagenome (GOLD analysis project Ga0335073, IMG submission 207093) | Soil microbial communities from Loxahatchee National Wildlife Refuge, Florida, United States - Lox_Sample_2.2 | ecosystem: Environmental > Terrestrial > Soil > Wetlands | place: USA... | reverse complement strand
AGGCGGGCACCTACAACGTTTCACCTAGCCAGACAACGCCTGAGATAGTCTCGGCTCTTAGCCAGGGCAAGGTAGCCTCAAAATTAGTAACAATTATTCCAGGCGACAGAATCGACCAAGTCAGAACTAGACTAATTAATAGTGGCTTTTCGACTTCTAGCGTTGACGCTGCTTTGAACCCAGCCCAATATAGCGGTCTTCCGGTGCTAGCCTTTAAACCAGCTAATGTTAACACCCTAGAGGGTCTACTTTGGCCAGACTCCTTCCAAAAAGACTCAACCACTACGCCTGAGCAAATAATCCGTGAGTCGCTAACGGAAATGGGCCAGCATCTTACTCCTCAAGTACAGGCCGAATTTGCTAGTGAAGGACTAAGTACTTACCAAGGCCTGACACTAACCTCAATCGTGCTACAGGAAGTTAGTAAACCCTCTGATCAAACCCAGGTCGCCCAAGTATTTCTAAGTAGACTAAAAGCCGGTATGCCTCTGGGCTCCGATGTTACCGCCGACTACGGCGCTATTGTCGCCGGTCAGCCACCCAGCTTAAGCTACAATTCACCGTACAACACCCTAATTAACACAGGTCTACCACCTACACCCATAAGTACTATAGACAGCTCTTCGCTCTACGCTACTACTCATCCAGCTAACACCGATTGGCTGTACTTCGTAACTGGGGACAACGGCGTAACATATTATTCCACTACGCTAGCAACCCACGCAGCTCAAACCGCTCAATATTGCCATAAGCTCTGCAGCCAGTAACCCTTCAAAAACATTGCGTCATTTGCTACAATTAGCTGCGTAATGCTCGTCAAGCATAACTATTTTGGTGTGAGCCAGAAAACCCGCGGATCCTTTAAAAGCATTATTGGAAATAAAGCTAATCGTGAACTTCAAAATCCTAAGAAAGCATTAAGAAATAAAGTGAGGAGCTTGTATTAGTACAAACTCTACAATTTATGCTGAACGATTGCAGGCTGCCCTGGTTGCCAGGTCCTCGCAGTACAGAGACAAGCTAGTTCAAGCTAACAAGCGTTCTAAAAAGACACCCCTAACCCGGGTAGGCCTGATAGCGGCTGGTCTAGTCATAGTCCTAGTAGCCTTCTTCTTCATCTTTAGTAACACCAAGACCACCTCTGCTAATTCCTTTACTTTAAATAGCACGACCCAGACAGCCGCCGCTAACCCTCTTGACCAAGTATCCTCAGCCTCAATTGCCCAAACAGTAGCTGATCTAGACAACCTACCGGAAGCTACGGCTGTTACTAACCAAGCCCAGTCAGTGTCTGCCGAAGAGGCTATAGCCGAGATTAACTCTAACGTTGTCCAGAAACCAGAAATTGTCGACACAGCCCTAAAAACCAATGCCGACATTAATACATATATTACCCAAGCCGGTGATACAGTCGCCAGCGTTGCTGCCAAGTTTGGTCTGAGCGCTCAAAGCATTCAGTGGTCAAACGGCCTTAGCTCTAACAGCTTATCTCCGGGAGAGAAACTTCTCATCCCACCAGTTAACGGCGTAGTCTACACAGTGCAAGCCGGCGATACACCAGCCAGTCTGGCTTCCAGGTTTCATTCAAATGCCCAATCAATCGTTGAGTATAACAACGCTGAAATTAGCGGCTTAACTCCTGGCGAGCAGATAATTATTCCTGGCGGAACTATGGGCGCAACGGTATTCACTGGCAGCGATATAGATAACGGCACCGGTTCAGTTAGTTCTACCAGCTTCCCTTGGGGCAACGGACCAATATATGGTTCTAACGGTTATGACTTTGGTTACTGTACTTGGTATGTGGCGACACAGATACCAGTACCTAGCAACTGGGGCAACGCTGCTACCTGGGCCTACTATGCGGCTCTTAGTGGTTGGGACGTCTCTACTACGCCAACAGTTGGCGCAATCGCTCAAACTCCTTACGCAGCCGGAGGTGAAGGCCACGTAGCTATTGTTGACGCTGTATCGCCTGATGGTCAAGAGATAGAGATTAGAGACATGAACGGCATTGCCGGCTGGGATAGGGTGGGCTATAGCGGCTGGATACCGGCATCAACTTTTGTACACTTTATAACCCACTAGCCAATGAACTTTGTAGATAATGTAGAAATATCTGCCAAAGCTGGCAGAGGCGGTGACGGCAAGATGAGCTTTCGCCGTGAGATCTTTGTTGCCAAAGGAGGACCCGATGGCGGTGATGGCGGTCATGGCGGCGACATCATTTTTAGAGCCAGCCGCAATCAAGACACCCTAACTACCTTTCGCTACCAGAAGGAAATAAGAGCTGAAGATGGCCAACCCGGAGACAGACGCCGCAAACACGGTAAGACCGGCCAAGACTTAATAGTAGACGTTCCGGTTGGCACAGTTGTTAGCGATGAAAGCGATCAAGTTCTAGCTGATCTCACCAAAGATGGCCAGGTCGAAACAGTTTTAAGAGGCGGTAACGGCGGTTTCGGTAATGCCCACTTTGTTTCCTCAACCCGTCAAGCTCCCAATTTTGCCGAAAAAGGCGAGCCAGGGGAGGCAAAAACTCTAAAACTAGAAATAAAGATGATAGCCGACGTTGCTCTAGTCGGACTACCCAATGCCGGCAAGTCCACCTTCTTAGCCAGAGTCTCTAACGCTTCCCCAGAAATTGCCAACTACCCCTTCACTACCCTAACCCCAAACCTAGGCGTAGCTGACATCGACAAATCCAGCTCTCTCCTCATAGCCGACATACCAGGACTAATCTCCGGAGCTGCCGAGGGCAAGGGTCTAGGCCACGACTTTCTCCGTCACATTGAGCGTACCAAAGTAGTTCTTCACCTCATTGATGCCTATAGTGACGACGTGGCCAAGTCTTATCAAACAGTTAGGGATGAACTCATTGCCTACAGTCCTAAACTGGCCAAAAAAACCGAAGTCATTTCTCTCACAAAAATTGAGGGACTGGATAGCGAAATAATTGATGACGAAATAGCCAGCCTTAAAAAGGTAGCTAAAAAGGGTACACGAATTGAGCCAATATCTTCTGCCAGCGGCCAGGGCATTAATGATCTGCTCTACACTCTTAAGGATTTAGTTAGTAAGGCTAACGCCAAGAAACCAGCTAGAAAGCCAGAAGAAGAGCTAGTCGTCTTAAAAATTACCGACACTAAGGACGCTTGGAAGTTAACAAAGGACAAAGACGTATATATTATCCGGGGCGACAGTATCGAGCGCTTTGCCAGAAGAACCGACTTTAATAACGAACAAGGACTAAATAGGCTAAAAGATATTATGCGTAGGCTAGGTATCATGCATGAGCTAAGACGCAAGAAAGTCCAAGCTGGCGACAAGGTCCAGATTGGCGTAGATCCGAGCAATACATTTAAATACTAAATTTAAGAATTATTTAATCTTAGTGGTGGTAATATTAAGAAATTATGCCCTCGACTTTTTACTTTTACGATCTAGAGACGTCGGGTTTTTACCCTCGCTCCGATGCTATTATGCAGTTTGCAGGTTTGCGTACCGATCTTAACTTAAAGCCCTTAGGCGATGAAATAAACGAACTAATTAGTTTACCTAAAGACATGCTTCCAGAGCCCGGCGCAGTACTAATAACCGGCATAACACCACAAAAGACCCTTGAATCTGGTCTAAACGAAGCCGAGTTCCTAAAAGAATTCTATTCAAAAGCTGTTAAACCAGACACCATCTTCGTTGGCTTTAATAACATTCGCTTTGACGACGAGTTTATGCGCTTTATTAACTTTCGCAATTTCTACGATCCTTACGCCTGGGCTTGGCAGAACAATTGCTCTCGCTGGGATCTACTTGACGTCGTACGAATGACCAGAGCCCTAAGACCAGAAGGGATCAGCTGGCCGATTAAGGATGGTAAGCCCAACAACCAACTAGAAAATCTGACTAAAGCCAACAAGCTAGCTCATTCAAGTGCCCATGATGCTATGAGCGACGTAAAAGCAACTGTTTCTGTAGCCAAATTAATTAAATCCAATCAGCCAAAAATATTCGACTTTCTCTTGGGTCTAAGAAGCAAGTCTGCTGTTAAAAACTTTGTTGAGCATGAGAGCCCATTTGTTTACTGCTCGAGCCATTACCCTAGCGAGTACTTACATACAAGCGTTGTAGCTTTCCTCGGCACTACCTCAGACTCCAGTGCCCTAGTTTATGACCTAAGGCATGATCCAAGTGATTACCTAAAGATGAGCGAGGACGAATTAATAGAAGCCTGGCAATACCGCGAAGATCGCACTGAGCCAAGACTGCCTGTAAAAAGCTTGAGATATAACCGAGTCCCAGCTATCGCACCTTTAAGTGTTATTAACTCCGAGCAAATAACTAAGCATCTCTCGCTCGACATGGACAGTGTCAAGAAAAACCTGGCAGTACTTGAAAAAAACAAAAAAGAATTCACGTTAAAAATGCTACGTGCTACCGAGAAAATGGATAAAGCCCGAGAAACTAACCAGACTAGTCTAGACCTACCTTTTGATCAGCAGCTCTACTCCGGATTTATTAACAATGTAGATTCGTCTAAGCTAGTGAATGCTAGAAAACTAGGCCCAGACATAAATGTTACCGATGTTCGTTTTCAAGACAAAAGACTAAATTCACTCATCCCCATATATAAAGCCAGAAATTATCCGAAAAAGCTTAGTTCTAGCGAAAACCAAGCCTGGCAACAGTATTTAGAAGCTAAACTGAGCGGAAAAAACTCAAAACTAGAGCAATATTTTAATAAGATTAGTCAGCTAAGACAGACCGTTAAATCAAAAGATAAAGAATACTTGCTCGAAGAGCTAGAGTTATATGGCCAGTCTATAGCCCAAGAACTTGAAGGCGAGAGTGCAGCGCACTAGCATCCAAATTGGACTTGTGGCTTAAGTTAGGCTTAACAACTCTTTCTTGGTACTCAATCCAGGCAATAGCTCCACCACCGATGGCAATCGTCAGAAAAGCCACGTATAACTGAAATGAAATCTGGATACCAGTCCCCGGCAAATAGCCGCCGACTATAAAGTTGTACATTAGGTGCCCCTTAAGATTTTGTTTACTTTATCTGCATTATACAACTAGATATGAGGATAGTCAATAATATTGTATAAGACTTATGTTTAACTAGGGGTACTTAAGTTGCTTAAAAATCAAATCTAGTATTTCAATAAAGATGGGTGTATTATTTGTACTTATTCGGAGTTAAAACAAAGGATAGGAGAGGATTTTATGAGACACGAAAGCGCAAGAGGTAGTCACGCTAGACAATCTAGTAGGTATAGGGGACCAAGAAGTCCAATAAGGCAAAGACGAGAACGGGGTACAGAACACCATGCTCCTACGCTAATGGTGATCAGACCAGTTATCGCTACATCTAGAGGTCAGAGTTTGTCTGAACTAATGCCACGCATAGTCAGGCAGACATTCCATGGTAAAAGTAACAAAGGCGTCCGACCGGTACATGAATACGCTCTAGTTGAGGCACATGAGGCTGACCCGGACAACATACATGGCCTGGATAAGTTAGGTGCCCATAAAAGAGGCAAGCTAATGGTCCGTATGGCTAAGTTGCTAGTGGATAGACTAGGTGACCCAAGCGATATAGACGACAGAGTCAGGGTTGGACTTGGGTCGGTTGGTACAGAAAGAGTACCAGGCGCATCAACTCAGTCTGGTGGGCATAATTTCCTAGGCGTGTACCCGACTGATCTAAGTGAAGCTCTATTAAACGAACAAATTTTAGCGCAACGAACCATGGAAGAGGTCATGCACGGACGAGGCTTACACGGAACAAGTGAACATACACCAACCGAGTCTTCATTTCTACCCCTGGTAGTCGTTGGCGAAGAAGCAAACAGACACGGAATACACAGGCTTGAAAAAGCCCTATCCAGCATAGGCTTGAGTGAGGTAGTCTTAGGGCCACCCGAAGTTGCCTTGTCTATAGGTGGACTTGCCACCTCGATCAATCGTCTACCTATCACAGCCTAAGATACACGCCCTGGTTACTTGAATAGATCTCCTTAGACACTAGATAAAATCTTAATTTCAGTGTATAATGACAACCCTAAATTCAGGGGTAATTAAGGCATGTCTGACAAAATCGTAGTTAAAGGAGCAAGGGAACACAATCTAAAGAACATAGATGTGGTTATTCCTAGAGACAAGCTCATCGTCATTACCGGACTCAGTGGTTCCGGTAAATCTTCTTTGGCTTTTGATACTATCTACGCTGAAGGGCAGAGAAGGTACGTCGAATCGCTAAGCTCCTATGCCCGTCAATTCCTTGGACTCATGGAAAAACCAGACGTTGATCAAATAGATGGTTTGTCTCCAGCTATTTCCATCGACCAAAAATCTACATCTAGAAACCCGCGCTCAACAGTCGCAACAGTTACTGAAATCTATGACTACATGAGACTGTTATTTGCTAGAATCGGCATTCCGCACTGCCCAATAGACAACGTTCCGGTCCTGAAACAAACCTCAGAGAATATTATTGAGCAGATAATAAAGGACTTTAAGGACCAGCGAGTCATGATACTGTCCCCAATTGTTCTAGATAAAAAAGGAGCCTTTGAGCACATTCCTGAACAGTATCTCAGGGCTGGTTTTGCCAGAGTTAGAGTCGATGGCATTGTTTATTCACTAGATGAATTTCCTGAACTAGACAAAGCTTACCGGCACAACATCGACGTGGTAATTGACCGTTTAGTTAATAACTCAGAAAGCCGCACTCGTCTAGTCCAATCGGTAGAGCAAGCACTCGATGTCAGCGAAGGCAAAGTTATAGTACTAGATGCAGACAAAAAGATTGAAAAGAACTATTCCATTAAATACGCCTGCCCCAACCACCCAGAAGTAACCTTACCGGACCTAGAGCCTAGAACCTTCAGCTTTAACTCGCCTCACGGCGCCTGTCCAGTCTGCACCGGGCTTGGCAGTCGTCTAGAAGTTGACCCTGATTTAGTAATCCCAAACGGCAAGCTAACCATAGCCGAAGGAGCAATAAGGCCATACAACCGTATTAACGTCGACAACTGGTACATGAAGAAGCTCCAGGCTCTGGCAGAGAGATACAAATTCTCCATTCACGAACCTACCTCAGCCCTAACCAAAGAACAGATGAACCTAATAATGTATGGCAGCGGCAAAGAGACTTACCGGATTAGTCTTGGCATGGGCCGAAGCTTCGAGACTACTTACGAAGGAGTAGTTACCAACCTAGAACGCCGCCACCGAGAAACTGAGAGCGACTTTATCCGCCGTGACATAGAGCGGTTCATGCAGGAAAAACCATGTCACGCCTGCAAAGGTCTAAGACTAAAGCCAGAAGTTCTAGCTATTACAATTAACTCTAGCTCAATTATGGATATCTGCACCCTGTCTATAGACGACGCCCTCAACTGGTTTAATAACCTAAAGCTAAATGAGAAAGACAAAAAGATTGCTGAGCTAGTACTAAAGGAAATATCTGCACGCCTAAAGTTTCTAAATGACGTTGGCTTAAATTATCTGAATCTACTTAGAAGTGCCAATACGCTTAGTGGTGGTGAAGCGCAAAGAATACGACTGGCTACTCAAATTGGTTCCGGACTTATGGGCGTTCTTTACGTACTAGACGAACCAAGCATTGGACTTCACCAAAAAGACAACGCCCGGCTAATCGGTACCCTTAAGAACCTAAAAGACCTTGGCAACACAGTCATTGTCGTTGAGCACGACGAAGAAACCATACGAAGTGCTGATCACCTTATAGATATTGGTCCAGGTGCCGGTATTCACGGTGGTAAGATTATTGCCGAAGGTACGCCTGGTTCAGTCGAAAAGGTCAAAACCAGCCTAACCGGGCAGTATCTAAAAGGAGATAAAAAGATAGCTGTACCTAAGAAACGCCGGCAAGGAAACGGCAAGCAACTAGTTGTTAAGGGCGCCGAAGCTAACAACCTTCAAAATATAGATATAAGCATCCCCTTAGGCAAGTTAGTAGTAGTCTCGGGTGTCAGCGGTTCTGGTAAGTCCAGTCTAATTAACGACATAGTGGCTAAAGAACTACAAGCTAGGTTGCACCGAGCCAGCACCGTTCCAGGCAAGCACGAGGAAATAATTGGCATCAACGAACTAGATAAAGCCATAATTATTGACCAATCACCTATTGGTCGCACCCCACGTTCAAACCCAGCCACCTACACCGGTCTATTTACCCCAATAAGAGAACTATTCGCCAGTCTTCCAGAAGCCAAAATCCGTGGCTATTCAGCCGGCAGATTTAGCTTTAACGTTAAGGGTGGACGCTGTGAAAACTGTTCTGGTGACGGCATCATAAAAATAGAGATGCACTTCCTGCCTGATGTTTATGTTGTTTGTGAAGTCTGTCATGGTAAGAGATATAACCGAGAAGCTTTAGAAATACATTTCAAGGGTAAAACTATCTCTGATGTTCTGGAAATGACCTGCGAACAAGCACTAGATTTCTTTAAAAACATCCCAGCTATTTCTAAAAAACTACAAACCCTAGTTGATGTCGGACTAGGCTATATTGCTCTTGGTCAATCTGCAACTACTCTTAGCGGCGGTGAAGCCCAACGAATAAAGCTAGCCAGTGAACTAAGTCGCCGACCAACTGGCCGAACGCTCTACATTCTTGACGAGCCAACCACAGGACTACATATGGCCGATGTCGATAAGTTACTAAAAATGCTTCATGCTCTTGTTGATGCTGGCAACAGCATGGTGGTAATAGAGCACAACCTGGACGTTATTAAAAACGCCGACTGGATTATTGACATGGGCCCAGAAGGCGGCCAGGCAGGCGGCCTAATAGTTGCTGAAGGCACCCCTGAGACAGTCGCCAAAAACTCTAAGAGCTACACTGGTCAGTATCTAAAGAAACTAGTCTGACTTCTTCTTAGACTTCAGACGCCTGGTCTCCAAATAGGCCTTACTTAAATGGTAAATGGTTGGCGCTAGAGTAATAACCACGACTGCAAAAACTGCAAAAAGGATATAGTGATCTAGATTTGGTATTTTCTTGCCGAACCAATAGCCAACCAACGTGACAATAACGGCCCAGGCAATATCTCCAATAGCATCAAATAGTACAAACTGCGGGTAGCGCATGTTAGCAACACCTGCTACTGGTGGGGTAAAGGTTCTAATGACTGGGATAAAGTGAGCAATAAGCATAGTTTTGTTGCCGTGCTTTTCGTAAAACGTCTCAGCGCGGTTAACATATTCACGCCTAAACACTGGACTATCTGGTTTAGAAAACAACTTCCTGCCCCAGCGTTTACCGATGTGGTATCCGGTATTATCTCCAGCAATTGCCGCAATTGAGACGACAACAATTAGTAGTGCCAAGTTGAGCTTACCGGTACTAGCTAGTACTCCAGCACCAATTAGTAACGTATCACCAGGGAAGAAAAACCCCATGAACATACCAGATTCGGCAAATATCATGGCACCAACCAGCAATACCCCACCGGCTGTAATAATATGTTCGACGTTAAACATTAGCTTTCAGGATACGTTCTTTTAGTTTATTAGTCTAGGCTAATCTGTTATAATACTACTTAAGAAAAAAGTTTAAGGAGATAAGTTTTAATACTTATGGCAGACGATCAACTAGTTATTGAGTTACACGAGAGAAAAGTCTTAGGTAAAAAAGTTAAGCATCTAAGAAGTGACGGTCAGGTTCCGGCGGTTATCCACGACCACGGTAAGCCTTCACTGCATGTTCAAGGCGACACTGTTGCTATGCTAAAACTATGGCGTAGTGCCGGCAAGCACCATCCTGTCGAAATTAACACCGACAAAAAGAACTTCACGGCCCTAATTAAGGAGGCGAGCTTTGATCCTAAGAAACACCTCCTTACTCACATTGTCTTTAATGCTGTCGACAAGGACCAAAAAGTTGAAGCTGACATCCCAATCAAGCCTAAGTACGCTGAAGAAAACGAATCATCTCCAGCCGAACGTGCCGGCTTCATTGTCCTAACTCAGCTAGAAACCCTATCAGTTAAGGCGCAAGCCGACAAACTACCTGATCTAATAGAATATGACGCCGAACAGCTTAAAGAAGTTGGCGACCACATTACTGTTTCCGATCTAGACATACCTGAAGGCGTAGAAGTTCTAACCGAATTAGAACATGCCATTGCAACTGTCTATGAACCAAGCGCTCTAGCAGCTGCTAACGATGCTGCCGGTGGTGATGCCGAACCAGGCGACGAGGCCGAAGTAGAGAGTGAAGAGGGTGCCTCTGAAGAGGGTGGTGAGACTGAAGGCAAAGAAGGCGAAGGCGAATCCAGTGACTCAAAACCATCTGAAACAAGTCAAGAAGCTCCCAAAAAAGACGAAGCAAAAGAGTAGCTCTGTACTTTAGTAAAACCAAGGCCTTATACTAAAAAAGAGTAGCACCATGGCTAACAGTGAAGGACTAAGTCTCCATAGCAAAGAAAAGAGCCCAAGCGGCAGGCTCACTTTAGAAGTTCTAAAACAGCAAATTAGACTAGATAACTCTGCCGCTAACGAAGCGCTCGGACATCTAGTTGTTAATAGCCAGTCTAGAGAATCTTCGCATGCTAAAAAAGAAGAACTTGCTGAAGTTTCTGGCGCTAAGATAGATACACTTAATCGGGCGGACCTACTTAGCGTTAGTGAAGATATTGAAGTTGAAGGCAGCAACCTTAGGCAAGTCTTTGAGTCCAAGCTAGTTGGCGAAAATGGTCTTCGAAGACTAATAAAAGAATATTTGAGAGGTGGTGACCTACAAAAGGCTCTTAGCCACGAGATTCTAGAAAGAGAACTAGACTTTGAGCGAGACCCCAAACTGCGAGATCAGGCCCTATTTGACGCCTCAAATATGGACGCCGGTCAAGAGCTTGCTCCGGCTAACCTAGACAGCTTAATCGCTAGAGCCGAGAAGAGCCTACCAGTTAACGCAGATAGCCCAGAGTTTTATGAGGCCAAGGAAAAGCTAGAAATAAGCCAACTTAAGAGCCAGCAGAGTCAGCTGCGATATATTAACGCCGGACTAGCTATCGTCACCCTAATACTAGTTATCTTAATTGTCGCAATCTTGCTAAGTCGTCCTTAGGATATAATGTAAGCCGAGAAACACTCTTATGGAAAAGATAATCCTATTTTATAAATTTACACCCCTAACTGACCCCAAGGCTATTTGTCTATGGCAAAAAAGCCTAGCTAGTCAATACTCTCTAAAAGGACGAGTAATTGTTGCCACTCAGGGCATAAACGGCACTCTAGCTGGAGATATTGAGGACTTAAAAAAGTACATAAAAGACACCAAATCTTACCCACAGTTTAAAAGAATTTCTTTTAAGTGGAGCGAAGGAACAAAAAACGATTTTCCATCCTTAAGCGTAAAAGTAAGAAGTGAAATAGTCACTTTTGGCGTAGCCGATAAAATCCAAGTATCTAATCGCGGCATAGAAGGCGGCGGTAAACACATTAGCCCAAAAGATTTAGACAAGCTAGTAAAGAGCCGAGGCGATGACATAATTTTCTTTGATGGTCGTAATGACTTTGAGTCATCCATCGGCAAATTTAAAAACGCTGTCACCCCCGAAGTTAAACATACCCGGGACTTTCCAAAAGAGCTAAAAAGTAAAAAGTATGACGCCATTAAAGATAAGCCGGTAGTTACCTATTGCACTGGCGGTGTACGCTGCGAAGTACTAACTAAGCTCATGAAGGATGAAGGCTTTAAGGAGGTTTATCAGATAGATGGTGGCATAGTTAAGTACGGCGAAACATTTAAAGACAAAGGCCTCTGGGAAGGTAAGCTGTTTGTTTTTGATGGACGTTTGGCAACTGGATTCAGCAACGAAGCTAAGGACATCGGTTCCTGCGATATTTGTCAGGGCAAAACCTCCAACTACGTTAACTGCGCGGATAAGAGTTGCAACCGTCTAGTCCTTATCTGCAAAGATTGCTACAAGACTACGACCGTACACTGCCCAGACTGCACGGCAATGCTGGCAAATAAGGTATAGATATGCTCACGAAAAAACTAGAGAAAAAGCTAAGTCAGCTACCAAAAACTCCAGGAGTATATTTCCATAAAAACTCGTCTGGAGAGATTATTTACGTTGGCAAAGCTGCAGTTCTAAGAAACCGAGTTAGACAGTACTTTCAAAAATCCAGAAACCGTGACCCGAAGACAGTAACTCTAGTCAGCGAAATAGCAGACGTAGATTGGATGAGCGTCGACAGCGAAATGGAAGCCCTATTTCTAGAAGCCGAAATGATTAGGCGCTATATGCCTAAATATAATATTTTGCTTAGAGACGACAAGGCCCCAAGTTACGTTCGTATCGACTATGCAAGCGATCACCCAACTGTCACACTTACTCGGCGTCCCCTAGACGATAAAGCCCGCTACTTCGGTCCATATTATTCTAGTTCCGCACTTAAGCAAGCACTTAAGATACTAAGAAAAATATTTCCCTATTCAACCTCAGCCAACAAGTCTAATAAACGAGCCACCTTGTATTACCATATTGGTCTGGATCCAGGTCTTGAGGAAGGCCGAACCAGCCTAAGTGAATACCGAGCAAACTTACGAAAACTAATCGCCGTCATTGAAGGCAAAAAAGACAAGATAATTAAGCAGTATCAAAAGGAAATGAAGGTTGCTGCCAAAGCCCAAGACTTCGAAAAAGCTGCTATGCTCAGAAACAAAGTCTCTGCCCTTCAAGGACTAAGCAAGCAAGTCATATTTAGCGACAGGGAATTCCAAGACATTAGTAAAGACCACGCCCTGAGTGAATTAGTTAACTTGTTAAGTTTATCTAAGTATCCAAAACGAATCGAAGGCTACGACATTTCACATATGCAGGGTACAGACGTAGTTGCCAGTATGGTTGTTTTTGCCAACGGCGCTAGCGACAAGGCCAGCTACCGTAAATTTAAAACTAGCGTTAACCGCAATGACGACTTTGCTAATATGCACGAAATCATCTTACGACGTTTTTCCGAGAAAAATGTTAAAGCCTGGACGCTACCCGACCTCGTGTTAATAGACGGCGGTAAAGGACAGCTAGATAGTGCCATTAAAGCCAGGGACATTGCCGGCTACAACAAAGTTCCCTTTATTGGCCTAGCCAAAAGATATGAGCAAATTGTACTAAGTAGAAAAGATGACCAGATTAAGCTAAATGAACAGTACTTAAAAAAGCTCAGTGGCTATAAGCAAGAAAGCAAGGACTTCATAGTTCTAAATCTACCTCCAACAACTAATTTAATTAAGCTACTCCAGCGCATCCGAGATGAATCTCACCGTTTTGCCGTCAGTTATCACTCGACCCTAAAGACTAAAAGAGTAAGATCTTCTGAACTTGATGCTATACCCGGTATCGGGCCAAAAACCAAAAAGAAACTTCTAAAACAATTTGGCTCAGTCAGTGGAGTGAGCAAAGCTAGTCAAAAAGAAGTAGCCAATGCTGTCGGACAGAAAATAGCGCTCACAATATCCGCTCACCTAACCCCAAGTCCTTAAACCAAAAAGTACATATTTTGCTACAATATACTTTCTACGAAAGACTATGGAGACATTTTTCCCTAAAAACTTTTTTGAGGGCAACCGCTCGAGGCTCAGCAAGCTGTTTATTGGTACGGCACCAATACTAATTACCGCTAATGGACTAATTCAAAGCGGCGGAGACAACACCCTTCCTTTTAAGCAAGACGCTAGCTTTTGGTACCTAACCGGTCTAGACATTCCAGACGCAGTACTTGTTATAGATAAAAACCAGGAGTACTTAATAGTTCCATCTAGAAGCGTGACCAGACAAAACTTTGACGGTGCAATTGATCCGGACTACATAAAAGCCAGAAGTGGCATAAACGAAATATATGATGAAAAAGCAGGCTGGGCCAAATTAAAGGGCCGAATTAAAAAAGTTAAACATGTGGCAACTTTGCCTGCTCCCAAGCCTTATCTAGAAACATTCGGCTTTTATACAAATCCAGCCAGGGCCAACCTAAATCTGAAACTTAAAAACCTCAACCCAAACCTTAAATTCCTCGATTTAACCCAGCAGCTAACAAAAATGCGCTCAATTAAACAACCCGAGGAGCTGCGAGCAATAGCTAAAGCCATAGATATAACGATTAAATCCCTAAATAAAGCCTGTTCCGCTAAAAGCCTAAAAACCGCTAAAAACGAATATGAGATTGAAGCCACCCTTACTTTTAACATGCGAAGACTTGGTGCCGACGGTCACGGTTTTGAGCCCATTGTCGCTGGCGGCCCTAACGCTACTACGCTACATAACACTTCTAACGACTCGCCTATAAAACCAGGAGAATTACTACTCATTGACTGCGGTGCACTCGTTGAACACTACACGGCTGACCTTACTAGAACCTACGGCGTTAATGCCACAAAACGCCAAAGAGACATTTACGCATCCGTTAAGGAAGTTCAAGAGTTTGGAATCAACCTATTAAAACCAGGCTTAAGCCTAAAAGATTACGAGCAAGAAGTGGAGAACTTTATGGGCGAACAACTAAGAGAGCTAGGATTAATAAAAAGCATAAACCGAGAAAACGTTCGAAAATACTACCCTCACGCTACCAGCCATTTTCTTGGACTCAACGTCCACGATATCGGCGACTACAACCAACCGCTAGCTCCAGGCAACGTATTAACTGTCGAACCCGGTATATATATCAGGGAAGAGGGCATAGGTATACGAATAGAAGACGACGTTCTAATTACGCCAAGTGGCAATAAGCTCTTAAGCAAAAAACTAGCCAAAAACCTCTAATGCCTGCTAAAATACCTACCAGTAAACGACCAATGAAGAAACTCTAGATGAGCATATATAACTACATTACCCTAATCTCTGTCGCCCTTATGACACTACTAATACTGGTTCAAACCAGAGGTGCTAGCCTGGGTGCAGGTTTGGGTGGTGCTGGCGAAGTTAACACTACGCGCCGTGGTACAGACAAGACTATCTTCCAACTAACCATTGTCTGCGCTCTTGTTTTTGGATTATCTCTCATCTTAGATGTAGTCGCCAAGTAGTATCTAAGGGCATCTTAAGCTAAAGATCCATATGCAGTTTAAAAGGATTAAACTACGCTATCGCCGCGGACTAAAGAAGAACCAGAAAAGGCTGGATGCTCAACTTAGTTCAGGCGAAGACTTTATTGAAAAGAACCTATACGGCAGGTTACACAAATTAAAACCGGTCCGACGCTTCGTTTTAGCCTGGGTGGGCCTAGTTGTCCTACTAATCCTACTTGTTGGCGCCCAAGACATTAGTCTAAGCGGCTACTACCAAACTTTATCTACTATTCCGGGCGGAATATATTCAGAAGGCGTCCCAGGCTACTTCACCAACTCAAACCCCATATATGCCCAATCTGATGCTAACTTAACTATCTCTCGCCTAATCTTTGGTAGCTTGTTTACGACTAATAATCAGGGTCAGCTAGTCGGCGAACTGGCAAGTAACTACGTAGTCAGCGATCAAGGTCGTATCTACACAGTTAATCTCAAACCAAATCTATACTGGCAGGATGGGCAACCACTGACCTCCCAGGACGTAGTCTTCACAGTCGATACTATCGAAAACACTGCCGCTGACTCGCCGCTTTACGCTAACTGGTCAGGCATTAGTGCTAGTGCACCAAACTCAACCACTGTTGTTTTTAGTCTTCCTAATGTCCTAGCCTCTTTCCCACAAAATCTAACCGTAGGTATTATCCCCAAGCACATACTGGCAAGTATCCCGCCCGACAGCCTTAGAAGTGCTAACTTCAATACCATTAGCCCAGTTGGTGCTGGGCCATTTGCCATGCAGGCAGTTCAGGTCAAAAACGGAGACAACATTAATGAGGAACAAGTCGAGCTTGAACTGAAGCCCAACCCTGGCTATGTTTTAGGCGAACCGAAGCTAGATAAATTCATTGTCAATGTTTATGCCGACCAAAACCAAATGTTCGCCGACTTTAAAAGTAAATACTTAACCGGCATGGAAACGACCGACTTGCCACCCAAAAATATAACTAATGCAGGCAGCATAGTTGAACACAGCATCATCCTAAGAGCCGAAACGATGGTATTTTTTAAAACCAGCTCGGGCATCTTAAGTAGCCAGGGCGTGAGAAATGCTTTGGTGGCTGGTACTAATGTCCCCGCCATTGTCGACTCGCTAGGCTATCCAACCGTTGAGGTCAACGAGCCTTTCCTTAAAAGCCAATACACCTACAACCCAAATTACGCTCAGTCCTCATATAACCCTGCAACTGCAGTTAACCTACTTAACGCTAACGGTTGGACAACAATTAAAAACGGCATTAGATATAGCGGCAATCAGCCACTAAGCTTTACTCTAACGGCTGCTAACACCTATGAAAACCGCCTAGTCACCAACCAACTTAAACAGCAGTGGGGCCGTCTCGGCGTACTATTAAATGTCCAGCTACTATCTTCCTCAGACTTTGCTACTACTCTAAGCTTCCATCAATACGACGCAGCCCTAACCAGTATCACTATTGGTACTGATCCTGACGTCTATGTCTATTGGAGTTCAACTCAAGCTAATGCTACGGGCTCCGACAACTACAACTTCTCAGAGTTCCAGGATCCTGTTGCCGACCAATCTCTCCAAGCCGGCCGAGTGTCACTATCTCCGGCGCTCAGGGCAGTTAACTACGGGCCTTTCCTTCAAGAATGGCAAGCTAAGAGCCCAGCCCTTGGGCTTTATCAGCCGCGGCTACTTTACCTAACCAATGGCCCAGTCAATGGACTCGATGCCAATGTTCTCAATTCTCCAGTCGACAGATTAAACAATGTCCAAAACTGGGAAATCCGACAAGCAAAAGTTACAGATAATTAAAAAAGATACTACAATATCTGTCGTAACGTACGCGGATGTGGCGGAATTGGTAGACGCGCTAGCTTCAGGAGCTAGTAGGAGCAATCCTGTGGAGGTTCAAATCCTCTCATCCGCACCAAGGTTCTGGCGCCTTTTATTGGCAAACATATATGTTAATATATTCTCTATAGCATGAGAGCAAAGACAGAGGGTAATTAGCTATGAGTAAGGTCGCGAACTACTTGCAGGAGCATTTAGTCGGTGAGGTAATTAGTACGACCAACGCTCGCCAACAGTTCTCTACTGATGGCGGTATTTTCCAGGTAGCCCCAGCCATAGTTGTTTATCCGAGAAATGAGAATGACATCAGAAAAACCTCTCGCTTTTGTTGGCAGTTAGCAGAGCGAGGCAGAGTAATCCCAATTACCGCCCGCGGCTTTGGCACTGACCAAACCGGTGCCGCGATCGGTCGTGGTGTCACGATGGTCTTCCCAGCCCACATGAAGAATATCCTTGAACTAGACAGCAAAAGTGGTAATGCGACTGTCGAACCAGGCATTTCTTTAGGCAAGTTAGAGCAGACTCTAAACACTCACGGTCACAGCTTGCCGGTAATACCCAGCTCAGCCGAATATACTTCTCTAGGCGGAGCAATCGCCAATAACACTTCCGGAGATAAATCCTTTAAGTATGGCCCCATAAGTAACTTCGTTAAAGGCCTAAGAGTAGTCCTAGCTAACGGCGAAGTAATTGTAACTAAGAGGCTATCTAAAAGAGAGCTTAATAAGAAACTGGGACTAGCTACCTTTGAGGGAGAAATCTACCGCTTTATTGACACTCTTCTAGAAGAACAGCATGACCTTCTTGCCAATCTAGCAAGGGGAGTCACGCATAACAACGCCGGATACAACCTTCTAGACATCAAACAAAAGAACGGCTCCTTCGACCTAACCCCCTTAATTGCTGGCAGCCAGGGAACTTTAGGCATAATTAGCGAAATAGACCTAAGCTCTGAGACCCTACACCCTAAGAGCCTAATTATTGAGGCCGGTTTTGACTCAACAGAAAATCTCCAACAAGCCGTTAATGACCTAAGATCTCTCGACGACAAGCCAGAATCTATCGAGTTAATTGATCAACATACCATTAAGCAGCTCCAAGACATTAACCCTAACCATCTAAAAGAGGTGCTACCAAGTCCTGTGCCTCCCTTCATGCTTCTGATAGAGATAGCTCATGATGGGCACAAGAAGACCACCAAAAAAGTCTTTAAAATCCTAGATGAACTCTCAAGAAGCTATAACTCGAGCGAAGAACCAGAAGAACAGATAAAATACCACCAAACCAGAGACGCTATTGGAATACTGAGTGCGCATAACGAAGGCCTGCTTCACCCTATCCCACTATTAGATGGTGCCGTACCACCAGACAGGATAAGAGACCTTATTGATGGCCTATACAAGCTTCAAACCCAAAACCATATCAAACATGGACTTTGGGGACACATTGGTGACGGTAATATCTTCTTCCAGCCAAAACTGAACCTCGGCCAAGTCGGTGACCGCCAGAAAGTATTTAGACTGATCGAGGAATATACACAGCTAATACTAAATTTGAATGGCACACTGAGTTCGAGCGAAGGCGATGGAAGACTGAAAACCCCATTCTTAGAACAGATGTATGGCACCAGTCTCTACAATGTGCTGCAAAAGCTAAAACAAGTCTTCGATCCCTACGGCATCCTAAACCCGAGCGTCAAGTTCGACACCAATCTAGATGACCTCAAAGCCATAGTCAGGAATGAGTACCATTTAAGGCACCTTTACGACTATTTGCCACGAAGTTAATGCCACTTGAGTTTTACCCCTAAAACAGATAACATAAATGAATTAGCCATCTCAATATGCGGACGTGGCGGAACCTGGTAGACGCGCTACCTTGAGGTGGTAGTGGGAGCAATCCTGTGGAGGTTCAAATCCTCTCGTCCGCACCAGCACTCTATTAAGCGAGGGTGATTAGCTCAGTTGGCTAGAGCGTCTGATTTACACTCAGAAGGTCGGGGGTTCGAGCCCCTCATCACCCACCACAGTAGATATGAAAAGAATTTATTAACAATAATTTTTAGCTAGACATAAACTCTAAACTTTGTACAACGGATTGCTCCTCATCACTAAGCTGCAAAGCATCCACAATAGCATCTTCTACATAGGGACTTACGCCCGATCCTGTTCCACTTAAATAATCTCTTGTCCCAGATATTGCTGCTAATACGCGCATGCCGCTTGCCATTCCCAGTGTATAACGGCGCAAACAAGGCTCAGTAGGTACCCATTCTTGCGCTTCTGCATTAGAAAGCATCGAAACAGGGGTCAATAAACTGCCTCCATTTGCGAATTTTCTTACAATATCTATGTCGTAAGACGACACTTCTGAATCCCCTCCAGTTCTGCGAACGCTCTCATCATAAGGAAGGTAATGCTTCATTCCTTGAATCCCAATAAATACTCTTTCATCCATCTTGGCAATCACCCTAGTACTTAAAATATCATCGGGGTCAACACTGGGGTACATTTTTTGATAAAACTGCCATGGTCCGTTTCTAAATAAGCCTGATCTTAATGAGTTAACAGATGGGTCGATATAAAGCAAAGCCAGGTGTGCCATGTGACTAGCAGATTGGAGATACTCTAAAGACCTGTCTTCAGGGTCAGCAACTCTAATTTCAGTATCGTGAGACACATTCATTTTTTACATTATGTACAAATAGACCGTAAGCAGCAAGCACTAGCAATTTATATTTTTACTATCATGGAATCTGTGGATCACAACGCTTAAAATCTTAAGCAGAACGTGCGTGGTCAAAATGTATATTAGTTAAACGGGTGGATGGCTTTCCACCAAAGACCTGGTTTCGGTATGCTGCCATTTAGCACCAATGCGACACTACTACTGCCTAGCGAACCTTTGCCAGACAGCTTCCCAACAATTTTGTTTGTACTACTTGGAGCCTTAACCTGGGCCAAACTTGCGCTCAAAGAAACCGAACTGCCTCCCCAAACCCCAGTCGAAAGGGACTCAGCACTAACTGCACTTACGCTCTTATTCTCCCATGGCACGTAGTAGTAACCGGCATTTGTGCCAGTTGCCGCTATAGTCTGAGACGAAATATTACTCTGCGCAGAAGTTATTAAAGGTATCGAACCGTTTATGGAATCGGCTAGAGTCGGCGAATCCATATTAGATGTTACAAGTGTGTAAGTCTGTCCGCCCACGTTAACCTGCGAGGCGCTAACATAAACTCCGCCAGCCTGATCAGTATTACCGGTCTTAATGCCAATAATGCCGTGCTGACCGAGAAGATAGTTAACATTTTGTATATTCCCAACAACTGGTATGTCGCTGGCACTCTTTTGCCCGACAATACCGGCTAGAACAGGGTTAGATAGTGTCATTTCACCCAGTTTAACCATGTTAATTGGCGTTGAGACGGTCTCAGGTGAAAAGCCACTGGCATCGCCACCAACATGGGTATCGCTTAGATTGTTTTTTGCCAGAAAGTTATTAGCAGCAACCGCGTAGTTTGCCAGCGAACCATAAGCCCAAATAGCTAGGCTATCTGCCATGTTATTAGCTGAGGGCAGCAGAATAGTTTGCAGCATCTGGTATTCGCTGATCTGTTCACCAACCTCGACCTTCACGACAGATCCCTGCTGGGCCACGTAATTGTTATATATAGCGACGTCCTCGGGTGTAATTGTAATTAGCGGGCCTTGTTCGCCAGGTGAGAGGGGTTTAGCCTGCAGTACTACCAAGCAGGTAATTAACTTCCCAGTCGAAGCCGTCGGTTTTTGTACTTGGGGAGAAGAAGCATCAATAATTGGGCTAGAGTAAACACCAACCGCCGACTCGCCGGTTGATGGCCAGACCAGCTTAGACATAGAGGTAATAGGTGCAGACAATGCTGGATTATATACCGGTTTCAGAGGTTCCGGGGTGCGAAAGAAAGAATAGCCTAAATAACCAACTATGAGGATAATAGGGATGGCTAAGGCTAAATACATCTTCTTTTTTTTACCCATAAGCGCTGTACATATAATACAGTAAAGAAGGCAATAAATAAGGTATAATAGATAAGAAGAACGTAAAGAGGGAGGTTAGACCAATAATGGGTGTGTTAATCGCAGTAATTGTTATAGTCGTTGTCATTGGCGGCATAGTTGCCGCACTGTTCAACTCGCTAGTCAGACTTAATCAGCAAGCCGACGAAGCCTGGAGTGATATAACTGTTCAGCTGAAGCGAAGGTATGACCTTATCCCAAACCTCGTTAACGCCGTTAAAGGCTATGCTAGTCACGAAAAAACTGTCTTTGAAGACGTTACCGCCGCTAGAACGAAGGCATTGAGCGCACAAACGGTAACTGACCAAGCTAAGGCCGAGAATCAGTTCCAGCAAACCATGAAAAGCCTATTTGCCGTTGCTGAGAACTACCCAGATCTAAAGGCTACCCAAAACTTCCAAGAACTCCAAAGTGAGCTAACTGACACAGAAGACAAGATCCAAGCCTCTCGCCGCTTCTATAACGGTGTTGTCAGGGACTTTAACTCTAAGCGCAGAACCTTTCCAACTAACCTGTTTGCCTCCATGCTAGGCTTTAACAAGGACAAAGACTACTTTGAGGTTGATGAAGCCCAAATCCCCAACATCTCTGAGCCTGTCCAGGTCAAGTTTTAATCTTCTAGCCAGATGTATTCAGACATAGCCAGCAATAAACGAAAAACTTTTTTAATTATGTTTCTGTTTGTCGTTCTACTAACTGGAATAATCTGGCTATTCACTAAGTACTTTGGTGGCACACCTTACGTCTTCATTGGCGGCCTAATCGGCGCAATAATCTACGTCATTGTTACCTATTATGCTGGCTCACGTATGGCCCTAGCCGTTAACTCAGCTAAGCAAATACAAAAGAAAGATAATCCTAGACTTTGGCGGATAATTGAGAACCTGGCCATAACTGACGGACTACCTATGCCTAAGGTTTACATCATGGACGATCCCTCTCCCAATGCTTTTGCTACCGGCAGGGACCCTAAGAACGCTTCAGTTTGTGTAACCAGTGGCCTACTAGAAATTATGGATGACCAGGAACTCCAAGGTGTCATTGCTCACGAACTTGGTCATGTCAAAAACTATGACATAAGAGTTAGCATGGTAGCCTTTGCTCTGACTGCCATCATCTCCTTATTAGCCGACATTATTCTAAGAATGACATTCTTTGGTGGTGGTGACCGCGAAGAAGATAACCAAATATTTTTTATCCTAGGGATTGTAGCCGCCATCCTAGCTCCTTTAATCGCTACACTTATTCAGCTAGCTGTTTCTAGGCAAAGAGAATATCTAGCCGATGCCACTGGTGCTCTAACCACCCGCTACCCGGAAGGACTAGCTAGTGCCCTAGAGAAAATAAAAAGAACTGGCAGTGTTGCTAAAGTCCAAAATACTGCAACTGCTCATATGTTTTTTGTTAATCCCCTGAAACCACACTCTCTAACCAGTCTGTTTTCTACCCACCCACCAATTGATGACCGCATTGCAAGACTAAAATCCATGGACACCCACGCCTAAAAGGAACTAGTAATGGCTAAAAAGAATTCTAAGAAAAAACCAATCAAAAAACCAAAGACGGGGAAGGTCATAAAGACTCCGGCTCCCAAAAAAGAGGAATCTAAAGCTAAGGTTGCTTTTGCCAGACTTCCGAAAGCCACTGAGCTTACCAAAAACAGCTGGAATATGCTTTGGATCAACAAGAATCTATTTATTGGCATTGCCCTAATATACGGACTACTGAACTTAATCCTGGTTCAAGGTCTGGCTGGTAGCAGTGAAGTGTCTAGTCTGAAATCTCAAATTAGCAGCATTGGTCACGGCCATGCCGGCGCTCTGTCTTCTAGCATCGGCGGTTTTGTAGTGCTACTTGGCTCATCAGGTAATGGTGCGTCCAGCGGCTCCAGCACCTACCAGCTTTTCCTTGGAGTAATTACTTCCCTGGCTATTATTTGGTCACTGCGGCAGCTTTACGCTGGCCACAAGATTAGAGTGAGGGATAGTTTCTACAGGGGCATGAACCCGCTAATACCTTTCATTTTAGTTCTAGTCGTAATCGGGCTAGAGCTCATCCCGCTTTTAATAGGTAGCTCAATTTACTCAATAATTGTCTCCAACGGTATAGCTGTTGGCTGGCTAGAGCAAGTAGCGGCTCTAATAATATTTTTGGTGTTGCTGGCACTAAGTGTCTACTGGCTAATAGGCACAATATTTGCCCTATACATTGCCACCCTCCCAGATATGACTCCCATAAAAGCCATAAAAACCGCCAACGATTTAGTCAGAAAGCGCCGCTTAATAGTCCTAAGAAAGATTCTATTCCTGCCCCTTGTTCTTGTGGTTAGTGCAGCCGTCATTATGCTACCAATAATTTTAATCTCTAGTTTCCTAGCCCAAGTAGTCTTTTTTGTCTTAACTATGTTTGTTATTGTGGCAGTAAACGCCTATCTGTACACGCTTTACCGGGAGATGCTAAATGAAGTCTAAGATGGGTAAAGCTCAAGCCAAAGCTAGACTAGATAAGCTAAAAGAGCTAATTAACGACTATCGTTATCACTACCACGTACTTAACGAGTCAATAATGAGTGAAGAGGCTGCCGATAGCTTAAAACACGAACTATCGCAAATAGAGGAAGAATACCCGCAGCTAATAACGCCAGACTCACCTAGCCAAAGAGTGGCTGGCACTCCTGCCAAAGGCTTCAAACAAATAGAGCACTCCACTCGTATGCTTTCAATTAGCGATATCTTTAGCGAGGACGAACTAGAAGCCTGGCAAGATAGAGTAAAGAAATTAGCTCCAAATGGGGCGAAATTAGAATACTTTGTAGATATTAAAATGGACGGTCTAGCCTGTGCCCTGGTTTATGAGGACGGCCTACTATCCTACGGCGTAACCCGCGGCGATGGCACTACCGGCGAGGATGTCACAAATAATATTAAGACCATTGAATCCATACCATTGTCACTTAGAAAGACTAGTAAATACGCTCAGTTCCTTAATGGCAGGACTGAAATTCGTGGCGAAATAGTCATGTATAAAAAAGACTTTAAAGAACTTAACGAAAAAAGAGAAAAACAGGGCTTGCCGTTATTTGCTAATCCCAGAAACACTGCCGCTGGAACTATTCGACAACTCGATCCAAAACTAGTAGCAGGCAGGCCTCTGCACTTTAGAGCTTACGATCTGCTTAGGCAGAACGAAAGTGAAGTGCCAACCAACCTTTATGCCTACGAAGCACTAAGCGCTCTAGGATTCCTAGTCAACAAAGACAGAGCCGTTTTTACTTCCACCAAGGAAATACTTAAGTTCGTAAGCTCCTGGGAAGAAAAGAGACTGCAGCTGCCTTTCAACACCGACGGCATTGTCATAAAGATTAACGACAGAAAAACCTTTAGCTCTCTGGGCGTAGCCGGCAAATCTGCAAGGGGCTCTGTAGCATATAAGTACGCAGCAGAAGAGGCAACTACTAAAGTAAAAGACATAATTGTAAGTATCGGCCGAACCGGCGCAGCAACGCCCGTTGCTATGCTTGAGCCAGTTGTAATAGCAGGTTCTACCGTCCAAATGGCCACTCTGCATAACGATGGCGAGATACAAAGAAAAGACATTAGAATAGGCGACACTGTAATAGTCCATAAAGCCGGTGACATCATCCCGGAAGTAGTGCAGCCAATAACAAAACTACGCACCGGTCACGAAGTTAAGTTTGTAATGCCAAAAAAATGCCCGGAGTGCTCAACTACCCTAATTAAGAAAAAGAACGAGGCCGTCTGGCGCTGCCCTAACATCCACTGTCCATCCAGATCATGGAAACAAATTGAACACTTTGCTTCAAAAGAAGCTCTAGACATTGAGGGACTAGGCGAAAAGAACGTAATTGCCCTAATTGACTCTGGCCTAGTTAAAGATTCAGCTGATCTTTACTCGCTAAAAAAAGAAGACATCTTAAAACTAGATCGCTTTGCAGAAATATCTGCAAGCAATCTAATCTCCGCTATAAAAGAAAAAACCAATCCACCACTTCCTAAATTCCTCTACGCCTTAGGCATAAGACACATAGGCGTCCAAACGGCCGTTGATCTGGCTAATCATTTTAAATCTATGGAGAATATAGAAAAGGCTAAAATAGACGATCTAGCAGAAGTCGAGGGAGTTGGCGAAATAGTTGCAGAGTCAGTTGTTGAGTGGTTCTCAGAACCCAGAAATCAAAGACTAATCCATAAGTTCAAAGAAGCTGGCATTTGGCCCGAAACAGTAAAATCTACTGGTGGCAAGCTAAAAGGTCTCAACTTCGTCGTTACTGGTAGCCTTGGTTCTATGAGCCGCGAAGAAGCAGCAGACAAAATTAGGGCCAACGGCGGAGGCTTTGCAACTAGCGTCTCTAAAGAAACTAGCTACTTAGTAGTTGGTGAAAACGTTGGCGAAAACAAATTAGTAAAAGCCAAAGAACTTGGCACAAAAACCATAACTGAAGCTGAACTAATAAAACTTTTAAAGTAACTACCCCTCAAAAATATACAGATAATCTGGTATATTTATAAGACGAAAAAACCTGGGGCATTGGCGCAGTTGGCTAGCGCGCCTCGATGGCATCGAGGAGGTCATCGGTTCGAATCCGATATGCTCCACCAATTATACCTTGTACATCCCTGTTAATTAACGTAGAATTATACCCTGTAACGGCTCTTTAGCTCAGTTGGTAGAGCAGAGGCTTGAAGAGCCTTGTGTCCTCGGTTCGAGTCCGAGAGGAGCCACCAATTACCAACACGTGCGGGTGTAGCTCAGTTGTTTAGAGCGCGTCCTTGCCAAGGACGAGGCCATGGGTTAGAGTCCCATTACCCGCACCACGAGTTGACAAAATATAAAGCTAGTGCTATAATAGGCACTAGCTTTTAATATAAGGTGAGTTTATGGCAAGTATCATGGATAAAGTACACACAGTTGGTATGTCTGAAGATCGGAGTACCTATTTAACTGTAGATGCTTATTATGGCGATGATAATATAAATGCAATTGCTATTGAACCACCTCTACAAATTACTCTTGAAGGTGAGGATGCTCACGTTGCTTTTGTACAAGGAGCTATGGCCGCTCGATATCATGATGATGAACTTCGACAGATAGGTGAAGGCAGCTCAACCCTAGGTATTAAGCGTGTAATAGGTGAAATTGCTATGAGCAGTGGGCTTGAGAGTGGTGCAACTAAGCCACTACACCCTAATTTGATTGACGGTGATGTGATCGTTGATACTCCATTGGAGCTTCCAGCACCTAGACGAGAGTTGACTGCCTAAATCAAATCAGCCGACAAGTTAAATACCTCAACCAAATTCTTTAGTTTAAAATCATTAGTCGCTTCTATTGCGGATGTTTGAAATACGTCAACTATGCTGCACCAGTTTGACTCAAACAATCCCGAAGCACTACAGTTTCAAACGTCAAAGTTGTTTAGGGTTCTTTTTGATACAATCTATGGTATGAGCGACAAATCTGCATCTGAACAGATTGACGATATTATCAAGCAGTATGATGGCTGGAAGGCCGATACACTGAAACGTCTGCGAGCAATTATCAACGACGCTGACCCAGACATTATCGAAGAAGTTAAATGGAAGATGCCAAGCAATCCCAGGGGCTTGCCTGTCTGGTCTCGCGACGGCATCATCTGTATCGCCCAAACGTTCAAAGACAATATTAAACTACCCTTTTTCCAAGGCCCTAATTTAAGTGACCCAAAGCACTTATTTAACGCCAGGCTTCAAAGCAGAGCTCCAGCTATCGAATTTCGTGAAGAAGACACAATTGATGAAGTAGGCATCAGAGCACTAGTCATTGAAGCCGTGAAGTTCAATGTCAAGAAAGCAAAACGTTAGACAAAGCTAATATTTCAGCTCAGCTCTTTATTAAAATCGTTGTATCATTTAGTAATGAAAAACATCATCTATGTGGACGAAAACGACGAAGTCATTGGTAGTGGTTCTATGGACAAGGCGAGAAGTAACGGAATCACTGTTCGTATAGTCAGAATATTTTTAGTAAACGATCAAGGTCAGGTATTACTTCAAAAACGCTCTGATTCCGTTAGAACCAATCCTGGGCAGTGGGATCAAGCTGCAGGCGGGCACGTAGATGAAGGGGATAGTTACGAAGAAGCAGCAGAGCGCGAGCTAAAAGAGGAGATGGGCATCTCTGACGTACCCCTTGAAAAACTAACAAAGTATTTTGCCGTGGAAACAGATGATCCACCATATGTTAAAAAACGTTTCAATATGTTATTTGAAGGAAAGTACAGTGGAAAGGTTATTATTGATGACGAAGAGGTGTCTAATTACAAGTGGGTTTCGATTAACGAATTAAAAACTTGGGTTGAGAAATCGCCTGCTGATTTTCCTGAAGGCTTCAAGCAAGCATTTAAAAAATACTTGGAGTACTCGTAAACTGCGGTGTCATTTATAACTACAAGGGGCTTCTTTTCTTTTTATACATTAATTGAGATAATCAGAAGGTAATAGAGATACACAAAAACCTTTCATGAAACTTGCTCGACTACATAATTTAGCGGATATTGAGCCATATTGGCACGTTCACCTCGCTCTCATAATCGCTATAGCCCTACAACTAGGCTTGAGCGATAAACTTACCATCGGTCCAAAATACTGGATAGCTGGTTTTGAAGTACTTCTCATTATTGCTTTGGCGATAACTGTAAAACGAGGTCATAGGGTCTTTAAACACATAAGACGCGCTATGGCTATAGTTCTGATTGCTATTATCTCAGCAGCCAACATAGTGTCACTGGTATTGGTCATAAATGACTTATTTAATTCCAAGCAAATTTCTGGCAAGGAACTAATTATCTCTGGTTTAGCAATTTACGTAACCAATATTATAATTTTTGGAGTATGGTACTGGGAATTAGATAGTGGAGGCTCACAAGAACTGAACATCAATTATGCCTCTATAGACTTTCTATTTCCCCAAATGACAGCCAAAAGTAGTGTTTCTACTTTAGACAACTGGAAGCCTACCTTTTTCGACTACCTATACGTATCTATAACAAATGCAGTTGCCTTTAGCCCAACAGATACAATGCCGCTTACACACCGAGCCAAAGCTTTAATGGGCCTGCAGTCTGCCGTTTCACTTACGACAATTGCTTTAGTTGCGGCAAGAGCTGTAAATATATTGGTATAGCAAAACTACAGCCCCCATCTATTTATTTGATACCATAGGACTATGCGAAAGATAGTTGTACTAACTTTTATTAGTCTGGATGGCGTCATGCAGGCACCTGGAGGTAAAGAGGAAGACATCTCAGGAGGTTTTAAGTACGGTGGCTGGAGCGTTCCTTACGCAGGGGGAGACACGATGATCAAACAAATGAGCATGCCATTTGATCTACTTTTAGGCAGAAAAACATATGAGATTTTTGCAGACTATTGGCCAAAACATAATGATGGAGTTATAGGAACTTCACTTAATAAAGCCAAAAAGTACGTGGTATCCAGTGGCGACATAGACCTTACATGGAAAGATTCGATACTTATAAAAGATGACGTTGTCGCTAAAATAAAAGACCTAAAAAATGAAGATGGACCGATGCTTCAAGTGCATGGCAGTAGCGTGCTTATACAAACTCTTCTAAAAAATGATCTTGCGGATGAGCTATGGCTAAAAACATATCCAGTCACGCTAGGCAAAGGAAAACGTCTGTTCGGCGAAGGAACTATTCCAGCAGCCTTTGAGCTTATAGAATCCGAAACTTTACCAACGGGTGTAATTGTAGCTTCATATAAAAGAGCAGGCGCAGTAAAAACGGGCTCGTTTACATAAGAAAGGAATAAGCTCTCATCATGAACACAACGCAGCAAAAGAACATAGCAAAAGACTTTCTGACCATGATAGTTAGTGGTCAAATAGACGAAGCCTATGACAAATATGTCGATTTAAGCGGTAAGCACCACAACCTATTTACTCCAGCTGGCATACAGGCACTTAGAGACGGCATGAAGGAAAACGACGGCCAGTTTCCCAATAAGAAGCTAAATATAAAGCACATTGTTTCAGATGGAGACATAGTAATAGCGCACTCACATTTAGTTATGAAGCCTGGCACAAAAGGCATGGTCGTAGTTCACGTACTGAGATTTAATAAGGATAAAATCGTTGAACTCTGGGACAGCGGTCAAACTATACCGGATAAATCGATTAACTCAGACGGAGCATTTTAGGCATGAGCCCAAAACAAAAACAACTACTTGGGTGGTACGGAGCTTTTGCAATACTCTTAGCTTACGCACTACTTAGCCTAAAAGTCATAAAATCTGACAGCTATATTTATCAGGTGCTAAATCTAACTGGAGCAATTGGAATTATCATAGAAGCTCTATCTAAGGGAGACAAGCAACCCGCCTTTCTCAACATTGCCTGGGCATTAATTGCTCTAATCGGCATAATCAGTCTAATCGTTAGCTAAAACTAACTAAAGTCCTGTGAGCCTCTATGTCCACTCATAAACTCCGCTCTATACCTTTTAACCATAACTAAATATTCAGGTATATATTTTTCACTAAAGTTATCTCTATCCCATACTTCGTCGCTTGCAAACTCTAGATTCTCTTTAGGAATAATATATGTAGCAGCCTCAACTGTATCACTAGAGGCTAGGACTATAGGCAAACTAACTCTTTTATAAAAACTATCTTCAAAGGTATCTAACAGCTCAAGTTCTTCTTTGGAAATATCACTATGCACTCTACCCTCAACCTTATTAACTGAACTAGCTTCAATTAAACCAGGATAAACTTTGTCCTTTACTCTAACTCTTTTATAACCACTCAGCACACCTCTCTCACCTACCGCCTCTCGTCCAAGAAGTGCCGACAATATCTCCGGAAAACTAAGCGTTCCGTAGACAAACACAGTATTTGGCTTGCTCATAAACAAATATTATATCAACCCCATTAAAGCAACTAGATTTGCTATCATGAACATTATGGTATATGTTTTGGCGCTTATCGCAGCTTTCCTTTTTGCTCTTGGTACTGTATTGCAACAAAAAGGAACTCTAGAAGTTCATCTGAGCGGGGACGACCCGAAGTTTTTCTTGAACCTACTTAAAACCCCAATTTGGCTTATTGGTGGAGCCAGCCAATGTTTGGGCTGGATTATCCAAGCAGTAGCCTTCGATAAAGGCTCGTTTATCATAGTCCAGACGCTCATGGCTACCAGTATAGTTATGTCCCTGCCGCTTGGCAGAAGGCTAACCAACCAAATAGTCACGAAAAAGGTTTGGTCTGGTGCCGCTCTAGCAGTTTTTGGAATGGCAGTATTTTTAAGTGTAGCCCCGAAACAAAGTTCCGGAGTTACGCCAGTGGCACACGAATGGATTCTTGGATTTGTCATGACTGGGCTGGCAGTTGTCCTATTACTTCTTTTATCTAAAAAGGCAAAGCCGTCGCTCAAGGCTTTGTTCCTGGGCTCAGCTGCCGGCATAATTTATGCCCTGCAAGCTACCATTACTAAAACTTTTATTACAGTTGTTGGCCACGGTCCTTTGGCCACACTTTCTAGCTGGACGGTTTACGCTTTGCTACTGAGCGCTGTAATTGGCTTTGTATTTCAACAATCAGCCCTCAAGACAGGTGTTCTGGCTCCAGCTTTCGCCTCAATTAATGCCCTAACTCTTTTTGCTAGCGTCTTGTTTGGTATAACAATATATGATGAAGTTCTGTCCCGTGGTCATGGACATCTAGCAATTGCCATATTTGGACTTGCCGTGGATATTGCTGGCATTATTCTTCTAACCGTGTCAGGTAACTCTAAAAACTCAAAACTAGCCTAGATTGAAATATATCGAGCAGTTATATATACTCTCTAGCTAGAGCTAACTAAAACAAAAAGGAAAACAAAATGGCTAATTCTGACCGAAGAGTAATAGATAAAGTCCTAGTATTTTTTGGAGTGGTTACAACGCTTGTTCTAATAGCGTTTGGCCTTATAGCACTTGATGGCTACCATTTCGCTAACGACCAAGTAACCAGCCAACTTGCTGCCCAGAAAATATACTTCCCACCGCTAGGCAGCTCGGCGCTGGCTAGCCCCGAGATCGGCCCTTACTTAAACCAATACGCTGGCAAGCAACTGCTTACCGGTCCTGAAGCAGAGGCTTATGCTAATCACTTCATCGCTGTTCACCTTTCCGAGGTAGCAGACGGGCAAACATATTCTCAGGTGAGTGAACAAGCTTTGGCTAACCCTACCAACACACAACTAAAAGCCGAGGAACAGACGTTGTTCCAAGGCGAAACACTCAGGGGCTTACTATTAGGTGACGGCTATGCTTACTGGAAATTCGGTGACCTAGCTAAAGACGCAGCTATCGCTTCATTTATTGGTGCAGGTGTAATGCTTGTACTTGTAGTCGCTGGTATGGTTCGCATTAAAAAGACGCGCTAGTAGAAGTGAGTATTCTTACAGATTCACTAGACTTTACCAGCCTAAGATAGGACTAACTATAAGGAGGATAGGAAAATGAAGAAGTTTATACTGTTGTATAAAGGTCCAGCAACGCCAATGGATCAAATGAGCGAGGAGCAAAATAAGACGCAGATGCAAGCCTGGCAGGCTTGGGCAGGTAAGGCGGGAAGTGGTCTGGTAGACATGGGCTCACCTATGGCTAACGGCAGCGCCGTTGTTGATGACGGTTCAAGCTCCACCGCCAGTGATCTTAATGGCTACTCTATTATTCAAGCTGAGGACATGAATGCGGCCAAAGCAATGCTAGAAGGACACCCATTCCTAAGTGACAAATCTGGTAAGTTTAGTATTGAAGTCTTCGAACTCGTCCCAATCCAGATGTAGCCCTTAGATACACGACGAGCTGCACTGCGTAGCACCAATACGGTTAGATATCCAAGGTAAGCCGTCCTTGTAAGTCTGTGCCCAAACATTGAAGGTGTGGGCGCCGTTAATAGTTTCAGTAACAGTATTAACGCCAACCTTCTTACTCTCCTGGCTAAGTATTTGTAGAGCCGTGACGACGTTGCGAGAGTCTTGCAGACCGTCACCAAAGTATCCACCCAGACCTTTATACTTGTTCTCTGCTAGTAGCGTGAGCGGCTGATGTTGCTGCCAGTCTGAATATGATCCACCAAACAAAGAAGCTATTGTGTATTGCTGAGAGCCATCCTCAGGTCCAATCTCACCACCAAGGTCCATAAAGTAGTTATATACATTAGGGTGCCTAAGGGTCAGCATAATAGAGCACATACCGCCCAAACTAAGTCCACCAATAGCCCAGTTTTTAGGACTAGTGTCCACTCGAAAGTTACTTTTAATATAGTTAGGCACATCAACGCTCAAATAAGTCTCAGCGTTGCCTCTTGGACTATTGACGCACTCCGTGTCGTTATTTACTGAACCGGTTGAGTCGGCTACAAACACCAGCGGGGTGATACCGTCATGACTAGCGGCAAAGTTATCCATAATATTCTGTAGTCCCAGGCCTACCCAGTTAGCCGGCGTTCCAGGTATCCCAGCCGTCAATACTATTACCGGTAGATTAACGTTTGCTCCAGAGTTATATATAGCGGGGATGTATACATAGCCAGATCTTGCCTTAAAGTGTGACACGGTCCCCGGTATATTAATTTGGTATAACTTGCCGGCAGTCGGCTGGCTAGCAAGATTTTCAAGCGAACCCTGGACTGAGGCTTCGTTATACTTCTGCTGGTTTAGGGCGACAGTATAGTGCACAGTAACGCTATTAAGCTCTGCTCGGTAACTCGTAGTATTGGTATCGCCAAATACCATACCAAGCGTCGGATCATAGCGGTAATAGTTATTGACTAGCAATAGGGAAAAGACTAGTCCTAAAACAAGCGTTCCGCAAACCCAAGGAACATAGGCGTGTTTAATAAAAATTGAAACGCCTAGCAGGCAAAGCATAAAAGTAAACGGCGCTACCATCAGCACAAAACTAAATGGGATTGGACTATCAGTCACCTTTTCGCAAAGTAGCCAGATAATTATCCCGAGCAACAAAGAAGCGGCTAAACAAGAAACAAAATACGACTGGTTTTTTCTAGCATAGCTTTGCTTATCTTTTTTCTTTCTGGGCTTAACTTCCGGACCAGACTTATACAGCGAGGTAACTAAATAAAACGTCAAGACACTAAAAAGTATACAAACATATAGAATAAGATTTAGACTTAAGATATCTAGATTCATGAAAGACTTTTTGGTCGACTATCTGGAAAACGCCAACCGATAGATAAATTCTAATATTAATCCGACAATAAAGCCACCGACAAATAGCGCTAATGCTACAAAAAAGTTGTACTTATAGCCAGCCGCATTACTAACTAGAAGATAATACAAACTACCAATGAAAGTGAATATAGCTCCAGACAGTAGTGCGGAAGGCCTTAGTATAGTTTTACCGGAAGCTTCACTAACGGCATTAACGCTTGGTTTATGAATAAAACCAGAGAAGGATCTAGAAGTTTTACCTAAGCTTGAGCGAATTATAGATAAATTAGTAGAAAGCGTCACACTTTTAGCCTGATCACCAGCTGGGTAAATTGTCTCTGCCTCATCCTTTGTGCCAGCGTCAAGAGCATGTTTTAGCTGTTCTGCCCCCTGATCTTCTAGCTGCTCAATCTTCTCGCGGGCTTCATCAATTTGAGCATCGTCTTTCTCGGGACTAAGCTCAACTTTTTCATGAGTATTCTCTGGAGAACTCTTGTCTTCTTCGCCCGACTCTGGCTTAACAATAAACGGATTCTCTGGGCTATTTAGCTTCTCACTCATCATCGCCTCCATTCTTACCTGCGTAATCAATCGCTATCGCGCTTTCACTAACTAGTAGCCTGCTCCTAAAGTACAAGTAGCCCGATGCTACCGCCAAAGCTGCAAAAATAAAGACGCCAGCTCCAGGTCCAGTATTAGGTAAAGAAGTAGCCGCTGTCTGCGCTACTGCGACGGTAGCTGGCTTAGCGACATTAATATTTATAGTATTGCCGTAAACGTCAGTCATGACAAAGTTATAGCCATCCGGGTTATCCGTGCCAGCCGGTGTAGTCGGAACTGGATTCTTAACCTGCAAGGTATAGGTCTCAGTTACCGAAGACTTAGCAGCAACTGTTTGTGCTGGCCAAGACAAAACGCCGCTGGAAGCGAGCGTGCCGCCACCCAAACTAACCGGATCAGCATAATCTAGATCGTCACTAATATTTTCTTGAACTACAAAATCTTTAACATCCACGGTAGTCGGATTAGTAACGGTTAAAGTAAACTGCAAAACATCACCAGGATTGGCTGTGGTACCGTCAGCATCACTAATGTTCTGAGTCACATTGCTAGCTTGCTTAGAGTAGCCTAGGCAATCAACGGCATCATATAAGCTAAGCGATGAATTACATGGTTTACACGAGCTATTGGATTCTAATATGGCGCTGTTATATGGACAAACCTCAGGCTTAGGCGGCGGCGGTGTTACTGGAGGCTTGGGAGGCGGTGCAATCGAAGCAGGCGGTGAAGGTGGAATGTAGCGCGAAGGGAAGTGAATGCTTACCAAATTGCCGCAGCTAAATAGGATAAAGAAAATTTTGCCGTTTTGACCGGTTACTTTAAGAGCTGTATAAGTCGAGTATGCACCGGTGTCCCAACTGTGCAGTGGACGCCAATACAGGGTCCAGGTGCGTGGGTTCCCATTAACTGACCCGGAAATAGTAACTGGAGTTTCTCCTCTTAAGGCATACGGTAAGTGACCTACCGACCATAAGCTATCACTGTAATCAGTAGATCGCAAACTAACTACGTCATTAGCGTCAACTGCCCTTTGGATGTCCGAACAGTACACTCCGTAGTAAGCATAAATTCCCTGGGCACCATCATAACCGCTGAGACAGTCGTTATATATTTGTCTGGCCGAAGTTACGCCGCCGTAAAGTAGGTCGTTATTACTACCAGTTGCTCCAGACTTCGGCGTAGAGGTCATGGCAAAAACTTGGACAATTAAAGCCAGCGCTATAAAAAAGACTCCTAAGCCTCGGAGTTTTTTATCCCTTTTAGCCTTTGCGTTGTATTCCTCCAACTCTTTAGTATGCCCAGAACTTAGAACCAAGTTAGAAAGAATTTTGTTTAGCATGTTTATCTACGGTTTATACCTTAGAACATTAGCATTATCTTAAGTATTTAACAAGCGCCGCTCGCTAGTATTGAACTAGGACTGGGGACAAAGTTCCAGCCGTAGTAAAGGGCAGAAATCTGGTAGACTTCCGTTTCAATAGCCGCCGACTGAGTGGCCGAAGAGTCGGCATCAGCGGCATTAACATCACTGCATATAGCGCTTTCAACTTGCGAGGCACTAACGTTATAGCCAAGCGACATGACCTTAGGCTCAATGGTTGCCAGTGAATCCCAAGCTGTCACATTTATATATCCGTTGGGACAGGTAAGAGGTTGCGGCTGACCATTGCTGCCATAGCTTACGCTCATGGAACACTCAGCAACTTTTGGCGGCACAGTAGCTGGAGCTAGAACTTTATATAAATTAGAAGACGAACCCTGGTTATTGACCGACGAAGTACTTTTAGTACTGTTCTTATTAACAGTAACGTAGGCTACCCCAATAACTAAGGCTAGGACAATAACAGCTACGAACCCAACCGCAGCACCCGAGCCCACCTCATTTAATCTAAGCTCCCTAAACGACTTCATATATAAAGGATAATAGCAATAACGGTGTTTAAGCGAAAGCGAAATCATTGAAAAAAACCGCCAAATTTTATATGCTTAAGCTACAATGCAGCCCGATCAAATAAAGCCGGATATAAGTGCGCCTACCCCAAGTTTATCGCCAGCGGGGGGTACTCCGAGTGCACCTAAATTTGATGAGCCGCCAAAACAACCGGAACCAAGCCAAGCTAAACCAATTATCGGCAAGAACAAATCCTCAAAGAAACCTCTCCTCTGGACCCTGATTGTTATCATTCTTCTTGTTCTTGTAGGTGGAGGGATATATTACTGGCAGAACAACAAGCTTAAGACCGCTAATCAAACCATTTCAGCTCTTCAACTTCAGAACGCTTATCTAACTCATCAACTAGCAGTTGCGAACCAAAAGTCAGGCCACACCTCTGCCACTGCAGCTTACCCAATAACCCAGACCACACCATCAACATATAAGACGTACTCTAATTCGTCGGCCCAATTCTCAATCGCCTATCCGCCAACCTGGACATACAAGGTAGATCCTACTAGCACTGCCAGCAATGACCCAATAACCTTCCAAATGCAGTTCTATGGCTCTACCGGTGCAGTCCCAACTGTCTTTCCAGTACCTGGCTACGCCGGGCTTAGCATAACTAGTCAGTCGCTTTCCCAAGCACTCAGTTACTACCAACAAGCTGAAGTCACGGACTACAACAGCTCCAGTTCCGCTGCTACATATAAGACAGTCTCTACTACCAACTACACCTTCAAAGGCTACCCAGCTACTCTACTAACTACCGATTCCGTGGCTAAAACTGGTGGAGCTACAACCTATGAAGCTAATATGCTGGTTTATGCTAACAAGCAAACATACAACTTTTTCTCAGCCAGCACAAATGCTGACCCATTCTCTGACCAGACAGTATCGACGGTACTCCAGTCTCTGAAGTTCAACTAGGTCGCCTTTTCTAGTTTTCTCTCTCTTGCATTAAAAGTCATAAACAGAACTAGGACAAAGAAAATAAGGCCGAGAAGTATAGCGGTGTGTCCATCGCCGTGATCCAACCCACCAATGGCTTTAGGTTTAGAAAACCAATCGGCAAAGGATGCTCCAAGCGGTCTGGTCAGTACGTAAGCAGTCCAAAAAGCTAGGATCTCATTAATTTTGAAAAGCCCTTTTAGCACAAAAGGCGTTAGGAAAAGAACGAAAAATAATATGCCACTTACAAAATACCCAAGCCCAAAAGTAGTGGCTGTTAAATCACCCAGTGCTGTACCAAGAGCGAACGTAGCAATAACCGTTGCCCAGTAGAATAGCTCCCGCCGCCTGGTGTTAATGGTATGAATCGAAAGAGTATGTTCTACTTTCTGCCACCAAATGAAAATAACGATCAGACAAATCGCAAAGAAAGCAGAAGAAACTATATACGGAACGCCCAGTTGTATGTGCAGCCCATCAGCTGCCATCGTGCCAAATATAGCTACCATAGCTGCAGTAACCCAGTAGGTAATTGGATAATATTTCTTGGCTTTAAACTGCCAAATTAAAGCCAGCAGCAAAAGAACCCCAGTAGTAATAACAGCCAGATATGGGTTATACCTTAATACTAAATAATCGCTGGTAGCTTCCCCTAAGGCGGTTGTAACCAGCTTAACTACCCAAAAGAGCAAGGTAATTTCAGGTACTTTACGGAACAGGTATTTCTTAGATAGATCCATCTAAAATATATTCTATCACTACGCTCTTATGTTCCACGCAGCCAATAACAGATAAGTAAGAGCTAGTTAACTACCTACTAAACTGCTATTATTTATTTGCTTGCAGCATATAATATAAGTTTCAAACGTTGGCGCGTTGGCCGAGGAGTTAGGCAAAGGTCTGCAAAACCTTGTACACGAGTGCGAATCTCGTACGCGCCTCCAAGCGCGGGTGTTGTAACTGGTAGCCAAGCAGCACTTAAAATGCTGTGCCCGATTGGGCGTGCGGGTTCGATTCCCGCCCCGCGCACCACTAGCCGTAAGCATTTTACTTATATAGATTTTTAGCTTAACTTATTCTTATGGAAAGACCAGAGTGCGCCAAGACAAGACGTGTTATTGAGACAAATATACAGTGGCTAAATGGCCTTGATGTCAGACTTGACATAAATGATGAAGGTTACTGGGAACAGACTGATCTTCTTGACTTGATGCTAAGAAATGCAGAGCAAGCATTTGCAGACAGACCTAAAACTTGCGAAATGACTTGTGAGCATGAGGACGGCGACTACAAATGCAATGTGTGTGATTATGTGGTACCGGTTAATTTTTTCATCTAGAGTCAAATAGTAGGCACTTCATCTATTTCTGGCCTTCTCAATAATGCCGCACCATTTGCTGACCCAAGCTCAACCGCGAACTGAATAGATGGATGCGGTATCTCGTCTCCCGGCACTTTTTCCATAAACCTAAGCGGGAAATATACATGTTCACCCATAAACTTCTTGTTGTCGGCATACCCTTTGTTGCTTTCGTATAGATAACTCAAATACTTAAAAGTAAGACCTCTCCTAGAAGTCCTACCCAGCGCTTCTAGTAGATCTACCGTAGCCACCTTTAACATTGTTTCCGCTTCGTCTTGACGGTCTTCTGGAGCTGGTCTTGCACCAAAATAATAGTTTCTGTTAACAGGGACCAAACCTTCAATCGGCTCAAAGTTAACTGGCAACGGTACGTGCACCAGAGCATGTCGATGCAAACTAGAGCCCCAGCCTTCTGGAACTTCTTTCGCCCAATACCATTCGGTCTCACTTGTAACGCTAGACATAATCAACCATTATATGTCTTTCTCTTGGCTACCTCAAAACAAATAAAAATGCTAATCTTAAATAAATGGACTACCTAAAAAAGCATTTCTTTAGTCTATACAGCTACAACTACCCCAAATTTATAGTCGGTCTTATGATTGAAAGCGGCTACCACGAGCGAATATACCTCAAGAAACTTTGGGGCAGCAAAGACCTTCGCTACCAAAAGGGTAGGCATAAATTTTCAACTAACGCTAAGCTACTCCTGTCATACATTTATACCGGCGTAGCAATTGAGCTGGTCGTGGCAATCACCCTAATAGTCCTGGGTGTTAGAAACAGCCTAGCTGGTGGAATCTTTTTTGGAGCTGCTCTAATAATCATCTACCCTCTAGTTTGGTCACTCATGCTGCTTTTGCCAGTGGTTATCAACCAACCCTAATATATACTTTAGATAATGCATATTAAGTCGTTCGGCAAAAACCTTGTCTGCAAAGCCTTAGAGTTCCAAAGTAGACGTCTAATAAAGAGAAACAACTTTAAAATAATTGCTGTTGTTGGTAGTGTCGGAAAAACCTCTACCAAAATATCTGTCGCTAAGCTTCTTAGTACAAAATCCAAGGTTCGCTTTCAAGAAGGCAACTACAATGACAGATTAACTGTGCCCCTAGTGCTATTCAACCACTCCTGCCCAAATCTGCTTAACGTATTTGCCTGGACCAGAATACTAATAGCTAAC